>Ga0182014_10001877_pt1 | contig 27444 bp, 26 predicted proteins | sample 612S2DmetaG_FD_120489 | JGI IMG/M metagenome (GOLD analysis project Ga0182014, IMG submission 120489) | Permafrost microbial communities from Stordalen Mire, Sweden - 612S2D metaG | ecosystem: Environmental > Terrestrial > Soil > Wetlands > Permafrost | place: Sweden: Stordalen | collected... | reverse complement strand
GAATTGATAACCGCCGACGCAGGCAGACCCGCCGGCCATCACCAACTGTGCGCGACCGTCGGGGGCGAACATGAGGAGTCCAGCGTAGGCCGGAGAGCCCTGTTGCGCCGGGCTTGAGAACGACCAGCGCCCGACCATATTGCTTTCCCCGTCGGACTGCTGAGCGGCGGCGGCAAAGGAGGCCAGCAGGCCGACGACCAGGCAGCTCGTGCGGGCTATCCACGACTTCGAAAGCGGCGTTGCAAGTTTTGTCATTGTGAAACTCCCCACATATCGGAACTCCGTCCCGCGCCAACGCCAGCGATTATGGCGTAGTCTTCGGATCGCCGACGCGACAAGCGTTCGCGACGAACTGCTGAAGCAGCCGCGTCGGGCTGATGACGAAACCCTTCGCCAGAATAACAGCGATGGTCGGACGCGCGCTTGACGTCATCGAGGCGATCTTCACCCATCGGCCTATCCGAAAATTGCTCCGCGCCTAGGGCTACCGCGCAGGCGGCCAGCGGCGATTGATTGTGACGATCACAAAAGTCATTCCAACGACGAGCGCGATGACAAAAAGCGTTATTCCGAGTTCATCGGAACCGAATTTTACGCCGAGGATCAGGCTTGCCGCCGCAATCAACAGAGTGAGAACGAGGCCGCCCAAAGTCGCGAACGTCTTGGGCCACACCATTGCGACGCTCTTGCGGCGGTCGTCGCGAATTTGCTGGATCGCCGCCAGCATGGCGACGATCACGGCGCACAAAATCAGAAACGAGGGCATTCGCGCATTCCCTCTTCAATTCGAACCGCCGGACGCGTCCCGAGGGCTTGCGCCGGCAAAAAACCTCGCGTCATCTCTCACCGCATAAGGCCGCGACGCAAAAGATCGCCGTTCGCGGAAAGGGTTCGAGCGTCGATCTAGGAGACGCTCAAATCGATAGGGGCCGGCGTTGAGTTCCCCACGTTCATGACGGCGAGGGCGCCGCCCGCCGAGGACGGATTCCCGCCTACGGGCGCCGCGAACCCTGGCTTCCGACCCCGACACGGCGAAGATCAAGCGCAGACAATACAACTCGGAAATCAATGTCCAGCTGTCGGAATCGACAGATGGCGGCTGTCGCTTTCGGATTCAGCGGACACGGCGACAGGACGCGAACCGCCCAATTTCCCGACCAGCAGTCGGCGCCCTATCTTTTCGATCGGAGCCGCCTCTTCACCCGCCGCGGCGCGGGCCGGCGAGCGCGGGCCAGTAGGCTAGCGCGAAGCCGAAGAACGCCGCCGCCCAGCCGAAGGCCGAAACGTGCAGCCCGACCCAGGCCCAGTCGGGGACTATGGCGGCGCACACCCGCGCGATGGCCGCGCCGAAGATCAGCGCGTAAATCGCCTGCACGGCGGGGCTCGCCACCAACGCCCGGCCGGTGTGGCCGAGGCTCGCGCGCGACATCACCGCGATCGTCATGCCGCCGAAGACGCCGATCGCCCAGGCATGCTCGCCGGCCGAAATGGGGATGAGGCGAAACGCCGACAGCGCCGTGAGAACGAAGCCGATGGGAATGAAGGCGTAGGCGACGTGGAGGACCAGCACCAGCCGGTCGCGCCACGCGCGATAGCCGCGCCAACGCGCCAGACGCGCCGCGTGCGCGAGCCCGGCGACGAGCAGAGCCGCGCCGACGAGCCGCCCCTGCGGCGCGACGATCCAGGCCGCCAGCGCCAGAACGGCGACAAGAATCGCCGCGATGTCGAAACGGCCGAGCGGCGCCGGCAGGGGGCCGGGGTTCATGCGGGCGAGCCAATTGCGGGTGAAGCTGGGAATGATGCGTCCGCCGATCAGCATCACCAGAATGAGCGTCGCGGCCAGGCCGATCCGCACGCCGAAGTCCGCCCCGCCCAAGCCGATCGCCTCGACGTGAAAGACGAGGTCGCCCAGCCAGAGGATCGAGAGGACGACGAGAATCTTGCGATTGTGCTTCTGCAATCCCTGGCGAATTTCGCGCGCGACGAAGCCGATCACGGCGGCGAGAAACGCGAGATCAATCGCCGCCGCGGCCCAGGGTCCGATGAACAGCGAAAACGCCATGGCGAGGCGGCCGGCGAGCCAGAGCGCCGCCAGCGCGATCAACGGTCGCCCTTGCAGCGGCAGACGGCCGGTCCAATTCGGAATCGCCGTCAGCAGAAAGCCGGCGATGACCGCCGCGCCGTATCCGTAGATCATCTCGTGAACATGCCAATCGCGTTGCGCGATCGCGGTCGGAAGCTCCCATTCGCCGAAATAGGCCGGCAGCCATGCCAAAACGGCGACGCCGGCGAAGATGGCGCCCAACAGAAAGAACGGTCTGAACCCGTAAGAGAACAGGGCCGGTCCGCTATAGGCGCGCACGCGTTGAATCGGGGCCATCGGCGAACCTCATGGGCGGCGAATAGGGAAACGTCGGCGCCCGGCCTCGCGCCGCCGCGCGTCCAGGCGAAACCAGCTGCGCTGGGCGGCGACTTGCCGTAAGAAACGGACCAGGATCGCGCCCGCGCGCGGAGCGTATCAGGCATGATGACATCTCGCCCGCACACCGAACTTTGCTCGTCGTCAAGGTTCTCCCCGATTGTCGCCGCGCCCGTGGCGGGGATCGTCGGCATGCGGGAATGACGCGATGAGCCGAGTCGACCGCTCCGTCCTCGTCGGTCTGAAGACTTTCGCCGGTTGGTCGGCCGCCGATCTCGATTCGCTGCTCGCCCCGGCGCGCTCGACGCGATTCGCCAAGGGCTCGACCGTCTTCGAGCAAGACGCGCCGGCGGCCTCGTTCTATCTCCTGCTCGACGGCCACATCCAGGCGAGCAAGCTCACGCCCGACGGCCGGCAGGTGATCATCCGTTACATCGAGCCGGGCGAATTGTTCGGCATCGCCGCGCCGATGCGTCAGGATGTCTATCCCGCTTCGGCGCGAGCGATCGTCGACAGCGTCGCGCTGGTCTGGCCTTCGACGGCGTGGCCCGAGTTGGCGGCGAAATTTCCCGCCTTGTCCGCCAGCGTGTTGCGCGCGGTCGGCGATCGGCTCGCCGACGCGAACGCCCGCGTGCTGGAAATGTCGACGCAAGCCGTCGAGCGTCGCGTCGCGCATGCGCTGTTGCGCCTGGCCAAGCAATCGGGCCGCAAGGTCGAGGGCGGCGTCGAAATCGTCTTTCCCCTTACGCGGCAGGATCTGGCGGAAATGACCGGGACGACGCTGTTTACCGTCAGCCGGATTTTGCGCGCCTGGGAGGGCGACGGCCTCGTCGCCAGCGGACGGCGGCGCATCGTCGTGCGTCGCGCCGACCGCCTGTCGGCGCTCGCCGAAGGCGACGAAGGCCCGTGATCGCGGCCGCGCCTCACAGGCTGGCGAAGAGCCCTGCGAAGACGCGCAACGCCCGGCGGAGCGGAGTGTCGCGATGGCGGACGAGGCGGATGCCGAGGTTGGTCGGCGGCGCGCCGACCGAGCAGCCGCCGGTCCGGCTGTCGCGGATGAAGTCGCTGACGTAGGCGCGGTGGCCGCCTTCGGCGATCCGCACTCGGCAATTGCGGGTCAGTACGCCGGTCGGCGCGCCCGACGCGTCGAGAGAGCGGCGCTCGTAGCAGGCGTCCGTCCATTCCCAGACATTGCCGGAGAGATCGACAACGCCGCGTTCGTTGGCGCCGAAACGGCCGAACGGCTGCGGCGCCTTCGGCTGGGCCTCGCGCGCCGCCTCCTGATCGAATTTCGCTAGCCAGCGCTTGGCGTAGCCGTCGCCGTCGCTTTCGGGAATCGCGTCGTCGTGAAACCGCCCGCCGGCGGCGTAAGCCCACTCGACATCGCTGGGCAAGCGCCAGTCCTCGCCGGTTTGGCGCGACAACCAGACGGCATAGGCGGTCGCGTCCCCCCAATTCACGCCGACGACGGGCAGGTTCGCCGCGGCTCCGTCGACTCCCTTGAGCTTCGCGCAGCCGCCGTCGACGACGCACTGCGCGTAGTCGCGCTGGCTCACTTGCGTCGTCATGATGGCGAACGGCTCCGCGATCCTCGTCTCGCTCAAGGGGCGTTGGCCGCCAGCCCGTTGCGCTGGAAGTCGCCCGCGAGCCGGTAGGCGAACACGCCCGGCTCGATCGCGACGACGGCGACGCGGTCGCCTGGACTGGTTTCGAACGCCGCGTGCAGCGCCGCGGCGCCGACGAGCCCCAGGCAAACCGCGGCGACAGGGACGAAGGCGCCGCGAAAGGCCCACATCGCCTCGCCTCCTCTTTCAAGCGAGACGCTTGCGAATGAAGCGTCTCGGCTTTCTCGCGACGCTTAGTCGATCGGCCCCGGCCGACGAACGAGGGTCATCAGGTCGTCGTTCCAGTTCCCTTCGACGCGGAAATGAGCGGTGGCGCCCAACAAGACCGCCTCGATCAAATTGTGGTTGAGGTAGGCGTAAACGCCAGGCTGGCGGAAGGTGTAGAGCGCGGCGGTCGCCGAGCCGCCGGGAACGAACCAGGTTTCGAGGCCGGTCATCGGCGGGTTGTTGAACTTGCCGAGAAGCCAGACGTAGTCGCCGTGCCCGCCGATGAGATGCGGCCGGGTGTCGCGGTTGGCCTGGCTGTGCAGGATCAGCACGGTCTCGCCGACCTTGGCTTGAAGCGCGTTCTTGCCGGTCAGGGCGTCGACGCGGCCGTTGAACACGACATGCGTCGGCGTCAGCGTGCGCATTACCGCCATCGTATCGACAAAGGAATCCGCCGCCGAAGCATAGGTCTTGTAGGCGCCGCTGGCGTCGCGGGGGACGTAGAAGTCCTGCTCGCCGATGTAGAACGCCTTGTCGTAGCGCAACGGCTTGCCGGCGCCGTCGGTCAGCCCCTGACGCGGCAGGACCATGATCGCGCCGCTCATGCCGGAAACGACGTGCCAGGGAATCATCGGCCCCTCGGGCGCGCAATGGTAGACAAAGACGCCGGGGCGCGTCGCCTTGAACCGCAGCACGACCTTTTCGCCCGGATTGACGTGGGTCAGATCGCCGCCGCCCAGGCCGCCGGTCGAGGCGTGGAAGTCGATGTTGTGGTCGAACGAATTGGTCGCCGGATTGACCAGCGTCAGCTCGACGTAGTCGCCTTCGTGGACGACCATCATCGGTCCGGGAATGGAGCCGTTGTAGGCGAAAGCATGAATTTTCGTCCCGTCGTCGTCGAGGACGATTTCTTTTTCCATGACCGTCAGCTTGAATTCGACGATCTCCGGCCCTCGGTTGGTCGCCTGCTCGTGCGGGTGAATGAAGGGCGGCGCGACCAGATCGACGGAACGGCGCGGCAAATCCGCCGCCTCTGCGGCCGAGGCGGGCGCCGCGGTCAGGACCGCGGCGGCCCCCGCGGCGGCTCCGGCCGCCAGGAACAAATCGCAACGATTGAACATGGTCGACTCCCTTGGCGCGTCTCGTTTGCTGCGACTTGTCGCTCTCTTCCGACCGCGAGAACGTTGCGATGGGTCAAACTCGCCGGCGGTTCTCGGCCGTGTCGCCATCCTCGCCGCGCGCGCAATCCGCTATAAGGGTCGCGGGCGAATGGGGGAGACGATGGGGGACACGGATCTGACGACCATGCCAGCGAAGTTTGGCCGCATCGCGGCGATCGACGTCGCGCGAGGCCTCGCGCTCGTCGGGATGGTCGTCTACCACCTGACCTGGGACCTCGCGTCGTTCGGCTTCATCGCCAACGAGGCGCCGTTTTCGCCGGCGATGCGCCTGCTGTCTCAGGTCGTGGCGGGCGCGTTTCTGGCGCTCTGCGGCGTGTCGCTGGCGCTCGCCCACCCCCTGGGGCTGCGCTGGGGCGCGTTCGCGCGGCGCTTCGCGCTCATCGTCGGCGCGGCGCTGCTGGTGACGGCGGCGACCTTTCTTCTCGACCGCGACGAGCCGATCTTTTTCGGCATTCTCCATTGCATCGCGGTCGCGAGCCTCATCGCGGCGCCATTCGTCGGCGCGCCGGCATGGGCGGCCTTAGCGGCGGGCGTCGTCGCGTTGGCGGCGCCGCTCGTCGTCGCGAGCGACGCCTTCAATTCCCCGGCGCTGATCTGGCTGGGCCTGGGGACCGCAGCGCCGCACACGCTGGATTGGCGCCCGCTGCTGCCCTGGGCGGGGGCGGTCCTCGTCGGCCTCGCGCTTGCGCGCGGTTCGCTTTCGCGGCTCGCGCTTTGGTCGTGGACGGCATGGCGGCCCGCAGCGGTCCCCGGCCGCGCGCTTCGTTTCGCCGGCCGTCACAGCCTCGCGATCTATCTCGTCCACCAGCCGATCCTGTTCGCGGCGCTGTTCGCGCTGGCGGCCGCGACCGGGCCGACGGCGCGGCGCGATCGCGACTCGTATCTGGCGTCGTGCCGGCCGGCCTGCGTCGAGGCCGGCGGCGAGGCCGTCCCTTGCGCGAAGGCTTGCGCCTGCATCGCCGACCGCGCTGAAGCGGCCGGCGTGTCGCTCGGCGTCGCGCTCGGGCAGGGAGGCGGCGACGAGCGCAGGCGGCTGAAGAGCATCGTCGAGGCCTGCGGCGCCGAGGCGCGCTGAACGACGCCTTGCGCTCTCCGGCGGCGCTTGCCGGGGGCGCGCGCGAGGCTTATAGGCCATTCCGAACAAGGAGAAGCGGGCCGGGCATGGCGCATCAGAGCAAGGAACGCCCGCCCCGCGACGAGGACGCCGACGACCATGGGTCCGGCGAATCCGAAGACCGCCTCGCTCGAGGCGCCGAGGCGCTCGAAGCGCGCCGGCCGCTGTTGCGGCGCCTAGGGCTGGCGTTCAGCCTGCTGATCATTTCGGTTTCGGCGGTCCTCGTCGTCCGCACGCTCGTTCGCATCGATCTGCAGCAGTTCAAAGCCGCCTTCGCGGCGACCGGCGGCGACCAGATCGCGACGGCTTTCGGGCTTTCGGCGCTGAGCTATCTCGCCCTGACCGGCTACGACGGGCTGGCCCTGAGGCATCTCAAGGTCCATGTGCCGTATCGGCTGACCGCGCTCGCTTCGTTCACCAGCTACGCCGTTTCGTTCACGCTCGGCTTTCCGCTGGTCACGGGGGGCGCCGTGCGCTTCTGGATCTACGGTCCGGCGGGGCTGTCGGCGGGCAAGGTGGCGAGCCTGACCGTCGTCGCCGGCGTCACCTTCTGGCTCGGCATGGGCTTCATCATCGGGGTCGGGTTCATCGGCGACGCCGAGGCCATCGGCGGGATCAATCATTTCAACGCCCTCGCCAATCAAATGATCGGGTTCACGGTGGTCGGCGCGCTGCTCGCGTACTTGGTCTGGGTTCAACGCATGGGACAGCGGCGGAAGCCGATCTTTCTCAATTTCACCCTGCCCGGCCCTGTTCTCACGCTGGCGCAGATGGCGCTCGGCGTCATCGACGTCTGCGCCGCCGCCGGCACGCTTTACGTGCTGCTTCCCAAGGGCCACGGTCTCGGCTTCCTCACCTTCACCACGCTCTATTCCTTTGCCGCGATGCTCGGCATCGCCAGCCACGCCCCCGGCGGCCTCGGCGTCTTCGAGGCGACGATGCTCAACGGCGTCGGCGGCTCGAGCGAGCAGATGCTCGCTTCGCTATTGCTGTTTCGCGGCATATATTATGTCGCGCCCTTCGTCCTCGCGATGGCGCTGCTGGGCGCCTATGAGGCCGTCCGGCGTTGGCGCTCGCTGCGCGAAGCGATGGCGGCGTCGCGACCGGGGGACGAGGAGTAGAATGGGCGCGTCTTGCGGCCGCGCCAGCCCGGATTGAACGCGTCGGATCGGGAGCCATGGTTTCGAGGGAAACGAGCGCGCCTGCTTTCGCCGACGCTCTTCAGTCGCCGTTCGTCGCCAAGCTCGTCGGCGCGATGCCCGAACCGGCGGTGATCGTCGACGCCGACGGACGCGCGGTCGCCGCCAACGGGCCGGCCTTCAAGCTGCTGCCGGCGATCAAGATCGGCGAGCCCTTCGTCCTCGCCCTGCGCGCGCCCGACGTCGTCGACGCCTTGCGACGGGTCATGGCGAGCGGCGAGGCGGAGACGGTGCTGTGGCGCGAGCGCGTGCCGATGGAGCGGCTGTTCGAGGTCTGCGCGGCGCCGCTGGCCGCCGAGCCCGGCGAAGTGGTCGCGACCCTGCTTACGCTGCGCGATCTGACGGAGTCGTGGCGCGTCGAGCGCATGCGCGCCGACTTCATCGCCTACGCCAGCCATGAATTGCGCACGCCTTTGGCCTCGATGCTCGGCTTCGTCGAGACGCTGCAAGGCTCGGCGCGCGACGATCCCGGCGCGCGCGACAAGTTTCTCGCCATCATGCGCGAACAGGGGCGCCGCATGGCGCGCCTGATCGACGATCTGCTGTCGCTTTCGCGAATCGAAGAGAAGCAGCACGTCCGCCCGCAGACGGCGGTCGACCTGACCCAGACGGCGCGCCACGTCGCCGATACGCTGGCCCCGCTCGCGCGCGAAATGGGGGTGGAAATCAAGCTCGACGCCGAGCGGCCCGTCGTCGTCACCGGCGACCGCGACGAACTTCTGCGCGTCGCCGAAAATCTGATCGAGAACGCCATCAAGTACGGCGCCCGGCAGGACGGAACGGGAGGCGACCGCGTCGAGGTCACGGTCAGCAGAACCGCCGCCGAAGGCTCGCTGATCGTGCGCGACTTCGGACACGGCATCGCCGCCGAGCATCTGCCGCGACTGACGGAGCGATTCTATCGCGTCGACGCCGGGCAGAGCCGCGCCAAGAACGGAACCGGCCTCGGCCTGGCGATCGTCAAGCACATCCTGGCGCGCCATCGCGGACGGCTGACGATCGCCAGCCGCCTCGAACACGGCTCGACGTTCACGGCGATCGTGCCGCTGCACGATCGGCAATGACGTAAACCTTATTCATCAATGACTTAAGATGTCGCACTGCTGTCTTGCAGCCGTCATATAACGCCGTTGGAGAAAGCCTATAAGGACGCGCCTCGGAGCGGCGCGCCATGCAGCGGCGGCCGATCGCGAGCCCCAAGAACCCATTTTGAGAGGCGTCAATGTTCATTCGATCCATCATGACCGCCGCGATTGTCGCGGCAAGCGTGAGTTGCGCCTGGGCCGGCGATATCTCCGGCGCGGGCGCGACGTTTCCCTTCCCGATCTACGCCAAGTGGGCGGACGCCTATAAGACGGAGACGGGCAACGGCCTCAACTATCAATCGATCGGCTCGGGCGCCGGGATCAAGCAGATCAAGGCCAAGACCGTGACGTTCGGCGCCACCGACGCGCCGCTCAAGGTCGACGATCTCCAAGCCTCGGGTCTCGAGCAATGGCCGATGGTGATGGGCGGCATCGTGCCGGTCGTCAATCTCGACGGAGTCAAGTCGGGCGATCTCGTCATCGACGGCCCGACGCTCGCCAAGATCTATCTCGGCGCGATCACCAAGTGGAACGATCCGGCGATCAAGGTTCTCAATGCGAAGGTCAACCTTCCCGATCTCGCCATCGCCGTCATTCACCGCGCCGACGGCTCGGGCACGACGTTCAACTTCACCAACTATCTCGACAAGGTTTCGCCCGAGTGGCAGTCCAAGGTCGGCGAATCGACTTCCGTCGAATGGCCGCTCGGCATCGGCGCGAAGGGCAACGACGGCGTCGCCAACGGTGTCGCCGGCACCAAGGGCGCAATCGGCTATGTCGAATACGCCTACGCCAAGCAGAACAAGCTGACCTACGCCGACATGGTCAACAAGGACGGCAAGACCGTCGCGCCGACGATCGAAGCCTTCCAGGCCGCCGCCGCCAACGCCGACTGGGCCAAGGCCCCCGGCTTCTACCTCATCCTGTCCGATCAGCAGGGCGCGGATTCCTGGCCGATGACCGCCGCGACCTTCATCCTGATGTACAAGCAGCCGGCCAACGTCACGGAGTCGAACGAGGCGCTGAAGTTCTTCACCTACGCCTACGACAAGGGCGCCGAGATGGCGAAGGGGCTCGACTATATCCCGATGCCCGACAACGTGATCGCCATGGTCAAGAAGGCCTGGACGGCGGACATCGTCCAGAAGTAAGGCGTTGGCGCGCGAGGCCGGCGGTCGATCCGCCGGCCTCGCGGCGTTCGCGGGGAGCCGCGCTTGCATATTGGCGTTGATGATCGAGAAGGTTTGGCGATGACAGCCACGGCGATTGAGGCGATGGAGCGTTCGGCGAGCCGGCCGGCGAGCCGCTCGCAGGCGCTCGGACGTTTGAAATTCGCCGACAGCGGTTTTCGCGCGCTGACGCAAATTTCGGCCGCGCTCGTCCTCGCGTTGCTGCTGGGCGTCGCGCTTTCTCTTTTTCTCGGTTCATGGCCGGCGTTCAGCCATTTCGGCTTCGGCTTTTTCATCAGCGACGCCTGGAGCCCGCCCAAGGAGCATTTCGGCGCCGCGGCGGCGATTTACGGCACGTTGGTCACTTCCGCCATCGCCATGCTGATCGGCGTGCCGGTCGGCCTCGGCATCGCGGTGTTTCTCACCGAACTCTGCCACCCGGCGCTGCGCCGCCCGATCGGCGTCGCGATCGAACTGCTGGCCGGCATCCCTTCCATCATCTACGGCATCTGGGGCGTCTACTATTTCAAGCCGGTGATGCAGGGCTATGTCGAGCCGTTCCTGATCGGCGTCTTCGGGCCGCTGCCCGGAATCGGCGCGCTGTTCGGCGGACCGCCGCTCGGCTACGGGGTGCTCACCGCCGGTCTGGTGCTCGCGGTGATGATCCTGCCCTTCGTCACGGCGGTTTCGCGCGACGTGTTCGAGACGGTGCCCACGGTGCTCAAGGAGGCCGCCTATGGCGTCGGCGCGACGACGTTCGAAGTCGTCGGCGGCATCGTCTTTCCCTATACGCGGGTCGGCGTCATCGGCGGGATCATGCTGGCGCTCGGGCGCGCGCTGGGCGAGACGATGGCGGTGACCTTCGTCATCGGCAACGCGACGAAGATTTCAAGTTCGATCCTCGCGCAGGGCACCACCATTTCGGCGATGATCGCCAACCAGTTCGCCGACGCGGACCCGGGGTTGTTCACTTCCTCGCTGCTCGCGCTCGGTTTCATTCTGTTCATCATCACCTTCATCGTGCTGGCGCTGGCGCGCTGGATGCTCGCGGCCCTCGAAGTGAAGGCGGGACGCTGATGGCCAACCTCTATTCCGGACGGCGACGCCGCAACGTCATGTGGACCGTGCTGTCGTACGCGGCCACCTTCTTCGGTCTGAGCTGGCTGGTGCTGATTCTTGCCGCCTTGCTGGGGAACGGCGTCGGCGGCCTTTCGCTCGACGTCTTCACCAAGATGACCGCGCCGCCCGGCGTCGTCGGCGGCCTATTGAATTCGATCGTCGGCAGCTTGATCGTGACGGCGATCGGCCTGGTCGTCGCCGCGCCGCTGGGCATATTGGCCGGCACGTATCTGGCCGAATACGGCCATCACGCGCGCCTGGCGGTGGTCATTCGCTTCGTCAACGACATTCTCCTCAGCGCCCCCTCGATCGTCATCGGCTTGTTCGTCTATCAACTGTGCGTCGTGCCGTTCGGGCACTTTTCCGGCCTCGCCGGCTCCATCGCGCTGGCCATCATCGCGGTGCCGATCGTCGTGCGCACGACCGAAGACATGCTCAATCTCGTGCCCAATACGCTGCGCGAAGCGGCGTCCGCGTTGGGGATGCCGCGCTCGCTCGTCATTCGGCAAGTCGCCTACCGGGCGGTGCGCACCGGCCTCGTCACCGGCATCTTGTTGGCGGTGGCGCGCATGACCGGCGAGACCGCGCCGCTCATTTTCACGGCGCTCGGCAATTCGCTGTTCACCGCCGATCCGCGCGGGCCGATGTCGAGCCTGCCGCTGATCATCTACGAATTCGCCCGCAGTCCCTATCCCGAACAACAGAAGCTCGCTTGGACGGGGGCTTTGCTGGTCACGCTCGCCGTTCTGGGCCTCAGCATAGTCGCGCGTGTGCTCTCCTCTACGAGCAGCGCGGACAAACAGAACTAATCGGTCGACGAAAGAACCAAGCGCATGAACAACGTCACGCTTCCAGCCCCGAGCGCCGAGACATCGGCCGATGCGATGAAGGACAAGGTCGTCGTGCGCGACCTGAATTTCTACTATGGCGAATCGCGCGCGCTCAAAGCGGTGACTCTCTCCCTTCGCGAACGCCATGTCACCTCTTTCATCGGCCCCTCGGGCTGCGGCAAGTCGACGTTGCTGCGCGTGCTGAACCGCATGTACGACCTCTACCCGGGCCAACGGGCGGAGGGCGAGGTGCTGCTCGACGGCGAAAACATTCTCGCGCCGGGTCTCGATCTCAATCTGCTGCGCGCGCGCGTCGGGATGGTGTTCCAGAAGCCGACGCCGTTCCCGATGTCGATTTACGACAACATCGCCTTCGGCGTTCGTCTCTATGAGAAGTTGCCCAAGTCGGAGATGGACGGACGCGTCGAATCGGCCTTGCGCCGCTCGGTTCTGTGGACCGAAGTCAAGGACAAATTGCACGACAGCGGCCTCAGCCTGTCCGGCGGTCAGCAACAGCGCCTTTGCATCGCCCGAACGGTCGCCATCAGCCCGGAGGTGATCCTGTTCGACGAACCATGCTCGGCGCTCGATCCGATTGCGACCGCCAAGATCGAGGAACTGTTCGACGAATTGTCGGACGACTACACCATCGCCATCGTCACGCACAGCATGCAACAAGCGGCGCGCGTGTCGCAGTTCACCGCGTTCATGTATCTCGGCGAAATGGTCGAATTCGACGAGACGAGCAAGGTCTTCACTTCGCCGCGCGACAAGCGCACCCAGGATTACATCACCGGCCGGTTTGGCTGAGGGAGCAAGAGCCGTGGTCGAACACACTGTCAGGTCGTACGACAAGGATCTCGACATGCTCGAGCGGCGCATCGCCGAAATGGGCGGCATCGCCGAGAAAATGGTGATCGACGCGATGGACGCGCTGAGCCAAGCCGATATGACGCTCGGCCATCAGGTCGTGACCACCGATCCCCGCCTCGACGCGCTGCAACGCGAGATCGAGGAACAGGCGATCCTCACCATCGCGCGCCGCCAGCCGATGGCGGTGGACTTGCGCGAAATCATCGGGGCGATCCGCGTCGCCGGCGACCTCGAACGCGTCGGCGATCTCGCCAAGAACATCGCCAAGCGCTCGCTGAAGATCGGCCTCGAGGCACGCGTGCCGCGCGCGATCGTCGGTCTCAAGCACATGAACGAAGTGGCGACGGAACTGATGAAGGACGTTCTCGACGCCTACGCTCAACGCGACATCGAGCGCGCGCGCGCCGTCTGGGAGCGCGACGCCGAACTCGACGCGCTCGAAGACTCGGTGTTTCGCGACCTGCTGACCCATATGATGGAAGACCCGCGCAACATTTCCTTCTGCGCGCACCTGCTGTTCTGCGCGAAGAACATCGAGCGCATCGGCGATCACGCCACCAATATCGCCGAGACGGTGTTCTATCTGGTCACCGGGTCCACGCTGCCGGCGGAGCGGCCGAAGGGCGGCCAGGGATACGACGCCGAGACAACCGAGATCGCCGCCCCATGAACGAAGCGCGTCGAGAGCCGCCCCGGCCCAGCGTGGCCACTGCGCCGCGCATCCTCGTCGTCGAAGACGAGGCGGATCTGGCGCTGCTGCTCAGTTACAATCTCGAAGCGGAAGGATATTTCGCCGAAAGCGTCGAGCGCGGCGACGAGGCGGAATTGCGGCTGGTCGAATCCCCGCCCGATCTCGTCATCCTCGACTGGATGCTGCCGGGCGTCTCGGGCCTGGAAATCTGTCGCCGGCTTCGCGCCCGCGAAGCGACGAAGACTTTGCCGGTCATCATGCTGACGGCGCGCGGCGAGGAGGTCGAGCGGATTCGCGGGCTCTCCGTCGGGGCGGACGACTATGTCGTCAAACCCTTCTCGGTGCCGGAGTTGATGGCGCGCGTGCGCGCGCTGCTGCGGCGCAGCCGGCCCGAGCGGATTGCCGAAAAACTCACCGCCGGCGATGTCGATCTCGACCGCGAAACGCGGCGCGTGCGGCGCGGCGTGCGCGACGTCCATCTCGGGCCGACCGAGTTTCGCCTGCTCGAATATCTCTTGGAGAAGCCCGGTCGGGTGTTCTCGCGGGCGCAGCTTCTCGACGGCGTTTGGGGACAATCGGTCGAAATCGACGAGCGCACGGTGGACGTCCATGTCGGGCGCTTGCGCAAAGCGCTGTCGCGCGGCCGGGAGCGCGATCCGATCCGCACCGTCCGCGGAACCGGCTATTCCTTCGACGAGACTTTCGGCAAGTCGTAGGCGGCGCGAGTCCGTCGCTGCTTATCGGGCGAGGGCGCGTCTTTCGCGTTCGCGCTCGCGACGGCGGTCCTGGACCGGCTGGTAGGCGAGCTTGCTGTGATGCGCGCAGTAGGGGCCGGCGCCCGACGACGGCGATCCGCAATAGCGAAATTCCGACGACGCGGGGTCGCCCAGCGGCCATCGGCACATCGCTTCCTTGAGTTCGACGATCGTCACCCTGAGCGACATCGGCACGACGACGTCCTCGTGAAAGACGGGCAGCGACTCGAGCATCGGCTCGGGCGACAGCATCAGCGCCGTATTGCCGCGAACGGCGGCGCGCGCGCCGCCGCCTGAACTCGATCGCGGCGCGACGCGTTGCGTCGGCGCCGGGCGCGGCGGCGAAGCGGCGGAGGAGGGAGATTTGGCGCGTCCGGCGAGGCCGAGCCGATGGACTTTGCCGATCACGGCGTTGCGGGTCAGGCCATGGCCGAGCTGCGCGGAAATTTGGCTCGCGCTCCTGCCGTCCAGCCACAGTTGCCGCAAGAGTTCCACTCTTTCATCCGTCCAAGACATGGTTCGCCTCGTTGGTTGGCCTCCGTGGGCCCCGGCGAAAGGAACCCGCGTCCGCCGATCGATCGCATCATGGGCAGAATCCTACCGCCCCGCCCGGCCAGCCGCACTGGCGAGCGTCACGCGCCGAAACGCTCTCGTGAACGGCACCCTACGACATCTCGTGGCGCCCGAGAAAGAAACTACACTAGTCGTTGAATCGCGCGCAAGAGTCGCAACGGCCCCGCCGACCGGCTTTTCCCCAGCTCATGCGAGCGCTGAGCGCCGCGCCGCCGGGCGCGAGGCCCGATTGCGCGAATCCGATCAACATTTTAGCGCGACTTCGCGAGGGATCGGCGGAGGCGCCGGCGCGGCGCAGTTTTTTTGCTTCGTCACGCGCGAATTGACCAAAACGGCTGGCCTCCTTATGATCGACGTCATCAGAGGCCGTCCCAGCGGGGCGGCGTTTTTGTTTTGCGCGGTCTTGCGGAGTCGCGCCCGCAGCCTTCGAGGGAGCAAGCCGATGCCATCCGCAATCTTGCCGGTCTACGCGAGGGCCGACGTCGCGTTCGAGCGCGGCGACGGCTGCTGGCTGACGGCGACGACGGGCGAGCGCTACCTCGATTTCGGCGCCGGCATCGCCGTGGCCTCGCTCGGCTATTCCCATCCGCATCTGGTCGAGGCGCTGACGACCCAGGCCGGCAAGCTCTGGCACACTTCCAATCTGTTTCAGGCGCCGGAAGGCGAGCGTCTGGCGCGCCGGCTGACCGAGGCGACGTTCGCCGATCTGGTCTTTTTCACCAACTCGGGCGTCGAGGCCAACGAGGCGGCGGTCAAGATGGCGCGCAAGCGCCAGTCGGTCGGCGGCCATCCGGAAAGATACCATGTCCTGACCTTCGAAGGTGCCTTTCACGGACGCACGCTGGCGATGATCGCCGCCGGCGGACAGGCCAAATACATCGACGGTTTCGGGCCGAAGGTCGACGGCTTCGACCAGATCCCGGCGGGCGACCTCGAAGCCGTGGAGGCCGCGATCGGCCCCAACACCGGCGCGCTGATGATCGAGCCGATCCAGGGCGAAAGCGGCGTGCGCGTGATCGCGCCGGCGTTTCTCAAGGGCCTCCGCGCGCTGTGCGACCAGCACGACCTGTTGCTGATCTTCGACGAGATTCAGACCGGCGTCGGGCGCACCGGTCGGCTGTTCGCTTATGAGCATTCCGGCGCCGTTCCCGACATCATGACCATCGCCAAAGGCATCGGCGGCGGCTTCCCGATGGGCGCCTGCCTGGCGACGGCGGACGCCGCCAAGGGAATGACGGCGGGAACCCACGGCACCACCTTCGGCGGCAACCCGCTGGCGATGGCGGTGGGCAACGCGGCGCTCGACGTCGTGCTGGCGCCGGGGTTCATCGAGCGGGTGGCGCGGCTCGGCCTCATCGCGCGCCAGCGCCTGGCCGAACTGAAGGACCGGCGCCCCGACGTCGTCGCGGAGGTTCGCGGCGAGGGGCTGATGATCGGCCTCAAGCTCAGGGTTCCGCCGCATGAGTTCGCCGCCGCGGCGCGCGCCCACAAGCTGCTGACGATTCCGGCCGGCGACAACGTCGTTCGCCTGGTGCCGCCGCTCGTCATCAGCGAGGAGGAGATCGCCGAGGGCGTGCGGCGGTTGGACGCCGCTTGCGCCGACCTCGAAGACGCGCTCGTGGCGTTGAAGAAGGGCGCCGCCGCATGAAGCCGTCTTGCAGCTCCGCGCCGACGCGCGACTTCCTCGATCTGTTGCACCAGCCGGCCGGCGAGCTGCGCGCCATTCTCGACGCCGCCAAGGCGATGAAGGCGGCGCGCGTCAAGGGCGAACGCCCGGCGTCGCTGCCGTTGGCGGGCAAGACGCTGGCGATGATCTTCGACGCTCCATCGACGCGCACCCGCGTCTCCTTCGATATGGCGATGCGCGAGCTCGGCGGCGAAACGATCATGCTGACCGGCGACGAAATGCAGCTCGGGCGCGGCGAATCGATCGGCGACACCGCGCGCGTTCTGTCGCGCTACGTCGACGCCATCATGATCCGCATTCTCAGTCACGCCGACATGGCGGAGCTGGCGCGCCACGCCGCCGTGCCGGTCATCAACGGGCTGACCAAGCAGTCCCATCCCTGTCAGGTGATGGCCGACGTCTTCACCTTCGAAGAGCATCGCGGCCCGATCCGCGGTCGGAAGATCGCCTGGAGCGGCGACTACAACAACGTGTTGTCGTCATGGATCGACGCTTCGCAGCGCTTCGACTTCCTGCTCGACATCGCCTGCCCCAAGCCGTTGCAGCCGCCGCCGCAACGCATCGACGCGGCGCGGGCTGGCGGCGCCAACGTGATCCTGCGCGAGGACCCGCACGCCGCCGTCGCCGGCGCCGCGGCGGTCCTGTCGGATTGCTGGGTTTCGATGGGCGACGAGAGCGAGGCGATTCGCCGCCACAACCTGCTCGCGCCCTATCAAGTCAACGCTGAGCTGATGAGCGGCGCCGCCGCCGACGCTATCTTCATGCATTGCCTGCCGGCCCATCGCGGCGAGGAAGTCACCGACGAAGTGATCGACGGACCGCAGTCCGTCGTGTTCGACGAAGCCGAGAACCGGCTTCATGCGCAAAAGGCCGTGCTCGCCTGGTGCCTCGGAGCGCTGAACCGATGACCCCTGCGGCGCGCGAAGTCTCCGACATCGGACGCGACGACATCGTCCTGCCCTACGCCGTCGAGAGCCTGAGCACGCGCGGCCGGCTGGTGCGGTTGGGGGCCGCCATCGACGCCATCCTCAAGCGCCACGCCTATCCCGAACCGATCGGGCGCGTGGTCGGCGAAGCGGCGGCGCTCGCGGTGCTGCTCGGCTCGACGCTCAAGCTCGAAGGCCGCTTTCAGTTGCAGACCAAGACCGAAGGTCCGCTGCGCATGCTGGTGGTCGATTTCGACGCGCCGTCGAACCTGCGCGCGTTGGCGCGCTTCGACGAAGCGGCGCTCGCCAAACGCGCAGCCGCGGGCGGCGAGGGCGATCTGCTCGGCGAGGGGACCCTCGCCTTCACCATCGATCCCGGCGGCGACCTATCGCGCTATCAGGGCGTCGTCGCCCTCGACGGCCGCGGCCTCGAGCACGCCGCGCACGCCTATTTCGAGCGCTCGGAGCAGATCCCCACCCTGGTTCGCCTTGCCGTCGGCCAGAGCGTCACCCCGCGCGGCGTCGAATGGCGCGCGGGCGGGCTGCTGGCGCAATTCCTGCCCGCTTCGCCGGAGCGCCGGCGCCGGGTCGATTTCGACCCCGGCGACGCGCCCGAGGGCGCCGCTCCGGAGACGCCGCTCGAAGACGACGAGTGGGTCGAAGCCAAGGCGCGCGCCGCCACCGCCGAGGACCACGAGCTCATCGACCCGACGCTTTCGAGCGAGCGCCTGTTGTTCCGCCTGTTCAACGAGCGCGGCGTGCGCGTGTTCAAGCCGACGGCGTTGAGCGACTCTTGCCGCTGCTCGGCCGAGCGCATCGACGCGATGTTGCAGAGTTTCTCGCCCGAGGAGCGCAGCGCGATGGTCGGCGACGACGGCATGATCGGCGTCACCTGCGAATTCTGCTCGATCAAACGCCTGTTCAATCCCGCCGACTACGCCGGCTGAACGCGGGCTCGCCTGGCGCCCATGAGACTTGGGGCGGCGAGCGACGCGCCGCGCTAGTCGGCGGGCCGGCCCGGCGGCGGCCGCGGTCCGCGACGCTGGAATTGCGACGAGCTCAGGATGGCCTCGACGATCTGGTCGGGCGAACCGCCGATGTCGACGGCGATCACGGGTTCGTCGGCGCCGGGTTCCTCCAGCGCCTCGAACTGACTGGCGAGGAGGGCCGCCGGCATGTAGTGGCCGCTTCGCCGGGCTAACCGCGCGGACACCAGCTCGCGCGCGCCGCGAAGAAAGATGAACTCGACGGCCGGCCGTCCCGCCCGGATGCGCTCGCGATAGGCGCGCTTCAAAGCCGAGCAGGTGATGATTCCCGAGGCGCCCTCGGCGCTCCAGCGGTCGATGAGGGCGGCGATGGAATCGAGCCACGGCAGGCGATCGGCGTCGTTCAACGGAACGCCGTGGCGCATTTTGTCGACGTTGGCCGGCGAATGGAGGGCGTCGCCCTCCTGGAACTTCCAGTTGAGCCGACCGGCCAGCATGGCCGCCACGGTGGTCTTGCCGGAGCCGGACACGCCCATGACGATCAGGACAATCGGGGACGTCGCCCCCCCGGTCTGTTCGTTTGCCGCCGAGCTCATGGTTGTGACGGATCGGCGATCGGCTCGATCTTCCCGAGGACGAACACGTACGACAGGATGCCGATCGCCAGCACCAAGCCGGCGATCAGGAACGCGTTGCCGAACGACTGCGTCTCTCCGACCACAAACCCGGTGACCGCCGGGGCGATGACGCCCATCATGTTGTTGGCGAAGTTCATGATACCGCCGATGGTCCCGGTGCCGCCCTTCGGAGCGATCAGCGAGGGGATCGACCAGCCGACCGGCGCCGCCGCCGCCAGCCCGCTGAGGGCGAGCGAGATCCAAACGATCGCCCACACGGGATCGGTGGTCTGGGTCGCCCCAAACACCGCGAGGCCGACCAGCATGCCGCCAATCAGCACCGTCTTGCGGACTTGCGAGTCGTTCAAGCCTTTGGCGATCAGATGATCGATCAGCCAACCGCCGACGACCAGATCGGCGATCGTCGCGCAGATCCAGGGAATGGTGGAGAAGCCCGCCGACTTCAGGATGCTCATGTGCATGGTTTGCACGAGATATCCGGGCAGCCAGGTCAGGAACAGATAGAACGTATAGCCATAGGCGGAGAAGCCGATCGTCAGCCCCCACACCTTGCGGTTGGCGAGCAGGTAGCCGAGCATGCGGCCTGCGCCGCTCGCGGACTCGCCCTCCGGGGTGGCGCCGCCAGCGTGGATGTAGTCGCGCTCCGCCTGGCTCAGCTTGGCGTCCTCGTCGGGATCGCGGTAGATAAGCAGGAAGGCGAGGAAATACAGGAAGCTCAAGGCCGCCGTGAAGCCGAAGCCCCAGCGCCAGCCGAAAGTCACGCTGACAAGGGCGACGAGCGGCACCCCGATAACGTTGGAGAACTTCGCAGCGGCGTCGAAGATCGCCGTCGACAGCGCGCGCTCCTGGCGTGGGAACCAATATCCGGTCGCCTTTGAATTGGCCGGAAAGGCCGGCGCTTCAGCGACGCCAAGGACCATGCGGGCGGCGAAGATCCCGACAAATCCGCTGGCGATGGTGACGAGCAGCGTTGCGGCGGACCACAAGAACGAGCCGATCCGGCCGACCAGGGTCACCCCATAGCGGTCAAGCACGAGACCGGTCGGAATCTGCAGCAGCGCGTACGACCAGAAGAAAGCGCCGAACAGCAACCCCATCTGCGCGGCGTCGAGCCCAAATTCGTGCTGCAGCTGGGGTGCGGCGACCGACAGATTGATGCGATCGAAATAGTTGATAAGTATGCCAACGCCGAGGAGCGCTCCAATGCCCCACCGCCGTCGGGGAATTCGCTGCGGTTGATCCACCATGATCGCCTCCTCATGCGCCTGCCGGACGGTTCCAGAACCATTGCCTTATTGGAGAGTCGCGTCGACGCCAGCGTCGGCCTATCCGCTCATGGTAGCGTCCTCATTCAATGCAACGCAAGGTCCTGCGCGGCGTCTTACCCGCGTTCAGACGCCCGTGGGACTGGCGCTGGCCTCGGCGCCCCCACCCCCGCCCCGCTACCCGCCCTCTCCCATCTCCTCCACCGCCCGCTTGAGCTTAAGCAGGTCCGCCCACGCCTGCCGCTTGGCGGCGGGTTGGCGCAACAAATACGCAGGGTGGAACATCGGCAGCGTCGGGATCGCGGCGCCGTCGTCGCTCCGGTACTCGCGCCAGACGCCGCGGGTGCGGGTGATCCCCTCCTTGACGCCGAGCAGCGTCTGCGTCGCCGAGCCGCCGAGGCAGACGAGCAGCCGCGGCGCGACGAGGGCGATCTGGCGGCGCACGAAGGGCAGGCAGACCGCGGTCTCCTGCGGCGTCGGGGTGCGGTTGCCCGGCGGGCGCCAGGGGACGACGTTGGCGATGTAGACCTTCGTCCGGTCGAGCCCGATCGCCGCGAGCATGCGGTCGAGCAAGTGACCGGCGCGGCCGACGAACGGGCGGCCGATGCGGTCTTCGTCGCCACCCGGCGCTTCGCCGACTAGCATGATCCGCGCTTCCGGCGCGCCGTCGGCGAACACCAGCTGCGTCGCTGTCGCCTTGAGGCCGCAGCCCTGGAACCGTTCAAGTGCCGCGCGCAGCTCTTCGAGGGTCCGCGCCGCCGCGGCGGCTTCGTGCGCCGAGCGCTGGGCTTCGTCCGGCGGCGTGGTCAGCGCCGGGGCAGGCTTGGCCGGGGCAGGCTTGGCGGGCTCGGCCGCGCGGGGGGCCGATGCGGCGATCGGCGCGCGCCGCGCCGTGGGCGCCGCGCTTTCGGCGAAACGGTCGTGCGGCGTCTTGTCGAGCGCGAAATCGACCCCTGCGTCGCGCCACCAACGCAGCGCCTCGGCCGCCTCGTGCGCGGTCAGGCGCTCAGAATTTGCAGGCTTGCTCATGGCGGAAGGACCGAGTTGCCGTTTTCCCTTCTAGCACGGCGGCGCGACGCCGAAAGGACTCCGAATTCGGACGGGCGCGAGCGCTCCCGCTATGCGACGGCGCGCGGCGTCGACGGCTCAGCGCCCTTATTGACCCAAGCTCGCGGCCCAGGGCGTCGCCGCTCGGATCGACATTCCCGCGCGATTTGCGCAATAAGAGCTCGATCTTTTCGCCGCGCGCGGGTCTGCTCGCCCGCGACGTCCGCCGCCCGAGAACAGCTATGGCCGAAGCAAGCGAAGCGCCCGCCCGCGAGGCGATGGACTACGACGTCGTCATCGTCGGCGCCGGGCCGGCGGGGCTTGCCGCCGCGATTCGACTGAAGCAGCTCGACGCCGATCGTTCCGTCGTCGTGGTCGAAAAGGGCTCGGCCGTCGGCGCGCATATTCTCTCCGGCGCGATCGTCGACCCGATCGGCCTCGATCGCTTGCTGCCCGATTGGCGCGAGGCCCCCGATCGGCCGCTGAAGACCGAAGTCGCCGCCGATCGCTTCCTGCTGCTCGGCCCCTCCGGCGGGATCACGCTGCCCAACTGGCCGATACCGCGGCTGATGGGCAATCGCGGCCATTTCATCGGCTCGCTCAGCGCGCTGGCGCGCTGGCTCGGCGCGCGCGCCGAGGCGCTCGGCGTCGAGGTGTGTCCCGGCTTCGCCGCGACCGAATTGCTTTACGGCGACCGGGGTGAAGTCGTCGGCGTGGCGACCGGGGACATGGGGATCGGCCGCGACGGCGGGCGAAAAGCGAACTTCGCCCGCGGCGTGGAGCTGCGCGGCAAATACGTGCTTCTGGCCGAGGGCGCGCGCGGCTCGTTGACCAAGCAGGCCGTCGCGCGCTTCCATCTCGACGAAGGCCGCGACCCGCAGAAATACGGCATCGGCCTGAAGGAGATCTGGCGGGTCGCGCCCGCCGAGTTCAAGCCGGGCCTGGCGCAGCACAGTTTCGGTTGGCCGCTGCGGAGGGGATCGAGCGGCGGCTCGTTCCTCTATCACTACGGCGAGAGCTTGGTCTCGGTCGGCTTCGTCGTCCACCTCAATTACCGCAACCCGACCCTGTCGCCGTTCGACGAATTCCAGCGCTTCAAGACCCATCCGCTGATCCGCGGGACGTTCGAGGGCGGCGAGCGCATCGCCTACGGCGCCCGGGCGATCTCGTCGGGCGGCTGGCAATCCGCGCCCAGGCTGGTCTTTCCCGGCGGCGCGCTGATCGGCTGCGCCGCCGGGTTGCTCAATTTCGCCCGCATAAAGGGCTCGCACAACGCGATCCTCTCCGGCATGCTGGCGGCCGAAAAAGCGCACGAGGCGCTCGCCGCCGGACGGGCGGGCGACGAGCTCGCAGCCTACGAAGAGGCGTGGCGCGGCTCGGACATCGGCCGCGACCTCCACAAGGTCCGCAACGTCAAGCCGCTGTGGTCCAAGCTCGGCCTCGCGCTCGGCGTCGCCTGCGGCGGCTTCGACATGTGGACCAACGAGCTCTTCGGCGTCTCGGCCTTCGGCACGCTGAGGCGCGGCGAGCCGGACTGCGCGACGCTGGCGCTGCTCGCCGACGTCGAGCCGATCGCCTATCCCAAGCCGGACGGAAAGATCTCGTTCGACCGGTCGTCGTCGGTCTACCTGTCCAACATCAGCTGCGAAGAGGACCAGCCGGTCCATCTGCGCCTGCGCGATCCCGCTGCGCCGATCCGCGAAAACCTGCCTCGCTACGGCGAGCCGGCGCGGCTCTATTGTCCCGCCGGCGTCTACGAAGTCGTCTACGGCGACGAAGCCGGGCGCGCCGACCCACGCTTCGTCGTCAACCCGCAGAACTGCGTCCACTGCAAGGCCTGCGACATCAAGGACCCCGCCGAGAACATCGACTGGACGCCGCCGGAGGGCGGCGACGGTCCGAATTACGCCGATATGTAGCAGGGAGGCGCGTCGGTCGTCGCCTTCGCGGCGACGGCCCGAAAGCGCCACTTTTGCCTGAGATCGTTTTTCCTGTAAGGACGTTCGTTCGTCGCATCCCCGTCGGCGCCCGGCCGACCTCGAAAAGAAAGATGTCGATCGTGCCAGTCGAGCATTCGCCGACCCGCTGCAGGGGAAGACTCCTCAACGCGCTTGTCGCCGCGAGCGCGCTCATCGCGATCGGGGCGACCCAAGCCGCGGCGTCCGCCTCGCCGGCGAATTCGGCCGCCTTGCCGATCGGCGACAGCCAGACAGGCAATTACTTGGCGGCGCTGGTCGCCGGCGCCGATCGCGACACCACCGCGGCCTCGGTCTATTTCCGCGAGGCCTTGCGCGCCGATCCGAGAAATCCGAATCTCGTCGAGCGCGCCTTCGCCGCCGCTCTGGCCGACGGCGACGTCGCCGACGGCTTTTCGCTGGCCGATCGCTTGATCGTGCGAGACCCCGGCAACAGCCTGGCGCGTTTGACCCTGGCCGTGCGCGCGATCGCCGAGGGGCAATTCGCCGCCGCGCGCGTTGAGCTCGGCGCCGGCGAGGCGGGCAAGGCGCACGACGTGACGACGACGCTGCTGACGGCCTGGAGCTACGCCGGCGGCTTTGATGAGCGCCATGCGCTCGAGACGCTCGACCGTGTGCACGAACCCAGCGTCGCCGTGTTTCGCGATTATCACGCCGGCCTGATCGCCGACTTGCTCGGCGACGCGACCGAGGCGCAGCGCCGTTTGCAGACGGCCTACGACGCCGACAAGAACACGCTGCGGCTCGCGGAAGCCTATGCGCGGCTCCTCGCGCGCCACAACGACGTCGAAGGCGCGAAAAAAATCTACGCCGACTTCGATCGCCTCGTTCCGCGTCATCCCTTGATCGTCAGCGCGATCGCGGACCTCGCGGCGGGTCGGCCGCTCGCGCCGTTGATCCGCAGCGCCAAAGACGGCGTCGCCGAGGCGCTCTACGGCTTGGGCGGGGCGGGAAACCGGCAAGGCGACGAACTGGCCGCCTTGATCTATTTGCGCCTCGCCTTGTTCTTGCGCCCCGATCACGATCTGGCGGCGGTGAGCGTCGCCAACCTGTTCGAGGAGATCAAGCGCACCGACGCGGCGATTCGCGCCTATCAGCTCGTGCCGGCCTCGTCGCCGATGCGCGAAAGCGCCGAAATTCAGGCCGGATTGGAATTGGAGTCGATCGGCCGCGCCGACGACGCGATGAAGCGCCTGAGGGAGATCGTGGCGGCCAAGCCCAAGGACGTGGAGGCGTGGAGCGCGTTGGGAAGCTTGCTGCGCACCGCGAAGAAATACGACGACGCCGCGGCGTCCTACGACAAGGCGATCGAACTGGTGGGGACGCCGAACAAGAGCAACTGGACGTTGTTCTATTTCCGCGGCATCTGCTACGAACGCGCCAAGCAATGGCCGAAGGCGGAAGCCGATTTCAAGAAGGCGCTCGAGCTGTACCCCGACCAGCCGCTGGTGCTCAACTACCTCGGCTATTCCTGGGTCGATCAAGGCGTCAATCTCGAGGAAGCCTTCAAGATGCTGCGCCGCGCCGTCGATTTGCGGCCGAGCGACGGCTATATCGTCGACAGCCTGGGCTGGGCGCATTACAAGCTCGGCCATTACGCGGAAGCGACCGCAGAGCTGGAAAAGGCGATCGACCTCAAGCCGGCCGACCCCGTCGTCAACGATCATCTCGGCGACGCCTTTTGGCGGGTGAACCGGAAGATCGAGGCGCGCTTCCAGTGGAACCACGCGCGCGACATGAATTCCGACCCGGAAGACCTCCCCGGCATTCTCAAGAAGATCGAATCCGGCCTGCCCGACGAGCCGAGCAAGGACGCGCCCGCCGCTCCCGACCCGAAGAGCGGCGGCTAAAATTGCCCGCGCCGCCGTCTTCGCCTCGGCTCTGGCGGGCGCCCGCCAAAGTCAATCTGACCCTGCACGTCCTCGGACGGCGCGCGGACGGAAGGCACGAACTCGACAGCGTCGTGGCGTTCGCCGGCTGCTGCGATTGGCTCGGCTTCGAGCCCGGCGCGGCGCTATCGCTCGTCGTCGACGGGCCGACCGGGTTGGCGGCCGGCCCGCTCGACGACAATCTGGTGTTGCGCGCGGCGCAGGCGCTGGCCGAACGCGCGCCCGGCCTGCGGATGGGCCGCTTCCGCCTGCGCAAAGTCCTGCCGGTCGCCGCGGGACTCGGCGGCGGCTCGGCGGACGCTGCGGCGGCGCTGCGCGCGCTCGCGCACGAAAACGGCCTCGCCGACGACGACGATTCGCTGTGGGCGGCGGCGCGCGCGGTCGGCGCGGACGCGCCCGTGTGCTTGCGCCCCCGCGCGCGCGTCATGGCGGGGCAGGGCGAGCGGCTCGGCCCCCCGCTCGATCCGCCGCCGCTCTTCGCGGTCCTGGCCAATCCCGGAATCCCTGTCGCCACGTCGGAGGTCTTCGCCGGGCTCGGCCTCGAGCGGGGCGAGGCGACCGGCTGGGGTCGCTCGCCTCCGATTCGCGCGCCCGTCGACGCGCCGCGCTTTATCGCCGCGCTGCGCAGCGGCCGCAACGATTTGCAGGCGAGCGCGCTGCGGATCGCGCCGGGGATCGCCGACGTGCTGGAGGCGTTGTCGGGTGCGGGGGGCGCCTATGTGACGCGAATGTCGGGCTCGGGCGCGACCTGCTTCGCGCTCTACGAGGATCGCCGCCTCGCAGCGCGCGCGGCCGGCGTCGTTCGGCGCGCGCATCCCGCGTGGTGGGTGCGGGCGACCGTCCTGCGGTGAGCCGGGCGCCGGAAGAGCCGGCGCCGGCCTCTCCCATGAGAATCCGGCTCTCTGGCAGGCGCCCGCTCAGGCCCCGCGCCCTTGCCGTCCGCTTTGCCGCGCGCCGGCGCGGCCCTATAAGACGGCCTCGCCGCCCTCGAGAGCCGCAAGCATGCATCTGGTCTCCACCCCCGACAATTCGATCCCGACGGGGGCGATCGTCGCGTCGGCCTACGCCGTCGACGGAGCGAAGCTGCGCACGGCGCGTTGGACTCCCTCTTGGGCCGCGCGCGGCACGATCGTGATCTTGGGCGGGCGGGCGGATTTCATCGAGAAATATTTCGAGACGATCCAGCAAGCGCTCGATCGCGGCTTCGCCGTCGCGACCATGGATTGGCGCGGGCAGGGCGGTTCGGCGCGGCAATTGAAGAACCCGCGCAAAGGCCATATCGACGATTTCTCGCTTTACGAGCGCGATCTGGAGGCGCTCGTCAGCGAGGTTCTCGATCCATCCTGTCCGCGGCCGTGGTACGGCCTTTGCCATTCCATGGGCGCGGCGATCCTGCTCGCGGTCGCGCGGGCCGGGCGCTGTCCCTTCGAACGGCTGGCGCTGACTTCGCCGATGATCGCGCTGGCCGGACCGAAGCGGCCGCGCCTGGCGCGTCTCGTCGCCGAGGTTCTCGACGCGGTCGGCCTCGGCGGCGCCTTCGTGCCGGGCGGCGGCCCGAAGGTCGTCGTCGCCGGGCCGTTCGCCGGCAATCCCTTGACCTCCGACCCGGCGCGCTTCGCCCGCACGTCGGGCGTCGTCGCGGCCGAACCCGACCTCGGCCTCGGCTGGCCGACGATCGGCTGGCTTCACGCCGCCTTTCGCCTCATGCTCGAGTTCGAGGAGCCGGATTTTCCCCGCCGCACGCTGACGCCGATCCTGGTGGTTGCGGCGGGCGCGGACCGCATCGCCGACACGCGCGCGACCGAGCGTTTCGCTATGCGCTTGCGCGCCGGGCGGCTCATCGTGATCGACGGGGCGCAGCACGAAATCCTGATGGAGCGCAACGTCTTCCGCGACCGATTCTGGGCGGCGTTCGATTCGTTCATTCCCGGCGTCGAAGCCGAAAAGGCGCGGGCGGCGCCGTGACGGAGGCTCCCGATCGGGCGCGACGAAATCGCGCTGGCGCTCATTGCCGCGCATGGCTTGACGCGCGCCTTTGCCGTGCCGTATCCGCATTGACGTCGCCGCGCGCGAATCGACGCGCGCGCTTTTCTCGAGCGCGAAATGAGTTCTGATCCGGCGACGCCAGAGGCGCGCCCGACCCTTTCGGTGGTCGTGCCGACCTATCGTGAAGCGGCCAACGTGCCCGTG
>Ga0182014_10001876_pt1 | contig 27447 bp, 17 predicted proteins | sample 612S2DmetaG_FD_120489 | JGI IMG/M metagenome (GOLD analysis project Ga0182014, IMG submission 120489) | Permafrost microbial communities from Stordalen Mire, Sweden - 612S2D metaG | ecosystem: Environmental > Terrestrial > Soil > Wetlands > Permafrost | place: Sweden: Stordalen | collected... | reverse complement strand
ATTTTCCATCCTAATTATTACCTTTTTAGTTGTGTCGATTGATATTGAAGTTTTCAAGGAACTCCTTCGTAGCTTCTCTATTTTGCTGGAATAATAATAACTTGTATCGGAACTTATAATTCCTGTTGCATTAATTGACGTAATAGAGATCATTTCTCCATGTGAGTAAAAAAACGTTGGAGTTTTTGACTAAAGAAAATTAAAAAGAGATGAGGAAATTTTGGATACAAATTTTTGAAGGTAGTAAAATTGGGAGTCTTATAAAGATTGAGTTTGTTTTTTATATCGTTCATTAGATCAATAAATTATACAAATTCTCGATATATGTGCTGATACACTCTTCAATAAAACCAGAACAAGAAGTTGATGCTGGTATAACCATGGTTGGAATAATTGTAGAAATAAATGTTCATTCTGGAAGACTGAAAAGTTTTATTGCTGGTATCAACAAATTTGATTTACTTATTCGATTTCAATATTGTGTGTTCCTTCTTTTTTTGTAGGAAAATATACAGGTATTTCATACTATAATTTTTATAAAAATATAGGTAAAATGCACACCTTATAATATTTCTGCAGAGCTATTTGATCCACTTAATTAATATCTCACTTTTAACTTAATTTAAATTTGAATTTTTAGAGACTAATTATCAGTTACTATTTTTTTGTAATTAGTGTAGTCAACACATGTGAATTATTACTTAAATTTAATGACCGATAAAATATTAAAAAGCCTCCTTTTTTAAGTTTTTGATTCTTTTTATCTATAAATTTTCTCCATCTTTAAATAGTGCCGATTTGTTCAGTTTTGAATACCTCTTTTTATTTAATCATGATTCTCTTAAAGTCCTCCTGAAAAAACTTCATCCATCATCTTAATTCTATTGAGAATTTCGATAAACTCTTATGCCTTTGAGTTTTGGAGAGTTTAAGTCACTCAACATTGATTTTTTGCTCATGAAAACTTTTACTGATTTTGCTCTTAAAGAAGAATACAAACATATTCAGTCAGTTTGATACAGACTTGCTGAAATTCATTTCTTAATAATGCGAAAAATTTTCCAATAAATTAAGAAATGAATTTCAGCAAGTCTGTATCAAACTGACTGAATATGTTTGTATTCTTCTTTAAGAGCAAAATCAGTAAAAGTTTTCATGAGCAAAAAATCAATGTTGAGTAATTTAGATTCCCGAATGCTCAAATGATAGCTGCTCTTTGAAATTCTCTATAAAAACTTCAGTTTTCTTTGTTAACTCAGCAATTAATTTCTAAAATAATTGTTCATTATAATCACTGGAATTTTTGTACTCTAATGCTAGAATAAAGGAAAAACTAATAAGGAGTTAAAGTTCAATTTGATATAAATCCCATTAATAAAAAATCAGATAAAGGTAAGAATATGGTTTCAAAGGACCTTCCCTTCACCAAAGAGAAAATTCTCGAAATAATGAAAAAGTATCCTACCCCTTTTCATATCTATGACGAAAAAGCTATTATGGAAAATGCCAGAAAAATGAAAGCAGCCTTCGGGAAAGTTCCAGGCTTCAAGGAATTTTTTGCCATAAAAGCTCTCCCAAATCCCTTTATTCTCAAACTTCTCAAAAAAGAAGGTTTCGGTATGGATTGCAGTTCCCTGCCTGAGTTAATCCTTGCTGAAAAAGTGGGACTAATTGGTGAAGATATTATGTTCAGCTCAAACGATACTCCTTTCGAAGAGTTCATAAGGGCAAGAGAGATTGGGGCATACATTAACCTTGATGATATAAGCCATGTTGATTATCTTGAAAAATATGCAGGACTTCCGAAAGTTATCTGCTTCAGGTACAATCCAGGTCCTCTTAAAGGAGGAAATATTCTCATAGGAAAGCCGGAAGAAGCAAAGTATGGCCTTACGAGAGACCAGCTTTTTGAAGGCTACCGCATACTCAGAGATAGAGGAATTATGCGTTTTGGAATGCATACGATGGTTGCCTCGAACGAGCTGGACTCTGATTACTTTATAGAAACCGCAAGAATACTTTTTGAACTCATAGTTGAAATCTCAAAGGAACTAGATATAACTTTTGAATTTGTGAACCTTGGTGGAGGTATAGGAATTCCCTATCTGCCAAATCAGGATCCAGTCTCCTTTGAAACTATCGCAGGAGGTGTCAACGAATCCTATGCTTCCATAATCACTGCAAAAGGACTCCCTCCACTCAAAGTCTTTCTGGAATGTGGCCGAGTCATCACAGGTCCTTATGGCTACCTTATTTCCCAGGTAAGGCATATCAAACATACTTATAAGGATTATGTTGGAATGGACTCCTGTATGGCCAACCTGATGCGACCTGGAATATACGGAGCCTATCATCATATAACCGTTCTAGGTAAAGAAAAGGAAGATGCTATCCATAAGTATGATGTAACTGGTTCCCTATGCGAAAATAATGATAAGTTCGCTGTCGATAGGCTCCTCCCTGAAATCAAAATTGGTGACATCCTTGTAATTCACGATACTGGAGCTCATGGGCACTCCATGGGTTTCAATTACAACGGAAAACTCCGTTCTGCTGAACTTCTTTTAAGAGGAGACGGAAGCGTTGTGCAGATAAGGAGACCCGAAATTATTGACGATTATTTTGCAACTCTCGATTTCGAAGCCCTGAAAGATTTCAATGTAGATGTTGGTTTGTAAGAGTAGGATAAAATATAGAAAATGAGTTATTATATATATTTTTATAAATATGTAAATTCTAAATACTGATACAGGTAATCTGGGTTAAAAATTCACTAATAACCTTAATCAATTATTTTTTTTGCTAATATTTAGGATTAGTTAGTCCCAGTGAGTTGCTGAAAAACTTTAGCAAAAGTTCTCTTTATATTTTATCAAAAAGCAGGAAATGTACTCGTTTTCATAATACTGATCAATAATTAACTGACGAGAACATAAGTACAAAAATTACTTTTAATTTCTGAATTATTACTTTTAATTCCTAAATTTTTCATGTGGATTTTTAGTCAAAAAAATGTTTTTTCACTTTAATGCTTAAGGGATATCCATGGCTACATATGCATCTATAATTTTTAAGCAAAAAGCTGAAGCTACTGCAGAATGAGGTCCTCGATGCAGAGGTTTTTTTGCTGTTGCTGCAGATTCTACGAAAATATTGGGTCATATATTTTTATTATATGACTTGCGAATTTGACGTTCCTAAAGCTTAAAATCGTTTATAAAGAAAATTCTTCAAAAAAGTTATAAAAATGGCTAAAGTTGTGTCGATAAATCTGCCCAAATGTACTTGTTTGATGACACCATTTTAATTATTGCTGAATCTATCGTTTTTTAGCTGTCCGGAAGCGTATACTGTTCCCCTTCACAATAAATGCTCATCGCCATGATTGTTTTACTCGTATCATCCGAAAGTAACTCTTATATAAAGACCCTTTATTCCTGTTATAATATCGATGAATGCGATCAGATTTGTCTTATTGCCCCGGATGCAAGAAAATGATATTTGTGTGCCATTTTATAAATATAAATAAATTATTCAAATTTAAATATATTCATTTGCTGATATTATTATTTTTCGTCATGGTTTCCTTTATTTTCAACATGGTTTTTAATCACTTTGGAAGTTGTTCCATTCCAATGGTTCCAATATAACCTCCATAATTCCACGGTTCACCACCAGACAACTGTTTTTTTACTTAAGAGTGTTTTTTAAAGATTTTGTTTGCTGTAATACTTTGTATAATCTCCATCAATGTTGATGGTAACTATTTCGGTTCAATCAACTAAAAGATGTGCGTAATAACCATTATACCTATTGTAGATAAATCAAAAATATACTTTTTGTCAATTTTGAAGCAGATATATTTCAAATAGCTGATGATGCTACTGTCCCAATAAACTTTTTCCCGATACTTCACGCAAAGCTATTTGATATCTTATTCTCTGTACACAATGTTTTTTATGACATAGTTTCAGTTTTATAATGTAAAGGTATAAATTATAAATCAGCTGTTTAATAAAAGTTCTTGGGAAAGTTTCTATTCCCTCAGCAAGTTGTATGGTATTTAATTAAAATAAGTTTGGAACTTGATGTCTTGAAAGTCATAGAAGCTGATTAAAATATAAAAATATCTCATAATGTAATCAGTAATTATCTACGTGGTATGGATCTTATACTTCAAGAGAGTAAAAAAAGTAGAATGATATGGTGTCGGATGTGAGTTTGAATGTAGCAGGTCTATTGTGCATAGTTTAGTGGAATGAGAACTCTTTCTGGGCTTGTAAGTCAGTGCTATTCTTGATTATTTATCAAGGATAATTGTTCCCTGGTAGAGAATATGTTAATTACAACAAGCAAAGCACAGTCTTGGTGATATCTCTAATTTTTCAGAGAGCATTGGAGTATATACCAATGGAGGAATTAATAATGGATCAGGAAAGGAATTAGGTACATACAGGATTAAATAAAAAGTGATCCATGGGACAGCGAGTCAATAGGCACAATTGAAAAATTTTTGATTAGCTGCTAATTGCAAGGTAAAGACATCATCAGGAAAGTAAAATAATTGAGAAATGGTCCCACACACTGAGTTTTGGAGACTAAAAGAACTTGAATCACTAGAAAATGCTTATTGAATAGGTTGCTAGTAGGAGTAAAATCTCGAATCTGAATTAGGTATTTTTGTTTGTGAGAACATGGAGAAATTAAAAAGAGTTTCGAAGCAAAAATGTTTTAGGATTAAAACATCACTTACATTCCCTAAATCCTCTATTATATCTTATAATTTTTGACTTTTCATTCATAGATAAGAAAACGTATATAGAGGTGGAAAAAGTAGAAAATTTCAAAACCCTCTGATCGCAAAGTTCTTATATTATTCAATTTGTATTGGTAAATCCATAGCAAATATGCCAGTTAAGTATCCCAGTTAATGCATTAATTTATAATAAGGGCAATTAAGCTACTTTAAAGTATGCTTTTGCTTTGATAAGTTCAAATGATCATGATCTCCAGGATTTTAAAATTTCAATATAAGGATGAGGTTTTAATATGAGATGGCAAGGTAGCTCCAGAAGAAAAGTGACTGGTGGGAAAGTTATTGTTGCTCGTGGAAAGCGTAAGTTTGAAATGGGCCGCGAGTCTGCAGATACCCGCATAAGTGAAATTAAAAGAAAAAATGTTCCGGTAATGGGAGGCAATAGGAAGGTCAAGCTTCTCCAATGTAATGTTGCAAACATAACCAATCAAAAAAACGGAAAGACAGTTTCTGCTACTATTGAAACAGTTGTCGACAACACTGCAAACAAACACTATGTAAGGCGTAACATCCTAACAAAAGGCTCTGTCATACGGACTCCTATCGGAACTGCGAGAGTTACGAGCAGACCAGGGCAGGATGGAGTTGTAAATGCTGTATTGATTGAGTGATTTTATAGAACTCTACCTTAAAGGCGAGAATTTTTTGGTGAATTTTTTCACCGTTGTTCCGGGGATCAACATGGAAGAACAGATTAGACATATACTGGAAATTCTCGAAAATGATGCTCGAGCAAGCCCAGAAGAAATTGCAGCCCTGATAGATATGTCTGCAGAGGAAGTTTACCAGACGATAGCAAAACTTGAGGAAACAGGAGTTATCCGGCACTACAAAACCATCGTTAATTGGGACATTGTTGGGGAAAATTATGTTTATGCCGTGATTGAGCTGAAGGTTACCCTCGAGCGTAGCCAGGGTTATCAGGCAATTGCAGAAAGGATTTATAAGTTTCCGGAAGTAAGGTCTGTCAGGCTCTTATCTGGGGACTATGACATATCTCTTACTATCCGAGGAAAGTCGATGAAGGATGTTGCTTTTTTCGTGGCAGAGAAAATTGCAACTCTTGATCAGGTAAAGAGTACGTCAACTCACTTTGTACTGAAGACATATAAAGAAAATGGGGTTATCCTCCATGAACCTGAGGCAATCAAAAGGCTTCCAGTATCATTTTAATAAGAAACAGCTTAAAGTCTGATACTTTTCAACTTTACATTTACATCCTGCTAATATAATTTTTCACAGGGGTGTTTGATTGAGACTTCCATGCGATTCTTCAAAATTTATTGCGGAAGCTGTTAAGAATATCCCACCTTCAGGAATAAGGCGTTTTTTTGATCTGGTTTCCGGACTTGAAGACATAATCTCTCTTGGTGTAGGAGAGCCTGATTTCGTTACTCCTTGGCACATTCGTGAGATGTGCATCCATTCTCTGGAAAAAGGGCAGACTTCTTATACATCAAACTATGGTCTTCCGGAACTCAGAGAAGAACTTACCAGGACCTATTACAAACGTTACGGGTTGGATTATGATCCTGCATCAGAGATACTGATTACTTCAGGTGTAAGTGAAGCCCTGGATATTGCGATCAGGGCAATAGTGAATCCAGGTGATGAGGTTATTGTGGTCCAGCCCTCTTATGTAGCATATGTCCCATCGGTTATTCTGGCAGGCGGCAGGCCTGTAATCGTTCGAACTTATATGGATGATGATTTTAGCCTGACTGCAGAAGCACTCAAACCTGCAATAACGAATAAGACTAAAGCAATAATTCTCAACTTCCCTAATAACCCTACAGGAGCAATCATGACACAGGAAGGACTCGAGGATGTTGCTGATCTAGTTGTTGATAACAATCTGTTTGTTATCTCGGATGAGGTATACGAGTGCCTGACTTATGAAGGAAATCACGTTCCTGTCTCTTCTTTAGAGGGTATGAAGGACAGGACTGTTATGCTGAATGGATTATCCAAATCTCATGCAATGACAGGGTTCAGGTTAGGTTTTGCGATGGGCTCCTCGGAGATTATACGTTCAATGATGATGATTCACCAGTACTGCATGCTTTGCGCTCCCATAACTGCTCAAGTGGGAGCTATCGAAGCTCTTCGAAATGGTAAAGAGGAGATGGAGAGGATGGTTCGGGAATATGATCGGCGCAGACACTTTATCGTCATGGGCTTTAATAGTATAGGGCTTAAGTGCCTTAAACCCAAAGGTGCATTCTACGCTTTTCCTTATATGGGGGATACCGGACTTTCTTCTTCCGAGTTTGCTGAGCGTCTTCTGGATAAAAAGAAGGTTGTCACGATTCCAGGAGATGTTTTTGGTGAAGCAGGGGAAGGTTTCCTTCGATGTGCTTATGCAGCATCAATGGATGATCTTAAAAAAGCAATTGAGAGAATGGGAGATTTTGTAGACGGATTAAAAAAGTGAATTATTTGAGTTTTTATTAGTCTGCTTGTCTCTCTTCAAATTTTAGAATCATTTTCTCCTCATCCAATCCCATATGGGGTTACTTATATTATTTTCAATCAGATCGCTCATCAGATTCTACCATGCATCAAATATTTTTCTTCATCATCTGATGTTCGTTCTTTCAATGGATCGATAATAATTGACACTTAACCATAAACTCCCCTCTAAATATCTTTTCCAGTTCAAGATGAAGCTTGAAGAGTCTGTAAAGCTTATCTTTTTTCAAGAATTTGACTACCTTTGATAGAGATTGCTTGATGAAATTCAAGAATGAGTGAACGTGATATATTACTATTTTCATAGTATGAATTTTGTATATTTGTATGTGCAAAATAGTATGAAGATGGACACACAACCCCTTTCAATTCGCTCATTGCAGAATGTATTGTACTGATACTTAGGCACCTACACTATAGGTGATCATACCATAGCTAGAATGGAGCCATTTAATCCCAATATGTATCCAATTCTTGTCATATGGGACAATACCTCTGATATTAAAATGGATTGCCGTCTTTATTCCAATTCCCTTGCTAATAATAACTCAATTCTAGTAGATGAAAGATCGCACTCCGTATCATGTTCATGAATATGTTTGCCCTTGTGGGTGTGCAAATGCTCATGAACAAACTTGCTGTGAATGTGCATGTGCTCATGAATCAGATTTGAATCAAGAAGAAGTTCCAAGTTATTGAGAACCTTTTCCACATCATCGTCCATCACAATTTGATGGTCTTCGCCCATGACTATGGCTCTTTTGCTGATCTGCTCTACAAATTCCAAATCATGAGTAGCAGTAATTATCGTCTTGCCTGCATCCTCTAACTCTTGTAATAACTCTGTCAGCCAGAGTTGGGTTCTAGGGTCCAGTCCGGCTGTGGGTTCATCCAATAGAAGAACATCTGGGTTGCTAGCCAAAACAGTGGCGATGCACACCTTTTTTTTCTCGCCCCCACTTAGAGTGTGAGGCGATCTATCTTTAAGCTTAGTGATCCCTATCATTTCCATGACTTCCAAAACTCTGATTTTTACTTTTTCCGGAGTTAGGTTAAGCTGCAGGGGTCCAAATGCAATCTCCTCAAAGACCGTAGGTGAGAATAGTTGCACATCTGAGTTCTGAAAGACAAGTCCTACTCTTGTTCGAAAATAGGATCTGAATTCGTTATCATCAATAGTATTGAAAACCTCTTCAGATATCCTATTATCAAAGGCGTAGAATTCCCCAACTGTTGGATATATGAGCCCATCTAAAATGGCTAGCAGAGTAGATTTGCCACTTCCGTTTGAGCCAATTATAGATATCTGCTCTTTTTGATTCACTTTGAAGCAGATATCTTTTAAGGCATTTATCCTTCCTACATATGAATATGATACATTCCTTAAGTCAAAGATCATTTCCATATTCTTATCACCTAATAATGTTCTGGGATATCAACACCATTATTATGCTTAGAGATATCGCCGTTGCACCTGCGATATAATCTCGTTTATGCATTCTGAATTCCTGCATTACCTTAACATCCCCATTGAAGCCTCTGGATATCATAGCCATATGAACTTTTTCGCTAATATCCATAGATCGTATCAGCGTGTAACCTATGCGTCCGCCAACCCATTTCTGCTCATCGAATATGCCTCCAGCCTTTATGGTTCTGGCTTTCTTGGCAAAATGCATCTCCCGGACTAAATCCATCAAAAGGAAGATGTACCTTTTGGTCATCTCCAGCGTGAAAACATATATCTTTGGAACGCCCACCGTTCGCAAAGACTTATAAAGGATCTGCTGTGGGGTGGTAAGAAAGAGCAAGACTACGGCAGAAACACACGTTGCAACACGCATGGTAAATATACTTGCTGCATAGACACCTTGTCTGGTAATATATACGCTTTCTGGAAGTGTAAGTGATCCTACGTGGGCAGTAGTGCCTAAATAAGCTAATCTAATTAATGGATCACCTGGGAAGAAAATGTTGAAAATCATAGGTATGATGATGATGCCTGCAAAAATGGGAATAAAGAGCCAAACCCGTTTGATGAAGAACAAGACATTGATTTTACTGAGATACGCAAGCAACAACGTGAATATATAAATCAAAACCAGTAATTTCAGGTCTTTGATCAAACTTGTTGCGAATATTGCGGTCATAATGGAAAGCAACTTGACCCTAGGATCCAAACTCTGCAGAAAACCTTTTCTTCTGGAGAATCCCTCCGATATAAAAGCTTCCTCAAAAAAACCTAAGATCCCACCAATTGTGTTCCCAATGAATCCTTTCTTGCCATGATGCACAGCAAAACACCTGCAAGGTTCTATTGTCACTTCTTTCATCCAGTCCTGGATCATAATACCTCCAAATAATGAACATCAGTTTGTAGTCGTTGACTGCTCTCTTGCCAATGAAGTATAAGGTCTCTATGCACACATAGTAAGCTTACTACAGCTGCTATAATATATCCGATAACTTTATGAAAACCAGGAATAAAGTGGTCTGAGAATAACACATTCAAGATATTTGAAAGATTATCCAATTTAGATGGCATAAAACCTACCTTGCCTCGCTCTTTCTTACACATCCTTCATGCGCAATACCTGTACGCAAATACAGATACCAGAATAAGTAACGGAGCTATTTTAGATTCCATAGTTTTCATTTTCCTTCCAAATAAATCTAAATTTTTATCATGGTGATCCTGAATGCGATAGATGCTCTAGTTTTTGACCACCTTCTTTCCTATGAAATACAAGAGACTACCACCAACTATTACACCTACTAATGCAGACAGGATGTATCCTGCTGAAGATACGATCATCGAATCCCCGTCGCCAGAAAAGTAATAATCCTGCATTGGAGCATTCCATAATCCAAAGAGCTCCTTCAACCCATGAGGCACAAACCCAATCCTATCCTTAAGGCTCATTTGGCCCCCATTCACCGTAGGCAGTGCCCGCAGCAAGCAGACCTAGAGGCGCAAAAATTATTAGTAATGCCAGGCCAATGGATAAATTCCTTATTATTATATCCATATTCTCACCTTAGATTGTGACTCAAGTATCATTTTGTTCATCTCCGCCTTAGATTTCTCTCCATAAAATACAGATGTGTCTGTTCTCTGGATATAGGCAAAAATAATTACTGTAATCAGTGTCTAAGAATACCAAATACAAAAGCGTGTTCTATTTTGGCGTATATTTATGACAGTTAAATATTTGATGCTATTGATTCTCCAGTTCAACTGTATATAAGTCCTTGAATATTCTTACAAATCTAGACTATCAAGTATTACATATACATCAGTTTATATTACTTTTTTGGATAAATTTTAATTTTATTCTTAAGTAATGCTTTATTCACATCTTACCTGGGTCCATAGGTGCTTTGTATTATGGAGTCGAAATCTAAATTGCAGCGGTAATCAAGTCCATGAAGAAGAACAAGAGGCTTTTACAGATTCCTGAGTAAAGTAATTCTTAAAATGATAGATTAGTAATATCAGATTAGAAGGAAAGTATTTGATAATGCAAATTTGGTTCAATCGAACATAAGTTAAAAGTTAGGTTTCTCAATTCCTCGATAGTGACATGTGCGTTTCCGAAACAAACGTTACTGCATGTTACAGCAAAATTACATCATGCAGAAGATTAGCAAAGTGATATAATTTATAATCTAGCTTCTTATCACACTGTTTGAGGTAGGTATTATATGAAGATATTTTAGATAGAATACTTTGAGGTGTTCTTATAAAATGAACGTGATATTCTTCGAATAACAGACACAAATTGTTCTCATTCAATTTTGATATAGCTTCCCTATTAAAAAATTATCTATTTATTTCTACGATTACTACTTTTATACTCACATTATTTCGATCCTTTTAAATAAATACTACATAAGGGTAAAATGTTCTTTGCTTTAACCTTTTATGTCAACAACATCAAGTGTTAGCTTAAAGTTTTCAATTATATATAAGGTGTCGAACATATAAGAACGGATCCAGACCTATAGGCTGAACCACAAAACAAGGATGTCCTCATGAAAACTAATAGCTTCAGATTCAACTGAGATGCATCATGAGAGACATTGAGAAAACAACGAAGATCCATCAAAAAACAAAAGGGCTATAATTCCTTTATTTTGTAACTGTCACAAATTGATATTCCAAACTACATCCCATGCCATTACAACTCTCAAAACCACCTTAAACTTCACTATTTTTGTAAATTGATGAGATGGATTCGTTAAAGTGGAAGTGGCATCATCCCAAATACATATTTTTCATATGTAATTGTACCCCGGCTCTTGTTTGTGAGGTAGATAGTTAAGGGGGTTTTTCCACTGATTTTGACATTGCAAAAGAATCAACTGGTGGGTTATTTTTTGATGAGATTTGAATCTTCCATCCCCTACTAGTCAAATTATTTGCATGTGCTATTCCTATAATCGATGGTGCAGCATTTCCAGTTAAATCTAAATTACCATTTTTAGTTTTATAGGAATCTAAAGTTTGAAGTGTTCTGTTAATAGTCTCTTGATTCAAAAAGTTATTATGAACATCTAGATTAGTCAGCCCAGGATCGTTAGAAATATCTAAACTCGTGAGATTGTTATCATAAATATTTACAACAGCATTTCTACCAGCAGGAAAACAACCAGGAAAAACAGCAGCAATATAATGATTGTTGGATGATTCAACATCTTTTAAGTGTGTTGAAATTGGGTGCAGAGTACCGTTTTGATTATCGTTCCAATTGTAAAACTGTATCAAGAGTGGAAACTGACTTAATGGGAATGTGCTGGTCATCTGTGTGTTATCTCTAACACATATATGCCATATATCAGTTCCTGTAGTACCCCAATTTATTGAATATGTTGAGCTTCCCTGACGTGCTCCACGAAGGTCAGCCAGAGAAGGAATCTCTGATAGATCTAGATAAGAAATATTGCAATGTTCAAGGCAAAGTCTATTCAGAGATGGAACGTTATGGAGTCCTATGGTAGCTAATGACGTACAATAAAAACACTCAATTGTATTCAGCGCCGTGAAATTACTGAATTCTAGAGCAGTTATTGGATTCTGACTCGATGCCCATACTTGGAGGTATGGTGCAACATTTTCTAAACCACTAACAGCTATTACATTCTGTTTTGCGAGATATGCTATTGTATCCAAATTTGGGGTTACACCACCATCTGAACCATCATAACCTATATTGATTTTAGTTACTGAACTCCACGGTGTTACTACTAAAGTGTTTACTCTTGTCCTGGCTGAACCAAAATTTACATTTGGAGACGTAGAATTAGATGTTGAACCATCACCAAATATCCATTGAATTGTAGGATTACCTGTGACTGTAATAATCGGTGAAAATAATGAACCATTAGTAACAAAAGTAATATTTGCAGATGGTGTTGCACCTGCGATACTCACCAGCATTAAAAGTGCTAGAGTTGTTATTCCTAAAACTTTTATGAGGTCATGCCCTCGAAGTGCATCATTATATGCTGTTTTTTTCATTAATATTCCACAACATACATCAATTATAGAACTTAATATTATGATAGCAACGTAAATCTACTATTTAATTATTTTTTTTATTTTTAAACTTTATAAATATGTATCTCATAAGATAATATAGCAGGATCAATAGTTAAATATACTCAAATAGGATCTTAGAATATAATGTTTTAAGTACAAAAAAGAAAAGGAACAATATTAAAAAATGTTAAGGAAGATAACACAAAGAACTTGATAAATACAGGCATGATAAAGAAAACCTCTGGAAATGCACAACATTTACATGCTGAAGATAGAGACTTTGATAAATCAAACAGCAATTGAAGCGCCAGAAACTAAAAAGCCATGGTAGATATTTTAGTGACTCATTTTTCAATATTTTTAAGAACCTATTTTTTTATTAACTATCCCATAACCCCTTCTTCTATCAGAGAATATACTCCCTTCACTTTTAAGAAAACAGATTCATCAGGCAAAATTTGCCTCGTTAAATATCCAGAAGTATCAAAAGCTGAAAGTTCATTCTCATTTGCTATTCAAAAAACATGCGTTTGATTTTTCGGATTTTTTATTTTTCTGTGATCGTGGTATTATATATTAAGTTAACAGTAACAAAATTATTTGGTTAAAATACCGGGAGCTAAAAATCCACGGTGGCTTTTTTGGTAAAAATAATCCTAGTCCAAGATCATAATGATGTTTCATATATACATATGTAAATCAACAGGCTGATCAACTGGATACCGTTCAAAACTATAATATGTCTGTAAAGATACAAAAATACAAACAGAACTTATAACAACTTCGAAAACTTTAACGAAAATACCTATTTAAAAAGCTCGTTATACAAACCAATTACTATGTTGTTAAAAGAACCTGATACTTAAAATGTTAGAATATTCACTAACTCACCAATTCAAAATTTCGTCCCTATTTAATACTATAAAATATAATACAAAAAAACAAACGGAAATAAGGATAAAAAGCCACCAAAGAATGATTTGTTTGTGAAAATAAAACAGGACTTATTCGTACAATTGGAGTACTAGACAAGTTCGTGCCATTTTGAATAGCTTATATTTCACTTCCGTGTAAATACCATCAACAAAGTAAGTACTGCAAAATATATAAAAACAATTATCTCTCTTTTTTGCATTTCTTGATTCTGTGCAAATTTTCCAAGCTCCGAAATTGTTTAAAATAAATTTTTACGATACTTCATAAATCAAAAACTATGAGAGATACTATTTTAGAGGCAAATAATTTACATTATGTAGTTAATTTCTATAGTCCAGAGGTAGCTTAAAATCCATTTTCTACCGCGATTAATAATATTAGGTGAATAGATAAGCGAATTATATTTATTTGCTTATTGGACAGAATTATTTTTTTTGCAACTTAGGCACATTGCATGTGACCCATAAATTTTGAATTATAGCTCTCAAAGTAAAAAAGAGACACTTTGTAAAATGCAAATAATGCATTTCTAGTCAAGCATTTAAATTTCTTCATCAATCTTAAGCTTAAAGGTAAGCCAGGGAAATCATGGAAAAAATAGAAGTAAATAAATACTAAAACATTTTTCCTTTTTCTTTCAGCTTTTTCCATGGTTATAATATTATAGAGTTACTTAAGCACAAATAATTACTTTAGAAACCAGAATTGTTTTTTAAGATGGGGATTCATTCTGTATTTATTAGAAAAATACGTATGATATCCTTCTAATAATAGGCTCAAATACATAAAAATGATTCCCATCCTTACCATTTTTACTAGTGATTTCATGATTACTGTAGCCAGGAATTTTGTTATAATTTTGGTTTTCAAAACTATCGAAAGAATGATCAGTGAATTGCCATCGAAGGCTCAAATTTTATTTTTTTCACGAATGTTAAATTGCCTTAAAGGCAATGGCCCTGTCCAATTAATTGGTGATCCAAATTGACAGAAGCGGTAACAAGTCTTTTGGTTTAGACCTTCTCAAACGTTTTCCCATCGCTATCCGACTCTATGTATCCGATGAAAAGCAACAACAACTTTTTGGTACAGATGATAATTAAATTTTAGCTCCTAAAAGTTGGGCTATATCAGAAAAATGTAATGTTGATGAATGTGAAACAATAAGTTACTTTTGGATTCCGATTCTTAAATTTATGGAACAAATTTAGGTGGGCTCATATTATATAATGTAGGACATTGATCTGCTTTTTATTTTCCCATATTCAAACAACAATCAGTGATTATAAGTACGTATTGTAAAAAAATGGATATTACAAACTGATTTTTCATAGCTTGGAACATTACGATTTTTAATCCATTAAAGTTAATTGTTATTGAAATTAATGGTAAATTTTGGCGAACCAGAAGATATTAAAAAGTCTCAAAAACAGCAATAAGTATGCTCATTGTGATAGATCAAAAGTACTAGGCAGATATCAAAATCTGAGTCTCTTCGAAGCCAGTAGATTCAGCGAAACTCTGAATTTAAGCTTTCAAGCTTCTCCTTTATTGCAGAAATATATAATCGTTTTTGAGTTCTCTAATTCATAGCTATCCCAGACCGGACAGGTATAGCAAATGCATTGCCTATTAAAGTTCAAATCTTTACAGGTAGCAATACCTGTAGAACAGTAGATTCCTGGAACTTTTTGAGGCTCAAGAGCTGCAACTCTTCCTAAACTTTCGAATTCATTTTTTAATCCACTATACTTCTTCTTTACGCATTCACTGTCAGCCTGGACTAAACACTGAGGACATCTACACCTTTTTATATTTGATACGGTATACGGAACTTTCTTCTTTTTGCTTGTTGTCATTTAATTCCCCTAAATGATATTAATGAAACAATATTCATTCCGCATTTTGGATTTAGCGAAGAAAAACCTTGTAAATCTGTTGAAGTGGGATATCTGAGTGTTAGTAGTAAGGTGGCAAAGATGTAGGACTTTTACAATTTACTGATTTTTTTTATTTATTGCAGTTGCAAATTACTGGAAATAATAATAAAATTTTACGATTAGATTCTCTAGATTGTTATGTCCTCGCTCATGACTTGTTGAAATTTGTAATTTTAATGCGAAATCTGTATATTGCTGTTAATAATCTTAAAATTTGTTTGCTGATCTATGGTAGAAGGAATTTCATATGGTGGCTTCTATCTATACATATATATCGTTCATTTATATAATGCAAATGAAATACTGTTAAACAACCCATATTTTTATCAGTACTCAGATCTTGTGGTCGCTCCCAATCTATAGTGGAGGACTATGATAAACTTCTAATTTTCGTGAATCATTAATTTGCCACATAAACTAATAAGGATAACTATTATAAACAGAAAACGATACTTCCAAAGATATTGGATTTATATTCAAATTTGAAACAAAAGGTAAAAAGATAAAAAACTACAGTTTTAATTATCTTTAACCCGATCTATTTGCTGATTCCATTTTCTCTGTCTGTATTATACTATAAATACCCCTCAACATATATATATTTATTTAAAAGTTCTAAATCATGATCCACTATTAGTAATTACTTTGTGGAGATTTGGTTGATTCCCTGAGTTATTCGTTGTTTTCGAGTAATAAAAGGAATTAAAACATTCAAAGCTGCACGAGCAAATCAATTCGAAGTATCTCCAATCGCAACATTAGTTCAGCCAGTAAATTGTAATGGGGTTGGGAAGAAAGATTGCTGGCTTTAGAGATGAATAAGAGTTTAGGTGTACCCACTCACTGCAAACAATGGGTATGTTAGCATCAACATCCTGAATAAAAGAAATATTCTAAATCAATATTTTAACTCGCTCATATGATTTGTTTCTCCGAATTTCCCTGATTCTCAACACAGTTTTTAATTATATGGGGGTTATACCACAACCCACAGTTCCAATGTAACCTCAAACTCCAAAGTTCACAAGCTAAGCTTTCTCTAACATCAAAGTATTCTTTAAAGATTTACTCTACTATAATTATTTTACCATCTACATAATTCTTTAACTTTCTTTTTTAATTACTGTATTATCATTATCCATTTGTTTCCTGTTATCCGGTCTTCATTTAGGATGATTCTGATAAACCCCTAAATTTTGTCCTATGCTTATAAATGGCATATATTTTTCTCGTGAAAATCATAATTTTATTGAAATCCTCTTTAGTTTTGTTGGAAACTATTGAAATATAGTGAGATTTTTGACAAGTTAATAGCTCGATTATCATTTCTCATTTGGTTGATGTTATTCCCAAAATACTCTAAATACTTTTTTCAACCTTCTTCTTCACTCCGGTAAAGCCAAACCATCCTTGCTTCAATTGACAAATTGCCATAGTGAGGACTTAAGAATGAAAGCATTAACCTTGTAATTGTGGACTGTCAATAGGTTTGGAACAACGAGTAAAAATATCTTATTTAAAAACATACTTTATATTTGTTTCGAAATTCGCTATCATTATATAATCTGAATTTGACATCAAAGCAAGTAGCATAATATTTAAATTGACTCTATGCTTATGTTTTCTCTTACAAATCTAATGTCTATATTGTATTTTTGGTTTTCGACTTTTCTCATTCTTTTTGTAAATATAGTATCAATACAATGCTCTTTTAGCAAAAATATATTAAAAGAAAAAAATAATCAAACCATCATTTAGTTGAAAGTATACATAATTCCTACTTAAGGAATCTACAATATTAAATTTATAGAGGCTATTACAAAAAGAATGGAATTACGACATATGTATAAGGTTTTTTCTTGTGAACTATTAAGGGAAAAATTGTGAAATAATGAGAATATTCATTCGAAACTACAGTAAATCGAGAATACTGAATAATTTCACTAAAATGTAGCATCAAAAAGAGTCTAATCAATAAAAAAATCCCCAAAAACCTTCGGAGATAAGTTTTTAGAGAATAAATGTCAGCTGGTCGGATGAAAGAGTCAAATAGCACAGCAGAGAAATCACTTTATTAAGTTTTGACAATCATCCCTATAAGATCAGAAGCCATTACAAGGCCCAGAGAACCCTTTTTAACTGACTCCTCATCAAAAGCTTCTGTTTCATCAGGATCATTTTCATCGGTCCTATAGATCGCAAAGGGAATAGGATCCTTTGTATGGGTCTTTAGGGAAATTGGGGTCGGATGGTCAGGCATTATGAGAATTATGAAGGGTTCACCTGAATCATCGGCATGTTTAAGGATGGGGGCTACTATTCGCCGATCGAAATCTTCAACAGCCTGTATTTTTTTTTCAATGCTTCCTTCGTGTCCAGCTTCGTCCGGAGCTTCGACGTGAACGAAAACAAGATCTTTAGTTCTTAGAGTTTCAAGGGCAGCACGGGCCTTTCCTTCATAATTTGTATCCATGTAGCCTGTTGCTCCCGGAACTTCAATTACTTCCATGCCTGCACAAATTCCAATGCCTTTTAGAAGATCGACTGCCGAGACAATTGCTCCGCTTTTCCCGTAAAGCTTTCGAAATGGAGTAAACTTTGGGGCAGGGCCCTGACCCCATACCCATATTGAATTTGCAGGGTTTTTACCCTCCGCAATCCTTTTAAGGTTAACTGGATGCATTTCAAGAACGACCATAGTTGCTTGAATTAATCCGGAAAAAAACTTACCATCTATTCCACTAGGCAGATATTTCTTCACTTTCTGGCCTATAATATCATGAGGTGGAGTGCATTTTGTTTCAGCCCCTAGGTTACTTCTGGCAACCAAGAGGTGTCTATAGCTGATTCCTGGATAAAAGTGTAGTTCTTCGGTGCTGAGTTCTGTATCAAGTGTCTTGAGGAGGATTTTTGCTTCATCGCTATTTATATGCCCTGCACTATAATCCTTTATTCTCCCATACTCAACGGTTATGAGATTGCATCTGAAAGCCACATCATCGGCTGTAAGTGGCACACCCATACTGGCAGCTTCCAAAGGTGCCCGTCCTGAGTAATAGATTACCGGGTCATATCCGAGAATAGACATATTTGCGACATCGCTGCCTGGAGAAAAACCATCAGGTATAGTTTTTGCAAACCCGGTTTTCCCGTGTGTTGCGATATAATCCATAGCAGGGATTCGAGCTGCCTGGAGAATGGTCTTGTTATCCAGTTCCTTTATAGGGTAATCAGCCATTCCGTCTCCTATAAGTACAGCATATTTCATTGCTTCACCTGTTTTCACTATTTTAATTTTTCATCTCAGGAATGAAATAGATCACTTTCTGGCAGATACTAGCCACCGGGATTTTATTGGATATTTGTCAGAAAGTTTTTCCTGCTGGTCCAAAATTTAAATCTATACATTTATTTTACCAATATTTCCGAATTTCATCAGTTTCTAAACCATTTCTACAAATTAGAAGAATATCAAATAAATTATTTGAGATAATGAAGTCGTTGAATATGACAAGAAAAATGACTCTACTTACTGGATTGGCACTGCCAGTTTACTGCCTATATCTGCTGAATTATGTCATATCGTTGATATAATAACTTTGTTTGATGTTATCCTCATAGTACTTTTAATTTCGTTTTTCTCAGCCTTTTTGTTCCTCGTTTAAGTTAGATAGGAGCATATATTTTTCGTGGAATTTGAGCACAATCTTTTGTTACACTGGGAACTTAAGGATTTATATAAATCCCACTATTTGGTATTTAGATATAAGTCTATATTAGCAATTTGTTGAAACCTGAGATTTATCAAAATTCTTTCTACTATGTCAGTACTTTCCAAGTTTAGATTCAAGTGTCAGAATAACTACACTTGTCCAATCTAAATTTTTATCATTTTATTCAAAATAACAGCAATAAACAGACTGATAGAATATCAAATAGTATTTTTCATTTGTCACTCCCTAATATTTAAAGAATTATGTAAAGGTATCTTTCATGGAATGTGTTGTGTTTAATATATCGATAATTTCTCTCTAATTTTAACTATTTGCCATATTCCTTGATGCTAAATAATCGTTGAGTTTAAGCTCATCAAGCCTATGACAAGTTATTGAAATTCAAACCCTTTTTTATGCCTGCTAAAAATTTCACAAAAATTAAGTTTTTCATGAATAGATTGAACAGCATAATAGATCCTATAGGAAGGAGTATATTCATTAGGAAACGCTCTCTATTTTTATGTTTATTTGACAGAATAATACAAATAAAGTCGCTTATTTTCAAGCAACTGTCAAATTTAGATTCAAAATTAAAGAATAAACTGAAATAGCGTGAATTTCTAGCTCTCTGTTGTTTTCTTATCTTTCGCGTAGTTCATGAATTTACCAGCTATGACATAACTTAAATTCTTGTCACTACAATATGGAGAATCTGTGAAATAAATAGCTATATGTACTTTTTGCTGGGTTTGATTAAAGGCTTAATTTGTTCAGCAAAAATTAGGGAATCTATCTCTTTTAATAGCCAAAGTAGATTTTTTTCTGACGACGTTTAACGGGCTTTCGAATAGTATTTTTGAATCTATACTTCGAATTGAGTGTATAGATAAACCTTTGGATAGTCATTGATGCTTGAACCTTGGAAAAAAAGCTCATGGTTCAGCTTTGATCGAATTTAAATTGGAATATTTTTGGCGAGAGTTGTTAAACAGGGTTTTTATCATTTAACTCTACTCAATATACATACACTCAGATTTAGCGAATTGTGGTTAATTTAGGGTATAAATGTGAAATGTATTTATATCTAATTATATTTAATTTGAGTGTATACTTTATTTGTCCTCTTTTTTTGTGGAGTAAAAGAAATATATGTGCTTAGAAATCATCGATTACAAGTTAGTGAAGTACCAATTAGTGAAGTATTAAATATGAACAAAAAAGCAAATATGATTTGAATTCCCGGATATTATCTCAATCGGTTGCTTTTATATGGGTAGCTTTTGTTCACTTTTATCGTTTTAATCTTACTTGTCATAAATGTTTTTTTTGCCAAATCAGTCTACTATTCTTCTCAATTACTCAGGATTATTTTAAGGCGTTGTCAGAGATACAGAGATCAAGGGAGAATTAAAAAAAGTTAGGAAAAATAAGGTCAAGTGAAGAAATTAGTGGGACAGATTGGACAGGATTTCCGCGAAGAAAATGATACGATGCAAATTGGAATTCTCAATATTTTTTTTGGATATTGTTATCTACGTCAAGTGTAATATAAGGAAAACAGGTAAATGGAGATGTGCGAATCTTTTTTATGGTTTTTGGGGTTAAATGATCTCCAAGAAAGGTCAGTACGGTTTAGAGATAAATATTTGCTATTTTCGTTGAGTAATTGCTGATACTGAAGTCAAGGATTAAGGTAATAGTGGAGTGTATGGGTAATTGATAGGATAAAAGTGGGGATATATTTTAGCGAACCTACATTCCACAGATGTACACAGATGTAGAATTTGTTTGCCTATTTGGCCCCTATTATTCATTGAAAGTTAGATTAATTTTTAAGCTACTTTCATGATTAAGAGAATATATGGCATTAAAGTTGTAAATTGCGTAAAGTATGAGCTAAGTGCTTAATTTATAAATGTATATGTACAATTTTCCTGTCTTTCCACGGTTTAAGAACCAGGAGTTAGTTTTTTATTTATATCTATGTGTTTCCGGAGTTATAGAATCTGAAGTGGTTTATTTAGGAGCAGGCTTTTACTTGTAGTATCCATCCGATTTTATTTTTTCGCTTCCCTTGTTTTATTATATATAAATTTATTTACAGGAACAGGTATTTTTAGAGGAGGAGGGGAATTATCCCAAAAACAAAGACATTTATGAAGCCATGAATCATCGTAACTAGGGGAAGGCTGCGTGTTTTGTAAAACAGGTAACCTACAAATATGCCTACAAAGGATGCGTACAGAACTTCACTCCTGCTCCCATATCCTGTATGCATGAGTCCAAATAAAATACTTGTAATTACCAGCCCTGATAGATTATCTAGTGCTATCTGCAGCCGATTTTGAAGGATTGATCTGAAAATGATCTCTTCCACAAGGCCTACAAAAAAGATCATAACTATGCTGAGCATCAGGAGGTTAAAGGTTGAGAGATCTAAAATTAGAGAATTTGTCCTGATTATTAGATATTCTCCTCCTCCAAGAAGGAGGCCTAACAAAATTGAAAGTGCAAAATAAAGCCATATTTTCTTGAAGGTCATTCCGAGCTGCGTGCGCGTGAGTCCCTGATTGGTTAGTGCAATACCTACAGGAATTGCTAGGATGCCGTATGGGAGAATAAAGGAATAAAGCGTTTTCTCATAATAAGCTGGCATTGAAAGGTTTATTAGTCTCAAAACTGGGAGAAGTATCAGTGACTGATGCATTTTATGGATTTCGGAGTCTTTTATAAATATACTAGAAAGGGTTAGCGAAATCAGGAGCCCAATATGTATCCAGATAGCTGTCTGAATTCTGCCAGAAATGATCAGAAATTCCGCAAGGGCTATGAACAGGATTGGAATTGCAGTAAAGATTCTTAGTTTTTTAGTTTTTGATTTTTCCTCATCTGTTTTCTCCAGGGTTTCAACAGATATTTGCTCTAGAACACCCCCAGTCTCTGGAATAAATGAACACTCCATGTTGCTAACGGGTTCATCTGTCGGGGGAATTGCTAACAAACCCCGAATCAGAACTGAAGTGATCAAAGAGTTCAGTTTTTTTATTTTATTAAGGGAATTAATTATATTTTGCACGGAAATTACTCCTTTTAAAAATAGAGGCTATCTTAGATTTATTTTGTACATGGTGAATATTTTTTACTCCGTTTATGTACTAAATTATCAGGTGTATTATGAATCTTGATACTATGCTAATCCTCTATAATGAAGAACATATCCATTTATTAGGATTGCCATAAACCTCTGATTTTTTACGAGTCATTTGTATACAATTAATAAGCATGTGACAAAAATTCGGGATCATCAAAATTTGTTTATATTAATGATCTATGACTTTGGTGTAAATTTTAATTTTTTGAATATATTCAATGCTGAAAAAATAGACTTAATCCTTCCTATTGGAATGATATATTCTTTTATTGAAAATTGTAAATAAAACAGATTATAACTTTGAATAAAAAATACGTATATACATGCTTTTCTGATAGAGAAGGCTACACATCTTTTACTCTAAACATAATTTATTTGGAAACTATAAGTCCATTCGAAATTAGTTACACTCGTTTATTCCAGTCGAATACCCCTCAGTTTGCTGTGGGGATGAAAACTTTCCGATAACTGTTATTGACTAATCGATTTATCTTTTAAGCTACATTTGCACATAAAAAGTAACTATGTAATGCAAACCATTGTGTCTCCAAAATAAGATATAAATGCTTTTTTTTGTACTAAATCGGGATTATTTCAAGACAATGATATCATCAACTATTTGAAATATATATGCTTTGAAGTTGGTCAAAGAAATTATTTTGAGTCTAATGTAATTTGTACTTATGTTAATCGTGTACTCCCTTTCGTTATTGCTGAACCAAAATATTGTCCTTCTAGAGTATGCTGATTGTATAAAATATCACAGCAAGAAAAATTTTTAAAGATACAATGAGATTGAAAAACAGTTTTTTGTGGTAAGCTGTGTAGTTATGGAACCTACATTTGACCTGTGGGTTATGATACAAATTTCGATGAGATTAAAAACTATATTGAATATCAGGGAAACCATAAAGTAAATAAATCATGTAATTAAATTAAAATATTTTATTTTGAATAATTATTTTCAGCCCATCCCGGTAAAACAAATATACCCAATTGCTTGCACTGTTTACATCACAACGACTTTGATTAAAAAAATTGGTATAAAGTATAATATCTCTTATTGCCTGAGTTATGGAAGACCAGAAAATATGGAAGGGATTTTAAAAAACTTGGAAAAAGAAACAAAATCAAACTCATCGTCCCATTAGTATTATGTTGTAGGCTTCCTTGATGAATCTTCGCTACGCATGGTAATAGATGTACTAACATTCTCTGATATTTGTTAAAAAACTTAAGCTATTCAAAAACACACAGACAACTAAAGCAAATGCTAATGCTTTCATACTTAAATGGTAACACAGTCATCGATTTTAAGGAAAGCTCCAGGGCAAAAAATGTGTTGAATTTTTGGAAGAAATCAAATTGCATGCTGCCACTCACCCTTAATGATTTTATGCTTCATGCCCCTCGCTCTGTTTGTTGAAATTCATGAACCCTCGATTCTTGTTTGACCTCATTTCCTTAATTTGTCTGATTTAAACTCTGCTTTCGGCTTCCTCTAAGATTCCTTAATATAGTTTTTTATTGTGGCAGCTGTCACATATTCAAAGTATCTGCAAAGTTATCACTTGACCATAGATTTTTCATAAATAGTTTTTTAGTTCGGTATAAAGGTTGAAAAATCTATAATAATCGCTTCTTTTTAAGTATTGAACTATCCCTGATAGAGAGTTGTTTGGATGGAATTCCAGGAATAAGTGAACGTGATCTTCTATCACTCCCATAATATGAATTTTGTAGACTTTCGTCTTATAAATGCTGGTAAGTATAGGCACACAATCCTTTTTATTCTTTTTTTGTAAACTATATTTTTTAGATACTTAGATATCAATACTACGTGGTAGATGATCTGATCATATTCATGGCTAAAGCTGTTTGATTCCATGTGTATAAGATTCAGGTTATGTGTAAATGACATCAACTATGAAAATAGTGACAAAAACAAACTTATTTTACAAAGAAGCGACGACTTTGATGGTTAAACGAAAATGAACGAAGTGAGGGTTCACTTAATCCCAAACCTAATGGAGGGGATATTCATAGCTTTACGTACTCCATAAGTAATAAACTAAGAAAATTATTATGGTAAAGACCTTTTTTTATTATTTGGGTTTTAATTGATTCCAGTCAATTTCCATTGTAATTAATGGTAAATTTTGTCAATCCCAGACGATATTAAAAGTCTCTAATTAATATCAAAGTAAGAACAGAAATGGTTCCACATCTCACCCCATATTTTAAGATAAATCAAAATTATAAGAAAGTAAATGGCTGAATATTATATGGCCAAAGATTCAGCCTTCAAAATCTATAAGTTTTCCTGTAAGAAATCCACTACTTATACCCAATGACATATACGATTTGAATTTAATACGTCTAACAATAGGGTTGTGCCTTAGAGTCATTGATCAAATCTGGGAAAAGATTATTCTCCCAGTTTTTTGAAAACAGTAGAAAGTCTTATGTTCACTATTTTTAACAACTCACGGAAAAGATTTACAATCGCACCAGATATAATACATGAGTAATTATTACAAAAATTATCTGAAATGTAATAGATGCCTACGTCAGAATGATACTATTACCGAGTAAGGAGCAATACATCGCAAGAATAATTCATTGGAGCAGCCTACAAACCATTTTCCAGGTGCAAAATCAAGTGAATAAACTAATTACCCAGCTCAAAGTTATGGCACCCACTGCAACAATGAATGCTGCATGCCCCAAAAGAGATTTTTACGCTCGATAAGTAAACAATAAAATAAAACAGGCTTAAAGAGCATTAATAAAGGCAGATGGGATTAATACCCATGCAAAATCGGCTGCTACTCATAGAAGTATATGTTTTTAAAGAGCATCATATGCCTTTAAAGAGCATCATTTCCGTTTTCGTTTGTGCGAATTCTTATAACATTCTCTAGTGGTAGCACGAATATCTTTCCACTCCCAACATAACCGTCTTTATCTCTTGATCCACTTTTTATTGCTGCAACTGTAGCTTGCAGAAAATCATCTTTCACTGCAATTTCAATTCTAACTTTCTCAAGTAGATTTGCTTCGCATTTTTTAGCTTTAGCCCTATCAATTTCAAGGTGTCCCCTTTGGGCACCATACCCAGCAACAGATGACACTGTCAATCCATTTACTTCTACTTTCTGAAGTTCATTTTTAACAGCATCAAGCTTTTCCGGTCTTATCATTGCAATTATATATTTCATTGATATCACAACTAGGTATTTTATATCCTACTTGATAATATTTAAATTTACTAGCCAACATGTTTAATTTTTTTAATGTTTATAGTTTGGATTTTCTGAGTTCCAAATGACTATTTTAATTAGTTTACTTAAAATAAGGAAACTATTACTATAATAAGGTGTAGAATTAGAATCATGTTTCAAGAAGATATTCTTGATCTAGCTTACTGGAACGATCGACTAAAAATTGCAGAAGTCGAAATATTACCGGAGAATTTCAAAACTCTCAGAAAGTACATCAAACGGTTGCAGGATGAAGAAAGGAAACATAGGACGATAATTAATCATTTGATGATACTAATACGCTTCTCAAAATGGTTAGAAAAACCATATGAAAACGTTACTGAGGATGACTTTGACGACTATTTGGACACTAGGGAGACCCTGAAAAATTCAACGCTCAAGCTTCACAAGATTATCATCAGGGCATTCATAGGGAAAATTAATCCCAAGCTCGCAGGATCCATTAAAACGAAACAGACACAACACAGTAATATAACCCCTTGATCAGCTTCTAACAGATGAAGAAATTGATTGTTTAATCCGCCATGCTCCCACAGCAAGGGATAAAGCACTAATAGCTTGTTTAACAGATTCCGGAACAAGGAAGGGAGAGTTTATTAAGTACAATCATTGCAGATGCAAAGTTAGACGAATACGGATGCCTTTGGTGGCTTCGTGAAGGGAAAACTGGCGCCTAGACCCGCGAGATTGATTTTTGCGTCTTCTTACCTTCGCCAATGGCTAGAAATTCATCCTAAGAAAGAAGACCCTGATGCTCCAATTTTCTGTTCATTCCGGGAGCCTTATAATTTGATATCTCGATCAGGTCTATACCAGCAAATTGCGATCATAGGAAAGGCAGCAGGAATCAAGAAGAGAATCAATCCGCATTCATTCAGACATGCAAGAGCTACAGATTTAGCTAAGAAACTAAAAAGTGAACAAAAGCTTAAAGCTGTTTTAGGATGGAAAGCTAATTCTCAGATGGCTAATATTTACATTCATCTATCAGCGAACGACATTAATGCGGCAATGCTTGAAGCTGCAGGTCTCAAATTACCTGAAGAAGAAGAAGAGAAGCCCAGAGTTTTAAAATGTCCCCGGTGTAAAGAGATTATAGACAAAAAAGCACAATTTTGTTTTAGATGTGGTCTTCCGTCAACTATAGAATCTAGCTAAACCATAGAAACCGAAAAAACTGCAATCTCAGAACTTGTTTTGCAACTTCAAAAAGCTGATCCTGCAATTTTAAATGCCCTAATAAATGCAGTTAAAGATAGTTGTAAAGTTTAATTAATTAACTTTTTTTAATATGTTTCTAATTTTTAGTCATATGACAGACGTAGGAAGGCCTCTTGGGCACATTGTCTCAAACCTTGTGGGTTATGATCATCTGGTAGAGGACATAAAGGATGTCTTGACCAGTTTGATACCCAAAGAAATTGAAGTTCAAACCCAAAATTGTTCGTGGTATTTGATGCGTATTATGCCCTATCGCACCCTTGAAAACAGTATCATGGGAGCGGTGATAACCCTTATTGATATTACTAAAATGAGGCAGATGAAAGAGATTCTGAAGGATTCCGATTCTATACGTCGTCTAGCTCTGGT
>Ga0182014_10001872_pt1 | contig 27479 bp, 24 predicted proteins | sample 612S2DmetaG_FD_120489 | JGI IMG/M metagenome (GOLD analysis project Ga0182014, IMG submission 120489) | Permafrost microbial communities from Stordalen Mire, Sweden - 612S2D metaG | ecosystem: Environmental > Terrestrial > Soil > Wetlands > Permafrost | place: Sweden: Stordalen | collected... | reverse complement strand
CCGGTTCCGCAAATTGCTGATCAGCTTCGAAAAGACAGAGGCAAGCTACGTTGCACTTCTCTCACTCGCCTGCGCTTTGATCTCGTGGAGGCAGACTGTTGCTATTTACGGATAAGTTCTAAGCAGCCGGGGGCACAGAATCCGCGAGGCCCGGATGCGTGGACCGGGTAACGCAGTCTGAACGGATCGGAGGTGGCCGCTTACATTCCCTCCGGCCAGCGGCGGGTTGCCTCCAGCGATTCGCCCGTTTCGAGAAGACTCTTCAAGCTCGCCAGAATCACCGGCCAGCCGGTCGACACGGCCTTGATGAACTTCGAATTGCTCTTCTCCATAATGTGCGTCACGGTGAGCTTGACGGCATCGCCCTTTTCTTCGATCTCGTAGGTCATGCGCGAGAAGCCCTCGGCGGTCAACTCCGGGAAGAGGTGATTCTGCCACTTCAGCACCAGCCGCTTGTGCGGTTCGATCTCCAGCACCTCACCGCTGTCGGCCGCGCTGCCGTCTGGCTTCGCGATCCGCCACGATGCGCCCGGCGTCCATTCCGACTCCTGCGTTGTCCCCATCCAGAATTGGCGGGTGAATTCGGGTTCTGTCAGCGCGCGCCACAGCTTCTCCGGCGTGGTGCGGATACAAGTCACATACACAAACTCAGATTGAGCCATCGGTCTCTCCCTCCAGTTTCGCTTTGGGCATGGCCAAGCAGCTACTCAACCACAACGGCCTCGCCGATAAAGCGACCCTCCCAAAGGTAGAAGGTTCCAGCCTTGCGCAAAACATCCGCGGCCTCCTCGCCGGAAAGGAACACAAAACCAAGTCTCCGGCTATCACCCGGGGCCAAAGGCTCCATGAGTAGCGGCCATCCGTCATAGCCAACAACCGGCGAGGATTTCGAGCAACAGCATGGACAGCCCCAACCGGGATGCACGGTCAACTTCTTGCCACCTTCAGCCGTTGAATAGAGGGTGACGTCTGCAACAAGCTGAGGAGACATGGTCGGTAGCTCATCGGAGAAACTCATCTGTAGTGTTTCTTGTCCTGTACTTGAAGTACTATCCAGCGACCCAGCAATATGCGTAGGATATCCAATCTCCTGCGGCATCTACAATGGACCACAAGATGAACTGGAAAGAATTAGCGGAAGAAGTGACTGCTGTCGGCGCGGGCGGCGATTCCGCACAGCCGGTAACCGGCGTCGAATACGACTCCCGCCGCGTACGGCCCGGCTCGGTCTTTGTCGCCATGAAGGGCGGCTCGACCGACGGCAACCGTTACGTGGAGAAGGCGATTGCCGCAGGCGCGCTGGGCGTTATTACCGACTCCGCGCAGAAGTTCGACCACTTGCTGGTCTTCCAGCCAGGCCTGCCGGTGCTCGAAGTGGAAAACGGCCGCCGCGCGCTCGCCCAGGCCTCGGCGGCCTTTTTCGGCCATCCCGAGCGCCAGCTCAAAGCCACAGGGATTACCGGAACCAACGGCAAAACCACCACGGCTTTCCTCCTAGAGGCGCTGCTGAACGCCGCCGGGCGCAAGACGGTGATGGCCGGGACGATCGAGTACCACATTGCCGGCGAGGTCAGGCCATCGATCCACACCACGCCTGAGTCGAGGGATTTGTTTGAGCTGATGGCCGAGGGCGCGGGCCGCGGAGCCACCGAACTGGTGACCGAGGTCTCAAGCCACGCCCTCGACCAGGGCCGGGCGGCGGGCGTGAACTTCGACGTAGCCATCTTCACCAACTTGACGCAGGACCATCTGGACTACCACCGGACGATGGAGAAGTACTTAGCTGCCAAGCGGCTGCTCTTTGACGGCACCATCTATCCAGCACCGCGCGTGGCCGTGATCAACGCCCACGATCCGCGCGCCGACGAGTTGGCATCTGCCGCCGCCAAGACGGGCGCGGAGCTTCGCACCTATGGGCTCGGCCGAAGCGACTGGCGCGCGGCAAGCTATGCGCTCACTCCCGGCGGGGCGGCTCTAGAGATAGAAACGCCGGCTGGCTGGGCCAGGGTGACATCGAGGCTGGCCGGCGAAGTGAACATCCTCAACCTGCTGGCCGCCTTGGCGGCGGCGCACGCGCGCGGCGTTCCCTTTGCCGATCTGGTCGAGGCAGTTCCACATCTCAAGCCTGTTCCGGGGCGCTTTCAGCCCGTGGACGGCGGCCAGCCCTTCACGGTGATTGTGGATTACGCCCACACCGACGATGCGCTGCGAAACCTGATTGCTCTGTCGCGGCAGATGACGGCGCAATCCGGCGGCCGCGTGATTACACTTTTCGGCTGCGGAGGCGATCGCGACCGCACCAAACGGCCCAAGATGGGCCGGGCGGCAGGGGAGGGAAGCGACTTTGTCGTAGCCACCAGCGACAATCCCCGTTCCGAAGAGCCGCTGGCGATTCTGGCCGAGATCGAGCCGGGGTTGAAGGCCAGTGGGGTTCGTTATGCCATCGAGGCGGATCGCGCCTCCGCCATCTGCGTGGCGCTCAAGGCAGCCAGGCCTGGGGACGTGGTCTTGCTAGCCGGCAAGGGCCACGAAAAGGAACAGATTCTGGCCGGCCGTACGATTCCTTTCGACGATGCCGAGGTTGCCGTGGCGGCTCTGGCTGAGTTGGGCTCCGAAATGGGTTATGGTAAGGATCAATGAAACTGACGCTTGCAGAGGCGGCGATCGGCGCCGGGGCAGTGCTGGAGGCTCCGGCGAATCTGCCGCTACAGGCCGGCTCGCTGGTGGTGGAAGGCTATTCCATCGATTCGCGCACGGTCGCTGCGGGTGAGTTGTTCTTTGCCGTGCGCGGCGACCGGCATGATGGGCATGACTTTATTGAAGCAGCGCTGAGGCGCGGGGCGATTGCGGCGGTGGTATCGCGCGCACGGGCGGCGACGCTGCCCGATGCAGCGCTGGCCGTGCCGTTACTGATTGCCGCGGACCCGCTGGTCGCTTTGCAGGCGCTGGCCGCGCATGTACGCCGCCGGTGGGGCCTGCGCGTGGTTGCCGTCACGGGCTCGGCGGGCAAGACGACGACCAAAGAGGCCGTGGCTGCGGCTCTGGGCGCGAAGTTCAACGTTCACAAATCCCAGGGGAATCTGAACAATGCATTCGGCCTGCCGCTTGAACTGCTGCGCCTGAAGCCGGAGCACGAGATTGCGGTAGTGGAGATGGGCATGAACCACCCTGGCGAGATTGCCGCGCTGGCGCGCATTGCCACACCCGATTGGGGTGTGGTGACCAACGTTGGTACAGCGCACATTGAGAGCTTTGCCGACGGGCAGGCCGGAATAGCCCGCGCCAAGTTTGAACTGGTGGAGGCGCTGCCGGTCAGTGGTGTCGCCTTCCTCAACTGCGACGATCCATATGTCTCACAGTTCGGTCGCGACTTTCCCGGCCGGACCGTTTACTTTGGCGCCGGACCATGCGCCGATCCGCAGCTTCTTGAGGCGAATGAAGACGAGGCGGGGCTGCACTTGCGTCTTCGCGCCGGGGAGCGAGAGAGCCGGCTGACCTTGAAGCTGCTGGGCGCGCACAACGCTTCGAATGCGCTGGCGGGACTGGCCGTAGCATTGGAGGCGGGCGTCGATCTGGATGCCGCGGTTGCCGCGCTTTCTTCGCTCGCCGCCGGAGACAAGCGCGGCCAGGTAATCGAGATTGATGGCGCGGCGATCCTGAACGACAGCTATAACTCGAATCCCGAGGCGCTGCGCGCCATGATCCGCACCCTGGCTGCGCGTCCGGCTGGCCGCCGTATCCTGGTGGCCGGCGAGATGTTGGAGCTGGGCGAGCACGGCCCGGCACTCCACGCCGCCTGCGGGCGCGCCGCAGCTGAGGCTGGTCTGGATCTGGTTGCCGGAGTGGGCGGCAACGCCGAACATCTGGCGGCTGCAGCCTGCATTGGAGGAGTTGCATCGCTCTTCCTTCCCGATGCGGAAGCCGCCGGCCGCTGGCTCAAGCAGACCTTGCAGCCGGGCGACGTGGCGCTGGTGAAGGGCTCGCGCGGCGTGCATCTGGAGCGGGCCATCGAGGCTGTGAGGAGCGGCAGAGAGAAAGTGGAGGAAGAGTGAGTCTTCAAAGGATTACCGGTCAGGCTCTGCTTCTGGCCGCATTTGTACTCGCAGTACCGGCAGCGGCGCAGAATCCGCCTTCGTGGACCAGGCCATTTCAGCCGCACCACATCGCGGGCAACCTCTATTACGTAGGAAGCGAGGAACTCGCCTCCTACTTGATTGCTACTTCCCAGGGAAGCATCTTGATCAACAGTAGCACCGAGGCCAACGTGCCGCTCATCCAAAAGAGCGTGGAAGAGCTGGGCTTTCGTTTCGCAGACATCAAGATTCTGCTCATCAGCCATGCCCATCTCGACCATTGCGCGGGCAGTGGCAAGGTGAAGCAGCTTACAGGTGCGCAGTATTTCGTGACGGATGCCGATGTGCCTGTTGTGGAATCGGGCGGCAAGGCCGATTTTCAGTACGGCGCGGACCCGGCCATGCTCTTTCCACCGGTGAAGGTGGATCGCGTTCTCCACGATGGCGATACGGTGAGGCTGGGAGATGCGGTGTTGACCGCACACAAGACGGCCGGCCACACCAGGGGAACCACCACTTGGACCATGGACGAGACCGAAGGCGGCAGGACGCTGCACGCGGTTATCATCGGAAGCCCGAATGTGAATCGGGGATATAAGCTGGTGGGCAACAAAGTCTATCCGCAAATCGCCGATGACTATCGCCATGGTTTTCAGGTGCTCAAAAACCTGCCCTGCGACCTCTTTCTCGGCGCTCACGGCAGCTACTACGGGCTGAAGGCGAAGTACGAACACTGGAAGCAAGGCGACCGCAACGCCTTTATCGATCCAGACGGCTATAGGGCATACATAGCCGAACGCGAGCATGCATTCGAGGCGGAACTGAAGCGGCAGTTGTCGGGGAAATAGTAAAGACACTGTTCTTGTGTTTTCTGCCAAATGGCGCGATACTAATGCCAGGTGGCCGAGATGAGCATAGCGGAGATTGTTGAAGTACTGGGTGGCGTTAGGACCTTCAAGCTGCCCATCCGGAAAGCGGACGAACTGGTGGCGCAGGTGCGGGCCGGACTGCCCGCGTCGACCGTCACCTTGCTAGCCGATTCGCTGTCGATGCAGAGAGCGCAGGTAGCGAAGCGCCTCAACATTCCGGCTCGCACTCTAAGCCGCAGGCTGGCGACGAAATCGCGTTTGACACATGATGAGTCGGACAGAACCCTGCGTATGGCGCGAGTGGTGGCTCTGGCCAACGATGTGCTGGGAACCGAGGACAAAGCCTCGCACTGGATGGTAGCTCCGAACCGCGCACTAGGTGGGCAACGTCCCTTCGATCAGCTCGATACGGAACTGGGCGTGCGCTCCGTGGAGGAGGTTCTTTACAGCATCGCCTACGGAATGTACAGCTGATGAAGGTTTGGAGGATCTTTCCAGGGCGATTCCGTGAGACAGCTTTCACTGGCGTTGGCGGACTCTATGCGGCCAGGCGTTGGAATCATCTGGGCACAGTGATGGTTTACTGCGCCACTTCGCGCGCACTGGCGGCTCTGGAGTTCTTCGTCAATCTGGAGCCGAACGATGCGCCTGACAATGTGCTGCTGGCAGAGGCAGAGATTCCAGGTGAGCTGGTCGAGCAACTGGATGTAGATCTACTTCCCTCGGACTGGCGGGAGCTGAACAACCCCGTCTGCCGCGATCTCGGCTCCGGTTGGGCGGCAGGCGGCCGTTCTGTGGCGCTCCGGGTTCCGTCGGCAATCGTCGATGGGGACTGGAATGTGTTGCTGAATCCCAGGCATCCCGATTTCAGCAAAGTCCAGATAGCAGAACCTAAACCGTTTTGCTATGACGAACGCATGTTCCGGTAAGCAAGGCTGTAGCACGAAGGGGTTGAGAAGCCGATTCCCCCCGTGCGATTTCCAAACTTCCGGCAGCCCCAGGCCTAGTAAAATCGATCTGAAACCCGCTCTATTCCGGCTCTGGAGGCCACTTGCTTTATTGGCTGCTCTACGAAAAGCTCTTTCCGTTCTTTCACCCGTTCCGGATCTTCCGTTACCTCACCTTCCGCACGGCCTTTGCCTCGCTTACGGCGCTGCTGATCGCGCTCTTCATCGGTCCCTGGGTGATCCAGAAGCTGCGCGACTTCCAGATCGGCCAGTTCATCCGTGAGGACGGGCCGCAGACGCACCTGAAAAAGAGCGGAACTCCCACCATGGGCGGCGTGCTTATCGTGATTGCGATTCTGCTGCCCACGGTGCTGTGGTCTGACCCTTCTAACCCGTTTGTCTGGGTCACGGTCTTTTCTACTCTCGCCTTCGGGGCCATCGGCTTTGCCGATGACTACATCAAGGTGGTCAAGCGGCGCAGCCTGGGCCTGACGGCGCGCGCTAAGCTCATCTGGCAGGCGCTGGCCGGAACGGCCGTGGCGGCCTCGCTGGTGGTGCTCGATCAGTTCAGGGTCTTTTCCACTCAATTAACGGTGCCTTTCGTCAAGCAATGGCGGCCCGACCTACAGTGGCATTGGGCCGGTTCGTTGCCGCACCTCGGTTTCCTGGCCTTCCTGCCCTTTGTTGCCTTCGTCATCTTCGTGCTGATTGGTTCAACCAACGCCGTGAATCTGACCGACGGGCTCGACGGCCTGGCTATCGGCTGCACCATCATCGCCGCAGGTGCTCTTGCCGTGCTCACCTACATCAGCGGCAATGTGGTTTTCTCCGACTACCTGGAGTTGCAGCATATGCCCAGAGTGGCGGAACTGACCATCTTCTGCGGTTCCATGGTGGGCGCTTCCATCGGCTTTCTCTGGTACAACGCCCATCCGGCCGAGGTTTTCATGGGCGATGTGGGCTCGCTGGCCCTGGGCGGAGCCATCGGAACGGTCGCCATCGCCATTCGCCAGGAGCTTCTGCTGCCCTTCATCGGCGGCATCTTCATCCTCGAAGCCCTCTCCGTGTTACTCCAAGTGGGCAGCTACAAGCTGCGCAACAAGAAGCGAATCTTCAAGATGGCCCCGCTGCATCATCATTTCGAACAGTTGGGCTGGCACGAGTCCAAGATCATCGCCCGCTTCTGGATCGGCGCCCTGGTGTTTGCATTGTTTGCACTCACCACGCTGAAACTTCGTTAGACACAACCCGCGCGACACATCCCGCGATGCACAATAAAGAAGTCACGGAAGCCTGAGGATAACTCCCAATGATGGAACTCAAAGGCAAGAAAGTTCTGGTCGTGGGGCTGGGGAAATCCGGCCTGGCCGCGGCGCTGTTTCTGCGTCGCCGCGGCGCTCAAGTGACGGTCTCCGACGTACGCTCGGCCGAGGCGCTGGCCAAGGATATTCCTGCGCTCCTCGAAGAGGGCATCATGGTGGAGACCGGCGGCCATGGCCTGCTCACCTTCCGCCGTCAGGATCTGATCGTGGTCAGCCCCGGCGTGCCGCTGAATACCCCTGAACTGGCGCAGGTGCGGAGCTTCGGCCGACCGGTTATCGGCGAGCTCGAACTGGCCGCACGCTTTCTCAAGGGCAGAACCCTGGCCATCACTGGCTCCAACGGCAAGACCACCACTACCGCTCTGCTGGGCGAGATACTGAAAGAGGCCGGCATTCCCACGCTGGTGGGTGGCAACATCGGCGTGCCGGTGGTGGCGCTGATCGATCAGAGTACGGACGAAACCTGGTCGGTGCTCGAGGTCTCCAGCTTCCAGCTTGAAAGCACTGTGGAGTTTCACCCCAGCATCGCAGTCATCCTGAACATTACCCCCGACCACCTGGACCGTCACGGCAGCTTCGAGAGCTATGCGCTGGCCAAGGAGCGGATATTCGCTGCTCAGAACGAACGCGACTTCGTGGTGCTGAACGCCGACAACGCACGAGCCTCCCAGGCCGCATCCCACTCCGCCGCCAGGGTCTACTGGTTCTCGGTTGAGCACGCGGTCGGGCAGGGCGCATGGCTTGAAGAAGGCTTCGTGGTCTACCGGGCGGCCGAGGATGCGGCTCCGGAGCGGATCATGCCCCTGAGCGGAATACCACTCAAAGGCTTGCACAACATTGAGAATGTGCTGGCCGCGGTGGTGGCGGCGCGCCTGGCAGGTGCGCCGGCCGAGGCTGTTCGTCGAGCCATCGAGGCCTTTCAGGCAGTCGAGCATCGGCTGGAGTTTGTTGCGGCCATTAACGGCGTCGACTTTTATAACGATTCCAAAGCCACCAACGTGGATGCTACGGCCAAGGCAGTTGCTGCCTTCCAGTCGGGAATTCACCTCATCCTGGGCGGCAAGGACAAGGGCTCGGACTATACCCAACTGGCTCAACTGCTGCGGGAGCGGGTGCGCGCCGTATACACCATCGGTTCGGCGGCGGCCAAAATCGAGTCGCACCTGCGCGGGGTGGTCCCCATCCTCTCTTGCGAAACGCTGGACAATGCGGTCAGCGCGGCGGCCTCGGCGGCGACTCCGGGTGAGGTCGTCCTACTGGCCCCGGCCTGCTCCAGCTTTGACCAGTTTGAGAACTACGAACAACGGGGCCGCGTCTTCAAGGAGCTTGTGAGCGAGCGGAGAGGATTGAAACATGCCGGCGCGCGTAGGAATTGACAAGTGGCTCTTCTTTACCGCTCTTCTGCTTACCCTGGTGGGGCTGGCGATGGTCTTCTCCGCCTCGGCCGTGGTTGCGCAGGAGCGCTACCACTCCGAATTTGCCGATGTGGGCAGGCAGGCCGGCTGGGCGCTGGCCGGTGTTCTGGCCATGCTGGCCCTGATGCAGGTGGACTACAACCTCTACAAGTCTCCGCGCTTTATCTATTCCGCCCTGTGCGTAACCACCCTGCTGCTGGTGCTGGTTTTCTTTATTCCCGGCTCTCACAATGTCCATCGCTGGATTCGCTTCGGCAGCCACTTCACCTTTCAGCCATCTGAGATCGCCAAGCCGGTGCTGGTCCTGTTTCTGGCCTGGTTTCTTCATACCCGGCTGGGCGAGATGCGCGATTGGAAGCACACCCTGCTGCGCGCTGTCCTCATGCCGGTGGTCTTCGTCCTCCTGATCGTCAAGCAGCCCGACCTGGGAACAGCGCTGGTTTTGCTCGGCGTGACCGCCATGATGCTTCTTTTAGCCGGAATGGAGTGGAAGTACCTGATTGGCGGCCTGCTCGCTACCCTGCCTGGCCTGCTCGCGCTGCTCTTCATGGTTCCCTGGCGGCGGGCGCGGATGCTGGCCTTTCTCAACCCCGATGCCGATCCGCAGGGCGCGGGATTCCATATCAACCAGTCGCTCATCGCCGTAGGCACCGGCGGCCTCACCGGCAAGGGCTACATGGAGGGCGTGCAGAAGCTCTTCTTCCTTCCCGAAGCCTCCACAGACTTCATCTTCGCCAACATCGCCGAGGAGCTGGGCCTGATAGGCGCGCTGATGATCGTGCTGCTCTTCGCCTTCTTCGGCGTGCGCGGACTGCGCGCGGCCTTTCGCTCTCCCGACCCCTTTGCTCGGCTGGCCGCCTTCGGCATCACCACAACCATCCTGTTACAGGCCTTCTTCAATATCAGTGTGGTGCTGTCATTGGTGCCCACCAAAGGGATTCCGCTGCCGCTCATCTCCTCCGGCGGAACCTCGCTCTTCTTCACCCTGGCCAGCATCGGCATTCTGCTCAACATCTCCAGGAAGGCCGAGTGACTTGGCTCAACTGCGCGTTCTCATAGCCGGCGGCGGCACCGGCGGCCACATCATTCCGGCGCTGGCGGTGGCACGCGAGTTGGTCGCGCGCCACTCGGCCGAGGTGCTCTTCGTGGGCACCGCGCGCGGCATGGAGACGCGCCTGGTGCCCGAAGCCGGCTTCAACCTGCGCCTGATCGATGTGGGTCCGCTCAAGAACGTATCGCTGGTGACCCGGCTGCGCACCCTGCTGAGCCTGCCGACCAGTATTGTCGCCTGCTCGGGGATGATCCGCGAGTTCAAGCCTTCGGTTGTCTTCGGCGTAGGCGGCTACGCCTCCGGCCCGGCGATGGCGGCGGCGCTCAGGCTCAAGACGCCCACCATGGCCTTCGAGCCTAACGCCATGCCGGGACTGGCCAACCGGCTGGTAGGCAAACGGGTGCAGGCTGCGGCGATCAACTTCTCCGCAGCGGCCAGGTGGTTCAAGAACTGCGAGGTTACGGGCATTCCGGTGCGTCCGGAGTTCTTCGCGCTCGAGCCTGCTACCGGCGCCGAGCCTCACCTGCTGGTCTTTGGCGGCTCACAAGGCGCGCAGATCTTCAATCTTCATCTTCCGAGGATCATCGCGGATCTCCTGGATGTGATCCCCGGCCTAACGGTTCTGCACCAGAGCGGGATTCGCCACGCCGATTCCACCCAGGCGGCCTATGCGGCAAGCGGCGCAGACCCCAAGCGCTGGCAGGTGTGGCCGTTTCTCTACGACATGCCGGCGCGCTTTGCCCAGGCTAACCTGGTGATGGCGCGCAGCGGCGCCTCAACGGTGGCCGAACTGGCTGCCGCCGGCAAGCCCAGCCTGCTGGTGCCTTTTGCCGCCGCCGCCGATGACCATCAAAGACAGAACGCCGAGGCCATGGTGGATGCCGGGGCGTCCGCATTCCTGCTGGAGCGGGATTTGGATATTCCTGGCAGATTGTTGAGTATGCTCACCGGGCTGCTTACATCGCCAAAGCAACTTGCGGCCATGGCCGATGCGGCGCGAAGCCAGGCTCATCCGGATGCTGTAGAGCGCATTACCGACAGGTTGGCAGCGCTTGCGGCGGAGAGTGCTTAAAGTCGGTAATAATCAATCCCGCCGCAAGACATTTGAAAGAGTTGGCCGCAAGCCAGCGCCCCTCACGCCGTCATTGAGCGATCAAGCAGACCCCGATAAAACGCAAGGCCCGACTGCCGAAGCAGACGGGCCTCTCTGGGGAAAGACTTAAGAATTACCGGTGTCCGCCACCGCCATGGCCGCCGCCGCCACCGTGGCCGCCGCTAAAGCCGCCACTGGCATGACCGCCGCCACTGAATCCACCGCGTGCGCCGCCGCTGAATCCGCCTCTGGCCGCTCCGCCGCCGGCATAACCGCCGCGAGGCGCACCTGCATAACCGCGTGCTCCGCCTGCATAACCGCCGCGGGGGGCGCCGGCATAACCACGCACTCCGCCGGCATAGCCGCGACCCGCATATCCGCCGCGATAACCATATCCGCCATAGCCGCCGCGATAGCCGTAGCCGCCTCGGCCCCAGCCCCTGCCGTACCACGGTCCGGCGCCGATGAAGTAGCCACCGTAAAACCACTGCGGCCCGTAAAAGCCGTAGGGGGCGCAGGCATAGGGTGCGTAGGGGTAATAGCCCCAGTCGCATACGGGCGGACCGTAGGCATCGGGGGCGTCAACGACCGCAGGGCCGACTCCGACACCCACAGCCACTTGGGCCTTTGCCGTTGCCGCGAACGGCAGAGCCAGAAGCAACACAGAAAGAACGAGGCTAAATCGTTTCATGACATCCTCCTTGCGCTGCCCTGTCCTTCTAGATCAGGACCTGGGATTCAATCTTTTCAGCACCTGCCGGCCTTTGGGGTTTCTCTTTCCCAACCGGCTTTCAATTATTGAAACAGCAATCTGGCTGTGAAGTTGCGGTCGCTGCAAAAAGAATCGCTCACCGTGGATGAAATGGCAAGGACGGCGCGGCGATCAAGGGCCACGCCTTCTATCGAGCCCGCAGAAATATCGTAGCGTGTCTCCCTCCCCCCAAAACTCGTTGTGCAAAATAGTTCAGATGAACATCAATTCTGCTCAGGCGGATCGATTGCGGCGGTAATGCAACAGGTAAATCTGGCTTTGTAAAAGGGCACGACTTCAGTCGGGCCGATTGCCGCCCCCAATCGAACTTCGGCTTTAGCCGCTGCTAAAGCGCAAGTAGCTGAAAAAAATACAGCAGGGGCTAAAGCCCACCCTCTTCTCTCACCTTTTCGGCCCGACTGAAGTAGTGCCCTTCTACAAAGCACTTTCTGACCGTGCTCTACGCGAGTGCCGGAGCTAAATTGATATTCCTTATAATTCATTTAAAAGATAAGATAATGCTCCATATGTATATGACTATAAGTTTCTTACAGTTCATCGCTCCTTTCGGTTCAAATGCCGGAGTCAACCACTCTCTGGGCGCATTTCAGCTAGCAACAGCAAGACCGTATCTTCGATTAGCCGGCAAGCTATGGGAAGCGCAGCTGTCACTGCATTGCTGAAGACCTCACCCAACTCCGTCGATTCGGCGCCGATGGTCAGCAAGAGAGCATTTGCGGGCAGGGATTTGTAGAGCTCGCGGCTCAGAGCGAGCAGTTCGGCTGCTCCCAAGTGATGGGTGGCGAGTCCTTGCACGGCGGTGGCCGGCGCGACGGGCAGAAGCTCGACCGCGCCGGGAACGGAATCGACCGAGCAATCAAGGAAAAGAATGGATTGGGAGTGGGCGATCTCCTCGGCCAGCTCGGGACTCCATTGTTGCCGGATCACGGCGCGCACACCGGATTCCGCGGCGAAACGCTTCTCTGCCCACTCGGCGAGCCATGGCCCGGCGCCATCGTCCCCGCGCAGAGTGTTGCCGCAGGCAAGGATGAGGCAGCGGTTCATGGTTTGTTCTCCAAAGCCTTGAAAGTGCGCGGCTTAATTTGTGCCGCAAGTACCGTAAAAATGAATTAGGCTTTAGCCCCTGAGGTGATGATCTCTCGATCGATTGCGTCCCCACAGTGGCTAAAGCCTTATCACATCTTGCTGCATTCTCGGCACGGTTGAAGCCATGCCCTTTCAAAAGATTCTTCTCAGCGGATGAGCCGGTCGACGACCTCGCCATCGGCGGAGACCAGCGAGAGAACCAGCGGCATTTGGCCGAAGGCGTGCGTGGAACAGCTCAGGCAGGGGTCGAAGGTGCGAATCACGGCCTCGACCCGGTTGAGAGCGCCCTCGGTGAACTTGCCGTCCTTTACGTAGGCCTTGGCCACCTGCGCGACGCCCCGGTTCATGGCGTTGTTGTTATGGCCGGTGGCTACCACCAGGTTGGCCCAAGTGATAAGGCCGTTCTCGTCCACCTTGTAGTTATGCATGAGCGTGCCCCGCGGAGCTTCGATCTGGCCGGCGCCTTCGAGACGATTGACGCCTGCCGTCGCGCGGACATGTTTGTCTAGAATCTGCGGGTCGGCGAGAATCTGCTCGATCCTCTCGATGCCGTAGAGAGCCTCGATCAAGCGTGCGTGGTGATAGTAGAAGGAGCTTTCCACCAGGCCTTGGGAGAGCTGCTTGAACTCCACCAACTCCTTGTCCGCCTGCGGTGTGCCCATCAACTTGACGATATTGAGCCGTGCCAGCGGGCCCACGCGATAGCTGCCCTCGGGATATCCGAACTGCTTCAGGTAGGTGAATTTGGTGTAGCTGTAATTCTCGACCGCCTCGCCAATCACCTCGCTGAATATGGCAGCGGTGATGCCGTCGGCCAGGATATCGCCCTTGGGATCGATCACGCGCAGCGCGCCATCGGTAAATTCGATCGACTCGTCCTCGTTGATCAGCCCCATGTAGTTCGATGGGAAGTTGGCGAAGACCTCGATCTCGGGCTTGAAGTTACCGGCGATCTGCTTGTAGGCGGCGAGAGCCATGCCCAGGTTGGCGTAGGCCTCGGGCAGCATGGCGAGGATCTCATCCCGCTTGGCAATGGTCAGCGGCTCGGTGACGCCGCCGGGAACTACCCAGCCGGTATGGATGCGCTTGCCGGAGAGCAGCTCGATTGTGTGCTGGCCGAAGCGGCGTAACGCCACGCCGGCGCGCCCCAGCTCAGGCTTGGCGGCGAGCACCCCGAAGACGTGGCGGGAGAGCGGATCCGAATCCATGCCCAGCAGCAGGTCGGGTGAAGCGAGATAGAAAAAGCTCAACGCATGGGACTGCACCAACTGTGCCATATTCAACATGCGGCGCAATTGCGCGGCGGGGTGCGGAATGCGAACCGACATGATGGCTTCGCAGGCCTTTGCCGAGGCCAGCAGATGCGAGACCGGGCAGATGCCGCAGATGCGCGCCATCAGGCTGGGCATCTCGTAGAAGGGCCGGCCTTGCGAGAAACGCTCAAAGCCGCGCACCTGGGTGACGTGAAAGTGCGCGTCCTCCACTTCGCCCTGGCCGTTGAGTTGGATGGTGATCTTGCCGTGGCCTTCAAGCCGCGTTACGGGATCGATGGTAATGGTCTGGGTCATAGAATTTCTCCAAAAAGCGCGGGCGAGGACGCCCGCACGACAGCCGGTCCGGGGACCGGCGCTACGTCAGGCTCCAAAACGCGTGAGCGCCGGAATATCCAGCGGTTGACCGGTTACCAGCGCGGTCAGCGCCGTATGAAAAGTGTCGGCCGAGGGCGGACAGCCGGGTAGGAAAACGTCCACCTTGACGAACTCATGGATGGGACGCACGATCTTCAGCAGCTTGGGCACCACGACGCAGGGAATCTGCGGCTGCGCAGAGGCGTTCTCAATGTACGCGCGGTCGAGAATGGCCTCCGGGCCGATGGGGTTGCGCATCGAGGGTACATTGCCCGTGATGGCGCAGTCGCCCATTGCGATCAGGAGCTTCGTGTGGGCGCGAATCTTCTTGATCTTCTTCTCGTCGTCCACCGAGGCCACGGCGCCCTCGACCAGCGCGATATCCACCTCGTCGGGGAACTCCTTGGTGTCTACGATCGGGCTGTAGACCACGTCGACGAGCTGGGCCAGCTCGATCAGCCGTTCATCCATATCCAGAAAGGACATGTGGCAGCCGGAACATCCGTCCAGCCAAACGGTCGCCACCTTCAATTTACTCATTGCGCTCCCCTCATCAGGTTCAGGTAAGGAAGGAAATCGGGATACTTGGGGTGATCGGAGCCGACCTTGCTCTTGTCGAAGAGGGCTCCGGTGGGGCATACCTGCACGCACTTGCCGCAGCGGGTGCAACTGGAGCTTCCCCACTCGTCGCGCAGATCGGTAATGACGATGGAGTCGATGCCGCGGTTGGCCACATCCCATACGTGCGCGCCTTCAATCTCGGCGCAAACCCTCACGCAGCGAGTGCACAGGATGCAGCGGTTGTGGTCCACGGTGAAGCGGTCGAGCGAGGCGTCGACGCCGAGCGCGGGGTTGCGATAGGGCAGGCGCACATGGGTCAGGCCTTGCTCCTGAGCCATCGCCTGCAGTTCGCAGTGGCCGTTGGCCACACAGACCGAGCAGACGTGATTGCGCTCGGCAAAGAGAAGCTCAAGTATCGTCCGGCGGTGCTTCTGGAGCCGCTCCGTGTTGGTGCTCACGTCCATGCCTTCAAAGACGGTGGCCACGCAGGCCGGCAACAGCTTGTTGCTGCCCTTGATCTCTACCAGGCAAAGCCGGCAGGCGCCCACATCGCTCAGGCCCTCCATATGGCAGAGGGTGGGGATGTAAATGTCGTTCTCCTGTGCCACTTCCAGAATGGTCTGCCCAGTGCGTGCGCTGACCTCCTGACCGTCGATCTGTAGTGTTTTTACGCCCATGCTCTCGTTCATGCCACCACCTCCACGGGCGCTTCCATGTTGCAGACCCCGGCCGGACAGCGTTTATGCACAATGTGCTCGATGTACTCGTTCCTGAAGTACTTGAGCGTGCTCAGCACGGGATTGGGCGCCGTCATGCCCAGTCCGCACAGGCTGGCCTCTTTGATTGTCTCGCACAGGCCTTCCAGCAGCTCCAGATCGTCCATGGTTCCCGTGCCGGTGCAGAATCGCGTCAGCAGCGTGAACATCTGGGCCGTGCCTGCCCGGCAGGGAACGCACTTGCCGCAGGACTCGGTCATGCAGAACTCGACAAAGAAGCGCGCCACGTTGACCATGCAGGAGGTGTCGTCCATGACGATCATGCCGCCCGAGCCCATGATGGAGCCAAGACGCACCAGCGCGTCGTAACTGACACCCACGTCGAGCATCTCGGCCGGAATGCAGCCGCCCGAGGGACCGCCCGTCTGCACCGCCTTGAAGGTGTGCCCGTCCGGCACCCCGCCGCCGATCACCTCGATGATCTCGCGCAGCTTGATGCCCATGGGCACTTCAACCAGGCCGGTGTTGGCGATCTTGCCGGTCAGCGCGAAGACCTTGGTGCCCTTGCTTCTCTCCGAGCCCATGTTGGCAAACCACTTGCCGCCGTTGCGGACGATGGGTGCGATGTTGGCATAGGTCTCCACGTTATTGATGAGCGTGGGCTTGCCAAACAAACCACTTACGGCCGGGTACGGAGGCCGCGGCTTGGGCGTACCCCGGCGGCCCTCGATGGAGGCGATCAGCGCCGTCTCTTCGCCGCAGACAAAGGCTCCTGCGCCTAGCCGAATCTCCACATCGAAGTTGAAGGGAGTGTTGCAGATGCCGTTGCCCAGCAAGCCGCGCCGCCGGGCGTCGCGCAGCGCCGTCGTCAGCCGCGAGACGGCTACCGGATACTCGGCCCGCACATAGATAAATCCCTTGCTTGCGCCCACGGCGTAGGCCGCAATGGCCATGCCCTCGATAACGCGATGCGGATCGCCTTCCATCACGCTGCGATCCATGAACGCGCCAGGATCGCCCTCGTCGCCGTTGCAGACAATATATTTCAGGTCGCCCGAGGCCTTGGCCACCGTTCCCCACTTCAAACCGGTGGGATAGCCGCCGCCGCCGCGTCCCCTCAGGCCGCTTTCGGTGATGCGGTGGATCACGCCGTTGGGCGTCATCTCGGTCAGCGCCGTCAACAGCGCTTTGTAACCGTCGCGGGAGATGTAGTCGTCGATCTTCTCGGGATCGATGTAGCCGGCATTCTCCAGCACCACCCGCACCTGCTTGTCGAAGTGCTCGTTCAGGTCGCATTGCAACTCGGGTACCGGATCACCGCCCAGGCTGTTGACGATCGCCTCGGCATTGTCAGCTTTTACATGGTGATAGAGGGTTTCTTCGGGATCGACGCGCACCAGCGGCCCGCTGGAACAGGGCCCCATGCACCCGGTGCGGCGCACGAGCACGCTCTTGCCGGAGGCTTCGGCCGCCTTCAACAGCGCATCCCGCAGGCGATCCGCGCCCTGGCTCATGCAGGCCAGGTCCATGCAGACGTTTACTTCAAAATCGTATTTGTCGTTCTCCTGACACGCGCTCTTGGCTATCTGTTCGAGCTCTTCAATCGTCATTCAACGGCCCACCTTTCCAAATGCTCGAGCATCTGCTCCGCAGTCACCTCACCGGCTACCTCGCCATCGCACAGCACCACCGGCGCGCGGCTGCACGCGCCCACGCAACGGGCCTTCATCAGGCTGATTCCGCCGTCCTTGGTGGTCTGCCCCTGTGAGATTCCCAGGTGCTTTTCGGCCGCGGCCGCCAGCTTATCGGCGCCCTTGATATAGCAGGCCGTGCCGGCGCAGATGGTCATGGTGTGCTTGCCCGGCGGTTTCAGGCTGAAGTAGTGATAGAAGGTCACCACGCCGTAGGCCTGGCTCAACGGAACGCGCAAGCTGCGGGCAACAAACCGGATCGCATCGTCATCCAGGTAACCGAACGAGGACTGCACGGTATGGAGCGTCTCAATCAGCGCGTGGCGGGCAAACCCATTCTTGCGCATGGTGCCGTTCACAATCTTCCATCGTTTGTCGTCGCTGGGCAGCGGCGGGGGCGTGAATACTGGCACGATTCCTCCGTATCAGGACCAAATTGCACGGCGATCAGGCTGCCGCGCGTTGCTCTTTGTCTACCCATAGTTGTACTTGGCAGGGTCGCTTTTCATTCGTGATAGTGGTCACTGGTATGGGAGACGATCCCAATCTGCGGCATGGCTCCCGGCAGGTGCGATTTTGGGAAGGCGCGGCCGGCCTTTCCGCCCCCGCCGGTTTCGCTGATACGGTCTCTCAAAAGTCCGTATCAGCTCAAAGCTGTCATCCTGAGTGACCGGACCCTGAGCAAAGCGAAGGGGTTGGGAGTCGAAGGACCTGGGTTTGACAATGCTGGCCAGCGATTACCCCTGAAAGTTCTTGCTGGGAACTTCGAAGACGGGACGCTACCCCAGCGGCGGCAGATGGTCGGATATTCCGAAGAGGAAGATGACCCCGATAATGCAGCTGTAGGCCGCGCCGGTCCAGGCGATGGCGTGGTAGAGGCGGGGATGATGATGCCCGCTGGCGCGGAATGCTCCGCCCATGGAGGCGGTCATGATCGCATTCATCGTCACCAGTCCCACAGCGAAGACCGCCAGGCCAAGCATTCCGCGCGAGGTTCCGCCCAGGTTGGCTGTCAGGAAGAAGAGAGCCAACTGGCTGGGAGTCTCAGCGCCCACGCCGTGCAGGACGCCGATGACGAAGACCGACTTCCCGTTGTACATCCACTGAAAGCGCTCCGGTTTCGGGGCATCCGGCTTCCAGATGAGGCGAACCCGCCATGCCATCCACAGGATACCGTTGATGGCGATCGCCAGCCGGCTTTCGATGCGGCTGTGCGAGTGCCCGTGCGCGTCCTTCCTCAGGATTCCGGCGACCACGCCGATGCCGAGCACGATCAGCGTGAGGCCGATCAACCGCTCGGTCCAGTGGTCAAGCCCCTGAGGCAGGCCCACGTGCAGTTCGAGCACGGCGATGCCGAGCGCGGCCACCGTGAAGGCGTGGCCCAGGGCGTAGGTCATGCCCAGCCGCAGCCCGCCCCGCCAGCTCTTCTGCACGGCCGTGATATCCGAGATGGCTGCCAAGTGATCGTAGTCGAAGCCGTGGCGCAGCCCCAGCAGCAGGCAGGAGCCCAGCGCGGCATCGAGTTTCCAGTCGCCCAGAAACGGTATCACGAAAATCAGTATAGCGCATACGCGCATCGGCCGGCCCGTGAGAAAGACCCCGTTTTGCTCACTTGGCGGGCACAGTCTGGATCTGGTAATCCCGGTAGTCGATGGTGACGATCGTCCGGCCAAGAAAAAAGCTGTCCGAGGTGGCCCGGGCATCGGTAGCCATGGAATAGCCGTTCACATTGGCGTAGCGCCGCCTCACCTGCGCCGGTCCGGTAAAGACGGAGGGGCTTTGCGACGCGGTTCCCTCTATCCTGACGATTGCTCCGTCCTTTGCGTCCACCCAAAGGGTTCCTTCAATCATGTTGGGCGCCTTGTGCTTTGGGACGATGGTCAGGGCAAGGCAATCCCTCTCATCCAGCCGCTCGACGGAGCCCGACTTGAGCTTCATCTCGTAATTGGCGGAGGTGAACCAGGAGCCCTCCCGGTTGCCGGGCAGATTGATCTCCTTCTCGCGGTCGAGAATCGTAGCAAGCACATGGTTTTGAATGAATGTGGAACCGGATTGGGAGAGGATTGTGTAACTCTTGCCTTTCTCCGCCTTGTATTCGGTCTTCACCGTCATTTCGGCAGCGGGATTGGTCTCATCCTTGCCCCGGTAGACGGCGTAGTGCTCGGTGACGGTGTAGCCGGCAACGTGGTCGATTCTAGCCTTAACCGCCGCGTCCACCCGCTGAATGACCGATCCGGCGTCCATCTGCTGGGCGGGAGCGGGGACGACTCCCAGGCACGCGAGCAGGGAAGCGGCCGCAACCGCTCTCGCCACAACCCATTGCCTGAAATTCACCATGCTCAGACTCTCCCATTGGCCTCTCTTCCAGAGTAAGGCCTCTCACCACTTGGACGGTTGCGCTTGGAAAAGCGGGTAATGGGTCAGTTGCCGAGTAGGCGACAGAATGGCAGGCGCCAACGAGATGCCCGCTACCCGGTTCGATGAGCGCATTGGCCTGATATGGCCAGTTGAAACATTGGAAGGGACTTTCCTGGTCGAGCACGCGCTACCACGGCCATGGCTTTGCGACTCGGGAAGGGCCCGATTGTCTGCGCTTTTGTATAGAGACTAGTTCGCTTCACCGCCCGCCGATTTGGACGCGACGACTATTTCTGCGCAGAGGGATGGGCGGCGCGAGCGGCTCCCTGCAATGCCCCTCGCCGTCCGGGAGCATTGACCAGTGCAGTCTCGAATGCCTTCGAGGCTGAAGCGAAGTTGCCCTGTTCGAGTAATAGCTCTCCGAGCTGTTCGCGGGCGGGGATAATCGGTCCGGGAGTGACAGGGAGTTTCTCGATTCCGTCCTCGTCGTCGGCTGCGCTGCGCATTACGGCGGTCGCTTCATCGGGTCGGCCCTCGGCCTGGGCCGACCAAGCTAGCACTTCGCGGGTCATGATATTGACCTGGGTTGCCCAGTAGACGGTTCCAGATGCGCGAAGTCTACCTTCGATTTGTCGCAGCGCCTCGGCCTGCTCGCGAGCCTCTTTGAGATGGCCGTTGCGGGCGAATCCTAGCCCGCGCGCCCACACGGCGATTGCAAAAACCTGCGGCAGAGCTGAGGTGGGTGGTAAGGAAACCTTCTCCGCCTCGCTCCATTGGCGCCGTTCGACGATGTAGCGAATGGGCATCACGGTTGCGGCGTAGCTTGACTTGAAGTCGCCCATGTCAAGATTCTGCATTGAGCTTAGCGACTGGATGACCTGGGCTGCCTCGCGGTCGCGTCCGCTTTGCAGGTAGGCGTAGACGAGGTAATCCATTGCGTGCAACTCATCACCGGTATCACCCTGCTGATGTGCGGCAGCGCTTGCAGCGAGGTTTGATGCGATGGAGTCGTCCCACATACCGAGGCGAGTGAAGATGTGCGAGGGCATATGCAGCGCATGCGGTGCAGAGGGAGCGATCCCGGAGTAGGCCCGGGCGGCTTCGAGACCGCGAGATGCGAGCTCCTGGCTGTCGCAGGCATGGATGAGGTAGTGCGGGATTCCGGGGTGATTGGGAAGTTCGCGATAGAGAGGCTCAAGCAGAGCGGCGGCTTGCTTCTGCTTGAAATGAGTCTTGTCGGTTGGGGATGCATTGGAGATCAGCGCTAGCGCGTAAAAGACCTGAGCCTCAACGTCTGTGGGATTCGCTGTAGCAAGGTCGTGCATCGCGACTTCATAGTTTAATGCGCGCGTACTGTATGGAATGGCGGGGTCGTTGAATATGAGGCTGAGCGCGTAGATGAAACCGCGCTCGCGTTCGGTAGTTGCGTTGAGCATTTCGGCCTGCCTGATCTCGTTCTGGGCGACGGAGATGCCTTCGGGCGGAAGATGCGGCTCCCATAGCTGATGGAAGTGTGTCATCGCAATACCCCAGTGGGCAATTGCACAGTGAGTATCTTGTGCGGCCACACTGTGGAAGGCTTCCTCAGCGGGCCTGTATGCGAAGGAGTGCAAGAGCGCGACCGCGCGGTCGAACTCATGCTGGGCTCCAGGTTGACAGGAGGTCGGGAACGAGACGGTGCCCAGCTTTTCAGGCGCAGGATGGTCGTGTTTTTCCTGCGCGGCTGAAAGAGCAGGAAGGAGAATTGCCAAGAAGAGGATTCGCTGCATCAATTGGGTCTCCGCGAAGCTGCAATGACGTTCCGAATCTCTCCGATTTTACGATGCAGGGCCCACGATGTAGTTGAGACCTCGATTGACACATCATAGCCGAGGTGCTCATTGAGCATCCAGGGCATATAGGCTTTCGAGTTCCGGTCGTACGACCGGCAAACCGCAAACCGGCCCACCACCGAAAAACGTTTCCTCGCAGCCGGATGTTGAGGCCAGCAGGGCGGATCGGCGATCATGCGCTATGCTTGTCTGCGGCGCGAGGCGTGCCTTTGACTAAGGAAACCCAACCAAAACGAGAACCGCACGAAGTGGCGCCGCTCAGGCGGGGCGTGGCAGTCCGCGGAGTTGTGCAAGGGGTTGGCTTTCGTCCGTTTGTCTACCGATTGGCGCTGGAGGAGGGGCTGTCGGGCTTCATCGGCAACGATACCGACGGGGTGACCATCGAGATCGAGGGGCCGGCGGCGAGGCTGGATGCGTTTCTGGCGCGGCTGCGCGACGAGGCGCCTCCTTTAGCGCGAATCGATTCTGTTGCCGTGCGCGATGCCGCCGCGACCGGCGAGGCGGACTTCCGGATTGTGGCCAGCGAGGTGCTGGGCCGCGTGAGCACGGGGATTCCCGCCGATGCGGCGACCTGCCCGGATTGCCTGCGGGAGTTGCTTGACCCCGCCGACCGGCGCTACCACTATCCCTTCCTGAACTGCACGAACTGCGGGCCGCGCTTCACCATCACGCGGCGGATTCCCTACGACCGGCCGCAGACCTCCATGGCGCGCTTCAAAATGTGCGCGGCCTGCCAGGCGGAGTATGACGATCCCTTGAACCGGCGCTTCCATGCCCAGCCCAATGCCTGCTGGGAGTGCGGCCCTCGGGTGTGGCTCACCGGCGCGGATGGGGCCGGGATCGCCGCGGAAGACTCCCTGACCGCCACCATCGGCCGCCTGTTGGCTGGCGAGATTGTGGCCATCAAGGGCATTGGCGGCTTTCACCTCAGCGTGGATGCAACCAATGAGCCGGCTGTGATGCGCCTCAGGGAGCGCAAGCGCCGCTATGGAAAGCCGCTGGCGGTGATGGTGCGGGATCTGAAGGCGGCGCGGGCGGTGTGCGCGCTGACGGCTGAGGAAGAAGCGCTACTCACCACCTCGGCGCGGCCCATTGTTCTCGCGCGCAAGCTGGATGGCTGCGGAATAGCGGCCGGCGTTGCGCCGGGAATTCCCTGGCTGGGGGTCTTTCTGCCCTATGCGCCGCTTCAGCATCTTCTCTTCGCCGACCGGCGCGTGCGGGCCTTGGTGATGACCTCCGCCAACCTGAGCGAGGAGCCGATCGCCATCGACAACGATGAGGCGCGGGCGCGGCTGGGTACGATTGCCGACGCCTTCCTGATGCACGACAGGGAGATCCTCCAGCGCTGCGACGATTCGGTGGCGGCGGTGGTGGATGGAGCGCCGCAGTTGATCCGCAGGGCGCGGGGATTTGTGCCGCTGGGGGTGGAATTGCCGGCAGCCCTGCAACTGGACGCACCGCCGCTGCTGGCCGTCGGCGGGCATCTGAAGAACGTCTTCGCATTGGCGCGTGGGCGGTTTGTCTACCAGAGCCAGCATCTGGGCGACCTGGAAAGCTTGACGGGCCTGGAGTTCTTTACCGAGTCGCTCGATCACCTGATGCGCACCTTCGAGATTGAGCCGCAGGCGGTGGTGCACGATCTGCATCTGGGATACTTTTCGACAGCCTGGGCGAAGGAGTGGGCGGTGGCGCGGGGATTGCCATTGATCGCCGTTCAGCATCACCATGCACACTTGGCCGGGTGCATGGCCGAGCACGGAATAAGGGGCGAGGCGATTGGTCTGGCGCTCGACGGCACCGGCTACGGCGCGGACGGCCGGATTTGGGGCGGGGAAGTGCTGGTAAATCGATTGGACGGGTTTGAGCGCTTTGCGCACCTCGAATATGTGCCCATGCCGGGCGGCGAGGCGACGATCCGGGAGCCCTGGCGGATGGCATTTGCCGCGTTGCGCACAGCGGGTTTCGATCTGGAGCCGGCGGCTGCGCTTGTGGGCGCCAACGAACATGAGGCGCGGGTGCTGGATCGAATGATGGAGCGCGGGGTGAATGCGCCGCTGACCTCCAGTTTGGGAAGGCTCTTCGATGCCGTAGCGGCGGTTGTGCTGGAACGGCGCGTGGTGGATTACGAGGCGCAGGCGGCGATCGAGCTAGAGGGTCTGGCGGTCGATGAGAGCGATGAGGCCGCTCAGCCGGGTTACGAGATGGAGATCGGAAGTGGGGATTGGGCCGTGCGCGAGCCGGTGAGGATCGGCGCGGGTCCGCTGTGGCGGGCCCTGATCGGGGATTTGCGCGCCGGAGTGAGCAAGGCGAGGATCGCTGCGCGGTTTCATGCCGGAGTGGCCGCGGGCTTTGTGCGGGCGGCTGTGCTCGCGCACGCGGCTACAGGCTTGGAGCAGGTGGTGCTGAGTGGCGGCTGCATGCACAACCGGCGGCTTGCGCGGCTCTTGCATTGGGGATTGGAGGCCGAAGGGTTCGAGGTCTTTCAGCATCGCCGCATCAGCCCTGGCGATGGGGGGCTGAGCTATGGGCAAGCGGTTGTGGCAGCGGCTCTTCTGGCCAAGCGGAAGTAGAAAGTTCTCGCAGTTTCTGCAATGCGTGCTCCCCGCCTTGCGCCTCTTGAAAGGTATGAACAGCCCGAAATTGGCTCCCCAAACGCAACGGCGGCCTGGGCGCGCTGCCCAGGCCGTCGCCGGTGATCTGTAGGTATTGGACTAAGGCCATCGCGCTTCCGCGAGTGCCCAAGCATCTTCACTTCAGCATTCTTGCCTCTCCGCGACCGCTCATAGGACGAAATCCGCTAAGGCGGGCTTCCTGGCGACCAGCTGCATCGCACAAATGGAAGAATCGCCGTCTGGCAAATCGAATCGAGGGTTGCATTGCAAGTGAAAGAGCAGTAGCATCCAGTGCGGTTAAAATCCTCTCCGCCGGAGCAACGTTGGGGCATGGGGCGCGATGCCCTAGGCCTCAGTCACCTCACGTACGAAACATCTGAAAGGGTCTTTCTGCATCTTTTGGATCTACCTCCTTTCCCGTGTTTTGTTAATGTATGCCTTGATTCACGCGGCGTCAATATTTGTTTCTGCAACTATCGGATCATTTCCAGCCACAGTGCCAACTCCGTACACTCCGTTTGACCGGTTCCTGACCCCTGATCTCTGACCCCTGATCTCTGATCTCTGTATTTACCAGCTGTGCAGCCACTCGTCATCCCGCCCGATCCGCACCGGCGTCTGGAACAACTCGGTCAATCTGGCCTCCGTCAGCAGTTCCGCGCGCGGCCCGTCGCCCACAATCCGGCCGCCGCGCATCAGGATCACACGCTCAATTTCTGGCAGGACGTCGCCCAGATGGTGGGTCACCAGCAGCAGGCCGGTTCCTCCCTGAGCCAGCCGCCGCAGCGTCTCGCGCAACTCCCGCTGCGCCGCCAGGTCAAGCGCGTTCGAGGGCTCGTCCAGCAGCAGTTGCAAGGGGCGATGGACAAGGGCCCGGGCGATCAGGATCCGCCGCTTCTCGCCGGCAGACATTTCGCCCACCAGACGCCCCGCCAGGTCGAGCGCCTCCATCCGAGACAGCGCCACCGCCGCCCGCTCACGCATTTCGTTGGTTACATGCAGATTGGGCCACAGGGTCGAGGCTGAAAAGAACCCCGCAATCACCGCATCAAGCCCCGTGGTAACGGCTGTACGTTCACCCGGCAGCTCCCCTTGCAGCCCAGCCGCCACTACACCAAAGTGCTTGCGCAGCTGGGTCAAATCCCACCGCTCCCGCCCGAAGATCCGCACCGTCATCCCCGGAAGAACAATGGGATAGAGCTGGCAGGTCATGGTCAGGATCAGCGTGGATTTGCCGCACCCATTCGGCCCCAGGATCGCCACGTGCTCCCCGGCGCGGATGGTCAAGTTCACATCGTGCAACACCACGCGTTCGCCGCGCGCCACATTTACCTGGCGCAGCTCAAGAAATTGGTCATCTGCCAAAATTCCGGCCGCATTCGTCCCGCTCTCCGCCATCCCACCCCCATCCACCTGCTAGATTAAATGGATTGACTTCCATGCCCATCACCGATACCGATTCGATCGGCTTCTCCCAAAACGTTCTTCCACGCGGCTTTCGCTTTGGCGCTGCCAAGGCCGGCTTGAAGAAGAGCGGACGCACGGATTTTGCCCTCATTGCGGCCGATGCTCCGGCCAGCGCCGCTGCCCTCTTCACCGCCAATCTGGTCACTGCCGCCCCATTGATTGTCGATAAGCAGCATCTGCGCTCGACGGGCGGCCGCGTACGCGTTGTGGCCATCAATGCCGGCAACGCCAACTGCGCCGCAGGCGAAGCCGGCCTGGCCGCCGCCCGAGCCACCTGCGCCGCCATCGGTGAGCTCTTCCAGTGTCCGCCCGAGCAGGTCTTTCCCTCCTCCACAGGCATCATCGGAGTCCCGCTGCCGGCCGAAAAGCTGATCGCGGCGCTGCCTGCGCTGATAGCGTCGCTAGGCTCGGAGGTCGACCACTTCCAGCAGGCGGTCGAGGCCATTCTCACCACCGACACCGTCAAAAAGACCGCCTTCGCCCGCCTGGAGATCGACGGAAGGGAGGTTCGCATCGCCGCCTTCTGCAAAGGCGCGGGAATGATTTACCCGCAGCTCGTCCCCCACGCCACCATGTTGGTCTATGTGCTTACCGACGCCGCAGTCGAGCCTGCCGTGCTCGACGGTTACCTCCGTCCCGCAGTCGAGGTCAGCTTCAACCGCATCTCCGTCGATGGCGACACCTCCACCAACGACACCGTTCTGCTGCTTGCCTCCGGAGCCAGCGGCGTTGCTATCGGCCCGGATTGCGCCCCATTCGCCGACGCGCTTACCCAGGTCTGCTCGTCTCTCGCCCATCAGGTGGTGGCGGACGGCGAGGGCATCTCCCACGTCGTTGAGTTGCGCATTGCGGGTGCGGACACGGAGGCTGACGCGCTCAGGGTAGCTAAGGCCATCGCCCACTCGCCGCTGGTCAAGACCGCTTGGGCCGGCTGCGATCCCAACTGGGGCCGTCTTGCCGCCGCCATCGGCTACTCGAGGGCACGGATCGATCCCAACCGTTTCGACATCGACTTCGGCGATCTCGCCATCTGCCGCGACGGCGGCCGCGCCCCGGAGTACGATGAAGCCGCCGCTCACGCCTACATTTCGCAGCCCGAGTTCTCCATCTCCATCGATCTCCACCAGGGCTCGGGCGCCTGCGTCTTCTGGACAACAGACCTGACGCACGAGTACATCCACATCAATGCCGACTACTCCAGTTAGCTGGCTCGCCAAGAAAAAAGAAGGCCCGCGTCCTTATGAGGATGCGGGCCATTTTCCTGTCTTGTTCTGCTTCCCGGCTGGCCTACGTTCCAGGAATCTCGGCGCCTTGCGCCTTGATGTTGAGCCGGATGCGGCCATGCTTCTTGTAGTCGTCCATAGCGCCGCTAAGGAAGACGCTGAAGGCTTCTGAGCGGCGCTGCGACAGGATCTGGTCACGCATCTGGTCAGAGTCCTTGGTAATCTGCTCCGCGGTGGGCTCCTGTTTGTCTACCAGCTTAGCTACAACGCCGGTCCGCTGTGCGTCGATGGGTCCGCTGATCTGGCCCACTGAGAGATCGAAGAGCTGCGGAGCAGCCTGCGCCACCTGGCCCAGGTCGGGTACCTGATCGGAAGAACTCACAAGGTCGCTGGTCTTCAGGGTTGCGTTTTCCTCTTTGGCGGCCTTGGCCAGATCGTTGTAAGCTTTGGCCTTGTCCGCCAGCTTGTGGGTTGCCAGACTTAGCAGCGGAGGCAGCACCTGCTCACGGTAGTCGTCGAGAATGTGGCTCTTCCAGTCGTCGAAACTCGGCGCGTGGGCTGCGGCTATCCCGGTAACCTGGAAGATTGCATAGCCCTCGCCGGTTGCCGCCGCCTGCGGAGGATCGCCCTGCTTGGACTCGAAGGCCTTGGCGATTACTTGCGACCCGTCAGGCAGCGCGGCAATTACTCCACGGAGTCCCAGGAGCGGCGTGGTCGCCAACTCCAGGTGATGGGCCGCCGCGGTCTTCTCCAGGCCGTTCTT
>Ga0182014_10001870_pt1 | contig 27490 bp, 26 predicted proteins | sample 612S2DmetaG_FD_120489 | JGI IMG/M metagenome (GOLD analysis project Ga0182014, IMG submission 120489) | Permafrost microbial communities from Stordalen Mire, Sweden - 612S2D metaG | ecosystem: Environmental > Terrestrial > Soil > Wetlands > Permafrost | place: Sweden: Stordalen | collected... | reverse complement strand
TCCCACATTCCCTCCGCCCCGGCTGCTAGCATGAATCAATTTCAAATCCCGAAAGGACAAAACCCGCTTCGCCTACCCTTCGCTTCCTTCAGGCTCATCTTTGGATTGGAAAAGACTGGACGGGCCGCCTATCCGCGCGAGCTGGACGGCGCGAGGAGCTTCTGGTTCAGGTGGTCAGGTCAACCATAGTGCGCAATTGCTCAGACGCATGTCCTCGATAAACCTACGCTCGTCGAAGCGAACCATAAGCCCCAAACAGAACGGTTTGGGCGTGAAGCATGTCCCAGCAAGAGAAGCACCGAATGCTCGTGCTCGATGACGGGCACTTGATCGCGTTCACTCTCGACCCTGTTTTGCGTTCCGCAGGTCTCGACGTCCCCCCGTTTCCCCAACCAGCTCCCCAGGAGAACCAATGAAAACGATACGAGCAGTATTTGCACTCCCCATCTTGGCCATGGCTCTGGCCGGCATGCCCGCCCTGGCCCAGGACCATCAGAACCAAAATCAACGCGATAACCACACTTACAAGCAGCACACCGAATGGAAGGCGGGCTCAAAGGTCCAGCAGGACGACTGGAACCGAGGCGACAAACTCGATTACAAGCAGAACCACCTTCGCCGTCCGCCGGCGGGACATGAGTGGCGCCAGATCGACGGGAATTACGTAATGGCGAACCAGGACGGCGTGATCGTTTCGGTGCGCCACGCTCCCCACACCAACTAAGCTGCCGCAGCCTTCCGCTGAACAGGAAACCCCAGGCCGCTCCGCCAAGGCCGGCCTGGGGCTCCATCCTTTCCGTTCTGAGCGAAGCGAAGAATCTGCTTCTTGAAGATTTGCGAAAAGGATGGGAGTTCACAGAAATCCATCTCGATATGCCGAAGACGAGTCGGGTATTGACATAGAAGTAGTTGCCGAATAGGCGGTTAACCGTCCGTGACCAACAAAATTGACCCACATCATGAAGGCACCAAGTGGTCATCCTAGCAGGACCGAGAGTCCTGATTTCTCTTTTTCCAGGCGATGTAGTTTGGCAACTCCGGCAATTCAATGTAACCGAGTGATTCGGGATCAAGCGGCAGGCTGGAGAGCTGTATGTGCTGAATGTCGAGCGCAGCCGACCGTTCTCCAAGGCCCGTGTCCAGGATCACGAGGAGGGCGTTGGAGGCAAGGTTTTCGTCCATCGATTCCAGCCCTGGGATGGCGACGCGTATTGTGAGGTCGCGCAGGTGCGAAGGGCTTTCCGACGGGAGAAACCACATGCGTCCCGGTTCGAAAAGAACCCCTTCATACTGAGTTGTAAATGTGAAACCCATCGGAGGCTTGAGGGCCACAAAGGTCCAACCTTCCAGTACGGGAGCGAGATCGACCAGCGTCTCGACGACTGGGAACGCATCAACATGACCTTCAGCCGTCACTACAAACTCGCGGGGAACGTCGCCGACGCTTGACAGTTCAAACCAGAGTCGCTTGTCGACCTTCTTTGTCTGCTCAAGAGCAATATCCCAAAATTGCTCATCAGACTCGGACAAGGTGTTGAACTCGGAAAGATGATCCGCAAACCATTGCCAAAAAGAACGAATCTGGGCGTTCGCAGTTTCCATTTGTTCGATTTTAACTGCGCAGCGCATTACGTCGCAGCAAACGCGATGGAGTCCGGGGCTTGGATAGCGCCCGGATTGTCGCCGACTGGGAAATAACCCGATTTTTGGGTTCCTTCCGTGTGGCCGGTCATTCGACAACTGCAGGGATTTTGGCCGCGCTAAACTATGGATCATGAAGAGGCTGCTGACGATCTTGGCCCTTGTACTCTGCCTCGCAGATTGCAGGGCCTTCGCTATCAGGCCATTCAGAGCCATAGAGCTGAGCGCGTTCGCTCCTAGGGCAAGTGAGTGTGACGGCAGTTGGGCGGTCTTTCCAAACTCGTCGATATGGATCGACAATGAAAACATTGTAGTTTGGCTGATTAGCACATGCGTTTCCCAAGACCCGCAGAAAAGAAAAAGCCTTAGCGAACTGGTGTTCATCAATTCGGACGGTAAAACGCAGGTCCTTCAGAAGGCGGACATGTCTTTGAGGTTCTCGCGAGGACCCACTGGTACCGTACTTGTTGGTCACGGCGCCACGGTCGATCTTGTGAAACCGAATCTCCAAGTTGAACAGAGCATTGAATGCCCAGACAACAAGGTCTGCGCTGTCTTTCCTTCGCCTTCGGGATTAGGTGAAAGCGACTTTGCACTCTGCTCAATTGTCGGCCCCGCAGAGCACTGCGATCTGTACAAGGGCTTGCCCGCCGCTCGATTGTCCGAGCGCGGAATCGACCTCCCGACTTCGGACGGGGGCATTCCAAAGGACCCGTACCCAAATGTCGCGCAGACGGTCGGGTCTTCGACCTCACCCTTCTCTCACAATGCGTGGCGCATCGGTGAAAACGAAGTGTGGTATTTCGATAGCCACGGAATGCTTACAAATTCGATTGCAGGTCTCTCCCCTGCGCCGGTGTCCTCGGAACAGTGGACGCCAAAGGACAGTAACTGCACCGGCGAAGTCTCTGCCCTTAAGCCGGTGCGCTTTCTCGCAACCTGCGTAGGGGCACACTTCTACACGGACGGAGACCTAGATGGCATATTTGGCTACAGCAGAATCGCCCTGTTCGATGTGACCTCGAAGCAAATTCTAGCCCGCATCGACGGTCCAGCGTATACCTCTGCGGCTCTCTCACCTGACGGCAGGAAGATCGCAGTGATCCACCGCGAAAGGGTCAAGATTAGATTAAGCCTATATAGGGTGGATTAGGTCACCTCCCAGGCCCGAAGTCTTCGCTGGAAGATCGCGCTCAGACCCACCGATCGCAGGAAAAATCTATGTTCTGCCTGTATTGTCGCCTATTCGGAAGTTACTTGTTTGGCTGCTTTGCTGTGAGCAGCCGCCGAAGGTACTAAGATCAAAAAACAATGCCGCTCTCTGAATTCATCGGTCAGGTCTTTCTGGATTTGTCAGTTCCGCTCCATCGAAAATCGTTTGTGAATTCGGTCGCCCCTACGGGGCCTGTCCGAACTGATTGAGCTGCGTTCCCAGGGCTGCGTCCGCTGCGGCGAACTTGCCCTCCACCCCCAGCGACGAAGACCTGTCGCTGGGGACCCCGGCCCCTGGGCTATTCTCGGCAGCTCCCTCCGGGAGCAAACCGCGATGGCAGCTTGGTTGGATTTTCATCACAATAGTTAGGCCGGAGGACCATCCGTTCCTCAGGGGCTCAGTTGACCTGGGCGGCCTTGCCGAGGCGCTCGGTGACCATGGAGTAGAAGGCGCGCAGGTCCTCCTCTTCGCCTTCGGTGAGGCGGCGATAGACCTTCATGAGCGGGAAGAGACGGGAGCCGCGCAGGTCGACGGCGGGAACGGCCGCCACGCCGCCGGGATACTGGGTCATCTCCCAGGCGCCGGCATAGCGGCGCCGCAGCACTTCGCCGAGGTAGCTGCCCCAGAGGCGGACTTCGAAATCGACATCGAGCTCGGGGCTCTCGCTTACCAGCACCAGAATCTCGTCGAGGCCGTCGATCGATTCTGATGTGAAATCCAGTTTCTGGCTAAACTCGCGCGCGGCCAGTTCCGCGGCGGCCCGCGCATAGCCCTCCATCATCGTTCCCAGATCGGGGAACTTGGCCGACTCGAGGCGCTTGCGCAGATCGGTGGAGTTTTTCATCCAACCTCAAGAGTAAATGCAACCCCTCCGGAAACGGGCCATCAAAATGGTACAGCGCGCCGCGATTGTGGCAGACTGGAAGCAGTGAAGAAGAGTCCCCGATGAAGACATTGAAGCTGATCGCACTGGCAATCCTGATAGCGATGGCCGCCGGCACGGCAAACTCCGCCACCCGCGATATCTATCCCGACCCGGCGCAGGCCAAGGCCGACCTGGCCGGCGCCCTGAAGACCGCCGCGGCAACCCACAAGCGCGTGCTGCTCGACTTCGGCGGCAACTGGTGCGGCGACTGCCAGGTTCTGGATATCTACTTCCACGACCCGGCCAACCGGCCCCTTCTCGAAGCCAACTTCGTGCTGGTCCACATCAACATCGGCACCATGAATGCCAATCAGGAGCTGGCCAAAAGGTATGGCGTCCCGCTGGAGAAGGGCGTGCCCGCGCTGGCTGTGCTGAGCGATAAGGGAACCTTGCTCTATAGCCAGAAGGGCGGCGAGTTCGAAGCCATGCGGCGCATGGAGTCCTCCTCGGTGACCAGCTTTCTAAAACAATGGGAACCGAACCGGCCGGGCTGCTCGGTGATGGTTGTGTCTTGCTAGCCGACGAAAGATCCGCATGAATATCGACCTGGAGAAAGCGCCGCATACCTATGCCTACAAGCTGCTGGTTGGCCTGGTGGCGCCGCGGCCGATTGCGCTGATCACCAGCATGAACGAGAAAGGCCGCCTGAATGCGGCGCCCTTCAGCGCGTACAACTACCTCTGCACCGATCCGCCGATCGTGGGTATTGGGGTGACGAACCGGCCGGGCGAGCCGTTTGTGCCCAAGGATACGGCCCGCAATATCCGGCGCACGGGCGAGTTCGTGGTGAATATTGTCACCGAAGACATCGCCGAAAAGATGAACATCTGCGCTATCGATTTTCCCGAAGAGCTGAGCGAGGTGGAACTGGCGGGCTTCACCACCGTGGCGTCGGAGAAGGTGAAGGTGCCGCGCCTTGGCGAGGCTCACGCGGCTCTCGAGTGCGTGGAGTTCACAACGATGGAGATTGGTCGGTCGCGGATCGTTCTGGGGCGGGTTGTCGGCGTTTACATCGAAGACCGGTTCATCGATATCGAGGGGCCATATGTGAAGGCCGAGGAGCTGCACGCGATCGGGCGCATGAACGGGCTGGGGAATTATGTGCGGACGCGGGACGCGTTCATGAGTATTCCGCGGATCTCTTACCAGGAATGGAAAGAGGGGAAGCGGTGAACTGCTGCAATATTGGTTTATACCGGTTGGGCCGCCTCTCCGAATAAGCGTTCCAACCAGTTCATAAAGGGCTTGCAGGCTGGAATCAGATTCTCAAAATGAGCCCCAATAGCCTCGCCAAGATTCTTCTTTTGGGGGTCTTGCCAAGCAATATGGGTCTTGACAATGGCCTTTGGCCGCTCAACATCGCGGAATCCTGTCATTCCATCTTTCTTCGCTTGATCGAGGACTCCGGATATGTATTGTTCAGAGGCTGGAGCCATGGCAGCTCGGAGCAGGTCTTCGAAGATACCGTCGCGGACATTGTCCGGCATCAACCAGATGCCAAGAATAGGCAAGCGATCCCGATCCACTTCGTGAGCCGGTGCGAGAATCAACCCTTGATCAGGGAACCTGGCTGGGATTGAATAGAACTTGCCGAGGCGTCCCTGCAACGACCGAATCCTGGCCTGAATTCCCTCATGCTCTGCTTCGTCTTCCTTGCATCGATCCGCATCAAGAACTGCGCCGAGGACGGTCTGGGTTTTCGTGCTGGCTTCGGCCATGCCGGTGAGGATGTCAAGAACTCCGTCGTCGTTTCCGCAATATCCCAGCTCAAAAGTGGGAAAGGTCCCTGTCGATTCGTGAATCATGTGACTGAACGAATGCCAGTCATCTTGTCCTTCGACCAAGAGACTCTTCGGCCCCATCGATGCGAGGTCTGCCGGCTTTGCCTTGATTTTGGGGCTTGCCATCATGCCTCAACGAACCTCAATACCTTGCCTGATGGCAGCTTCCAGGCCTTGAGCAGAGAATTCGTGCGCGTGAATATCTTCACCTCTCCGTTCAAACCTATAAACATAGCTAGCATTTGAGATCAGTCGGGCCTTTCGCGCTTCAACGAATGCCTGGATGCAGTCATTGCTGTGCGTGGTTGCAAAAACCTGGACTCCAAAATGATTTGCAGCCTCGAAAAGCGCCCTCCATAGCTGCGCCTGCACCTCCCAGTGCAGGCCATTTTCAAACTCGTCTATGAGGAGGATTCCACCCGACGCGTTCGCCATCGCCAGACCAATATGGAAGAGGCGCATCAATCCGTCCCCCAGAGTGGACAACGGGATTCTGCCACGGTCGCCATCGATCTTGAGATAGGGAAGATCTACCCCAGACTCCGGGTCACTGATATAGCGGAGATCCCGAACTTCGGGCTCGACGAATCTGAGCCACTGCAAGAACAATTCGTCCTTGTCGTCACGTGAAGCCTTATCCCAAAGTCTCTTTGCATCGCTATTCGAGAATCCGCGCGCTGGCAGGAAGGCGACCGGAGCTACGTCTGGATGCAACCAACCCTCTGCTTTCATCATTTCGTCGGGCGGGGGAGGCATTCGAAGGTACCGCTCGAAAAAATGCGGTCTGGACTTCTTCTTGCCTCTTACAAGCTCAAACCCTCTTTCCATGAGGTAGCCTAAATGCCGCCGATGAGAACTCTGCTCCACCCCTCCCGCTTCAGCGGAGGTCGCTTCCATCTCGAGGAAGTCGTCTAAGAACGGCTCACAGCGAAGTATGAGATCGGACTCTGGGTGCTCAGCTGATAGCCGAATATAAGGCTTGGAAAGGTGTCCGCGGTCGCGATGGAACAGATTCAATAGGGGCCGAAGCGACTCTTCGAACTCAAACGGGTCAAATTTGTCAAATGTCCTTCGTTGTACTGAATCCGGCTCCCTACGAGAGGCCACACGAAGAATGTCCCACGGCGAGCTACTGGAGTAAAGCTCAACCGCCTCCAAGAGACAGGTCTTTCCGGTATTGTTCTTTCCAACGAAGAGATTCAGACTTCCCAACCTGGGAAGGTTGAGTTCGCGGAAGAGCTTGAATCCGGCGATGCGCAGAGACGGAATCATGGCTAGAGGCAGTCTAGCGCGTCCGGGAGGGGATTCCAAGGAGCGCTTTCATTGAATTCTTGATGCTCAGGCAATCGGCGCGAGGTGCTTGGTTCGCGAGTAGGTGTACGTAATCCGGTGGACGACGGTGATGGTGGAGAGCACGGCCAGCACCCAGAGGACCGGGGCCATGGCTCCCCAGTGGTTGAAGAGCGCGCCGATCAGGATGAGGACGATGCGCTCGGGGCGCTCGAGAAAGCCTACTTTGCACTGGCCGATGAGGGCCTCGGCGCGGGCGCGGGTGTAGCTGACCATCAGCGACGTGACCATGACGAAGGCCGCCAGGACGACGTAGCGGAAGCGGTTGATGCGGCCGTAATAGACGAGCAGGCCGAAGAAAAGCACCACGTCGGAGTAGCGGTCGATGACCGAGTCAAAGAACGAGCCGAAGACTGTGACCTGGTTGTTGCGGCGGGCTACACGGCCATCGACCATGTCGAAGATACCGGCGCCAAAGATAACCAGACCCGCATAAAAAAACATGCGGTCGCTGTTGGAGGCGTTGGCGTGACCAAACAGGAATGCGGCCGCAATGTTGATGACCAGGCCGATGAAGGTGAGCGCGTTGGGAGAGATGCGGGTGAGCGCCAGACCATGCACGATGCGGTCGAGAAGCCAGCCGCAGGCGCGGCCAAAGGCACTGGTCCAGGTGGTCATTTCCGGTCTTCCTTATTACTAATTTCCGCCGCCGGCGGTTTCGCTTTGCCGGTCGCCCTGGCTGGCTTCGGCAGCTTCGTCGTGAATAGTAGAAAGCTTGAGGATTTCAAGCTCGCGCTTGCCGTTCGGGGTGACGATGGTGGCAATATCTCCCACGCGCTTGCCCACGATGCCGCGCCCAATCGGCGAGGTTGTCGATATAAGGCCCTTGGACACATCGGACTCTTCGCTGGTAACCAGACGGTAAACGATCTCTTCGTTCTTGGTGGAGTCGAAAACCACTACCGTGGAGCCAAATCCGGCCTTGTCCCTGGGAATGTTGGAGAGGTTCACCAGCGACAGCTCGGCCATGCGCCTCTTGAGCTGGCCGAGGCGCGCATTGACAAAGTCCTGGCGCTGCTTCGCCATGTGATATTCGGCGTTTTCCGACAGATCGCCCATGGCCACGGCCTTCTTGATCTCCGCGGGAAGCTCGTGGGCGAGCTCATGCTCAAGAATCTTGATCTCGTCGAGAAGCTGTTTCTTAATGTGCTCGGGCATCCACTATCCATTGCGGGGAGCGGGGGATGCTCCAACCGCGTGAGATGAAAGAACCTGTTTCCTCAGATTTTATTATACGCGGGGAGAGCACAGGGGTCAGGGATCAGGGTTCAGGGGCAGGAACCTGCTGCTGCCTTTGGTCGAGGAACGATTGCAGGATGAGTGTAGCCGCCACCTGATCCACCACACGGCGGTGCTGCTGGCGGGCGTGGCCGGCTTCGTACAGAATTCTGTGGGCTTCGCGCGTGGTCAGCCGTTCATCCCACAGGTGGATTGGCAGGCCGGTCAGTGTGCCGAGTTCGGCGGCGAAGGCCTGAGTTCTGGCCGTCTGCGGGCTCGTCTCGCCGGACAGATGCACGGGATTGCCCACCACGATCCCCGCCACGGAGAATCGGCGCGCGAGGCGGGCCAGGGAACGCAGGTCGTCCCGGGAAGTTCCTTTGCCGGAGCGCTTCCGCTCCAGCGTCAGGACGGGCTGCGCCGTGATGCCCAACTCGTCGGAGACGGCCACCCCGATACGACGGTTGCCCACGTCGAGGCCAAGATAGCGGGGATGAGAGGCAGGTTCCAGCTTCTAGCTCCTGGCGTTTAGCTTCCAGCTTAAACTGCGAAAACGGCGCACGTTCATAGGTTTCCTAATCCTGGAACAGGCCAAAGAGCGCCGCCCCGAAGACCGTGGCCTGGAACCAGCCGGAAAGGGTCAGAAACCAGCGAAACCACATCAGGAACCAGTAATTGGTCAGCAGCGACTGAGAGGGAAAGCGGCGGTCGGGCGCCCATTTGTCGTCCTGGCCGAGTTTGAACAGGGGCACGGCATTGTCGAACGTGTAGGCCAGTGGATTGAGGACCGGATAGGCGCCGGGCATCGGTTGCCCCTGCGTAAAGGCGGTATATGCTCCGGAGTCGGTGGGCGCCAGCGCACCCCTGGCGCCGGCGTAGCCGAAGACCAGCCAACCAAGCAGAAACACCGCGGCCATCGACCAGCCGATTCGCAGCGGCGCCTCTTCAATCCAGGCGAAGGAAATCTTCGCGGCCCGTACCGGCGCATGGCTCTCTTTCGCGTTGAGGCAGCTGAGGGTGTACATCGCGTGCTTGGCGCCGGCGTGGTCCCCACTGCGCTCGAGCAGGTCGCGGAGTTCAATCCAGGGTTGCGGTGCGGTGCGCCCGTCGGGAGCCTGCCGCTCGAGCCATTCGATCCGATCGGCAACGGTCAGCGGCAGCTCGTCGGCGGTCGTCAGTCCGTTCTTCAGTTGCTCATCTTTAGGGGGGTGGTGCAGAACCAGGTCGTCGTACTCGAAGCCATTCAGGCTCAGGGTTCCCTCTGCAGGCCAGCTATCCCTATCGTCGCGCAGGACTTTCACCTTCGCGCCCATCAGGTCGAGCGACGCGCCCGGCAGCGCCTTGACTCCGTACCAGATGAGGTCTCCGCCGACGCGGAGATTCTTGCACGCCACCTTTCGCGTGCTTGCGCCGAAGATCACGAGGTCGCTGCTAATGTCAGCGCCGGGCATGCGGATTTCGCCGCGGCACTCGAAGCCGGCGCGCAGAAATACAGCCCCCTCCACCTTGGCGCCGTCCAGCGAAAGCGCCTTGCCGGGGGCCAGCAGCTGCGCGCCGTCGCATTCAAGGTTGCTCTTGAGGTGCGCCCCGAGCAACCGAATCTCGCCCGCCGACACAAAGGGGTTCTTCGAGCCGGCGTTCAGGTACACTCCGCCTTCGACTTTGATTCGGTCGCCATCGAGCGACCTGCCCTCAGCGCCAAGAATCGCGCCGGAGCAGTCCAGCACTTCGCCAATCTCTGCGCCCGGCAGGCGAATCTCACCGGTGGAGGCGAACCCCTCGTTCAGATAGACCCCGCCGTTGACGTGCGCGCGGTCGGCAAACAGAGTGCATTCCGCTCCGACAAGCTGCGCTCCGGTGCAACTGAGATCGCCATCGATGTGCGCGCCGAGCAGCCGGATCTGTCCGGTGGACTGTACCTGACGGAAAAAGGCGGGGCCGCGGACGATTACCCCGTCGGCCAGCAGCCCCGCGCACAGCGTCGAGTTCATGATGAGCAAGGCGCGGGTCTGGGCGTAGCGGAGGTCCACCACCTGCTCAAACGTTGAGTACACGAAGCTCAGGTGGGCGTTCAGGCAGCAGCCCTGCAGGTCAAGCGGCCCGCGCACCGTCACGCCCCAGGCACGGAGGCCCCTCTGGTCAATCTGCGGGGCGGCTTCCAGGTCTGTCATCAGCCAGCGAACGAACTCGGCTCGGATGGGCAGGAGCGGAGCGTCTGCCGCGGGAACGTCGGGATTGAGGGAACTTGCCGAGTCGCGCAGAACCTTTAGCTCTGCTTCCGAGGGTGCGGAGTCAAAGCGGGCACACGCCAGTTCAACCAGCTTGTCTGCGCGGATTTGGTCGAGTTTGATCATCGAGACTTTTTTCGGGTCTGGTGCGAGGTCACCGGGAGCCGCAATCAAGTTTGCGACAGATTGATTGGCAAGCCAAGCAAAATGCGCCGGCTTGGCTCGGCACGGGACGAGAAGCAGCCAAACCTCCAGCACCCGATACAATCAAAGATAGAGAGTCCTCTTGGGGATTCTACGCGTCATAAGCTGATGAAGGGTCGACAGAAACAGGATGGCGAGGCGCAAATGGAAGAGCAGAAAGAGGAAACGAACCAGGGCGCCGGGCGTTCTGCTGGGGATGTTTCTGCTTGCTGTTCTGGCTTCCGGCGGGGTGGGTTGGCTGGTTCTTGCGCCCTTCGGACCGGAGACTGAGACCTTCGTTGAAGTGACGCCGGGCTCTTCCACGGTGACGATCGGGCAGCAACTGGAAGCGGCCGGTGTGGTGCGGAGCCGGTTTGGCTTCGATCTGCTTCGGTTATGGAAGCGGGGAACGCTTCGGGCCGGTGAATACCGGTTCGACCATCCGGCGCCCGCCACCGAGGTGTATGCGCGAATTGCACGAGGGGACGTCTACACCAAGGCCCTGATTGTTCCGGAGGGCGCAAACATCTTCGATATCGCCGCGCGCGTCGAGCAGGCGGGGTTTGGCACGCGCCAGGAGTTTCTGGATGCCGCGGTGGAACGATCAGAATTGGTAGCCGACCTGGACCCTGGCGCCAAGAGTTTGGAGGGCTACCTGTTTCCGGACACATACCGATTTGCCCGCAAGACAACTCCGGCGCAGATTGCCGCGGCCATGGTGCGGCGCTTTCGTGCGGTGGCGGGCCAACTGGGATTGAAAGAAAACGTGCATGAGGTGGTAACCGTAGCTTCGCTGGTTGAGCGGGAAACGGCCGTGGACAGTGAGCGGCCACTGGTAGCCAGTGTGTTTGAGAACCGGCTTGGAAAGAAGATGCCGCTGATGACTGACCCCGCCGTAATCTACGGACTGGAGCTCGAAGGCCGGTGGCGGGGCACACTCGGAAAGAGCGATCTGGTCCACGACACGGCGTACAACACTTATCTGCACGGCGGGCTTCCGCCGGGTCCGGTGGCGAATCCGGGGGCTCGGTCCCTGCGGGCCGCGATGCAGCCGCCGCGGACGGATTACTTCTATTTTGTGGCCGCTGGAACCGATGCACAGGGACGTTCGCTGTTTTCAAGCACGCTCGATGAGCATAACCGGCAAGTGGCCGGGTACCGGCGGGCTTTGAAGAAGGCGGGGGAGCGATGAGCGCATTTGGGAGGGCAGTCTACCGTCTCGCCGCGATCTCCGCGCTGGCGCCCTCAATGCTGCTATCCGGCTGCTTCCTCTTCTTCACCACGCGCAAGCTGCCTGTCCCGAAGGCCCCGGCCGTGGTACAGACCGTCACGCCGGACGAGCTTGTCTCTCTACTGAATCAACGCTGGACCTCACTCGATTCGATGACCGCTAAAGTCGATATCCTGACCAGCGTCTTGAATTCGAAGGAGGGAGTTGCCAAGGATTACACCAGGGTTGGCGGGATCATTGTGATGCGCAAGCCGGGGATGCTTCGGGTGTTGGGCCGCGCGCCGGTGATCGGGATCGAGATCTTCGACATGGCCAGCGACGGCAAGAACTTCACCTTGTACATCCCTTCAAAGGCCATCGCTTACAAGGGCGCCGCAACGCTGAAGAAGAAATCGCATATCCAGTACGAGAACCTGCGGCCGGGGTTCTTTCTGGACGCACTGGTGGTGCGGGGGTTAGCGCCGGACGAGTTCTATTCGGTGACCTCGGATTCAGAAACCATCGAAGACACAGCCAAGAAGCACCTCTACTTTGTGCCGGAATACACTCTGAGCGTTACGCGGCATATGCCGGGAAGTCACAGGGACCAACCAGTTCGCGTCATAACCTTTCATCGCGAGGATCTTCTTCCGTACGAACAGGACCTGTACGACAGCGATGGCAACCTGGAGACCCATGTCACCTATCAGAACTATCAGGATTTCGGTTCCGGGCTCTACCCATCGACGGTGACCATCAGGCGTCCTCTTGAGAACTCGCAGATTGTTCTTCTGGTTGAAAAGGTGGCGAAGAATGTGCCTGTGGCCGATGACCAGTTCGTGGTGAGTGTGCCGCCCGAAACCCAGATCAAGAACCTCGAATAGCGCGGCTATCGGCTAACTGCCCCTTGGCAGTTATTGAGAACTGCCTAAGAGAGCAAGGTAGCGCCGGCGATGCGGACTGCCGCTATTGAGGAGGGGCGGTGGCTGGAACGGTGGGCGTTCCTCCCTGAGGCGCGCCCGATACGTTGACCCCGGTTGCGGTGAAGGCTCCATCTTTGACGGCGCCTTCGGCGCGGACCGTGTCGCCTATTTGGATATCGGCGAGAGTGATCGGCACGCGGCGCTTGCGGAAGGATGTATTCTCGTCCGCAACAAAGGCGTGGGAGGCGTTGTCGATGGAACTCATCAGGGTCACTTTGACGCCGTCGATGGCAGTCACCTTGCCCAGGAGCCAGGTCTTGCCGAAGTTGGCCTGCATCTCCTGCAACTGGCGAGCGCGCTCGGGGTCGAGTTGGATGATGGTGACCGCGCCCAGCGATTTCTTTTGGGCATTTACCTCGCCCATGGCCGCAACGGCATCGCCAACTTTGATGTCCGTGGGTTTGATCGGCACCGGCGGGTTGGCGCCTTGGCCCATGCGGCCGCCTTGCCCCATTCCGCCGCCCGCGCCCCGGCCGCCGCCGGGCCCCTGGCCTGCGCCTCTTCCCATGTCCCCGCCAAGTGCGCCGGCCGGCATCTTGACTATGCGCGAATTCGCGCCAAAATAAACCGTGTAGATCTCACCGGTGTCGATTTTTACGGTGTAGTGGTCGGCTGCAACCTCGGTGACGGCGCCCACCACTCCGCCGCCGCCGGCCATGATCCTGCCCACCGCGCCGCCAAACCTGCCCCGCTGGGCGTAGCTGTCTGCCCCGCCGGCGCTGCCGCCGTTCTGCGATGCGGGCGGAGTGGAGGGTGAATTCTGTGCGCCGGCAGAAGCGAGCGCGAGCGAGAAGGCAATGGCCGATACGAGTCTGCTTTTCACGGGAAGCTCCAGGATGGGGCGATGCTGCTACCAGAATAATAGACGCGGAAGGCGGGCGAAGAGACGACGAGCGGGGCGGCTCGCCCGCTCATGGGGCGCTTTGGGCGGCGATCAACTGCTGGAAGGCGGGGAGTTCGCGGAGGCTGGCAAAGCTGACGTCGGCGGCGATCTTTCTGGGGTTGGTGTAACCCTCGTTGAGGGCCAGGCGGAGGTTATCGATCGCGCACTCGGAATTTCCCGCGCTGATGCAGCCCTTGGCCATGTAGTAGTGCATGGCGCCGCGTTCCTGGGTTGAGACCGGGTTGGTGACGCTGGCGCTGGAGCGGGACTGAAAAATCTGCGGGTCGATCGCCAGCGCGGACTGGTAGGCTTCCCATCCCTTTTTGTATTTGTGCTGCGAAAGCTGATTGGAACCGAGATTTCTGAGAATCAAGGCGGAGTGGGGATCGATCTTATTGGCCCTGCGGTAGTAGCGTTCCCCAGTGGCGTATTGCTTGAGGGAGTCGTAAACGGTACCGAGATTGTTCAGTACCGACGAGTTGCGAGGATCGAGCTTGATGGAGGCGTTATAGCAACGGATGGCATCTTTGGAGTTGAACATCATCTGGTAGGCGATGCCCATTTTGTTCCAGACCACGGCGGAGGGATCGGGGATCTTGGAATAGGCGGCGATTGCAGCCTGATAGCGCTGGCGGGCCTCGAGAGAGTCGCCGACGTCCTCTGGGGCAGGCTGGACGTCCGGCGCGGCGGGGAGGGTTGAGGCAGACGGCGTAGCGGCGGGAGCAGGAGACTGCATTGGCGGCTGAGCGGTGGGCTGAGAGGGGACTTGCGCTGAGGGCGGCGCGGGCTCATCGGCGAGAGTCTGTGCTGGGAGCGGCCGAGGCGAGGCATGGAGGAGCGCGAGCAAAGTGAGGACCGGCAACGAGGAGAGTTTATCGAATCTGGACATCATTCCCTCCCATTGAACTCCCATTCCGCCAGGAAGTTCAAGGGCGATCAACGACTCACAACCGTCCACTGACATTAGACCACTGAATGGATGCGTGGGTGAGCGTTCGTGGAAAGAATCCGTTTGGTGGGATGCAAATGGAACATAAGGAGCGGCCTGGGGTTCGCGGTACACTCTTTTGAGGCGGGGGAGGCGAGGACGATGAGGACAACGGCTGCGGAGAGTGCGCAGGCAAGGGTGGGGGTCCGGTTTGGCGCGGTGCGGCGACGTACGCTGGAACTGAGCGCAGGGCTGACGGCCGAGGACATGATGGTGCAGTCGTGCCCGGAGGCCTCGCCGGCCAAGTGGCACCTGGCGCATACGGCCTGGTTCTTCGAGTCGTTTGTTCTGAGCGAGTTCCTGCCTGACTACCGGCTGTTCAATGCGGATTTTCCCTGGCTGTTCAACAGCTATTACGAGGGGTTTTCGGCGTTTCCGGAAAAGCGGCTGCGGGCGGTATTTGCACGGCCGGGGCTGGATGAGATTCTGCGCTACCGGGAGCATGTGGACCTGGGGATCGAGCGGTTGTTGGAGGCAGGAGCGGACCCGGAGGCGCTGCGGCGGATCGAACTGGGCGTCAACCACGAGGAGCAGCACCAGGAGTTGCTGCTGACCGACATTCTTCATGCGTTTTTCACCAATCCGTTGAGGCCGGTGTACGCGAGTGGTGAGATCGGGAGTTCCATTTCGGAAAAGCCAGTCCCGGGGCGGCTGGGCTTTGCCGAGTTTGAGGGGGGTCTGCGGGAGGTTGGTCATGGGGGCGGGGGTTTCTGCTTCGACAATGAACTGCCGCGGCACCGGGTGTGGCTGGAGCCGTTTGCCATGGCCCGCAGGCTGGTGACCTGCGGGGAGTTTGCCGAGTTCATGGCCGATGGCGGCTACAGTAAGCCTGAACTGTGGCTTTCGGCGGGATGGGACACGGTGAAACGCAATGGGTGGAGAGCGCCGCTCTACTGGACGAGCGAAGACGGGGTGTGGCGCGTCTTTACCCTGCGAGGCGAGTTCCCGCTGAAGGATTTGGCGGCGGCTCCGGTAAGCCACGTGAGTTTTTATGAGGCCGATGCCTATGCGCGTTGGGCGGGACGGCGGCTGCCCACCGAATTCGAGTGGGAGGTAGCAGCCGAGGGTCAGCCCGTTGAAGGCAATTTGCTGGATTCCGGGCTGCTGATGCCTTCCCCTCAGACGGATCTCCACCAAAACGAGAACGCCGCGAAGCGGTGCTTTGGGGATTGCTGGGAGTGGACGGCCAGCGCCTACCTTGGTTATCCGGGATTCCGGCCGCTGGAAGGCGCTTTGGGCGAGTACAACGGCAAGTTCATGAGCGGACAGATGGTGCTGCGCGGCGGCTCGTGCGTGACGCCGGCCGCGCATATTCGTTTGAGTTACCGGAACTTTTTTGCGCCGGAGACCCGGTGGCAGTTTTCCGGAATCCGGTTGATTTCTTTGTAACCTTTTACCGGTAAAGTCGCATCCAAGTGACCGCATGACAACTTTCGTCTTCCCCACGATCGCTGCCCACCTTGAAAATCACGCTGTTCAACAACCCGTCACGGACGGCCTTCCTGTCGACGATGGGGTTCTCGCGGCGGTGCGCGCCGGACTCAGTTCCCAGCCCAAGCGGCTGCCACCATGGCTGTTCTACGATGCCGCCGGTTCGCGGCTGTTCGACGAGATTACCGAGCGGCCGGAGTACTACCTCACGCGGACCGAGCGCGGCATCCTGTCGGCGCACGCGGATGCGATGATCGCGCAGGCCGCGGAGGGAGCCCGTCTGCGCATCACCGAGCTCGGCGCCGGTTCGGCGGACAAGACCCGGCTGCTGCTCAAGGCCGCGGTTGCGCGGCAGGAGCGGGTGGTTTACGAGCCGTTGGACGTTTCGGCCAGCGCGCTCGACGCGGCCAGGGAACGCATTGAACGGGAGATCGGCGGAGTGGTGGTCGCTCCGCGGGTGATGGACTACACGCACGGGAACGGGCACGGCCTGGGATTGAAGCCAACCGGAGCCGGAGAGCGGCGGTTGGTGCTGTATATCGGGTCGAGCATCGGCAACTTCGATCCGCCGGAGGCGAGGCGGCTGCTCGATCACGTAAGGGCCGGGCTGAAGCCGGGAGACGGGCTCCTGCTGGGCGTGGACCTGGTGAAAGACGAAGCGACGCTGCTGGCGGCTTACGACGATGTGGCGGGCGTGACGGCCGAATTCAACCTGAACCTGCTGGCGAGATTGAACCGGGAGCTTGGAGCGGAGTTTTACCTGGAAAGCTTCGAACACCGGGCGGTCTGGAACGAAGCCGAGTCGCGGATCGAGATGCACCTGGAGAGCCGGGTTGCCCAGAAGGTCCGGCTGGGGGCGCTGGATCTGGAAGTGGAGTTTGCGCAGGGCGAGACCATTCATACCGAGAATAGCTACAAGTACCTGCCTGGCCAGGCGGAGGCGATGCTAACGGCAGCCGGCTTTTCGGCGGCGGGAAGCTGGACGGACGAGCTGGGGTGGTTTGGGGTTTGTCTGGGGCAGGCGGAGTAGCGCTCGTCCTTCTTCGGTCGCTCTGCCTTGCACTCGGCGCTAAGCGCCTTGCTCCGGTTCCGTCACCCTGTCCCGATCCTGTTTCTCCGCAGGTGGGAAGTAGAGCCAGCGGAGCAGGGCATACGCGGCGGCCAACAGAAACAGCGCTGTAAAAACATCAGGAATTGCCAACTCGATTGGGAATCGTGGCGGGGCCGCAAAGAGGTTAGAGTATCGGCTGTTCTGTTGTTCCTGAAGTCTCTGCAGGAGCCAGCGTGTGACTGGGTCCGCAAAAATGTAGGCGATACGCTGAATGCCTTCCGCAAATAGGAGGCCTAAGGCAATGGCGCCGGCAAAGCTATCGACGAGGGCGGTTCTCAGACGATCAAGCATGTGTCTTCCTTGGAAGTTTGTCTCGGTAACTACCTAGAGCGCGAAGCGGACCAACGCCGTATGCCCAGCGGGAGAGAAGATATGCAGCTAGCACGGCTGCAAGAGCTTCGACCAGGATAGAGAGTGTGACCGGTAGATTCTGCAACTCTTCAGACAGCAGGTAGCGAGTTGCGTCATCGAGATTTGGATGGGCGAAAGGAGGCTTTCCGGCTGCCTCTTTGGCGAGAAAGTAAAGAACACCGTTGGCGGGTCCCCACAGAGCCAGACCCGCCGCGATGAGCGACGAGAAGAGCAGGATCGCGATGGCGATGGCCGCGACGTGAGAATCGATCAGAACCTTGCGAAGAGAGGCTTGCATAGTTTCTCCCGCTTTAGGGTTGATGCTGGGTTAAGCGCGCTACCCGACCAGCGTGAGCGCTGCCGTTCCTTTGCGGGGCGGGACGAAGCGGTTGGCGCGCGAGGCGATGGAGAGCTTCTCGCGGCTGAGGTGCTTCTTGATTTGGGCGCGGGCGTGTTCGGCCCAGGGGCCCCGGTTGTCGAGGCGCAAATAGGCCTGCCAGTGGCGCAGAGCAGGGCGCTGCAGGCCTTTGCGCTCGTAGGCCAAGGCCAGGTTGTAGTGGGCGTCGGCGTAGCGAGGGGCGAGGGCAACGGCCTGGCAGTAAGCGGCGATCGACTCATCCGGGCGTTCGAGCTCGTCGAGCACGTTGCCGAGGTCGAAGTAGGCGAGCACGTATCCGGGATCGGAGATGGTGGCGCGGCGGTAGAACTCTTCAGCCTGGGCAAACTGGCGCAGATGGAAGTGGAGCGTGCCGAGATTGATGCTGGCCGGCGCATAATCCGGATCGAGTTCGAGAATCTCCTCGTAGAGGGCGATGGCGCGCGGCTTTTCTCCGGCTTCCTCGGCCTGTACAGCGGCCAGAAAGCGCTCCTGAATCGCGTTGGGCTCGGCGGCCGGATTGCGGAGCGGGGCCGGCTGGGAACTTACGGGCCGCTGCCCGCCCTTGTCAAGACGCTCGAAGTCGAAGAGCAACTGGCGGCGGATGGGATCGACCATGGCCCCGTGGTGGCGGAAGGCGAGGCGCGTCCCGGTTCGCACCAGGCAGGCTTCGAGCAGCGGGTTAGCCATGCCGGCCACTGCTTTCATGGCCAGAATCGAATCCCGGATTGAGGCCGCTGGAATGTCGTCCTCGCGCAGGATGCGCAGGGTTCTGAGCTGGCCAAGGTCTTGAAATGAATAGGTCTGTTGTTGCGGAATGAGCCCGGCGCGCTCCCATCCCTGCAATTGGCGAGCACTGATTTGCAAGATGCGCAGAACGTCCTGACGGCTATAGCTGGTCACTCTTTAGGACTCCCACAGGTCGTACGCGTTGTCCTGGGCGTTGAATTCCCATTCTGAACTCGAACCCTGAACTGGAATTTCCGGCTCAGGTTCCCGATGTTGCTCCTGGATCAGTTACGAGGAGCCGCTCTTGCTGCGATTATGACAAGAGTAGAGGTGGATAAGCAGACCGGAATTAATAGCGCAATAAAAAAGCAGTGGATAATGAGTGCTTGTCTTGGTTCATAGCAGGCTGAGGGAGACGGCCATCGTCATGTATAAGCCGCCTTTTGGGAAATCTTCCGATAATTTCGGCCGTTTTTGCATTTGGCGAATTGCGTTCCCTATTTTTGAGGCGAAGGACTATGATCGGCGTGTCTGAGATCCGGAAACCAGGTTGGAAGAGTATGACTGGAGATCCTGTTCAAGCAGAATTCCGGTTCGCGCTCGATGAACAGCCAAAGCTGCTTTCGGTAGGTGAAGGCATCAAGGACTTGCTTGGCTTCAGCGCCGGGGATTTTCCTGCCTCCCGGGTGAGTCTGAGGGATCGCATCCACCCGGACGATGCCGACATCGCCGGCATTCTGTTTTCTCCTCTCGCCGAAGATAAATCCGGCACGATCAACATCCGCCTCCGACATGCCGACGGGCGGATCCGCTGCGTCAGGGTACAGTACACCAAGGAACCTGCTTCGGCCGGTGGTAAAGCGGTCCTCGATTTGCTGCTCCAGGATGCGAAGAGCCTGCATGAAACCCACGGCGAGCCAGCCGCTCTGACGGCCACAGACCCGATGATGGTGATCGCCGACGAAGCACTCTATTTCAAAAACCGCGACCACGTATTCACCGCCGCCAACCGTCAGGCCGAGTTGACCTTCGCCGGTGGAGGCGAAGCGAACTCCGGATTGGTTGGCAAGACCGATTACGATCTGTTCCCGGAACACTACGCCGATATCTATTACCGGCATGAGAAGAAGATCCTTGCCGGGATCCAAGCAGTGAGGGAGACCCAGCCCCTGCCGGACGAAAACGGAGAAAAGAGATGGGTAGCGAGCCGGAAATTCGCCTTAAGAGACCCTGATGGAACCATCATTGGCTTGTTCGGAGTGGCCCTGGACGTAACGGAGCAGATGAAGGCTAAGCAGGCGCTCGAGGCAGCCGAGCAAGAGTACCGGAGCATCTTCGACGGTGCGTTGGAGGGAATGTTCCGTGTCAGCGTTGATGGGCGAATCCTGATCGCCAATCGCGCCGCCGCACGGATACTCGGATACGATTCGCCGCAGGATGTTTTGGAATCGGTCAAGGATTTCCGCAGCGACATCTGGACAGATCAAGATGAGCGCGCGCGAAACTTGCTGGAGCTCAGGGACAATGAGGCCCACGCTATTTTGGGATTTGAATGCCAGTTCAAGTGCAAGGACGGAACCCCCCTTTGGGTTTCCCTTAACAGCCGGCTGGTATTCGGGATCGACGGCCAGCCGGCCGGTTATGAGGGTTTCTTTGTAGACATAGCCGAACGGAAACGGGCTGAAGCGGCGCTGCGCGAGGGCGAGGAATCGCTCGAGGAGTCGCAGCGCATCGCCGGCCTGGGCAGCTATGTGACGGATATACACCGAGGGACCTGGACAAGTTCAGAGGTTCTGGACAAATTGTTCGGAATCGACAAGACTTATGAGCGCACCGTGGAGGGATGGGGCGCCCTGGTCCATCCCGACGATCGAGCGGGCATGGTTGGCTACTTTGCCGATGAGGTCGTTGGCCGGAAGAAGCCGTTTGACAGGGAGTATCGCATCGTTCGCCCTTCGGATGGGGCGGTGCGCTGGGTACACGGGCTGGGCAGGCTGGACTTCGATGCCCAGGGCCGGCCGTGGAAGATGCACGGCACGATCAAGGACATTACCGAAAGGAAGCTGGCCGACGTCTCTCTTCGCGAGAGTAAGGAACTGCTGCAATTGTTCATCGAGCATGCGCCCGTCGCGCTCTCTATGTTCGACCGCGAGATGCGCTATCTCGCTGCCAGCCGCCGCTGCATTGAAGAGTACGGACTTGCCGGCCAGGAGATCGTTGGGCGCTCCCACTATGACGTGCTTCCCTGGGTAACGGAGCGATTGAAAGAAATTCACCAGCGTGCCCTGAGCGGCGAAACCCTTCGGCGAGAAGAAGAGCGCAGTGAAAGGCCCGATGGGACCATAAGGTGGACGCGGTGGGAAGTTCGGCCCTGGAGGTCGGGTGAGGGCGAAATCGGCGGGATAATTCTTTTCACGGAGAACATTACAGAACAGAAGAAGGCTGAAGCGGCGCTGCGTGAGAGCAAGGAAGTGCTGCAACTGTTTATCGAGCACGCGCCCGCGGGACTAGTGATGTTCGACCGCGAGATGCGCTACCTGGCCGCAAGCCGCCGATGGCTCGAAATGCATTCGCTTCTGGACACGGACGTAATCGGAAGATCTCACTACGAGATCTTCCCGGAACTTCCGGAAAGCTGGAAAGAGGAGCATCGTCGGGCTCTGGCGGGAGAACCGGTGCCCGCGGACGAGCGTTCCATTCGAAAAAAGGACGGTTCGACGCAATGGGTGAGGCGTGAGGTTATTCCCTGGTGGACAAGCGAAGGCGCTGTCGGCGGCATCATCATCCTCTCGGAAGACATCACCGAGAGACGGCAGATCGAGGAGCGCCTGCGGCTGGCCGCGAGCGTATTTACAAACGCCAGCGAAGGCATCATGATCACCGATCCGGAAGGCGCCATTCTCGAAGTGAACGAAATGTTCACCCGCATCACCGGCTACTCGCGCGAAGAGGTGATAGGACGGAATCCGCGCCTTCTGAAGTCGAATCTGCAGAGCCCGGAGTTCTACGAAGAGCTGTGGCGCACGTTGCTGCAGGAGGGGCAGTGGTCCGGGGAGGTCTGGAATCGAACCAAGGGCGCCGAGATCGTTGCCGTGGCCCTTTCGATCAGCGCGGTGCACGATTCAAGCGGAAACCTGCTGCAGTACGTCTCCATGTTTTCCGACGTGACCGAGCTCAAGGAGCACCAGCGGCAGATTGAACACGTGACTCATTACGATGTTCTGACAGGTTTGCCGAACCGTGCCCTGTTTGCCGATCGTCTGCGTCAGGCCATGACCCAGGCGAGCCAGCAGAATCGTCTGCTGGCGGTGGCGTATCTCGACCTGGACGGCTTCAAGAACATCAACGACCGGCATGGGCAAGGCGCGGGCGACCGGTTGCTGACCTCGCTGGCCTTCAATATGAAATGCGCACTGCGCAAGGGCGATACGCTGGCGCGGCTTGGCGGGGACGAGTTTGTTGCCGTGATGCTGGATTTGGACAGCGCCAAGGCGAGCATGCCGGTGCTGAAACGCCTTCTGGAGGCCGCGGCGGAGCCGGTGCAAGTGGGCGATCTTCCTCTCAGCTTGACGGCCAGTATCGGCGTGGCCTTTTATCCCCAGGGGGATGAAGCGGATGCGGATTCGCTGCTGCGCCAGGCCGACCAGGCCATGTACGAGGCCAAACTTGCCGGCGGCAACCGGTACCACATCTTCGATCCCGGTCGTGACCATCTGGTCCGCGGACGGCATGAGGACCTGGAGCATATTCGCCTCGCTCTGGATGCGCGGGAGTTTGTTCTCTATTACCAACCCAAAGTGAACATGCGCACCGGCAAGGTGGTGGGCGCCGAGGCTCTCATCCGCTGGCAGCATCCGGAGCGGGGGCTCCTGCCGCCGGGCATGTTCCTGCCGGTGATTGAAGATCATCCGCTGGCAATCGACTTGGGCGAGTGGGTGATCGACAGCGCCCTGGCACAGGTTGAGGCCTGGGATGCGACCGGCCTGGAGTTGCCGGTCAGCGTGAATATGGGCGCATTGCAACTGCAGCAAGCGGACTTTGCCGATCGGCTGAGCCGCCTGCTCGCCGCCCATCCGCGCGTCAAGCCGTCCAGACTGGAACTCGAGGTGCTGGAAACGAGCGCGCTACAGGACGTGGCCCAGACCTCGCAGGTGCTGCATGCCTGTCACCAGCTCGGCGTGTCGTTTGCCCTGGACGATTTTGGCACCGGTTATTCTTCGCTTACCTACCTGAAGAGGCTTCCCGCCAGCGTGTTGAAGATCGACCAGAGTTTTGTGAGCGACATGCTGGACGACCCCGAGAACCTGAACATCCTGGAGGGGGTGTTGGGTCTGGCATCGGCCTTCCACCGCGAGGTGATTGCGGAAGGAGTTGAGACTGTGGAGCATGGATTGATGCTGCTGCAACTGGGCTGCGAACTGGCCCAGGGCTATGGCATTGCCCGCCCCATGCCCGCGCGCGATCTGCCTGGATGGGTGTCCGGCTGGCGCCCCGATCCGCGCTGGGCCAAGGTGCCCCGGATCCACCCAGGGAACCGGGCGTTGCTCTATGCAAGTGTCGAGCATCGTGCCTGGGTCGAAGCCTTTGAAGCCTTTCTCCAGGGCAAGCGTCACGCGCCTCCATCGCTGGATCGCCGCCAGTGCCGGCTCGGCATGTGGCTCGACGCGGAGGAGCAGGCCGGCCGCGACGAACAACCGGCTTACCGGTCCGTCGAAACCGTTCATCGCCAGTTCCACGAGTTGGCGGCGGAGATCCTCTCCTCGGTGGCCCAGGGCAGAACCTCGGAAGGGCTGGGGCGACTAGGGGAACTGCATGGCCTGCGCAACGATCTTCTCGAACAGTTGGATAAACTAAGCCAGGAATGCTGAATCCATCCTTCGCGGATCGTGCCGGAATTCATTCACGCCTCAATGCAAATCTCATCCTGGGCCGTCGGGAGCGGGGTCTCTGCGAAGCTGGACCCGCGCGTTCGCCGGCGCCCCGCCGGAATCGTGCGCTGGCTGAATTCCAGCGCCCGGAAGTCCTGCCCGCAAGAGAGAAAAATGGCTTCCTTTGCAAGGGAGCCATTGCGCGCTTCATCCGTCTTTGAATAGTGATGAAACTGGAGCCGAAGGCCGGACTTGAACCGGCGACCTGCTGATTATGAATCCGTTTTTTGCCCCTTTGCCGTTCGTCGCATAGTGTGGCATAATGTCGTATATCTCTATTGTTTACAGCAGATACATACGATTCAATCTTTGCATTGTGCCGCATTGAAAAGCGCCAAAGTCAAAACGTAACAGCCATCAAAACAGCCACCAATAACACTCGCCCGGCCCGTAAACCTATGCGGATTCCCAAAGCTCTTTGGCCCGTGCTTCGGCAAGTGACCTTTTGAGTTTGGAGATTTCCGACTCGACTGCTTGGAAATTTCGGTAGTCTTGCAAGTAATCAAGAACTGCTGGTATTGCTTGTGAGCCGAATCCCGTATGTATCTTATATCTGATACTGCTCCCCGATTTGGACCACGATAAATGAGTGCCATCGCGTTCCGCCAGCAACTTGTACTCGTCGAGAATGGGACCTACGTAGCTCACAATGCGCCTGAAAACGGCCGGGAAGTAGGACTCAACAAGGCTTGAGCTGACTTGGCCGAGTGGGGCCGCAATGTGCGGCCATTCTCCACGGTTCGAAGTCTCTTTAGTCACGACTTCGGGCAAAGAGGCAATTAGGGAATTGACCTTGGTTTTGAATGCTCGTAGACGCTCGATACCAAGTGAACTCACCACGTCCGCGTGCTCCACTACGCAGTTTTCCACCTCAGTTTTGATCCACTTCGCGGCTTCGGCATCTAAGCCGGGTCTCGCACCGGCAATTTTCGCGTCAAGGCTATGCCTATCGGAATCATGCTGCTTTTCCAGTGAATGCAAAGCCTTTTCAATTTCCGCGCTATTCATTTGACTTCCTTCTTTGCGAAGCTATGTTGCACCTATCTTACGCTGGCCGCCATCCGCTATGCCGAAATCCGCAGTGCCGCCCCACCGATGCGTCCACGGGGCTGTGGGGCGCGATTTCGGGCCATCCTGGACAGTCCGCTTCAGGAAGGGAACACCGATAGTCAACAGTCCGATGTTGCTTTTACACACCATCGGCATTTGAGATAGCCGGATAATATCATCAGGAGAAAACACTAATGCCTAGCCAAATACAAGCGGGGGACGTTGTGGTGTTGAAATCGGGCGGCCCGGAAATGACAGTGAAATGGGTTTCCGGCACTGAATGTTACTGCGAATGGTTCGATGGGAAAAAAGTGGCGGGGAGTAGTTTCGAAATTACACAGCTTCGCACAGGAGATACGAAGGGTTTTATCGCGTAGCGTGAGTCCTCCAGGCGTCCAGACACAAAGAAAGCCCGTAACTCCCGGCATATCTCCGGCTTGCCTACGGGCTTCCTGATGCGCTTGCGGGGCCTTCTATCCCGCTCTCCCGTTCCCGCATGAACACTGACAAGCTGAGCAGCTCTTCCCGGTTGAGGGCGCGGCCCGCTGTTATCTTGGCGGAGCATTGCCCACGGCTGCTTGTAATCGTAGTGATTGGTTGACTTGACGGGCGTGGACACTTCCTAAGTTTTTAGGGCTGATTGGCGAAAAACGCGATGGCGGAATTGCGGCCTGAGAGAGACAATGGGTGCAACACAATGCCGGAAGCAGAAATGATAAAGGTCGATTTTTCAAAAGCGTTTTCACCGCGATTGGTTCCCTATCTCGCCAGTGTGATCCCTGGTTTGTTTTTTGAGGCGAGTGTTGCGATTGGTGCGCCCGAGATTGTCAGGAGCATCATCTGCGACCTAAGACAGACGTTCCCATTTCCGCCATACGCCATTCTCATTTGTTTCATCGCTTCAGGGTTTTTGCTCGGGCACGTTTTCATGCTGCTTGCTTGGTTTGCTGAATTGCTCCTGGGTGCGGCATATCGGGCTTGGTGGTTCGCAATCAGAATCACGTTTGGGTCTCACACCTTTTATAAGTGGCTTGCCAAGATTCAACAACCACCCAATAAGCGCGGGTTCCTAGTTCGGCTCTTTTCCTGGGCAGTTTTTGCCGCCCGAGTGTCAAAGCGATACGAGAGAGCGCGACCTGTGATGAAATGCCTAGGTCTCGCCTCGAAAGAACTGTTGAAGAAGCGTTACGGAATTGATGTGGAGGATTCGTTATCTCCTGATGGCGAAGAATGGCACGTTTGGTATTCCGTTCTTGGTAAACCACTCAAGAGGCTCTCGGAAGGAATAATTGTGACGCGAATTTCACTTGGTTGCGGGCTTGCTGGGTTTCTCACTTTGCCATTCGCGCCAAGTCTCTGGAGATGGTACTTTTTGGGCGCTTGCGGCGTTTTCACTGCCACAGGCTTATACATGACTTGGAGCCAATTCCGATGGAAAACCGATCCAGTGCTGTTGAACCATCTGCGTCTCCAGTCCGTGCTGTTAGACCTCGCTGAGGTTGGAGGAGCGACGTCAGTGAAAGCCGACGAACAGGAATAGCGCCAGAAGAAAAACGGCCTCCAGAGTTTAATCCTCTGAAGGCCTCTAACCTATTTATTTTGTTGGGTTTGAACTGGAGCCGAAAGTCGGACTCGAACCGACGACCTGCTGATTACGAATCAGCTGCTCTACCAACTGAGCTACTTCGGCCTGCACTTCAGATTGTATCGTTGCACAGGGGGAAGGTAAAGCTGCGCTCTCGTCCGACACAAGATGAGCCTGAAGGCGCGGTCATGCTGGGTAGTGAACGTCCGCTTGACGGTGACTGCGCTGGCGGCTCCGCGGACCGGGCTGGCCGACATTGGCCGGTGTTCGTTTCAACAGGACACGGTGGCGCGACCGGCGCGGTTATACTTCTCCCCATGCAGATTGACCCGCTCGTCGAATGGCAGAGACTGACTGAGACATACAGCAAGATGTACGACGATGAGTTGCTCCAGCTCGCCGTCGATTCCGGCGATTTGACGGAACAGGCAAGACAGGTGTTGAGCGACGAGATGAGAAAGCGCGGCATTGAATTGCCGCGCGCCGCGGGCCTGGCGCGAAGAACGCCCGATCCCTTGCTTGAGCGGGCAGCCGTTGCGCCTGGCGTTGATCCAGGGGCGCCGGAAATTTCTCCGGACAGCACTGAGGAGAGCGAAGAACCGCGCGATTACACATGGAAAACGCCCTTGCGGGGATGCGAAGACCAGGAAGAGGCATGGCAAATCTCCGAGGTGTTGAGACAGGGGGGAATTGAGAGCTGGATCGAGCGTCCAGGCGCAAGACACGCGGTGGTCTGGGATGAGCGCATGGTGGGGAATCTTCAGGTTTCTGTCGCCGCCGATCAACTCGAACAGGCGCGCGCGATCATTGCGAACCCGATCCCCCAGGACATCGTCGAGCAATCCAAAATGCAAGTGCCCGAGTTCGAACCACCCGTGTGCCCAAAATGCGGCGCCGGAGACCCGGTACTGGAAGGCGTGGACCCGGTGAATGCATGGCGGTGCGAGGCGTGCGATCACGAATGGACCGAGCCTGCGGCGGATGAGGAGGAGAGCCCGCAATGAGCGGAAGAATGACGGCCAAAAACGGAAAGAGCCGCCCGGCAACAGGGCAGCTCTTTCCTCAGGGAGAATAGTTCCAACGGAGGCAAAACCATCAGAACTTTCTGGCTGCATAGTAGGAGCGGGGGAAGGGAGTGTCAAGAACAAATCTCGGCAGAAATAAGTTGTTTTATTCCATATAGTTATAGACAGCTGTACGATCGGGCAACGGGAATATTCTTCGATGTATATTCGCCTTTGTTCGTCCGTTATTTCCCGTGTTTCGGGGGTGTTTCTTCGGGTTTCTGTCTATTTTTCCACAGGCAAGCCCGCTATTAACCCCTCG
>Ga0182014_10001869_pt1 | contig 27494 bp, 25 predicted proteins | sample 612S2DmetaG_FD_120489 | JGI IMG/M metagenome (GOLD analysis project Ga0182014, IMG submission 120489) | Permafrost microbial communities from Stordalen Mire, Sweden - 612S2D metaG | ecosystem: Environmental > Terrestrial > Soil > Wetlands > Permafrost | place: Sweden: Stordalen | collected... | reverse complement strand
TCGACCACGGTTTCGGCCAGCTTGCGCTGCATCTGCTCCTGCAACTGGTTGGCCTGGGAAAGCATTTCGGGGATTTTGAGTGGGTTGATCATTGTCAGATTTCCTGGTTAAAAATGTTGGTTCACTTCGCTCGCAGATCGAGCACGCTGCGAACCTCGGCCTTGAAGATCTCTTGCGCCCGCCGCACCAGCGGATTGGCAAGCGCCGCCTCTTGAATGCTTCCTGCCGTTGGAGCAACCGTCGCGGACGTTAACCCAGCGCCCTGAGCCGCACCTTCCGCAGGGACCACCAAAAAGCGAGCCGGCGCGCCCAGCCGTTGCAGCTCCTGGCGAATCATCTTCTCAGCTACGGCATTCACCGTCAAGGCCAGCATCTTCTTGCCCACACCGGGCACCTCAATGCGCAGGCTGGCCCCATCGAGGGTCCATGCGCCCGAGCCTAGCAACTGGGCGGCAGAGTTGTGCCCGGCATTGGCCAACGCGGAAACGATGGCCTGGCGTACGGCCTCCATGCTGGGCGCTACGGAGGATGGCGGGGCGGTCTCAGGAGCCTTGGCCGGTGCTCCTTCGGTGAGCGGCGCGGCGTAGCCCGCAGAGAGGCTTGCCGGAGCCGGGAAGGGAGAGCCGCCTTCCAACTCGGCAACGATAGTTGTGCTAGTGCTTTGCCTGGGGGTTGATCCGAGTTTCGATTCGGGTTTCGATTCGGGTTTCGACGCTCCCGCGCTCCAACTGCCACCGGCCGGACTAAAGGGAGAAATGGCCGGGGCGGCGGAAGCCTGTGTCGCGCGCGATGGAGTGGTGTGGCTCAACGGCTCTCGCCCGGGGCCTTGAGCGGCGGGCCGGCCTCCGGACCCGAGCGAACCGGTACGGCTGCCCGATGCAAGCGATCCGCCGCCCGCCACGCCGCTCAGCAGCTCTTCGATCGGCAGCAGCCGCTGCGCGTGAATCAGCTTGAGCAGCCCCAGTTCCAGGTGGAAGCGCTGTTCCTGGCGGTAATTCAGGTCGTCGAAGGTGCGCAGGACGATCTGTAAGTTCCGTGTAATCTCCTCCTCCGAAAATAAAAGCGCGGAGCGCACGGCGCGAGCGCGCTCATCGCCGGAGATTTGCAGCAGCTCGGTCTGTTCGCCGCCCAGCTTGGCCATCAAGGCATTGCGCAGGTAGCGCACCATCTGGCGAGCCAAAGACGAGGGGCTGTGGCCGGCGTTCACCAGCAGGTTCACCTGCCCCATCAACTCGGCGCTCTGCCCGGCGGCAACCGCCTCCAGCAGGCGCTCGAAGACGGCGTTGGGAACCGAGCCCATCAGTTCGCGAATCTGAGCGGCAGAGAGCACGGGCCGCCCGGCCTCGACCGGCGCCGATGCGATGGCCTGGTCCATGATGGAGAGCGCGTCGCGCATGGAGCCGTCGCCTGCCTCGGCCAGCAGAGCCAGCGCATCGTCCTCGGCCTCCACCTGCTCCAGGCCGGCGATCATCCGCAACTGGGTCAAAATGTCGTCGAATTTGACGGCGTGAAAGCTGAAATGCTGGCAGCGCGAGCGGATGGTCTGGGGAATATCCTCCGGCTGCGTGGTCGCCATCATAAAGATGACGTGCGCCGGGGGCTCTTCAAGGGTCTTGAGCAGGGCGTTGAAGGCCGCCTCGGTAATCTGATGGGCCTCGTCGAGGATATAAATCTTGTAACGGTCGCGGGCCGGAGCGTACCGGGCGGCGTCGCGCAGCTCGCGAATCTCGTCGATGCCGCGGTTGGTGGCGGCGTCGATCTCAATCACGTCCACGGCGTTTCCCTGGCGAATCTCGATGCACGAGTCGCAAACGCCGCAAGGCTCGGGCGTGGGCCGGGCCTCGCTGCCCACTTCGGTGCGGCAGTTCAGGGCCATGGCTACGATCCGGGCGATGGTGGTCTTGCCGATGCCTCTGTGCCCCGAGAAGATGTAGCCGTGCGCGATGCGGTTCTGCGCGAGCGCATTCATCAGCGTGCGCGTGACGTGGTCCTGGCCGGCGACGTCGGCAAAGCGCTGCGGACGATATTTTCTGGCCAGAACTTGATAACCCATCGCTGAACTCGCTCCTGAGGCCCGCCGCAGCTTCCGGCGGCCTAATGGCGATTGTAACGTTCTGGGCTTTGCGGGTGCTTAGGTGGGGATCAAGCAGGGATCGGGAACTATGCGGCCGGCGTCGTGGCCTCACCCTGCGAATCCCTCTTCACAAACCGCCGTCCCCGAATCTCATACTCCCCGCCAGCCACGCGGGCAATGGCCTCGCTGTATGCGATATGCTCCTCGGCCAGAATCCGCCCGGCCAGCGAGTGCGCATCGTCGGTTTCCAGCACCGGAATCGCCCGCTGCACCACGATTACCCCATGATCCAGGTGTTCATCGACAAAGTGGACAGTACAGCCGGCGACCTTCACCCCATACTCGAAGGCCTGTTCCTGCGCATCGAGGCCGGGAAAAGCCGGCAGCAGCGAGGGATGGATATTGAGAATGCGGTTGGAGAAGGCTGCCACAAACTCCGGCGAGAGCAGGCGCAAGTAACCCGCCAGGCAAACCAGCTCTACTTTGTGCGCCCGTAGGCAGGCGATCAGGTCGGCATCGTGTTCGGCGCGCTTGCGGCCCTTGGAAACGAAGACCGCCGTATGCAGGCCCAAATCGCGAGCGGCTTGCAGGCCGGCGGCCTCGGCCACGTTCGAGATCACTATGGCGATCTCCGCGCCCTTGAGCCTCCCTGTCCGGATCGACTCGCCGATAGCCAGAAAGTTCGATCCGCGGCCGGAGAGAAGAATGCCGAGGCGAAGGGGCGGCTGTTTCGAAACGAGTTCCAAAACTTTCCCTCAGGGGCTAAAGCCCCTACATTTTGCTGTACTTATGGCACGACTGAAGTCATGCCCTGTTCCGGAGCACCGTCCCTACGGGACTCCGGATGAATTCTGCTGGTCTTGGCAACCCCACGCTGAAGCGCGGGGCTGGCAACCATTGCGCCTACGGCGCGGGCCACGTTGTGATGCCAGCATAAGGTGCTACGGCACGGGCGACGTGGTAATGCCGATATAAAGCGTTCTTGGACAGGCCCCTTTGGTTGGCCCCCAACCATGATGCCTCCGGCGCTCTCAAGGAACAATATAGGGCTCGCTCCTTACCTCATTGCCCAAACCATCGGTTTGGCTCCCGATTGCCGAGGATACTTATTTCCAATATGCCATGGGCTCAAAGTTCCGACCACCGATCGGTGATCACTGTTCACTGTTCACGTGTACTGCACCCGGCGCTCGCCCTTCACCACCCGTCCAATGATGTAGAACTTCTCCTCGGCACGATCCAGCAGGTTCTTGGCGCGGGTGAACTTGGCCGCCGGAATCGCCGCAATCAGCCCAATGCCCATATTGAAGGTGCGCATCATCTCTTCCTGCGAGACCTGGCCGAGCGTCCGCAGATGCTCGAAGATCGGCAGCACCGGCCACGATCCCAGCTCGATCTGCGCCGCCGTCGTCTTGGGCAGGATGCGGGGAAGGTTCTCCGTGATTCCGCCGCCGGTGATGTGCGCCATGCCGGTGGTCAGCCCGGCCCCAACCAACTTTTGAATTACGTGAAGATAGCTGCGATGCGTCCTCATCAGCGCCGCGCCGGCCTTGTCCTTGATCGCGGTCACATATTGCGTGGGCTTGTATCCGGCCACCTCGAAGAAGAGCTTCCGCGCCAGCGAATAGCCGTTCGTGTGCAGCCCCGTCGAGGGCAGCCCGATCAGCACGTCGCCGGCCTTGATGCCCGCGCCGGTCACCATCTTTTCGCGATCCACGGCGCCCACGATAAAGCCCGCCAGGTCGTATTCCCCATCGGCGTAGAAGCCCGGCATCTGCGCCGTTTCGCCGCCGATCAGCGCGCAGCCGTTGGCCTTGCAGGCCTCGGCCAGTCCGGTCACCACGCTCTCGGTCACCACGGGGTCCAGCTTGCCGCTGGCCAGGTAGTCCAGAAAAAAGAGCGGCGTGGCTCCCTGCACGGCAATGTCGTTCACGCAGTGGTTCACCAGGTCTGCGCCAACCGTGTGGTGCATTCCCAGCTCGAAGGCCACCTTCAGCTTGGTTCCCACCCCATCGGCCGAGCTCACCAGGACAGGGCTCTTCCAGCGCTGAAGGTCGAGCCGGTAGAGCGCGCCGAAGCCGCCGATACCCCCCAGCACGTTGCGGTTGAAGGTCTTCTGCGCCAGGTACTTGATGCGTTCTTTGGCGCGATCGCCACTGCTGATATCAACGCCGGCATCTGCGTAGGTCACGGATTTGGGCTGGGAATTGGGTTCGTCAGGCACGGGATACGGCTTTCTGCGGATGGATTTCTTAGCGCGTCGTGGCGCGCCGAAGATCGATTTTAACAGGATGCACGGCGTTCATTGCGGCAACCTTTTTGCACATGCTGGGCAATCGCAGAAAGATCGTGCGAGTCCCATGCGCCTGCTTCGAGGGTGAAGTCGAGTTCTACCCATCTTCGCATTGCAACCGACGCCTCGGAATTCAGAAGATTTTTCGTCGGATGGCCTTAACTTTTTTCGGGAAAAGCATCTATACTGGCAGCGCGGCGACCGCGGAGGGTCCAGCCAGGTGTTCCTGTGTCCCGCAGTACTTCGAGCGCGAATAGCCCCTGGAAGACTGCGGGGGGATCGAGCCGAACAAGTTGCCCTTCGTCACCGCGACGCGAACGCGCGGGTTGAGCCAGCCTGAAACACTCCCCGTCCGTCAAGAAGGAGCATTATGCGGAAGGCTTACTCCATCCTTGCCATCCTCCTCGCAGTTGCCGTTGCGGTCATGCTATCCGGCTGCAACTCAGCGACGACCAGCCTGAACCAAGGGACGAACGGCAACAACCAGATTCAAACACCGCCCGCGAGCACGGTTCCCGTTTCGCTCACCATCACGGACGACCCACCGGCAGGAGTATCGGTTCTCTTCTTCCAGGTCAGCCTGACAGCGGCCTCGCTTCAGCCCACTTCGGGATCGGCCGTTTCTCTACTTCCCGATGGCACTCCAATCCAGATTGACGTCACGCAGCTTCAGGCGCTCTCCGCTTTTCTGAGCACGGCCAATGTACCGGCAGGAAGCTATTCGAGCCTGAGCCTCACCTTCGCCGACCCGCAACTGGTGATCTTCAATACCTCGGATCAGTCGATAGCCGGCACCTGCGCGGTAGGCAGCGTGTGCGTGCTTACGCCGGCGATCGACAACTCCGCCTCCGTCAGTCTTTCCAGCACTCCGTTTCCTGTTACCGTCGCCCCCAACTCGCCGCTCGGCTTTCTCATCGACTACCACCTCAACACCATCATCCAGCCCGATCTCTCTGTGAACCTCAACGCCGCCAACGGCGTCTCGGTCACGCAGCTCCAGCCGCCATCGGCGCCCCCAGGCCCGCCCCAGTTCGGAACCCTCATCGGGTCGGTTGGCACGGTCAACCCGAGCCAGAGCCAGTTCACGCTGAATACTCCTGACGGCCGCTCCTTTACCATCGATACATCCAGCTCCACTGCCTATGACGACTTCCCGGCCTCGGCCTGCTCAGCGGCCAGCTTCACGTGCATTGCCCAAAGCGAAATCGTTCAGGTTCAGGTTTCAAGCGTGGGAACCGGCGGCGACCTGCTCGCTGCGCAGATCACCTACACCCAGGCGCCCGGCCAGCAGACGGTATTAGGCACCATTGTCGGCATTCCTCCGCTGCCTCTGCCCACGGGGGAGACCACGATTCAGCTCATCCTCCACCAGAACCCCACAGCCAGCACCAGCCTGCCGCTCGGCGCCATGGCGATGGTTGCGGTCTGGGCGCAGGGAACGGCGGGACACATCGCTACCACCTTCTCGATCGACGCCAACGGCTTCACCATCCCCTCCGGCTATACGTTTGCTTCGCCTAACGATCTTTGCGTCGGCCAAACCGTCCAGGTCACTATCGCGCCGGGTACGCTTCAACCGCCCACGGCTATTACGCCGGGCACTTCGGCAGGCTGGGGATTACCTCTCGAGCCCATCTTCACTGCAAGCAGCCTGCAACTGGAGCCCAGCCAGATTACTGGCTCCATCTCCGGGCTCGGTTCGTCGAGCTTTACCCTCAATAGTTTCCTAACTATCTTTCTCGGCCCCTGGTCTGCCAATCCTACTTCCAATAACGGACAGTTGATGATAGAGACAACCTCGCAGACCACCTATCAAGGCTTCAGCCCGGATAGCTTCTCCGGGCTGGCTGACAAAGATCTGGTCTCCGTCAGCGGTTGGGTCTTCTCGCAGAACGGCCTGCTCGACCCGGCAGTAGGTCCGCCTAATGTCGTGGCGCAAACGATCACACTGCATCCGAGCGCAGTCTATTGACTGACAGTGGAGAAGCAATGGACCTCTAACTCAGGTCTGCGGGGTGAGTAAGAATGGTGCCCCGGTTCCGGGAATTCGGAGTTGACGCACTCTGCGAAGGATGGGTTACCCGCATTTGAGGAATGTTAACAATCAATGAGACTTATAGTGCGTCACCTCCCACAGAATCGCAATATCTGCTATACTGGATTCAATCTATAGATGACCGGCCAAAAAGCCGGTTCCCACGGCGCTCAAGCCATAACGAATACTCCGTCAACCCCTGCCGAAATCAATCGTAAGACTGAGTTAGGAGGAGTGTATATGGAACCAGATAAAGGAAGAATTGCAAAAGAATTTCTGCTGGTCAGCGACTTCGATCAGACGCTGAGCTTCAATGATTCGGGAATTGTGTTGAGCGATCTGCTGGGTCTCTCGGGCTTCGAGGAGCGCATCGCCGGTCTCTCCCGCATCCACATGGTGCAGCAGGGCGGAGAGCTTGCGTACTTGTTGTTGCACGACCCCGAGTTCCGCCGTGTTCGCCGCGAGCATCTCATCGAGGTCGGCAAGCGAATCCGCTTGAAGAAGAACATCCGCCTGCTTTTGAAACTGATCGAGAATCTTGACGGCAACCATTTCACCTTCTACGTGGTTTCTGCCGCGCCTGAAGAGGTGATTCAATCGGCGCTTGAGGGCATCGTGCCAGCCGATCGCATCTTCGGCACGCGCTTTCACTACGCTGAAACCGGAGAGATCGAATCCATCGTGCGCGCTCCCGCGGGCTACGGTAAGGTGGTTGTGGTCGAGGAGCTGCGCAACCGCCTGCGCGTCGGTCATGACCGCATCGTCTATGTTGGCGACGGCAGCTCCGATGTCCACGTGATGCTGCACCTCAGCCGCCTCTCCGGGCTTACCATTGCCGTCTCGGAAAACCGTTACATCACGCCGATCGCCAGCCGAACCATTCTGAGCGAAGATGCGCTCAGTGTGCTGGTTCCCATCCTTGAGGAGATCGCAGGATGGGACTCTATCCGCATCCGCGCCTTCTTCGAATTGCATGGGCTTGTGATGCAGGAGTGGGACAAGGTTCGAACCGACTCGGTGACCATCCGTAACGCGGAACCAGGGACCGTCAAGGCGGTGGCCTGATGAGACTCGACTGGATTGGATGGGTCGCGACCGCCGCCTTCGCCAGCTCCTACCTGTGCAAGAAACCGGGCTCGCTGCGCCGCGTCCAGGCGGCCGCGGCCACTCTGTGGGTGATCTACGGCCTGATCATCCACGCCTTCCCTGTGGTCGTGGCAAACGTTGTCGTCGCGGCGATGGCAATCTTTTCAGCACCGCTGATGAGGCGCAAACCGGCGGCGTGATGCACAGCGATTTACTGGCGGGTGGCGCACCCTAGTGTCCAGAGTCTAAATTCATCCCATAAGTGAGGAGTGCGACCGCAGGTTCTTCGATTGCGTTTGGCGCTAAGAACCCGCCAAACTCCGCTCGGGACGATAGTGTAATTGCGTTGCGAACTTTGGACTCAGGACACTAGATTTCTTTGATTGTTGACCTTCCTCAAAGTACCCCCTTTGTGGGAAGAATAAGATATTCCAAATATCAGGGTGCGCCACCGCCCAGCCGCCCTTCGCGTTTCATGCCTCGGTTTGATTCGCAGTCCCCCTATCGGTTTGCTAACAGAATCGCTCATCCTCACTTGAAACTTATATCGATTCGGATACGGTATCCGATATATCAGGATCAACGGGCAGCGGCCGGCGTCCCACGCTCAACGCGAAAGAGCAACCGGCCAATGTCCCCAGCAGTCCGGCTGTTTGCGCGGCCAAGGGAGGTTTGTATGCAGTCTCAGGCTCACCCACTCGAACCCTTCTTCCAGCAGGTGGTCCGCAACAGCTATGAAGGCAAGCTGGGACTGCACGACCCGGAAGTTACCGGCTATGTGGCTCATCTGTTGTGCGAGTTCACCGAGGCCGAAAAGCTCTACAAGGTGCGCGACGCAGCGGGCCACCCCATAGAGGAGTTATCGGAGATGGCGCTCGCCGCAGACCCGGTCCATGGCAGCGCGCCATCGTTCGATGCCGAGCGCGCCGCGCGCAAGCATATCGGCGACTATGCCCTTTTTGTTGCCGGCATGTATCCGGAGGCGATGGACTCGAACCGCCGCCATCGCCGCCATCGTCCCAGCCTGGGAGAACTTATCCTTGCCGGCAAGGAGAGTTACTACATCGTCAGCCAGTTCAACCTGTGCGAGTACGAACGGGAAGCGCCGCTGTTTGCGCGTCTATCCGACCGCTTCGAACGCTGCATCCTTGGCCTCGCGCTGGTGCGCGAAGAACTTGCGCCCCGCAAACCTCTCATGCTGCCGCCGTCGATCCAATAGAGCGGTTCCACAATTCACGTGCCTTTTCAGGCGTCCTGCTAGGTGGCAGTTTTTAAAGAGATATGCCACTTGAGGGCAGCGGGTTCGGGATACAGCAATTGTGGAACCGCTTTAAGGCGTGGCGGGGCTTGCCGGGCAAGCGCCGTAATCCTTTGACAGATGCTCGACTAGAAACTGCGGGATGGGACCGACAGATCCTCTTACCCGTTTTCCGGAGACGCGAACCCGCTCCCCCGGCTTGATCGTGGCTATTGTTCCGACAAGGATGTACATCTGCCGATCATCAACGCTCTGCAGTTCCAGGCCATGTTCTCCAGCAACCGCGCAGCCTGTCAGTCTCTGGTTATGATGAACAGCGTAGTAGATTCCGATTCCAATTCCCGCGCCAATGGCGGCAATGGCAACGACAATCCAGGCCGCGTCGGATTTAGTGACACCGCCAATGGGTGTGCTCGACTGAGCGCTTGCCGGAGCGGTTGCGGTCACAGCCATGGCGCAAACAATCACAAGGGCAAGGATACGGCTTCGTCCTGCTTTCATAACAGACCTCCATTCAATTCGGATTTCCTGTTTCCGCCGACCATGGCTGGTAGCACACCTGAATTGCAAGGCTGTAGATCGTGCCGTTTGAAGACACGATTCGGAATAGCCGGGGACCGGCGGCCTATCAAGCGGCTCCTAGATTTCGAGAAGTTACAGATGAAACAGGGGAAGAACTATTGGATTCTGACACAGATCATTCGGGATTTGCAATTGCGAAATGCAATGGACCCGAATATAGGACGGATCGTTTTCCAGAGCAGAATGAAGGTGGCCCGGCAATCAATCCTTGCGATGACCTTCCCGACAAACATTTGAAGTTCTTCTTCGATCCAAAGTATAGAGTTGCGACAGTGTCTTACACGACGGAACGGGGAAGAGTCAGCATCGACCTTTTTGTCCTGAATCGACCCGATTTACGAGGTCATCGCTCAAAAATGATCGAAAACCTATTCGTGTTGTCGCGAATTGCGGAGACCAACCCGGATGCAATGGCTCTTTTCGCTCAATCTCTGAACGAAGAGGAAGAGTATGCAGCTTTTGCTCGCGAGTTAGCGCGCCAGGCAACCTAACGCCTGGCTCTTGTATTATTGAACGCAAATGCTGCTGCGCTCCCTACTTTTTGTTACTCCCATATTCATGGTTGCCATAGCATTTACCGGCTGCCGTTCCCTGCCGCCTTCAAAGCCTGAAGCGCTGTGGACCATGGAAGAGGCGCGAGGCGCGCAGGTCTTTCACCAGAAGTGCGCCAAGTGCCACCACCCCACCACAACCCGTCCTCTGAACGGGCCGGGTTTGCAGGCGATCACCAAGGTAAAGGCCATGCCCTCGGGCGCGCCGCCCACCGACGAACGGCTGACTTTTGTGATCCAGCACGGGCGCAACATGATGCCCGCAACGCAGTTGACCGACGACCAGTTGAGCGATCTGCTGGCCTATCTGCACTCGCTATGACGGACGAGAGGAACAACGGCGGCAACAACGGCCAGGCTAAGCCGCCGGGCCGCGACCTGCTGCCGCTGCCGGCGCTGGCCTTCATCAGCCTCTACCTGTTTGTATTGGCCGGCGTCATCGTTCTGGGCGTGGTTGCTGGGCGGCATTATCCGCCTCTTTTTCTTGTATTTGCGGCGTGCTTCATCTCCGCCAGCGCCGGTCTTTTGCTGCTGCTGCGCTGGGCCTGGGCTCTGGCGCTGGGCGCCGTCTTCCTGCTGGCGATTTACAACCTGTGGATCTTCGCCAGCCTGCACCAGGGGGCAGCGCTGGTCCAAGGGCTGCTGAACCTGGTCTTCTTTCTCTACCTCGTGCGCCCCGAGGTGCGGGAGCGGCTGCGGTAATCACTACTACCAGAGCACCTTGCAGACATTTGCGTTGCGGATCTGATCATCTTGAGTAATCTATGTGCAATTCACTGCAAACAAGCGGCTCTTCATCCCGGATTTCTCCGATTGGGCTTCACGCGCGATCAGAAGATTCTCACCCTTCGCGGAGTAGGCCAGACCCGCCTTCGATGAAGTGCGAGATTGCCTTAACCCAACGCTGAGCATTGGGAGATGATCGGGGCAAGTTTCGAGACCACCGCTCCGGATGATCTCGCTCCCTCGGCCTGCGGCTCCAATACAAACCGGAGATTGTCGGCGACAATCGCAACCGCTGCCTTGAGTTCCTTCTCGAATGCGGCGACGGAGGTCTCCAGCCGTTGCAAGTAGTCTTCGCGAATCCGGTCCGCGTTGCGGCTCATTTCCGTCTCGACGGAGGCCTGCATACGGCTAAAGATAGCCCGGCGCATCATGGACTTGGGCAGGACAAAGATCAACTTGTCGATATGATGTTGAAATACAGGTTCCGTACTATAGTGCAGCCGGCTCTCCACTGACAGTGTCGGGGCAACAGTCACCGACGTGACCGGAACGTCGAAGAGGGTTCCCGCGGCGTTTTGCAGCCGTTCCAACACCGCGTTCGTTCTGTCGGCAAAGCGGCGCGACAGCACCGCCAGTTCCATTTGAATGCGCTCATCTTCCTGCGCCCGCCAATCCTCGAAGACGGCCTCGATCTCGCCAAGCATGAACCTGTCAAGGAGCACGCCGAGGTCTTCACGGCTATCGTTTGGATGCTGGGTGCTAAGCTTCTCCAGCCGGCTGCGGACTCGCGGGGCGGCCGAGGCAACGTGCTCCTTCAGATCGTTCTCGATGCGGGCTACCAGTGTGACGGCATCCTGCCGCAGCAGGAAGCTCATATCCTTCAGTTCCTGATCGGCAGTCGTTAGAGCTTCATCGAGGGCGCACTTCTTCGAGTCGATCTCCTCGCCGCTCATTGTCCGGGCGCGCTCGCCAACCATGGCGGCAAACCGCAGTGTGCGTGCTATGCGCAGCAGGTCGATAGCCACCGATTGAAACAGCGTCTGCTCCTTCTCCTCGGCGGCAAAATACTGGAGCCTGGCCATCAACTTGTCCATGCCGGTGTGCTCATGAATCATCAGCTCCAGCCGCTCTTTCATCGCCAGCCGCGCCGAGATTGGAAACACCTCCGGCTTCTTGATCCCCACATGGTTCCGCAACTCATTCTCCAGAAACTGGATAAGAGCGTGAACTTCGTCGGGCGTGGCGAGATCCGTCTTGTTGATCACGAACAGCAGCTTGGGCACATCCTGGCGAATCCGCCGTAGAAAGTCCGATTCGACGGCGGTAATCGACGGATCGACAGAGAGAACCACGATGCCGGCGTCAACCTCCGACAGAAAAACCTCCGTCGTCGATGTGTTATGACGGTTAGTCGAACCGATTCCCGGCGTGTCGATGAGGTCGATGCCCATGCCCAAAAGGGGAGAAGGGTAAGAGACCTCGGCAGAGGTCACCTGCTTGCCGTTCCCTGGGTTCCCGGCCTCCGTGATGTACTCATACAGGAGTTCGACTGGAATCCTCTCGGATTTCCCTGAACGGTAAAAGATCTCCGCAGCAGGCGTCTCTCCGTACGTGACTCTGGTGATGACCGATGTAAGTGGCAGGACTCCCGTCGGCAAGACCCGCGCGCCCAGCAGCGCATTCACAAAGGAGCTCTTACCCCGCTTCGTCTGTCCCAGAACAGCCAGATTGAAGCGATTCTTCTTCAACTTGTCGGAGAGCGCATCGAGCAACGTGCGCAGATCTTCCGCTTGCTTGCCTTCAGCAAGGCCGGAAAGCTCGTCGATAGAGCGTAGAAGAGCTTTGCGAACCAACTGCTGGATACCAGACTCGCTGACAGCGGAGAATACCATGCCGTACCTCGTATGACTTGTTCGGAATCCCCAGCGATTCTCGCAGGTTTCCAAGATAAACGTACCACAATTTTGCGTGAAGATTGTTACTAAAACCGCCTCTAAATACAGTTGCTTGAGTCTGATGTACCAAATAAGGAACGATACTCGGAACTCAAACCACTTCAGAAAGAATTTACCGATTGAAGCCGGCTGTTATTGAAGGATCTCGCTGCGGATACAATGAAAAATGTGATGGAACTGGTGCAGATCGAGCCGGCATTGCGGACACCGGCGCCCAAACCCGAGTGGCTGAAGGCGCGCGCCCCGGCGGGCGAGAACTACCACGAACTGAAGCGCCTGGCGCGGTCGCTGGGGCTCAACACGGTCTGCGAAAGCGCGCACTGCCCCAACATCGGTGAGTGCTGGCATCACCAAACCGCCACCTTCATGATGCTGGGCAACCTGTGCACCCGCCGCTGCGGCTTCTGCGCCGTGCCCAAAGGCCGCCCCGCGCCCATCGACTTCGACGAACCGCGGAGGGTCGCAGCGGCAGTAGCCCAATTAGGGCTGCTCCACGCAGTGGTCACAAGCGTGAATCGCGACGACGACCTGCTGGGAGGGGCGCGAGCCTTTGCCCTGGTCATCGAAGAGATTCGCCGCCAGGCGCCCAATTGCCGCGTCGAGGTACTCATCCCCGACTTTCAGGGCGACCGGGAGGCGATCGGCACCGTAGTTGCGGCCCAACCTGAGGTGCTCAACCATAACGTCGAGTCTGTGCCGAGGCTCTACCGCGTGGTGCGCTCCGGGGCGCGGTATCAGCGTTCGCTTGAACTGTTGCGCTACTCCAAAGAGCTTCGGCCCGCGGGGATTACCAAGTCCGGGGTGATGGTGGGCCTGGGCGAGGAGACCTTCGAGCTGCTTCAGGTCTTCCGCGATCTGGCCGCGGCTGGGTGTGACATTCTGACCATCGGTCAGTACCTGCGCCCCTCGCGCGACCACCTGCCCATGGCCCGGCTCTACACGCCGCGCGAGTTTGCCGAGCTGAAGGCCGAGGCGCTCAGGATGGGCTTCCGCCACGTCGAATCGGGGCCGCTGGTGCGGTCGAGCTACCACGCGCACGAGCAGGCGGCGGCGATGGGAAGGACGGTAGTGGCGTAAGGGATTATTCGTTTTGCGCGAGGAACTCCGCGGGGGTCAGGATGCGAATTCCGCTATATGGATCGAGTACCAGAAGATCCTTATCGCCGGAGATAATGACGTGAGCGCCGGATAACACGGCACACTCAAGCGCCATGTCGCCATTGGGGTCGCGGCAGACGCGGATGGAACCAGAGATCGCTACCTGTATGGACTTGGCCAGAAAGAAGTCTAGCCGATACTGTGCAGCGGTAGGCCCCCATTCGAATTTCTTAACAAGAATACGCAGAATTTCTGCTTCAATCTCACTGCAACTCGCAATGACGTGTCGATTGCGAGCGCGTTCGAGTGCGAGGATCGGCGGACTCTGGCGCCGTTCAAAGTGCATGGCCGAGATCCAGACGTTCGTATCGAGTACGACGATCATCGGAACCAACTCACTTCTTGACAACTTCTCGTTCAGTTCGCATCTCGGCTCGGACCTCGTCGATCAAACGCGGAATATCTGCCTCAGTGTACCCTTGGAGGTTGCGGGTTCTGGCATACTCGCCCATCTCATCGATGAACTTACCAACCTGACGTTCGTCATAAGCGCGGAAGGCTTCGCGGAAGAGTTCGCTCACCGTGCGGTTCTCGCGCCTGGCCAGACGTTCGGCAGCGGCAGCCATTTCGGGCGGCATGGAGATGGTAAAAACCTTGGAGCGGCGGGTAGTCGGCATAGCGATCCTCCTGTATGACATTGTAATGGATTCCATTACAGAATGCGAGGATCTCTGAATAGATTACTTCCCCGGCACCTTGTTCGAAGGCGAAGACCTTGCCGCCAAGCAGATTCGTTAATATAGTCTTTTGGAATCAGCGAGGAAAAAGATGGCAGTCTCAATCATGGCCGGAATTCCGGCGCTCAAGGAACTCAACGCCGACCTGCGGCGCCGAATGGACCAGGCAGTAGCTACCTTCCAGGCCAGCTTGGCCTCAACGCGCACGGGCCGGGCCAACGTGCACATGATCGACCAGGTGAAGGTGGATTACTACGGCACGCACACACCCATCAATCAACTGGCGCAGGTCTCAACCCCCGAGCCGCAGCTGATTGTGGTTGCACCCTGGGACCCCAGCGTCATCAAGGAGATCGAGAAGGCCCTGCGCGTGGCCGATCTGGGCTTCAATCCCATCTCCGACGGCAAGGTGCTGCGCGTGCCCGTCCCGCCCATGACCGAGGAGCGGCGGCGCGACGTCTGCAAGCACCTGAACAAGGTGCTTGAAGAGCATCGCACCGCGGTCCGCAACGTCCGCCGCGACGGCAACGACGCCCTCAAGAAGCTCGCCAAGGAGAAGAAGATCAGCGAGGACGAGGAGAAGCGGGCCCTCGAAGAGGTGCAGAAGATGACCGACGAGGAGATCCGCCGCATGGAAGAGCTTTCCCACAAGAAGGAAGCGGAAGTGATGCAGGTGTGAGGAAACGCTTCCCGGTGTCGTTGGCCGATTCAACTTTCAACAGTCAAGAGTTTGCGGTGTCGCACTTTCGTCGCAATTCTAGCTGTCCTTCGGATGGCTACTGACTGAGATTTGCGTTCAATGTTAACTGAGCGTCTGCAATGACTGTCAGCGATTTCTCCCATGCGCTAAAGCCTTTCAACTCGATCCGCACTGTATGGTCGCCGGCCTTGATCCGGATTGTCGACGGAGTATTCCCCGCAAACTTTCCATCCAACAGGATGTCGGCGCCGTCGGGAGTCGACTTGATGGTTACCGTTGCCGACGCTTCATGTGCAGAGTCATGAGACGGCATTGGCGCGATTGCAGATTCCTGTGAGGGCTGCGGCGCACTGGCGCCCGGAGTAAGGGTCTGATTGAGTTCGGTCGTCGGCAGGTCGCGAAGGAATTGCAGGATGAGCTGCTCGACGACCTTGTTGAAGGCATCCGTCACGGTCATCGGGGGAACGCCTTCCGGGCCGCTGGCATGACCGATCGCCGTCAGGATCGCCCCTTTGTAGCCTGACTTGGAGACGGTCTTGCCGCCAATTGTGGCAATGGCCTGCATCTCGTAGTTGTCAGTTACGACTGTGCCTTTCAGAAAGAATGTCGATCCCGTCGCGAACCCCTTTTTCCGGGCTTCGGCGAGATCGGCAATATTGTTGACCACGATGATAAGTGTGTCGGAGGCGGATTCAGCGTCGCCTACAGGCGCCCCAAATCCGGATGCTCTGACGACACTATCGACCTGTTGCATCAATTGCCCGTCGACCGCCGAAAGATGTTGCCCATTCCTCTGGAACTCCACCTTGAGCTTCAGCTTGTAAGGCTGCGCGGGTTTGACAATGTCGCTGTACTGGATCCTTCCGTAGCTCGTATCGACATAAGATTTCGACGTGGATGCGTATGCTGTTCCACAAAGGAACAGCCCAAGAACGATGGCAGTTTTCTTCATTTGTGTCCTCCTGTCATGACTTGCTTGCGCAAAATCCTGTGCGCTCCGGCGTTGCGCTTGTCGGCATGACTCTCTGATTTCTGGACACGAGAAGACTCAATCGATTCGCGGGATCCGACGCTCGATGCCCCCAAACGCTGCCAGCGGCGATCATCGTCTCCTAACCGTTCATAACCTCAGTGACTGCTGTCACGTCTGCGCGTGACGAGCGGAAGGTGACCTGTGTCAGGAATCGCTTTGCAGTGCGGTTCAGCCTCGGTCCGTGTCTGTTTTTTACACAGATCGTCAAAGCGATGAAGGCTTTGAGACTCAGCAGGATGGCAGCGATGGCAGGAACAAAGCCCTCAAGAAGCTAGCCAAGGAGAAGAAGGTCAGCGAGGACGAGGAGATACGGGCTCTCGAAGAAGTGCGGAAGATGACCGGCGAGGAGATCCGCCGCATGGAAGAGCTTTTGCACAGGAAGGAAGCGGAAGGGATGCAGGTGTGAGCCGGGCGGTTCGGCGATTGCAGAAATGAACTCATGCGGTCGGAAACCTAGGTCTCTGACCGCATGAAGTTGTACCAACTCTGGGTGCCCCAGGTCCCGATTTTGGGACCTGGGATAGCTTGAACTCAAGGTGCGAAATCATCCGGTCGGAAACCTAATGCTTGACAGGCTTTCCGTATAGCGTATTGCCTGTGATGGGGCTGCGGTAATGGTCTTTGACAGGGTGTTGCTTTTTGGGCGCCATGTACTTTCCGCCGTAGGGGCCGAGATTCTGCTTCTTCGCGCGATAGTGAGAGAGTGAGCGCGGAGCTTTGTTGCCATGGGCGGCATAGGCGCTCCCGCTAAATCCACCGAACAGCGCCAAAACAGCCAGCAGACCGATCGACACAAATCTCCCGATTCTCACGGCGTCACTCCCCAATCCATTTCTGCGGTCATTTTCCCACGGAACCCAAGGCGCCAGGTTGACAAAGCGCAATCACCGCAAACTGGACGCCCTGCCGCAGCCAGTCAATGAACCGGGCGCATGGATTGGGAGATACGGCCATGGTATGCTTTAGCTGCTTCATTCCCCTTCCGGTTTTTTGAACTTACTACAACTTGAGGTGAGCGTTCATGGCAGTTCTTGCCCGAACGGTCGAGGTGTCTCGGCCTTCAGCCGCGGATGCGGGTGAAGACGCGCGTTTGAAGCGAGTTGGCGAAGCCGCGCTGCGCAAGGCAAGCCTGCGGCTGCTGCCCTTGATCGGGATCGGCTACGGGCTGTCTTACATGGACCGCATCAACATCAGCTTTGCCTCCCTGCAAATGAACCGGGATTTGCATTTCAGCGCCTCGGTATATGGGCTTGGCGCCGGGCTATTCTTTATCGGGTATGCCTTGTGCGAGGTGCCGTCAAACTTGCTGCTGCTGCGCTTTGGGGCGCGGCGCTGGTTGGCGCGCATCATGTTCACGTGGGGCTTGCTGGCCATGTCCATGATGTTCGTTCGCACCCCCCTCACATTCAATGTGCTGCGGTTTCTGCTGGGCATGGCTGAGGCCGGGTTCTTTCCAGGTGTGATCTTTTACCTGACCCTGTGGTTTCCGGTTGAGACAAGGGCGAGGGCGGTGAGCCGGTTTTACATTGCCTTGCCGCTTGGTTCCGTGGTCATGGGGTCTCTGGCCGGCTGGCTGCTGGGACTGGGTGGAAAGCTGGGCCTTGCCGGGTGGCAGTGGTTGTTTCTGGTGGAAGGGCTGCCGGCCGTCTTGTTCAGCGTGGTCATGCTGTGGCTGCTTCCCGATGGCCCGGCAAACGCCGCATGGCTGACGTCAGAGGAAAAAGACTGGCTTCAAAACCAGCTCAAGGCCGATAGCGCGCGGGCACATCTCGGACACGAAGCAGGAGTTCTGCAGGCGCTCTTGTCTCCCAAAGTGTGGATGATCGGCGCATTCTTCTTCTGCATTCTCATGACGACCTACGCCTATAACTTCTCGGCTCCGGCGATTCTGCAAGGGGCGACCGGCTGGAGCGTAACCAATGTCGGGTTTCTGGTTGCGGGCTTTGGATTGGCGGGCACGGCGGCGATGCTGCTGAACGCGGCGCACTCAGACCGCCGCGGCGAGCGGCTGCTGCATTGCGTCGTGCCTTGCATTGTGATGGCTGCCGGCTACGTGACGGCCAGTCTCACGCACACACCCTGGATCATGGTTGCCGCGCTGGCGGCGAGTTTCATCGCGACCAACGCAATGCAGGGGCCGGCATTGTCGGTTCCCATGCAGTTCCTGGCTGGCCGGGCTGCCGCTGCGGGAATCGCGGCGATGAATATGATTGCCATCTTCAGCGGATTTGCCGGCCCCTATTGGATGGGGCTGATGAGGGATGCAACCGGGAGCTATCAGCTGGGGCTGCGTGGCCTGGCGATCCCTAGCCTGGGCGCGGCGGCGATCATGTTTGCTCTGACGCAGAGCTTGCGAGTGCGCATCAGCGTCCGGCTTCGCGAGGCGAGCGCATCGGCGGTCTAGAGCATTTCTCCTGTTGATATAGAGGGGGCTTGTATCCCACCCCGGCCGCAAAAACAAGAACGCGGCGGGGGCGGGGCGCCCTCAAGAAGCTGGCCAAGGAAAAGAAGATCAGCGAGGACGACGAGAAGCGGGCCCTCGAAGAAGTGCAGAAGATGACCGACGAGGAGATCCGCCGCATGGAAGAGCTCTCGCGCAAGAAGGAAGCGGAAGGGATGCAGGTGTGATTGCCGACGCTCTTGCAATGCAATCAAACTGGCGCCGGCGCGACGCCGGCGCCTATGCCACGCAATGGTGTGAAGTTCCCCAGGTATATCCACAGGTTCTACAGCGGTTTCCAAGTATCGTGCCGACGCACGCCTCACACGTGCCCGCCCAGCCATACTCGTAGTCCTCGTGTCGGCAGCTGGTGTAGCATCGGTTGCACATCCCGCTCTCGTTGTTCCAGAGATGGCGCTGCTGTTTGCAAATCGCACAGATGCACCGATTCCAGGAGTGGCCGGAGTCTCTTGTCTGCTGGCAATTGACACACTTGCAACGATCCCAGGAATGCTCCGCTTCTCTTGCCTTTTCGCATCTTGAGCAGACCTTGCAGTTGCGGCTCCAGTCATGCTCCTTGTCTCTCGTCCGTCCGCATTTTTTGCATTTGCACCCGATCCAAGTGTGCAGGTCTTCTCTTTTCCGGCGCCTTTCATAACACCGCGTGCATACGCAACCATCCCAAGAATGAATTCCTAACTTGCATGCGCCCCACGCACAAATCGCCAGGAAGATATGGAGCAAGTCGCGCATATGCACCTCCGAACCGTGGTGGTTGTCTTGTTTCAGGGGATTGTAACACCGCAGTTGGCGGGTGGCGCGCCATAAGCCTTTTTGACTGTTAACCTTCCTCAAATATGGGTGCCCCAGCCTTCGCCTCCTTTCTGGCGAAGGGCGGGACGCACGATGTAGGCTCCCACCCGCGTCAAGAGCGCCTGCCTGCGAAAACAACTGAAGGTCAGAAAGTGAAAACAGCTGCACGGCTGGGAACGAACAAGTTTCGCCATGACCCAAGGATTCTGCACCCGATCCGGCGGTCGAGCTTCGTGGTATCCCACCCTTCCGCAAAAAACGCGGAAGGATGGGGCACCCACTCTGAAGGTACCCATAAGAATCCGAAAAACTTAGAGTGCGCCACTCGCCCCGTTTCGATCCCCCGCACTCGGCGACTTTGCGCTCCGCCTCGGTCCCGCCCCATCCCGTGTCAGCGCGCACACAGCGTCTAAGCGGTGACACGCACTTCCCTCTCCATTCCATCCATAACCCGTTTGTTTTCAATCGCTGGCGATTGGCGAGTCGGTTGCACTTTGTCTGGGCGCAGGCAATTTGAAAGCGAAACCGGGGGATGCGATGACGGCTCAGAGACTCAGCAGGATGGCAGTGGCAGCGGGGACGGCGATGGTTCTGGCGGCGCAGGCGATGGCGCTGGGCGCGGCGAACGAGAAGGTTGAGAAGCAGGGTTCCGAGCAGCAGGCTGCCGCAACTGAAGCGCACAAGCGCGTGATCGTGGTCAGCCTTGAAGACCGCAAGCTGGCCCTGGTCGAGGACGGGCAGGTGAAGAAGGTCTACGGCGTGGCGGTGGGCAAGCCTTCGACGCCCAGCCCGGTTGGCGCCTTCACCATCGAGCGCCGCGTGGCCAACCCCACCTACCGCCACAATGGCAAGACCGTTCTGCCGGGGCCGGGCAATCCGGTGGGTACGCGCTGGATGGGGCTGAGCAAGCACGGATACGGAATCCACGGAACCAACGAACCGAAGTCGATCGGCAAGGCCGCCTCGCATGGATGCATCCGCATGAGCCAGGCCGACCTGGAAGAGTTCTACGAGCTGGTTGCCGTGGGCGACACGGTGGAGCTGGTGGGCGAGCGCAACCAGGAGACGGCGCAGCTTTTCGGCGACGGACAGAATCCAGCCGCGGCCGCGCAGCCTGTACAAACGGCGCAGGTCCAAGCCCCAACACAGACCCCGGCCCCCAAGGCCACAACGATCCAGAATACAAACCCGGCAGCCAGCGCGATTGCGATCCTGGTTGCCGCTCTGTAAGGAGGCCGCGAGATGAATCTGCTGACGGAAGCAATGAACAGCTTGGGAGCGGCGGTATTGCCGGTGGTGGCGGCACTGCTGCTGGAGGAGTTGACGTACGGAGGACTGGTGAGGCTGCTGGTGGCTCCCTGGCCGGGAACGGGAAGAAGCGGGAAGAGCATCGAAGCCCCGACGCCGGAGGGTAACTCGCAAACCAATCTGTCGCTGAGGCGCAGGCTCCGGCGGCGAATGAAGGCAAACAAAATTGGCAGGCTGCGTTGAAAGTCCGAATCGGCGAGAAGCTTCCCTCTGGGGCTAAAGCCCAGCCTTGTTTCCATTGCGTTTGCGGCACGACTAAAGTCGTGCCCTTTCAAGACTCGAATTTGACCACAGGCGTTTAACGAGCTCAGTTTGCGGCACGACTGAAGTCGTGCCCTTTCAAAACTCGACTTTCACCACAGGCTGTTAACGAATTCAAGGAACAAAAAGGAGAAGGAAAATGATCGCATTGAAGATGTTGTTGACGGTTGCGGGAGTGCTGTTGCTGGCTGCCGCGTTGGGAATTCCACTGTATAGACTCGCGATCCGAAACTTGAGCATGCGCCGCAAGGGCGCGGGAGAAACGGAGCTTGGCCAGGGCGAACTGGCCCCAACCGAACTGCTGCCGCCGGAAGAGATTCCATGGCGCGGCCCTCTGGCGCTGGCGATTGTGGCCTGCCTGCCACCGCTGGTGGCATCGAGCATCGTGGTGGTGCCCAGCGGAATGGGCGGCGTGCGTGTGAGCCAGATCAGCGGCACGCTGCCGGGGACGCTTTATCCGGGCGTGCATTTTGTTACTCCGATGGTAGAGAGCATTGAGACCTTCGACCTGCGCGATCACCTGTTTACGGCGGGCGTGGTGGAGGTGGGCGAAAAGACTCCGGCCCAGAAAGGCGCCCTCACCGTGCAATCGCTCGAAGGCCTGAACATCGGCCTGGCAGTGACGGTGCGCTATCGCCTCGATCCCAACAAGCTGGACAGCGTGCAGGCGCACATGCCGCAGCCGGTGGATAAGGAGCTGGTGCCGCCGGTGGTGGCCAGCGCGTGGCGCGAACTTGCGCCGCAGTACACCGTGCGCGAGATCTTCAGCACCAAGCGCGAAGAGGTGCGGGCCAAGGCGGCAACCATCATCACGCGCAAGCTGAACGCCGACGGCATTGTGGTGGAAGAGGTGATGCTCTCCGACATTCAGCTGCCGGAAGAATACGCCAAGGGACTGGAAGGGCTGCTGCTCAAGGAGCAGGAAGACGAACAGATGGGCGTGGTGACCGACATCCAGCAGAAGCAGGTGAAGATTGCCGAGCTGCAAGCCGAAGCGGAGGCGGGGCAAAAGGTGAAGCAGGCCGAGGGCGACGCTCAGTCGCGCGTAGTGGAGGCCAAGGGCGAGGCCGACGCCATGCAATACACGCTGCCGCTCAAAGAGAAGCAGATTGAGCAGAGCAAGCTGGAGGCCGAGGCGCGCAAGGAAGCGACCATCCAGAATGCTGAGGCCGACGCGCAGGCCAAGGTGATCGACAGCAAGGCCGAGCTGGAGCGGCGCAACCTGCTGGCCGATGCCGAGGCCAATCGCGTGCGGTTGATGGCCAAGGCCAACGCCGAGCGCATGACCAGCGAGGCGGAGCTGCTGAACAAGTCGCCGCTGCTGATCAACAAGATCGTGGCCGAGCGGCTCTCGGACAAGATCCAGGTGCTCATGGTTCCGTCGGATGGCAAGTTCTTCTTTGCCAACGACGTCTTCAAGGGCATGGCGAACAGCCCGGTGGTCAAGCAGGAGATGGACAGCCAGGACGCGCCCGCGCCGGGGCATTGATGCATGCAGGTTGAGGTTCGAGGTATCCCACCCTAACCGTAAAGACAGGAACGCGGCGAGGGTGGGGCACCCGCCGGAGCGGTACAATTCGAGCGAACGGTTACTCAAGAATGGAGATTTTTATGAATATGGGGGACAAGCGTTTATTGGCTATTACTCTTTGCGGCGGCTTTGTGTTGCTCCCGCTCCTCTTCGGTCAGCAAGGATCGGATCAACAAACTCCGCCAAAGCCGCAGAAGGTGCTCACGCCCGAGCAGAAGACCTATCAGCAGCAATGGAAGGAGTACACGGCGAAGCGGCAGAGCCTGCAAGCCCAGGCCAAGGGGGTCTTCAATGCCGAGATGGCCCGCGAAAAAGCCGGCGACTGCCCTGACGCCAACACCACCTATGACTTCAATATCTGCTATGGAAAACAGACGGCCACCACGGAGCAGAATTTGATGAGCTATGAAGGGATCATACGGGAGTTAATGGCTTCGGGGCCACGGATGCCGGGAGAGCCTACCACCGAAATGCATGGACCGGGAGGACCCAGTCTCACGCCAGAGCAGTTCGCTGAGGAATTCGACCGCGTGGAGCAGGACTGGAGGCAGTACAGCAAGACGGCCTCCACGGCTGCATTTCACCAGTTCGATGGAGGCACGGGCGGACCCAGCTTCGAGATGGAGTGCGAGCTGAGGCTAACGCGCGGCCACATGCGCGAACTGGACATGATCTACGGCTCGGATTTGCACATGTAGAGGCAATGAGCGCGGGCTCGCCGGCGCCGCGGATGGCAAGCGCCGTCAGACGATATAATCCGCGCAAGCGAAACAATCAAGGAAAGTTGAATCCAATGAAGCTGGTCTGGCCGATAGCCGTAGTCCTGATAGTTGCAAGCGGCCTGATCGGCCTGGCGGCGAGCGCCGCACCCACGCCCAGCCCATGGGAGCAGCCCGCGGCGGTGCTGGCCGAGCAAATTGCAGGAATCCTGGGTCCGGGTCAGGCGCGGCTGACCATTCGCAACGTATCCACGATTCCCAGTGGCGAGATTCCCGCAATCCGGCTGCTGCTGGAGCAGGATTTGAAGGCTCACGGAGTTCTGGCTTCGGGCGCGGAGAGCGCCAATACCATCCACGTAACTCTCAGCGAGAATCTGCGCGAGCGGCTGTGGGTGGCCGAGGTGATCGAGGGCAGCGAAACGCGCGTGACGATGGTGCGGGTGGCGTCTGCTGCTCAGGAGAAGGCACAAACTCACGGCGGAATTACTCTGCGCAAGCAGACTGTGTTCACTACCCGCGAAGCGGCGCTAGCTGCGCTCGAAACCGCCGACGGCCTGGTTGCCGTGGAGTCCGAGGAGATTGTGATCTTCAATCACACCACCGAAGGTTGGCGAGAGCAGAAGCGAGTCACCATCGCTCAGTCGAGACCGCTCGCGCGTGATCAGCGCGCAATTGTTCTACCCTCGATCGCTGGCAAGGGCTTCGAAGCTTACCTTCCAGGAATAAGTTGCAGCGGAAACTACGAGCCGGTTCAGCCCGCGGGAGATTGGTCGGTGCACTGCCGGGAGAGCGACGACCCTTGGCCGATTGTGCAGCAGCCCGCTCTGCAAGCTCCTGCCGCTGCCACGCCCTCCGATAGCCCTGTGTCTCTCAAGGCCTTTTACAACGCCGCCCGCAATTACTTTACGGGGGTTGTAACTCCCAGCGTCGATGTGGACCTGCCCCCGTTTTACTCCGCTGCCGTGATTCCCCGCCGTGCTTCCGCAGCGGCCCTGCTTATCGGCGGCATCGACGGCAAGGTACAGATTCTGGAGGGTGCGGCGCTCAAGCCGGTGGCTGGCACCCGCGACTGGGGCAGTGATTTCGCCGCGCTCAACTCCGGCTGTGGAGCGGGCGCGCAAGTCATCGCCTCCGGCTCGGGCGAGGCGGCCAGCGACAGCCTGCGCGCCTACGATTTGCCCGCGCAGGAGGCCGTTGCCGCAAGCGCGCCGCTGGCCATGGACGGGACGGTGACGGCACTTTGGACCGCGCCCGACGGCAAGAGCGTCCTCGCCGTAGTGCGCAGCGCGGCAGACCAATACGAGGTGGACCGTGTTACGGCAAGTTGCAATGAATAGCTATCCCACCCTAGCCACAAGGACAAAGACGTGGCGAGGGTGGGGCACCCTCTGCTTCATCCTGGTGGTGTTGGCGATTCCGGCCCTGGCGCGCACCCGGCCGCACTACGGCGGCGCTTTGCGCGTCGAGATCGTTGGCGATGCGTGGACAATGACAGGCCAGCAACACGGCGGCCTGGCGCGGCGCCTGGTCCTCGACGGCCTCACGCGCATCGATGCGGATGGTGCGGCGCAGCCGGCGCTGGCCGTGCGCTGGGAGTCGGAGAACAACGATCACCGCTGGCAATTCTGGCTTCGCCCCGGCGTTCACTTCAGCGACGGATCGGCGCTGACCTCGGCTGCGGTGATTGATGCGCTGACCGGCTCTTGTGGCGCAGGCTGCCCCTGGACGGAGGTCCATGCCGTCGGCTCAACCGTGATCTTCACCGGCGATTCTCCACTGCCTAACCTTCCCGTGCTGCTGGCCGGCGACGATCTCCTCATCGCGCGCGCCGGCTCCATCCCTTCAGGCGCAAGCTCATTCACCGGACCGTTCATCGGCACGGGAGCCTTTCAGCCGGTCGGCATCGCGAATGGAAACCTCACTCTCGCTGCGAATGACTCCTGCTGGCAGGGCCGGCCCTTTGTGGACAAGATCGAGATCGCCGGCCACAAGACCATCCGCGAACAATGGCTCGACTTGAGCGTGGGCCGCGCCGATCTGGTCGAGGTTCCGGCCGAGCAGTTGCGCCAGGCCCGCGAACAGCACCTCACCCTAGCCGTCTCACCGCCGGTAGAGCTGCTGGCGCTAGCGGTTGCCGACGGCGGCTTTCTCTCGAATCTTAATCTGCGTGCATCCATCGCCCTTGCCATCGATCGCGGCGCGCTGTCGAATGTCATCTTCCAAAAGCAGGGCGAGATTACGGCCAGCCTGCTGCCCTCGGCGCTTACCGGCTACTCGTTTCTCTTCTCAGCCGACCGCGACCTGAACAAGGCTCGCGAATTGCGCGGCGGATTGACGCCCCCACTACTTACGCTCAGCGCCGAGAGCGGCGCGGCGATGCAGTTGGCCGCGCAGCGCATCGCCCTCAACCTGCGCGAGGTGGGTTTCAACGTCCAGGTGGCCGAGAGCGGCAAGCCGCAGCATACCGACCTCGTCCTGCTCCGGCTCACGCTTGCATCGAACCAGCCTCGCGCCGGGCTGGAGTCGCTGCTGCGCGCCGTCGGCGTTGCAAAGCCGGTGGAGGAAAATGACCCCGCCGGCCTCTACCGCGTTGAGCGTGCCTTCCTCGACACGCACACGCTGATTCCCCTGCTCTATCTTCCCCGCGCCTATGCCGCCAGTAGCCGTGTGCGCGACCTGCGCCTGACCCCGGATGGCGCGCCGTTGCTGGGCGACGTTTCGCTCGAGGATGCACCATGAACCTGCGGCAAAAGCTCCTGCTGCTCTTCTCGCTTACCGTAGCGGCTGCCGTGGCGGCGGTGGCGTGGACGGTCCTGGTTCGCATTCGCCTCGTCTTTGAGCAGCGCGATCAGCAAGAGACGGCGCTCTTTGTCAGCCAGTTCCAGCGCGAGTTCCAGCACCGCTCCGCCGAGGTGGCGGCGACCGTCGACCGCATCGCCGGAAGCGAGCGAGTGCGTGCGATGGCCTTCGAACTGGCTCAGTCGGTCGATGCGTCTACCTATCTGAACGAGGCGCAGACGCTCGCTCAGGACGCGCAGCTCGATTTCCTTGAAGTTGTGGGGCCTGACGGTAATGTCGTCAGCTCGGCCCAGTGGCCGGCGCGTTTCGGCTACCCCGAGCCGGCGGCGACTGCGGCCCAAGCCGCCTTCCTCAAGCGCGAAGATCTCCCTGACGGCACTTCGTCGCTGGGCATCTTCGCGGTGCGCGCCATTCCCCGCAGCGAATCGCCGGCGGGGCAACCCGTACGCCTGATCGGCGGTAAGCGCCTCGATCAGAGCTTTCTGGCCGATCTGCCGGTTGCGCCGGGAATGCAGATTGGTCTCTACAGCGATCCTGGCCCGAATCCGGCCCCGGACACGTCGCAGCCCGCCGCTGTTTCCGCGGCGAATCCCTCCGCTCCCGCGCCCTTTGATCCTGCGCGGCTGGTCAGCGCAGGGGGTGAGTTCCCCGGTGCGCCCCGCTATCGGTCCCTCATCGACTCCGCCCGACAGAGCGGCCAGCAGGTGAGCACAATCCTCTACCTCACAGCCCGTCGCGAAGACTCCGTCAGCGCCACGGCCATTCCTCTCAAGAACGAAGCCAGCGCAGCGCAGGCCGTGCTTGTCGTCACCATCTCGCGCGCCGGATTGGTCCAGGCGCAGCAGCACATCCGCGCCATCGCTTATGGCGTGGCGGCGGCGGGAATTCTCTTTGCCATCCTGTGCAGTCTTTGGATCGCCGCGCGTGTCTCAGGCCCCATCGAGCGGTTGGCTGCCGCCGCCGAGGAGGTAGCCGGCGGCAATTGGGAGACGCGCGTGCCGGAAGGCGGGCGCGACGAGGTTGGCGCGCTTGCGCGCAGTTTCAACCACATGACGGGCCAATTGGTAGGCCAGCGCGAGCGGCTCGTCCAAACCGAGCGCGTCGCCGCCTGGCGCGAGCTTGCCCGCCGTCTCGCGCACGAGCTCAAGAACCCGCTCTTTCCCCTCCAGCTCACCGTCGAAAACCTCACCCGCGCGCGCCAGCTCCCCGAGTCCGAGTTCGACGAGGTCTTTCGCGAGAGCACCGCGACCCTGGGCATGGAGATCGCCAACCTGAAGACCATCATTGGCCGCTTCAGCGACTTCAGCAAGATGCCCAAGCCGGAGCTGGAGCGCATTGACGCCAGAGACGCGATCGAGCGCGTGCGCTCTTTGTACGAAGCCGCGGGCGAACAGAACGCCGCGACGATTCGCTTTGAGGTGCAGCTCTCAGCCCAGCCCATGCCCCTTGACGCCGATCCGGAGCTTTTGCATCGCGCACTGAGCAATCTGGTCCT
>Ga0182014_10001868_pt1 | contig 27512 bp, 21 predicted proteins | sample 612S2DmetaG_FD_120489 | JGI IMG/M metagenome (GOLD analysis project Ga0182014, IMG submission 120489) | Permafrost microbial communities from Stordalen Mire, Sweden - 612S2D metaG | ecosystem: Environmental > Terrestrial > Soil > Wetlands > Permafrost | place: Sweden: Stordalen | collected... | reverse complement strand
CGCGAATTCCGGGCTATCGAGGATCGTACGGAGATGGGCGCGAGACGCCGTTCAAGCGCGTAGGCAGGAGACGCCGTAATGCGCGACCGGCGGACTATTCTTTCACCTGTCCGGCGTGAAGCAGTGCGAGCAGTCCGGCCTCGTCGATCACCGGAACCTTGAGTTCGAGGGCTTTGTCCAGCTTGGAGCCGGCCTCTTCGCCCGCCACCACGTAGCTGGTCTTTTTGCTCACCGACCCGGCAGTCTTGCCGCCTGCGTCCTCGATTCTCTTTTTGGCTTCGTCGCGCGTGAGTGTGGGCAGGGTTCCGGTGAGCACAAACGTCAAGCCCACCAACTGCGTCGACCGCTGCTTCTTCTCGGCTGTCATGTCCACGCCGGCCTTCTTGAGGCTCTCAATCAGCACCAGGTTAGCAGGTTGCGCAAAGAACTCCAGAATCGCCTGGGAGATGCGCGGGCCTACCTCTTCCACACGTTCCAACTCTTCCGCGGTTGCGTTCTCGAGCGCCTCGATGGAGCCGAACTCCTCGGCCAGCAGCTCCGCCGTGCGCTCGCCGACGAAACGAATGCCGAGGCCCATGAGGACGCGCGCGAGGCCGGCCTTCTTCGACCCTTCGATTTGGCTCATCAGTGCCTTCGCGGATTTCTCAGCAAAGCGATCGAGGCCGGCCAACTGTTCTTCGCTCAGCGCATAGAGATCGGCCACGCTGCGCACCATGCCGCGATCGAGCAACTGCTGCACCACTGCCTCCCCGAGGCCTTCGATGTTCATGACTTCGCGGCGACCGAAGTGGAGCAGGGTTTCGCGGAGCTTGGCGGGACAGTCGGCGTTGACGCAGCGATAGTCCACCTCGCCTTCGGCACGGACGACATCGCTCTGGCACTCTGGACATTTCGTTGGGAACTCGAATTGCTGTTTACCGCGCGGGTGCTCGGCGTCTTCGACGACCTCGACGACTTTGGGAATGACGTCGCCGCCGCGCTCTACCTTGACGGCGTCGCCGATCTTGAGGCCGAGGCGCTCGATGAAGTCTGCGTTGTGAAGGGTGGCGCGGCTGACGGTGGTGCCACCGATGAAGACTGGGGCGAGTTCGGCCACGGGCGTGAGCTTGCCGGTGCGGCCTACCTGCACGGTGATGTCGCGGACCACCGTGATGCCAGACTTGGCGGTGAACTTGTAGGCGATGGCCCAGCGCGGGGCGCGGCCGGTGTAGCCCAGGCGCTGCTGGGTTGCGTGGGAGTCGACTTTGAGGACGACACCGTCGATCTCGTAGCCGAGCGTGGAGCGGGCGGCCTCGGCGTTGTCGATGAACTTCATCATGGCTTCGACGGAGTCGACACGCGCGCGATGCGGATTCACGCGGAAGCCGAGAGCGGCGAGCGCCTCAAGAGTAGCCGTTTGGCCAGCAGCGAAGTACTCGCCTTCAACGAGCAGGAAATAAGCGAAGAAGACGAGACCGCGGTTGGCGACGATGCTGGGCTCGAGGGTGCGCAGGGTGCCGGCTGCAGAGTTGCGCGGATTGACGAAGGCCGGGAGCCCTTCGCGCTCGCGCTCTTCGTTCATGCGCTGGAAAGCTTCTTCCGGAATCACGACTTCGCCACGGACTTCAATGGACTGGGGCAGGCCGGCCTTCTTCAGCTTTTCGGCGGAGAGACTGAGAGGCACGCTGCGGATGGTGCGGATGTTGGTGGTAACGTCCTCGCCGGTTTGGCCGTCGCCGCGGGTGACACCGGTAGCAAGCCGCGCGACGCCGTCTTCACCGCCCGCATAGCTCAGCGCGACGCTCAGGCCGTCCAGCTTGAGCTCGGCGATGTAGTCGACAGGGAACTTTTTCGCCCTTTCGCGAATCTCTGCGTCGATTGCTTCGTCAGCCGTTGCTGCGCTCGTTTCTGGAGATTCTAAATCGACAAGGGCGGTCAAACCGCGGTGCCCGGCCAGCTCGCGGACGCGGCGGTCCCAGTCGGCAAGCTCCTCGGCGGAATAGGCATTGTCGAGCGAGAGCATGGGCCGCGAGTGGCGCACCTTCCTGAAGCCCTCGGCGGGCTTGCCGCCCACACGCTGGGTGGGCGAGTCGGGAGTAAGCAGCTCCGGATGCGCGGACTCGATCCGCTTGAGCTCGTTCATCTGCGCGTCGTATTCGGCGTCGGAGATCTCGGGGGCATCGAGGACGTAATACAGGTGCTCGTGGTGGCGCAGTTCCGCGCGGAGGTCTTCGGCGCGTGCTGCGGCGCTGGCGGCAGGGTCTGGACGGTTTGGTTCGGCCATGGGGTGAATTATAGGAGGCGGCGGGGGGCTTGAGCAGGGTCGGCGTGTGCGATGGATTTGAAGTTCGTCAGGCGATTGGGTGGTTTTCTATTTGGCGAGTTGGCCCCGGCTTTGCCGGGATGGCGAGTTGGCAGGTTGGCCCTGGCTTTTTGCGTGGGAGCGAGATGATGGATTCGCTACCGCTGTGCGGAGGTGGCCCGTTCGCGGGCGGCGCGGGTTAGGATGGTTGGCAGAGAGCATGGAGCCAATCACTCATTTTCTAACCGGAGCCTGCATCGGCCGGGCGGGGCTGAACCGCAAGTCGCGTTACGCAACTCTGGCGGCAGTGCTGGCCGCGGAGGCTGCCGACATCGACATCCTCTGGTCCTTCGCGGGGCCGGTGGAATCGCTCAAGCACCATCGCGGCATCACGCACACGTTTTTGGCCGCGCCATTTATGGCGGGTGCGGCGGTGGGCGCGGTTTGGCTGTGGAATCTCTGGCGGGAACGGCGGCGCTCTCGCACCGCAAATGCACTCAACCAAAATCCAAAAGAGCCCACGGCTCCGCCGCCGATACGATGGAGATGGCTCTATCTGACCGCGATGATCGCCGCGCTGAGCCACCTGCTGCTCGACTGGACCAACAACTACGGGCTGCGGCCCTTCTTCCCCTTCAATCCACGCTGGTACGCGGGAAGCTTCGTCTTTATCGCCGAACCGGTTCTGTGGGCGCTGTTTTTCCTGGCCCTGTTCATGCCCTGGGTCTTCGGGCTCGCCGACAGCGAGATCGGCGCCCGCCGGAAGGCATTTCGGGGCCGCGGCTGGGCGATCTTTGCGCTTGCCGGCATGGCCGTGCTCTGGTGCTGGCGCTGGGCGGAACAGGCGCAGGCGCGCGCCATCCTTGAGAACATTCAGGTGACGGCGGCCCAGGTGAAGCGGGTCGCTCTTGAGCCTTATCCGGTGAACCCGTACCGCTGGCACGCGATCCTGGAGACGGGGGATTCCTACCAGACCGCCGAGATCAATACCTGGACGGGCGAGATCGACAGCGATTCGAAACGCGACGCGATTTTCAAACCTGCCGATACGCCCGCGGTCGAGGCTGCAAAGAAGACACTGCTGGGTCAGGTTTATCTCGACTGGGGGCTTTGGGCGGTGGTGCGCGATGCCGGTCAGGAGCCCGTGGCAGCCATGCCGCCGCCCAATCTGCCTCCGAACCGGCAGTGGACAACGGTTGAGTTCTCCGACTTGCGTTTCGCTTATTCTTTTATGGGCACGCGCAATGAGGCTGGACGGACGCCACTCGGCGGATGGGTTTATATCGTGGATAACCGCGACGACGCAGGCGAAGGAATGGGAGGACGGCAGCAGAAATAGGCGGATCTGCCCAGACTTTTTGCTCTCGATGGAAATATTTGTTGGCCCTGTGGAACGGTTTAGGTTGACCGCGCGCCCCGTGGACCGCAGAATGAAAGAGAAGAGTTTTTGCTGCCGGAATGCCCTTCCCTAAGCCAGAGGTTTTCGAGTCAAAATCGTCGAGGCGGGGAAACGATCCTATAAACCAAAAGAATGAGGTCCTCATGTTCGCATATCTGCTTCTGCTGGCTGCAGTCCTGACCCGTGTTCTGCCCCATGCCGGGTGGTTGAACTTTACGGCGGTGGGCGGCGCGCTGCTCTACTTTGGCGCGCGGCGCTCGTGGCGCGAGATGCTAGCCCCGCTGGCGGTCCTGATGGCGACCGATTATTACCTGACGGTTTTCGCCTACCACTACGCCTTCCGCTGGGAGGCTTACCTGCCCACCTGGGCCTGGTATGTAATGGCGATGGCGCTGGGGCAGATTCTGCTTCGCGCACGGTCTTCGTTTGTGCGTGTGGCGGCAGCCGCTCTGCTCGGGCCGACGTCGTTCTTTGTGGTTTCGAATTACGCGGTGTGGGTTGGGGGCGGGATGTATCCGCACACACTGGCCGGGCTTCAGGCGTGCTACGCAGCGGCCATTCCCTTTTACCGCAACGATGTGGCTTCGACGGCGATTGTGCTGGGGCTGGCTTTCGGGGTTCCAGCGCTGGCAAGGCGTTGGAGTGCGGCCCCCGCGCAGGCGGCGTTGGCGGGGAAGTAATTCGCTCGAGGCGCTAATCCTCGAGCAGCTTGCCAGAGCGTTTTTTCTTCATCCACCACCAGGCAAATCCAAGCCCGGCCAAGAGGCCTACTATGGCGACCAGGCGCAGGGCGTGGTGCGCTACCAGATCGACCGCGCCGGGACCCAGCTTGAGCACCAGGATCGACAGGATCAGCCAGCGCACCATTCTTCCAGTAAAAACAGCGAACATGAAGGGCAGAACCCTCATCTCGAAGACGCCTGAGGCGAAGACGAACATCTTCCAGGGCGCGGGCGGCGGCAGCATGGAAGGAATCATGACGGCCAGAAACTCCTGGCGCTCGAAGCGGAGGCGGATACGGTCGAAACGGGCGCGGTCTATGCGCTTGAGCAGGAACAGTTCGCCTCCGGCGCGGCCCAGGCCGTAGGGGAGCAGCCCGCCGATGGAGGAGCCGATGGCCGCCATCAGGCAATAGACCCAAAAATGATTTTTGTTGTTCCAGATGTAGACGGCCAGAATCGCGTCCATGGGAACGGGGATGGTCGAGGAGTCAAGCAGCGCGATGACGCCCACACCCCAAAAACCAAGTTTCGCAAGCGCAGGCAGTATCACCAACTTCCACTTGGCCATGATTCTTACAAAAAACTGCTTCAAACAAGTTCCCTTTCCGGTTTCTGACGCGTCCATTCAGAAAGACCATTGTACGAGGCGTGGCTCCGGGAAGGAATCGAACGGGTTTGCACCTTACGGGTGAGAAGCTGCTGGATCGGTATTCCAACGGAATGAGAGAATAGATAGAGAGGACTCGCAGCGGAGCCGGCAAGACAGAAATCCCTCCGCGCGGCCCATCGGGAACGAATGCCCACAAGCGAAGCGCCAGCCGACGTGAACGAGCCCAACAAGCCGCCCCAGGCCAGTCCTGAGGCCGGTCTTGATCAGGAGAGCGCTGTCCTGGTGGAGGAGGGCCGCGAGCCCGCCGCCCCGGTGGTGCGCGGTTCGCGCTGGATCGACTACGACTCGCACGAACTGCTGGAGATGATCGGCGAACTCGAGGACGAGCGGCGCTGGGCCCGGCTGCGCGAAGGAATGCTGTGGGCGGTTCTGGTTCACCTGGCGCTCTTGCTGGGGCTGTTTCTGTTGCCGAAGTATGTCTTCGTTCCGCAGGTGGTGGACAAGACATCGAGGCTGGACAAGGACGAGTTCACGTACATGGACACTCCGCGGTTCCGGCCAAAGGTCGAACCGAAGCCCGCGATGAAGCCGCCGCAGATCGACAAGAAGACGCTGGAGGAGATGCAGAAGTCCGCTCCGCCGCCTGCGGCTGAGACCAAGCAACCCGAGCCGGCTCCGGTTCAGCCTGCGCCGCAACCACCGCCGATTCCGCCGACCCCTCAGACGCAGTCGCAGCTTGAGGCGCCGCGGCCGGCGGCGGTGCCGGCGCGGCCGAACTTCGCCATGAACTCCGCGAATCCGGCCGACCAGCTTCGCGAGGCAATGAAGAATGCCGCGCGCGCGCACGGCTCGGGCGATGCCGGTAACCTGGGCGCCGACAGACTGGCCAGGCATCCCGGCGCAGGCACGGGCGGCGTTCAGGTTCTCTCCGATACGCAGGGGGTCGATTTCAGCAACTGGCTGCAGCGCTGGCACTGGGAGACGGAGCACACGTGGGATCCGCTGATTCCCGACGAGGTCAATCCGCCGATCTATAAATCCGGCGCGGTCGCCATCCGCTTCAAGGTATTGCCCAACGGGCGCCTGATGGATGGCAGCCTGGTGCTGGAAGGCCGTTCCGGCGACGTTGCGCTGGACAGGGCGGCCTGGGGCGCGCTGACTGGGTCCAACTATCCGCCGCTGCCAAGGGACTTCCACGGGCCCTATTTGGAGCTGCGCGCTTACTTCCTCTATAACATGGAAGTGCCAAGGTAGAACCGGCCCCGGGGATCGATTCTGCCGCGCATATCAACCACCGATGGCTACAACGATGGGCCGAAGATCAAAGCCCACGCACCGAAAAGTCGATGCGTGGGCCTTCTTGCGATTGGTGGGGCGACCGCTTTGCAGATACGCACAAGATGCAACGGGGGCCAAGGAGGAGGGCCTGAGGCCGTTCTCTCTTATTGGGGCAGGGGCAGCTTCTTGCGCTGCGGTGGCTGGTCGCTGGGGATTGCCCGATTCGGGTCCTGCGCAGAGTTGTCCGCCGCGTTCGACATGGAGGCCAGTTCGGACTGGCGATACTTCGATGTGCTTACGTATCCGTGTATGTGGTCCTTGCCGATGTCGTTGATTACGATTTCGATAGGCTGCGGACTGTCGGGCATGTAGAACATGACCGGCTGGAAGAGATTCACGTGCTTCTGCGACAAGTTGCGATCGTTGACCAGCATCTCCATGTCGGCGTATTGATGCTTGTCATTAGCTTTCTTTAGCCGCAGTTCGACTGATCCAGCGCGCTTGAACTGTTTCGATTTGGAGAGGTCGAACTCCGCGTAGTTGCGTTCGCCCTTTTTCTCGAGCAGCACCAGCTCATCGTGCGTGTGCGCGATGGACCCGGTGAGTTCGGTGCGCGTGTTCACGAGGTCGCCCTGTGTGGTCGCAAGGCCGTTGCGGGTATCGACAATCGCTTTGCCCTGGGCGTCGAGTTGGGCCTGCAACCTCCTGTAGCGGAGATCGTCGGATTGCCTGTGACCAGCCGGGGGACGGCGGCCGGACCCACTCTGCGCGGAAGGCGCAGGCGGAGCGGGTGGCGCTTCAGCGCGCGAAGATAGCATATTTACCTTGGCCGTGAGGTCGCCGATCTGATGCTGGGTCGCGGTCAACGCGAGGCTCTGCTGCGCATTCTCGGCTGCGAGGGTTTGCGCGGCGCGGTGTTCGTGAATCGCGTAGCCGCCGAGGGTGCCGCCAAGAACCACAACAGCGGCTAGAGCACCCATCGCTTTGTGCGCCACGCTTTCAGGAAGTGAAGCGAATTCGACCATAATGCCTCCGGGGAAGGCTAGGGGAAGCCACCATCCGCGTAGGTGATGCACGTATGGTGCCATTTCTTCAAAGAGAGAAGTGCCGTGATTCCCGTAGGTTGAACGTCGGCGAGGCCTGGGAGAGTGAAAAAACTTCATGGACCGCCGGTAATTATTACCGGCCCAACGACTCCCTGTTGCAAGAGGGGAGCTGAAAGGCAACTGCAGATCTTTCGACTCGTTGCGCTCGCTCAAGATGACACACACGAGTTGGCGATGCCGGAGCATGTTGCGCCGCTGAGCAGCGGCGCAATGAAAAAGCCCGCGCTCGGGAGCACGGGCTTCTGTTCGTGAAGTGTGTTGCGAGATTGCGGCTATCCGTTCAACAGGTCCTGGAGTTTGTTCAGCGTGCGGTGCAGGTCCTTGTCGATGCGGCGCTGCTCCTCGATCTTTGAGATGGAGTGCATCACGGTGGTGTGGTGCTTGTTGCCAAACTGGCGGCCGATCTCGGGCAGGCTGGCCTCGGTCATTTGCTTGGCCAGGTACATGGCGATCTGGCGCGGGACGACGACGTTGCGGGAGTTGTTCTTCTGCTTGAGGTCGCTGACCCTCATGCCGAAGTTTTCGGCGACCGCGCGCTGGATGGCTTCGATGGTGACTTTGCGCACCTGCATGTCGATGAATTGCTTGAGGCACTGCTGGGTTGAGGCGAGCGTGATCTCCATGTGGTTGTGATGGCACCAGGCAATCAGGCGCACCAGGGCGCCTTCCAGCTCGCGCACGTTGGTGCGCACGTTGGAGGCGACGAACAGCGCGACGTCGGTGGGCAATTGCACCTGCTCGGACTCAGCCTTTTTAAGCAGGATGGCGACCTTGGTCTCAAGATCGGGCGGCTGAATGTCGGCGATGAGGCCCCACTCGAAGCGCGAGCGCAGGCGGTCTTCAATCTCGGCCAGTTCCTTGGGCGGACGATCGGAGGCGATGACGATCTGTTTCATGCTTTCGTGGAGCGCGTTGAAGGTATGGAAGAACTCCTCCTGGGTGCGCTCCTTCTGGGCGATGAACTGGATGTCGTCGATGAGCAGCACATCGACGGAGCGGAAACGATCGCGAAAGCTGGTCATGCGGTCGTTGCGCAACGAGGTGATCATCTCGTTGGTGAATTTTTCCGCCGAGGCATAGCAGATGTTCGCGGACGGCTGGCGGCGCTTTACCTCGTGGCCGATGGCGTGCATCAGGTGGGTCTTGCCCATGCCGACGCCGCCATACAGGAAGAGCGGATTGTAGGCGCGCGAGGGGCGCTCGGCGACGGCCAGCGAAGCGGCGCGGGCAAACTGATTGCCGTTGCCGATGACGAAGTTGTCGAAGGTGTAACGCGAGTTGAGTTGCGCGGCGGTGGACCAGTCGAAGCGGCCCTGCTCGGGAGTGCGCGCGGGAGCCTGCGGCGGCGCCGTGGGCGCGTGCGCGGGCACCGGGGCAAAACCGCCGTCTTTGCGCTGAGGAGGAATGGATGGGTCTTCCTCGGCGGTGACGAAGCTCACATCGTCGAACTCGAGCGATTGCAGATCGATGGCTTCCTGAATCAGGTCGCCATACTTGTCGCCGATGTGCTGAAACTCAGGCGACGGCACGCGCACGTAAAGGGTTCGCCCTGTCGCGTGGCTGTAGCGCGTCGGCTTGAGCCAGGTCTCGAAGGACTGCCGGATTACTTTTTTCTCTAACGCCGCGAGGATCTGGAGCCAGGGGTTAAGAGGCGAACTGGGAGAGGGTGCAAATGACATCGTACAAATCCTTGCTTGAGTCGCCCGCGAAATAAAAGACTGTTCGGTTTTCGGAATTCAGGCAACGGCTACCGCATGGCGGAGGATGTTGAATTCCGCCGAACATCGATGGCCGAGTACCTATTTGCCGCTGATCTGCCCCTGAAAAATTCGGGATCGGGGCGGTGAGTAAAAAACCGTTCCGTGGGACGCTCTAAACTTTCCTGAACGGTCCCGATGTTAGCACATTTGGCGTTCGTTGCAATCACTCTTTAACAGAACTTTTCGTCCTCTTGAAGGAGTTGCACCATTGAAGGTGAAACTGCGCTATAAAAGTTACCAGAGTCACCGCATGAGGCCGAGAGGTCTCGTCATTCGGTTCGAAGCGCAGGTTGCATTTTCGCATGCCTCGTTGTTCATCTGTGTTTGCGACTCCGCAATGTGCGCCAGGGCGCGCTGGATTCCCGAGGCGGCTTGCGATATACTCGAAGATGCTGTCAAAGCGCAGATTCTTTAGAGGAAACAGGAGCGCATTTCCATGCCCAAGCGCACATTTCAACCCAATCGCCGCCACCGTGTGAAGACACACGGTTTTCGGGCGCGCATGAAGACCAAGTCCGGCGCAGCCGTGTTGAGCCGTCGCCGCGCCATCGGCCGCAAGCGCGTTTCGGTCAGCGCCGGCTTCCGCGACTAACCCTTCCCTGCTGTGCAGCCCACGCTTCTGCGCCTTCCTGTTTGTTCCGGAACGCGGCGATTGCTTTGGCCGCTCCGGGATCCGCAAGAACTTCGGGGTCCGCAAGAATTGGTCCCAAGATTCGATCCCAGGGATTCGACCTTAGTCTCCCAGGGATGGTTAGATCGAGAGCGAGCACTCGCTGGCAACGCCATGAAGTCCACGTCCAAGTCTGCTGAGCCTGCCGAGCCCGCCCAGCGCCAATCGCTGACAAGTCAGCGCCTGCGCAAGCACGCCGACTATCAACACGCGTATGCTGGCGCGCGCAAAAAGCAATCGGCATCGATGAGCTGGTTTCTTGCGCCGCAACTGCCAGCCGGCCCTTGCGCCGCAAACATGCGCATCGGGCTCACCGCGGGCAAGGTGCTGGGCAAGGCGCATGAGCGCAATCGCATCAAGCGCCGCATGCGCGAGGCCCTGCGCCGCCATGTGGACCTGCTACCAGCGGGCTTCGACCTGATCTTTCATCCGCGGCGCACAGTGCTCACCATTGAGTTTGCGAAACTTGAGGCGGAGATTGTGCGAATCCTTCAGCAGGCAAAAGCCGACGCCGCGCGCGGCGTACAGAAACCGGTCCCGCACACCGCACCGGCGGCGAATGCCGCCAAGCCCGCTCTATGACGCGCCTTCTGCTCGCTCTGCTCGCCTTCTATCGCCGCTGGCTTTCGCCGGCTTTGCACTCGCTGGGAACGGGCGGATGCCGGTATCTGCCTACATGCTCGGAGTATGCCGTGGTAGCCATCTCGACGCACGGTCCGCTGCGCGGAACCGGGCTGGCTCTATGGAGGCTGCTGCGCTGCCACCCGTTCACACGAGGAGGCCTCGATCCCGTTCCACCGGCTGGACATTTCGGGTAGTGGGTCAGTTTGGATTGGTATTCCCTCAGGGGCTAAAGCCCGCGTTTGTTTTGCGAGATTCATGTACGGGCTGAAGCCCGTACCCTTCAAATTGATCCACTACCGGATTTTGCGAAGACAAGACCGTTTCGCCACGAACCGTTACCATAGAAGGAGCGGCTGCCTTACGGGCTGCCCTCTTGAACTGACAGGACGTAACCTTTGCCCGAAATAGTCAATCCCAATCTTCAGACGCAGGGTCCCGGCGGCGGCAGCGGCGGCGGCGATATGCGTTCGACCATTGCCCTCACGTTGGTTGTGCTGGTCGCGCTGTTGGGCTACCAGTACTTCTTCGCCAAGCCCGCGGCGCAGCAGACAGCGCAACAATCCACGCAGCAGGCGCAATCGCAAACGGCGCAGCCCGCCGAGCAACAAGCCGGGCAGCAGGCAGCATCCGGGCAAACGCAGTTGCCTGCGGCATCGGCACAGGCCGCGGCGACAACCCCCTCCGTCGGCGCCGCCATCGAGTCCGATATCACGGTTGAGAACGAGGTCTACAAGATCGTCTTCACCAATCGCGGCGCGCATGTGAAGCAATGGATCTTGAAAAAATACGTCGACACCGCCGGCAAGCCGCTGAATATGGTGCAGCCCCAGGTCGCGGATCGGTTCGGCTATCCGCTCTCGCTGTATACCTATGAGCCGCAGCTTACTTCGCAGTTGAACAGCGCGCTGTATCAGGTGACGGTGGAAGGCACGCAGCCTTCGGCCACGGGCCTGGTGCCAGCTCCCAACACGGTGACCTACCGCTACGCCGCGAATGGACTCGATGTGGTCAAGACGTTCCGGTTCGATTCCAGCTTCGTGGTTACCGTCGAGACGTCGGTGAAGCGCAACGGTTCTCCGGTGCGCGCGCTGGTGGAGTGGCCGGCGGGCCTAGGGGACATGGAAGAGTTCCTGCCCTCGTCGACGACGCGCTCATCGGTGCGCACCTCGGCCGCTTCGTACTTCGCATGGTCGCTGGACGGCAAGCAGGACTCGACCGGCGCGAAGAAGGTGAGCGGCAACGCGACGCTCGACCAGCCCTACAGCTATGCGGCGATCACGGATCTTTACTTTACCGCGGCCTTCCTGCCCGACAACCCGGAGCGCACCAGCGTAGTCACGCTGCACAACAAGTTCGACCTGCCCAGCAACCTGAGCGATCCGAGCAGCCAAAAGACACCCGCGGATGTGATCGGCCTGGCCATCGGCGATACCAGCGGCTCCACGCGGGTGCGGCTCTACGCGGGCCCCAAGGCCACCGACGTCCTGGCGTCCATACATGCCATGGGCCCGGACGGCAAGCCAACCGGCCAATCCCTCGAACCGCTCATCCAGTTCGGCTGGCTTACCGTCATTGCCAAGCCTCTCTACTGGGCTCTGCGCTTCCTGTACGAGCACGGCATCGGCAACTGGGGCTGGGCCATCATCATCGTCACCGTCATCTTCAACCTGGTGCTGCTGCCTACCCGCTTCATGATGATGAAGTCCTCGCTGAAGATGATGCGCATTCAGCCCAAGGTAGACGCCATCAAGAAGCGCTATGCCAACCTCAAGGTGAACGATCCCAAGCGGACCGAGATGAACACCGAGATGATGGCGCTTTACAAGGACGAAGGCGTCAACATGTATGGCGGCTGCCTGCCACTGCTGTTGCAGATGCCGCTGTTCTTCGCCTACTACCGGGTGCTGGCCAACGTCATCGAACTGCGCCAGGCTCACTGGTTCTGGCTCACCGATCTCTCCGTGCCCGACCCGCTTTATATCCTGCCGATTCTGATTATCGTGACCATGTTCCTGGTGCAGTTCCTCACCCCCTCGCCGGGAATGGATCCGGCACAGCGGCGCATGATGGCCTTCATGATGCCCGTGATCTTTGGCTTCTCGATGTTGCACTTCCCTTCGGGACTGGCACTCTACTGGGGCACCGGCAACATCATCAACCTCGGCATTCAGCTTGGCATCAACCGGTCCAAGCTGGGCCGGGAGATGCACGAGATCGCCGCCAAGCGGGCCGCGAAGAAGGCCGGAGTGAATCCGAAGACGGTCCAGGGGCGGCGTTAAACGCGGAGCGGCGGACAGACGTCCAGTGCTCCATCCTCGCTCGATGCAACCGGCTCTCTTGGTGTATCTTCCTACCCATGGAATCTCCAAACGGCATTCCGCATCCGGCGCCTGAAGCAGAAGAGGTTTATCGCCGCTGGCTGCAGTTTCTGGACGACGAGCTCACCCGCCATGATTCCCCGGAGCGGCGCTCGGAGATCGTGCGCGACCAGCTTCACCAGCTCTACCTGGGCCGCCCGCACGGGATGAAGACCAGCATCACGCTGACCTCGGAGCTGCCCGGCACCATTCTGGCGCTGTCGCTGGACCCGGCCAACGTCACGCTTGAAGCCGAGTATTATGCCGACACCGACCGCGAGCGCTACGCCCGCCGCAAGCCGCTGCTGTGGTTCTGGAAGATGTTCGACCGTTCGCCGATCGGCCTCAACCACTGGCTTGGCCTGCGTTTCCGCTGCATGTTGGGCCGCCACATCTTCGAACACCTTGGGGCGGGTGTGAAGATCTACCACGGCGTCGAGCTCACCTTCGGCTACAACATGTCGATCGGCGACGGAGCCACCATCCGGCAGGGCGCGCTGCTGAACGATCGCGGCGGCATTACGATCGGCAAGAGCGCGGTGATCGGCTCCTTCGCACGGGTGTATTCGCAGTCCTACGATCCGGAGGACCTTGAGAAGATCACGCTCGTGCCCACGACGATTGGTCCGCGGGCGCGCATCGCCAGCCACGCGATTGTGCTGGCCGGGCACAATGTGGCGGAGGGCGAAGCGGTGGGCACATTTCCGGCCAGCGGGATGTAGAGCCATCAGGACCCACCATGCTACTCTGAGCTTTCCGGACTGTGGAGAGATCGTTTGTTAGAAACACGCTTTCTTATTGCCGTTTTCGAGTTTGTCCTGCTGCTGTTTTCGCTCAGCTTTCATGAGTGCGCCCATGCCTGGATGGCTTCGCGCCTGGGCGACCAGACGGCCCGCCTCGAAGGGCGCATCACGCTGAATCCCATGTACCATGTGGACCCCATCGGGACGCTGCTGTTTCCCGCTCTGATCATCTTCGGGCCCTTCATCGGATTCAGTCTCTTCAGCGGATTCCTGGTGGGCTGGGCGAAGCCCACGCCGGTGATCACGCGCAACTTCCGCAAGATTGTGCGCGACGACAACCTGACTACGCTGGCGGGGCCGGTGTCGAACCTGCTGATCGTGGTGGTTGCATTTACGATTCTGGCGATCGTGGCCTTGGTAATCCCCGACGGACACAAAGTCGTTATTATCTCGTTCCTCTCCGTGCTTCGCCCCGGAGAGGGAATCATCCCCCATCCGCTGCTCCTGGTCTGCTCAGTGGCAATTCTGGTCAACCTGTGCCTGTTCTTCTTCAACCTGCTTCCGATTCCGCCGCTCGACGGCAGCCGCATCCTGCGCAATCTGCTGCCTTACAATGCCGTCCAGGTGTACGACCGGATTCCCATCTGGGTCAGTTACCTGTTCATGATTTTTGTCGGCGGATTTGTTATGAGCCTGCTGCTCAGCCCGTCCATAGCGCTTGTTTGCTATGGGCTGGCGCGCCTTTAGATTGCCGGCCGCTCGCTTCCCGCTACAATGGAATGAGCCTTTTTGAGCAATTCTCTTGAAAGACGGCGGCACTCTCCCGGCGCTGCCCTGGAATCGAAGACAAAGATGCCTGAACCCGCAACCTCATCTCCCCGCCCTCGCGTGCTCAGCGGCATGCGCCCCACCGGCAAGCTCCACCTGGGCAACTACATGGGCGCACTGGCCAACTGGGTCAAGCTGCAAGACTCTGCCCAGTACGAGTGCTACTTTTTTATTGCCGACCTTCATGCGCTGACCACCGACTACGCGGATACCTCGGGCATCGCGCCCAATACGCTTGAGGTGGCGCTGGACTTCCTCGGCGCGGGGCTCGATCCGGCGCGTTCGACGATTTTTGTGCAGAGCATGGTGAAGCAGCACTTCGAACTGCCGTTGTATCTGGGCATGATTACGCCTCTCGGCTGGCTTGAGCGCGTGCCCAGCTACAAGGAGATGCAGGAGAACCTGGCCCACAAGGATCTGACCATGTACGGGTTCCTCGGATATCCGGTGCTGATGGCCTCCGACATTCTGCTTTACCAGCCGGAGTTTGTGCCTGTGGGTCAGGACCAGCAGGCGCATGTGGAAATTACGCGCGAGATTGCGCGGCGGTTCAATTTTCTCTACGGAACACCGGGTGCCCATTCCGTAATCCCCGGCGAGTCATTGGCATTCACCATGGTTACATCGGGTGGCGTAGGAGCCCAACCACTCCCCGAGAATCAGACAACGGTAATCCTTCCCGAGCCCAAGGTGCTGCTTACGCCTTCGCCGAAGTTGCCCGGCACCGACGGGCGCAAGATGTCGAAGAGCTACGGGAACACCATTCAGATGACCGATGCGGAGCCGGTTGTTCGGCAAAAGCTGAAGACGATGGTGACCGACCCGGCGCGCGTTCGCCGCACGGACAAGGGCGACCCCGACAAGTGCCCGGTGGGCGATCTGCACAAGGTCTTTTCGACGCCGGAGACGCTGGCCAAGGTTTACGACGGCTGCCGCTCGGCAGGGATCGGCTGCATCGAGTGCAAGGGCTGGGCCGCCGATGCGCTGGTCGAGATTCTCAAACCGATCCAGGAGCGGCGGGCGGGTTACGGCGACGCGCAGGTGAAAGAGATACTGAGAGACGGTTCGAACAGAGCCAGCGCCCGCGCCGAAGAGACCATGGTGCAAGTGCGTTCGGCGATGAAATTGACGTCGACCACCGAGGACAACCGATAGTGTGGCCTGTGCCGCCGGGGGAATACAGATGGAAGAAGAAAGACTCCCGTGGTGGCGCAGGGCTCTGAGGTTTGCACTGGGCGGCATACGCTCGGGATTCGGGCTTTTCTCGCGATCCCCTAAAACTGGCGCAGCAAACGATCCGGAGATCGTTGCCGGGCAAAAAGAAGATTCGGAAGAAGAAGCAGAATTGATCGAAGATTCCCCTAAGTTGGAACCCATCGCTGAACCGGTGCATGAATCGCAGCCCGACGCCTCGGTTGAGGTTGCTGAGGTAGAGCCCCGTTCTGATCGGGTAGCAACCGTTGGTGTTGACCCACAGATAGAGTCGGCGGAACCGGAGCCGGCGTTAGTGGCCGCGGAAGAAGACTCGCAGTTTGCTGGGCAGAGTGAGAGTGCCTCCGCAGGGGCTAAAGCCCTTGATGATTCTGAGGCGGTTGCGGCACGACTAAAGTCATGCCCTGTTACAGAGCCTGTGAGAGATTCCGTTACAGAGCCTGTGGAAGTCTCCGCTGAAGCGAGTCTTTGCGAAGACGATGGAGCGCTCGGTGATTCTGACGCAGATGCGGCACGGCCAGAGACCACCTTCGGGAGTTCGGTCGCCCCTACGGGGCTCACTGATTTCCATCCCGCTTTCCCAGGACTGCGTCCTGGGCTATTTTCGACGGCTCCCTCCGGGAGCGATTTGCCAGACGGATCAGCCGGATTCTCATCCCCTTTGGTGGGCTCCGGGCCAATGGGGGGGCAACTAGGGTCATGCCCCGATGCAGAGCAACCGGGAGCTTCCACGAAACCGGGTGTTTCCGCGTCTGGTGAACCCGCTGAGCAAGAGCCTGAAGTTGAAGCGGAGCAGGAGGCCGAGGCCGTTGCCGGGCCGACCGCAAGCGCGGAATCCACTTTTGCCGATGAGCCGGTGCTGGAAGAGGCCGCTTCACCCGTAGAATTGTCCGTAGAATTGAAGGAGCCGGCGATCGAAGAGCCTCGCAAGAAGACAGCCGGACAGCCAGCCGCGAACGAAGGCGAATCTCCAGAGCAGACGGCGTCCGTAGCCGAGGCCGCGCCTGAAACTGAGCCGGCGATTGAGCAAGCTGCCGAGATAGACCCCGAGCCCGCCAAAATACCGATGGAATTGAATGAGCCAATCCGGGAGCAGGAAGGCGAGCCAGCAGCGTCGAGCGAGACTGCGCCCGTTGCCCAACCGGCCAGCGAAGAGGATGCGGGTGATTTGGCCGCTGTCCCGGCGGAGACTTTCGTTGCGGAATCAGCCGCGGTAGCGATTGCAGCCGAAGCGCCTGCCGCAGAAGCGGCGGCTGAGCCAGCCGTTGAAGATGTCGCCATTCCGGCGCAAGAGCCGGCGCCGGCAGCTCCGCAGAAGCCCTTCATCAAGCTCGAATCCCGCGACAACGAGGCCGATCTTTCGCCCTTCTCGGTGGTGGTTTCGCAGGTCTACGACGGCCCGCTCGACCTTTTGCTCGATCTGATCCGCAAGCAGGACATCGACATCTACGACATTCCCATCGCCAGGATCACGGCGCAGTTCCTGGCCTACGTAAATCAGTTGAAGGCCACCGACGTGGATGTGGCCGGCGAATTCATCTACACCGCGTCGCTGCTGATCCACATCAAGAGCAAGATGCTGCTTCCGCGCGCGCCGGCCGGTCCGGACGATGCCGCCGAGGATCCCCGGCGCGAACTCGTCGAGCGGCTGCTGGAGCACGAGCGCTTCAAGAGCGCCGCGCAGATGCTGCAGCAGAAACAGATGCTCGAAGCCGCCACGTGGACCAATCCCGGCCTGCGCGAGTTTCAGGACGACGCCGGCGCCGAACCCGAAATTGCCGCCGACACCGTGGACCTGGTGCGTGTGTTCCGGGACATTCTGGAGCGCGCCCGCAACCGGCCGGTGATCAATGTCGAGGAAGACTCGGTGACCGTGGGCCAGATGATCCAGTTCCTCTCCCGGCGCCTCACCATGGAAGACAAGCCTGTGGCGCTGCGCCGGCTGCTGAGCCACACCCGCTCCGAGCGGGCGCTGATCGCCATGTTCCTGGCGCTGCTGGAACTGGTTCGGCTTCAGGCTATCCTGCTGCGCCAGGACCGCGCCTTCAGCGAGATCTTCATCAAGAAGCACACCGGGTTCGAGAGCGTGATGAACGATGGGCTGGCGAATGCGCGGGACGACTGGCGGTGATTTGTTATAACGTACGTTATTACATATGCTAAGATACCCAGAGGAGGCCTTCCAATGTCAGCTACTGCGAAGATCATCTCTGTCGGCAACTCCGCCGGAATCGTTCTGCCTAAAGAGACGCTTGCCCACCTGAACGTGAAGAAAGGCGACACACTCTACATCACTGAAGGACCGCACGGAATTCATCTTGTGCCGTTCGATCAGGATTTCGCCACACAAATGGAGGCGGCGCGCGAAATCATGCGTGAAAACCGGGATGTGCTGCAGAGACTTGCGGAGTGAGCGAGCCGGTCTGGGTCAGACAGGACGCAGTTCTCTCCATGCACGAGGAGGCGCTGATGCACCACGGCGGCGCCGAAGGCGTCCGCGATATCGGGCTGCTGGAGTCCGCACTGGCGCGTCCGAAAAACCTGTTCGCCTATGCCGAAGAGATTCCTTCGCTCGCCCGGCTTGCGGCCTCGTATGCCAAAGGTATTGTCGCCAACCATCCTTTCTTGGACGGCAACAAGCGCACTGCCTTCATCGTTTCCGCCACTTTCCTGTTTTTAAACGGAATCAAGCTGACCGCCTCGAAGGAGGACCGCGTCATCACCTTTTGGGGCCTCGCAGATGGGTCTGTGTCCGAAGAGCAATTAGCCCAGTGGTTCGAGCGGTTCACTGCTCATCTCTAATCCCCCTCCCGGCCCCTTTTTCCACCGTCGTTGCCAAGCATTTTCGGTGGTGTCTTAAATGTGCGTTGACACAAAACAACTAGCGGTTGCTTTTCGTTCGTTACGCTCCTATCGTCAAGACATGCCATCGAATCGAACGGAACTCGCGACACTCAAGAATCTAATCTCCCAAGCCGACAGGATTCTAGCTACTGCTCCTGAGTTGCCAGAGAACCGCACAGGCGCCAGCCGTGAGGCCTTGAGCGCAGCGCTCGCCCTGACCGACGATCTGCTTAAGGAATCCAGCCCTACGACGTCTGCCGCGCTTCTAGGCCGCAAGGGGGGCTCTACAACCGCTCGGCTGCATGGGCCTGAGCATTACCGAGCAATGGCTGCGAAGCGGAAGACACATGGCGGCGGCCGGCCTCGCAAACAATCTGAATAGAAGACACCCTCTACCCGCTAAAATGGTTCATCTCAAAAACGAAAGCCCGGCGCGGTGGCCGGGACTTCCGACGTGCGGCTGGTTACCCACATCGTAAGCCCTTCACCGCGACGGTGCAAGGGTGCGTGTGGACGATCAGGACAGACCACCATTGGGGGCATACGCCTTCGAAGAGATCGCGAAGGCCCTCCACGAGGTTAATAAATCGTACTGGTCTGAACTCTCTAAAATGAGGGTAGTAAGCCCGTTTGGCTTCGGACAGAGAGCGGAGCCAGGTCCAGCTCCGCCTAAACTCCCCGAGCATCTTCGCGTGACCCTCTGCGCCTATGCAAGGCAACTATTTCAAACTGAGTGTACAGAATATCCGGTATCTCCAGAGATAGAGCGATGGCTTACCAAACTGGCGGGGCGCGTGACCGAAAGAGTGATGTGCACGGTGGAGAGTTTAGACGCATCATTCCTCGACGCCATCCTTGGCACAAAGACAGATGGCCTTACCTATCACGGGCTGACGCTCACAGAGATGCGTCAGGCGGTTGAATCCGCCCTTGAGGAAGTTAAGAACCTCACACTTGTGCGTTATCAATCAGTGGTTGAGCAAGCAAGCGGAGCCGTGGAAACAGAAGCTCCCGCTGCCATCTCCGAACCGTCCCACGATTCCGAGCCAGACGAGGACGAGGCAGTTGAGGCAGGAAGTATTGAACAGATTGTCGAACACCGCAGAAAGTTGCTAGATGACTACAAAACCGCTACAGGAATTCGGGCCGATCAGAAAATCTATGAGGCCCAGAATTCTGGAATCTACAAGCCGCAGTTTTATCAATGGAAAGATGGGCGACTGTCATCAATCTCCAAGATCACAAAGCGGTTTGAGCAATTTCTCAGAGCAAAAAGGTTACCAATCCCAAGAAACTCTACCAGTTAGAGTTCTACCACCCACGTTTCTCTACCACAGCAGAGAATCTCTACCATGGCAGAACTCGTCAATCTCTACCACTTCTACCACTCATAATTTACTTGTTTTCTACCACTTGCAATTCTTCCGTGGTAACCCGCCATGCTTTGAATATGCAGTGCGGGATTCAAATTCGAGGACCACCAAACATAGTTGCCCGAAAGGGCATTTTCAACGCACTTTTCTCTTGACAAACAACTACCGATAGCAGTATTATTTAACCATGATGAGCGATACAAAGAACGAAAACACAATGACTTGCGAAACTTGTCAACGCAGTTGTCAGAGGTTTGGAACACATCGCAATGGGCTTCGCCGGTTCCGCTGCCCGAATTGCAAGAAGACCTATACCGAAGCTCACTCGCGGGTCCTGGATTCGATGTACATCCCTCAGGAAAAGGCCGTCCTGGCCCTCCGGCTGTTGCTCGAAGGCAACTCGATTCGCTCAACCGAGCGCATTACCGAACTGGACCGCAACACGATCATGAGCTTGCTGGTCAAGGCCGGGGATCGCTGCCAGACCTTGATGATTTCCAAGATTCAGGACCTCACTGTCCAGGATGTAGAGGCGGATGAGATTTGGGGATTTGTCGGCAAGAAAGAAGGCCACAAGTCAGACGATGATGGCGCAGAAGTTGGAGACGCCTATTGCTTCGTCGGCATGGAGCGGAACACGAAGCTGGTACTGGCCTGGCACTTGGGAAAGCGCACTGTTAAATCTACGGATGCCTTTATCGGCAAGCTAGCTTATGCGACTTCGTCGGACAGCCGGTTTCAGTTGACCACTGACGGATTCCAACCCTACGTAAACACCGTCAAAATGCTGCTCCGAGACCGTGTAGACTTCGCCCAACTCATCAAGGTCTATGGCGTGTCCCGCGACGGCGAGCAACGATACAGCCCGGCTGAGGTTGTGGATTCAGTCCCAGTCGAGATCATGGGAAGGCCGGTTGCAGACCGCATCTGCACATCACACATTGAACGTCAGAACCTCAGCATCAGGATGGGAATGCGCCGCATGACCCGGTTGACAAACGGCTTTTCTAAGAAGTGGGAGAACCTAGAATTTGCCTATGCTCTCTGGTTTGCCTATTACAACTTCGTGAGGGTTCACAAGTCGCTACGCGTCACCCCTGCGATGGAAGCCGGGATCACAGACCACATCTGGACTATCGCGGAGTTGATCGCATAGCGGCCCATACCGCTCAGTCGATCCCTAATTCGGCGGCGTGCCGATTTAGTTCGGCAAATGCACTGTAGATTTCAGCGAGTTCGGCGACCATGGATTTGATGCGCCCCAACTCGCAAATTTGGGGGGCTTTTTGAACTCTCGCAAGAATGTCTTGAGGCCATTGCGGGAAGCTTCCGCTGATGTGCTTTAGAGAAGAACTGATACTATCGAGGAATTCTCCGGCGGCTCGCAGTTCACTCTCAATGAGAGCCTTGCGCTCTCTGAGTTCCTTGCGCCGCCTTACGATCCTGAGAATTGCTTGGTCCTGCTCATCGTTACTCATAATGCGGATATAGTACCCCAACTTGGCAAACCGATAAGTCTCAGCCGTGGTATTATCTCGCCATGCCATTCAACCAGAGCCGCGTCATCAGCGAAGTAAATCTCGTGGCGATGGCCTGGGCGCGGGATCATGCGGGTGAGCGTCTGGGCACGAAATGGTACGACGGCGAGGCGAGCAAGGAACCGAGCGAGAAATGGCCTGTCTCGGAATCGGTCCGGCTGGCGATTCGGCAGATTGTCACAGAGGCATTTAGCCACGAGGGGCCGATACGAGAATTGGCTGAACGTATCCGTGTAGCAGGAGGATTCACCAAAGAGCAGGCATGGATCGTTGCCGAGACCGAAGTCAAGTTCGCCATGTCGCACGGAAACCTGGGAGCATGGAAGCGAACCGACGTTGTCACGAAAGTGAAGTGGCTAAAGAGTGGACTCCACAAAGGCCGCGACTGTTGCGATTTGAATTCCGAGGCGGGCGCTGTACCGATTGGCGAAGCGTTTCCGTCTGGAGATGTAGCACCCCCAGCGCACATTGTCTGCTACTGCACCCTCTCAATCGCAGAGATCATTGACCCCACCAAGAAGCGAAATTAGATCGAATCCGGCTCAACGCACATTTAAGACACCACCGCATTTTCCGGATTAGCGCTAACCCGGTGTAGAATCAAGCTTAGCCCGGCACCGGCACCCAAACCGCCGGGTAAACAATCGAGACCCGATTCGATTGTTGGGGTTTTATGGACGTCTTCTTAGCCGACTCTTCACAGTGCTTTAATAAGCCATCCTACTTCTATTCCCTTTTCAATTCCACCGTTGAGCTTGAATCTCGGAGGCCCAGGCGCTCCCGGACTAGATCCGGCCGCCGTGGTGATTTCTGATGGCCGACCTCGCAGCGGTAGTTGACGTAATGCCTACAGGCGAGTCCCTGCTCGATCGCAAGATGAAGAAGTCGCCAAGCCGGGCAGGCATTATTGCGTTTCTGATTGCGCTCGCGGGCGGGCTGGGCTATATCGCCTTTCATGTCGCAAGAGATTTGAACAGTGTAACGATTACCAGCGCGTGGCCTTTTGTGCTGCTGGCTCTGGCGCTGCTGATCGCTCTCGGCTTTGAGTTCGTCAACGGCTTCCACGACACCGCCAATGCCGTGGCCACGGTGATCTATACCCACTCGCTGGAACCGAACATAGCGGTGGTGTGGTCGGGAATCTGCAATCTAGCCGGCGTGCTTTTCTCCACCGGCACCGTAGCTTTTGCGGTGATCACGCTGCTGCCTGTCGAACTGATCCTCCAGGTCAGCTCCGGCGCCGGCTTCGCCATGGTCTTCGCGCTGCTGATTGCCGCCATCTTGTGGAACCTGGGCACCTGGTGGTTCGGACTGCCGGCATCGAGTTCGCATACCATGGTCGGCTCCATCATCGGCGTGGGCCTTGCCAACCAGGTTCTGTCACTGCATACCGGCACTTCAGGCCTGGACTGGCAGCAGGTCATCAAGGTCCTGAAGGCCCTTCTGATTTCGCCCTTGGTGGGCTTCGTGCTGGCGGGCGCTCTGATTCTCATCGCAAAGCGCCTTATCAAGTTTCCTTCGCTCTACGAGGCGCCCAAGAATGACCAGCCGCCACCGTGGCCCATTCGCGCGTTGATGATTGGCACCTGCACAGGCGTCAGCTTCTACCATGGCTCGAACGACGGACAGAAGGGAATGGGGCTGATTATGCTCATTCTCATCGGCACCGTCCCGACGGCCTACGCGCTCAATCACGCCGTCAGTCCCGCGCAAGTGCAGGAATTCATCGCCGCTTCCGAGCAGGCCGGGCAAATCCTCAGCCGGCACGTGGATTCAACCGGCGCCCCGAGTTCCGATCCCCGCGCCGAAGTCACCACCTACATCCGCACCAAGCAGTTGCAGCCGGACACCTTCCTTGCCCTCGGTCAGCTCGTTGAGAACGTAAACCGCGAAGTGGTTCTCTACAAGGAGTTCAACGCGGTTCCCGCGCAGGACCAGACCAACATCCGCAACGACATGTACCTGACCAGCGAGGCTATCCGCTTGATGGAGAAGAACAACAACCCAGGCTTCACCGCCCAGGAGACCGCCGCGCTGAACAACTACAAGAGCAGGCTCGACAAGGCGACGCGCTTCATTCCCGACTGGGTGAAAGTAGCCGTCGCGCTGGCCCTTGGACTTGGCACCATGGTGGGCTGGCGGCGCGTCGTTGTCACGGTGGGAGAAAAGATTGGCAAGGAGCACCTGACCTACGCTCAGGGGGCCAGCGCCGGACTGGTTACGATGGCGACCATCTTTGCGGCCGACCAGTTTGGACTGCCGGTGAGCACCACGCACATCCTCAGCTCGGGTGTGGCCGGCACCATGTCTGCCAACGGAAGCGGCCTGCGCCTGTCCACAGTCCGCAACATCGCCGCAGGCTGGGTATTCACGCTGCCCGCAGCCGCACTGCTCTCCGGGCTGCTGTACTTCCTCTTCCGCAGCCTGTCCTGACGCGGACCCAAGCCAGATCACAGACACCTGAAGCAGTTCTCATCCGGTTTCGGGACTTTGTGTTCGCCCTTCCACTTCGCAGCGCCCACCTCATCCGCGCGCCGTCATTTTCCTTGCCTGCTCAAGTGCGCCATACGCCCAGCCGATAAACGCCTTGAGCGGTCCTCTCAATTGCAGGGCGAATTCGGCAGCGCACGAGGTGTTTCCTAGCCAAGAGAGAGAATCCTGCGCGGATGCGGCCTCCGTCTCCGGCAATGGCTGAGCCGCGATGGGGGGAGAAGCACATGGCTGCGCGAGCTGGACTGACAAAGATGACCGAAACCGCTCAGCCGGAGTTGACGGGCGAGATGCGCTATGTCGCGCGGCAGCCAATCCTGGATATCCATGGGCGCGTGCACGCATACGATCTGCTCTTCCGCAACGCTCCCGAGGTGGTCCTACGCCGGGATGCCGACCTGGCGGTTCAGACCATGCTCGACAATGAAGTCATCTTCGGGCTGGAACGCCTCACGAACGGTCTGCCGGCCTTCATCGCCTGCACCGCGGATGCGCTCATAGGGAACTCGGTGCTGGTTCTGTCACCAGGCCTGACGGTTCTGGGAGTGCCCGCGAGCCTGAATCCCGAACCGGGTCTCGTTGAAGCCTGCCGGACACTGAAAGCGCGCGGCTTCCGTCTTGCGTTGGACGACTTCGCCGGGTGCGAAAGGCCGCATCCGCTGCTGAATCAGGCCGACTACATTCGCCTTGATTTCTCGCGCTTCCGCGAGGCGGAGCGCCAGCAATTGAATAAGGAGGCTCCGGGTTCGGTGGCAATGGTGGCGCAGAAAGTGTTGACGTACGACGACCACCGGAAGGCCTGCTCGATGGGCTTTACCTTGTTTCAGGGCGATTACTTCTGCCACCCGGTGCTCTTGAAGAAGCGCAAGGTGCCCGCCAACGGCCGGTCTCACTTCGAGATTGTGCGCGAGTTGTACCACGATCCTATCGACATCCGGAAGGTGAGCCAGTTGGTCCGGCGCGACGCCGCTCTTACCTACCGGCTGCTGCGGCTGGTCAACTCGCCGGTCTACGGAATCTACCAGGAGGTGCGGTCGGTCGAGGCGGCTATTACTGTGCTGGGTGAGGCGACGTTTCGCCGTGTCGTGTCGCTGGCGGTTTTGAGCGAACTGAACGGAGACCAGCCATCGTCGATTCTGCATATGGCGCTGGTGCGGGCGCGGTTTTGCGAGCTGGCCGCCCGCAACTTCGGCCAGGATGCCGATGAGCAATATCTGCTGGGCATGCTGAGCTTGTTGCCGGCCATGCTCGGCGTGCCGATGGAGGAGATCGTGCCGATTCTTCCCCTTCGCGGCCAGATTTGCGAGGCCTTGGCGGGAACCACGAACCCTGAACGGAAGCTGCTCTGGTGGCTTGAGTCCCACGAACACGCCGACTGGGAATCCTGCGACCAGATCGTCAAGACCTACGGCCTGGATTCGAGACTGCTCATCCAGTGTTACCTGGAGGCCGCCTCCTGGGCCGAGCAGACGTCCGCTGGCTGATCAGGAAGACCGTGACGGCTGGTTAAATCTATTTGTTTATTGTAATTAAGCTTAGAAACCGTTTGCCCCGTACTGGCGTACATGGGCTGTACGGTGTTTTTTTGGATTCGCTGTTAAGCCTTTTAAAGTGTTTGAGTTGGCGCCGGCGTACTGGGATACAGGGGCTGTACGGGCCGGAGTGGGAGTGCTGGAAGTACTTGAAAGATCAGGGGCTTGCCCGAGATTTACAGGCGTACAGCCGGATTTCGCACTCTCCTGGGGGGGGTGGGTTGTTCCTTTGCGGTTTGGCCCTTGGGCGCCGATGGACGAACTGGACGCGCGGCGACAAAGAGCGCTGAGTTTTCGCATGCTTCCTTGGTCCTGGATTGGCATTCTGGGCGCAAGGGGGTTGAGCGCGCCTTCCATTAACAAGTGTGCGCCTGGGACGGGTAATTTTCGGCAAAGTCGGTTGCCGGATGACATTGGAGCTTATCCGCAGCGATGAATATCAAGCTATCTCCGGTGAGTGCCCACGGGTGCTGAACAGGCAGCAGCAAACGGGCATCAGCCAGCTATCTCGATAGGGACAGTTCAGCAGGGGCTGAAGCCCGAGTCTTTTTTGTGGCTTTTGCGGCCCGGCTGAAGCCGTGCCCTTTTACAAAGCCCGCACGTCTATTTCCTTGCCTGCAAGATTGATAATCATCCCCAGATCCGGAGAGCGATGTTGAGCCGCTTCTCCAGAGCGGCTGTCGCAGCCGATCAGGCCCCCGGCTGTTTTCATAATTCATCGGGCGTTCATGTGGCTGCCATGCCCTATTCATCTTTCCCCTATATCCATTGCTCAGTCTGGATAATCGCATTTTCCGGCGCGGCCGGACCAACACCCATCTCAAATCTGGAGTCTCCCAATGGCCGATTTGGCAACTGCCCCAGTTCGCCCCCCTGCCGCAGCGCTGCTTGACAAGAAGATGAAGAAGTCGCACGCCATGATCAGCGGTGGCGTGGTTCTCGCGGCCCTCGTGGTCGGCCTTGGATTCATTGGGGTCAGCATCGCCCAGGACTTCAATAATGTGGCCATCGGCAGCATCTGGCCTTATTTGCTGCTGATCTTTGCCCTGTTGATCGCCCTTGGTTTTGAGTTCGTGAACGGCTTCCACGATACAGCCAACGCCGTGGCCACGGTGATCTACACGCACTCTCTGGATCCCAACATCGCCGTCGTCTGGTCAGGGCTGTGCAACCTGACCGGGGTTCTTCTTTCCTCCGGGGCGGTTGCCTTCAGCATCATCACGCTGCTTCCGGTCGAACTCATCCTCCAGGTCAGCTCGGGCGCGGGATTCGCGATGGTCTTCGCGCTGCTGATAGCCGCCATCATCTGGAACCTGAGCACGTGGTGGTTCGGACTTCCGGCCTCCAGCTCCCACACCATGGTGGGCTCGATCATCGGCGTGGGCATCGCCAACCAACTGATGAGCGTTCACACCGGCACCTCGGGCGTGGACTGGGAGCAGGCCACCAAGGTCTTCAAGGTGCTGCTCATCTCGCCCGTCATCGGCTTCGGCGCGGCCGCTTTGCTGCTGCTGCTTTCCAAGCTGTTCATTCTGACGAAATGGGCCAGCAGCTTCGCCGTTCACTTCGACGCGAATCACAAAAAGCCGCTTTGGTTGATTCCCACCATCGCCATTACGGGGATTCCGGGGGCCTACATATTTCTATGGGTCGCCCCCTTGGTCTTCGGCCTGTTTGGCACTCCGGGGATGGCGGTGTGGCAACCCATCAAGTCTTTCTCCGTGTGGAACCCTCCCTACGGGCTGATCGCGACGATGCTTCTGGTGGGACTCGCCGGCTGGTACTGCGTGGCCCTGTTCGCCAGGATCGTCATCGAGAATGCCGACGTGCTGTTTTCGGCGCCCAAGGGCGCGAACCCTCCACCGTGGCCGATCCGCGCGCTGCTGATCTTCACTTGCTCGGGCGTCAGCTTCGCGCATGGCTCGAACGACGGCCAGAAGGGCATGGGACTGATCATGCTCATCCTGATCGGCACCGTGCCAACGGCCTACGCGTTGAACCACGCCGTAACCCCGCACGACATTCAGTCCTTTATTGCAGCCTCAGACCAGGCTGGGCAGATCATGAATAACTATGTCGACAAGAATGCGATCGGCGGCCCGGATGCCCGCGGCGACGTTACCGAATACATCCGCACCAAGCAGT
>Ga0182014_10001867_pt1 | contig 27515 bp, 17 predicted proteins | sample 612S2DmetaG_FD_120489 | JGI IMG/M metagenome (GOLD analysis project Ga0182014, IMG submission 120489) | Permafrost microbial communities from Stordalen Mire, Sweden - 612S2D metaG | ecosystem: Environmental > Terrestrial > Soil > Wetlands > Permafrost | place: Sweden: Stordalen | collected... | reverse complement strand
GTCCCGATCTCCAGTACCGTATCGCCGGCTTCGGCGGCGAGGGCTTCGATCATGAAGGCGACGATGTAGGGCTGCGAAATCGTCTGGCCTTCGCCGATGGGGAGCGGGTGGTCCGCGTAGGCTTCGCCCCAGGCTTCCGGCGGTACGAATTCGTGGCGCGGAACCGTTGCCATGGCCCGCAGCACGCGTTCATCCTGAATACCGCGATCGCGGAGCTGCTCGGCGACCATCCGCACTCTCGCTTGGAGGAACGGATCGTCCGGGCTGAAGTGGTCGATTGGCATGAAGCAGATTATCACCCCAGCGAGCGGGGACTCGCCGGGGGCCCCGTATTCACGGATACAGTTTATGCCGCCATGGCTCAGCGCTTGCGGCGGCGCACAAAGACGCCGAAGCTTACCACGTCGTTCTGATCCCTCACCCCGACAATGGATATGCGAGGCGTGATGTAATACTCAAATTGCAGAATCTGCTGCGCCGATTGAGTGAGGTTTGTGATGTAGGTCAAGGTGACGCGATTGGAGACCGTTTGCTCGATGGTCAGGCGGGCATTCGCCCCGCTTTGCTGGCCGGCGACGTTGGGATCTAACTTGATCCGGCTCACCCCGAACAACTTCTGCAGGCGGCTGTTTACAGCCGAATTGAGGGCATCTCCCAGAATGGCGGTGGAGGGCGACTCGGCGAGCGTGGACGCGCCCGGAAGCGTCGCACCGGGAAGCTGCGCAATTTCTTCTTCGCGGGTTCGCCCCAGCGCAAGCAAGGAGATGATGTCGGACGACGACAGTGGAGGGTCGGACCGGTACGTCATGTTCATGCGGCTGAGCGTCCCCTGCAAACCGAGCGTGATGTCGTAGTCGCGGACGCGGGCCGAAGCTGCGATGTCGATGTTGGCGTCGATACTGACCGGGTTGGTGAAGGAAATATCGCCGCGATCGAGCCGGTAAGTGGTGCCGGCAAGCGTAAGATTGCCTTCCAGAATGCTGATGCGGCCCAAAACCGAGGGTCGCGCGGCTGACCCGCGAATGTGCAGGTCCACATTGCCGGTGACCCTCGCCAGCGAAGTCTGCACCTGGAGTTGCGGCGTGGAAACTACCCGCACGTCCAGCTTTACGTTATTGGCCGGGGCTTTGGGATTGGCCGGGGTGGAGACCATCTGTGACTTGCTGAGGTAGCTGGCGAAATCGAAACGCGGATTCAAGGCGAGCCGGCTGACGGTCACCTCGCCCGAGAGCAGAGCGTTGCCGGTGGTACCGGAAAACGCCAAGCTGGCATCGACACTGGAGCTTACGCCCTCGGGATATCGCAGCCGGATATCGCGGCCTTCGGCGGTCAGGTTGAACGTGATCTGCTGCGTGTAACTGACGGAACCGCCCAGCTTGAGCCGGCCACCTCCGGTAACCGCCGTGAGTTCCCGGACCTGCAATCTGTCCTGGCTGAAGGCGAGCACGCCGTTGATGTCGCTCAAACCGTTCGGCAGATCGATATAGGAGACGGCGCCTTCGGTAATGCGCACCTGCCCGCTCAAGGAAGGCTTGGAAATGGTGCCGCGAATTCGAAGGGTGAGGTCGGCAACCCCTCGCGAGCTGAGTTCGGGGGCAAGCGTTTGCGCCAGCTTCAGGTCGATCCTGCCGTCGGCGTCAAGATTAGAGCGCTGGTCGCCCCAGGGGTGGAGCTGTCCGTGAATCTCGACAAAGTGGGTCTGCTGCCCTTCCAGACGAAACTGATCGACGGTTACCACCTGGTCGCGCAGGTGCACGAGAATTGGCCCGGCATTGCGAATGGGAATGCCTTCGAGCTCCCCCTCGACTCTTGGGATCTTGACTTCCGCGCTGAGCGAGAGCGGCGAACGGGCGGCGCCACGCAGCAGAATCTCGCCGTCGAGGACGGCGTGAGCCGCATGGCCGGCCGGGAAGAAATTTTTAATCCAGGGATCGAGCACGAGATTGCCGGCCACCAGTTTGGCTTGCATCGGCATTTCGCCTCGCAGGTGGATGTTTGCGTCGAGTGCAAGCGCGGCGTTCGGGGGCGCCGAACGGGCGGTCAGCGTCAGTTCCGCGCCCTGGGTGACGGCGACGGCGTTGCAGTCGCCAATGCGTTCTCCGTTGACCACCAGGTCGCGCAGGCGAAGCGTGGCGTTGATTACGGGGGCTTCCGCCGTGCCCGAACCTTGGGCGTCGAAGCCCAGAGATCCCTGGATGTGCAAGCGTCTGATTTGCAGTTGGCGAACGCGCTCCAATTGAAAGTCAGCCCCGTGCAGCAGAAAGCTGAACTGCTTGCCGGAAAAGTTGTACTCACCCCCGCCAGTCAGCTTGCCCCGGTCATCGGCCGCAAACAGATTCTGGATCTTGAGAGCACTGCCTTCGAACTTCAAATCGGCGCTGGCCAAACGCACCGGATACCCATAGGCCACCAGGTTTGCCAGCGTGAGATGTCCGCTTCCGTTCAACTGACGGCGGCTTCCGTCGAGCTGCAACACGGTATTCAGCTTGCCGTGGATGGGATAATCGGTTCCGATAATCGACTGCAAATCGGCCAGCTCTCCGCCGCGAACCTGCACATGGCCGTGCAGTTGCGACGATTCCACAAATTTGCCTTGCAGCAACGACGCGCCGCCCTCCCAAACGATCTCAGACGGCCCTCGCCGCAGCTTGGCGTGGCGCAGCGAAATCGATTGCGGAGAGTAGAAGACGTCGGCCTGAGCCTCGTCCCAGTGAAGGCGGAGAGGAGCAGGCTCGTCAACCACCCCACCACCCGCAACTACGGCGCGTGTTGGGGACCCCGGCATCGGCACGGCAGGCGCAAGCGTGGAGCGCGCAATCCTGGAGCGAAAGGCCGACAGGGCGCCCAACATGCGGCTTACCCGCTGCGGTGGCCTCGCTATCGCTAGGGCAGGGTCAGGCGTCGGCTCCCCCCCGCGCGGAATGTCGGTGATGAAATCACGCAGCTCAAGATGCGCCTCCAGCAGCGGAGCGGAAAAAGTACCGGAGACAGTTCCGCTGATGGACACGGCGCCAGACGACTCGATAGGCAGCGTCTTTGGCAGCACAGGCAGTTGCGCCAGCAGCGGCTGAATCTCGCCGAAACTGCCGGTGTTGATGGCAAACCGCAGATTGCTGGCGACGCCTCCGAGATGGCCGCTCGCCTGCAAGCGGGTGGCTTGGCTCGAGGCGCTCAAAGTGGCGATTGCAAGCAAACGTCTGGAGCCTGAGTAGCTGGCCTCAAGGTGCGCCGATAGCGGAATCTCGCCGGGCGCGACCAGCGGCGGCTGAGCCACATCCAGGTTGAAACGGGTGTCGGCTTTCTCCGGCGAACCGCGCCAGAGGATCGCGATTTTGCCGCTGACCCGCCCAGACAGGTTCAAAGACTCCCGTGCGCGCCTGGGGAGGGAGGCCGAAAGCTGCTTCACCGAGAGCGCGCGCAGGACAAAGCTGGCGCTGCCCTGTTCTTCCGCCGCTCTTGAGAAACCGCCGTTGGCGCGATAGCGACCGCCGTTGGCGCGGTTTTTGGCATGGATGCCGTCATCAGCCGCGGCCATCCCGGATGGCGCCGCCGCTACCTGCCAGTGGGTAATCTCCGCCTGCCCGGTCAGGGAGCCGCCGAGCACCGAGGCAAACAGATGAGGCACGGCAATGCTTTCGGAATCCGCCGAAAACTCCAGTCCGCCGGTGAGGTTCCCGATGACCAGCGGGCCAGTCGTCCACGTCACGCCTTTGAAGATGGCCTTGCCCGAGGAGGTAAACGATTGCCGCGAGAATACGCCTTTGGCGGTGACTTCGAGTTCGCCTCCGCTGAACTGGCCGAGAGGCGAGGCCGGCGCCGCACGGGTGCCAAAGGGCGTCAACATCGCGGCCGCCTCGGAGGTGTCGGCGGAAACTTTGTAAAACGCAGTCAAGACCGGATCGTTCCAGTTGGTCAGGGTCCCTTTGGCCTCCAGACGCGAGCGGGCGGTGGAAACTCGCAGCCAGTTGAGCGTCAGGTGGTCCGGATGCAGACTGAACCCGGCCTGCCCCTCTGCCGAGCGAAGCTGATAGTTCGCGGTCAGCAGTTGGAGTTTGCCGGCGCTAAGCTGAGCGTCATACCGGTTCGCATCCCTTACGTAGCTCATGGTCAGCGAAAAATCATCGGCTGAGAAATCGAGCGGCAGGCGGCGCTGGTTCCAGAGCAGCCAGCCGTCGTCGATTTCTAGCCGCTCGAGCGACCAGTTGAACAGGGACTGAACCGGGTTCCGATTTCCGCCGATGAGCAGAGCAGGCTGATTGGTGTGGCCGTCGGCATAGACCAGGATGTGAATCATGGGACGGCTGAGAGAAAGTTCCCGCAGCAGGATTCTGCGCTGCAAGAGCGAGAGGATTTTCAGCCGTAGGCGGAGATGATCGACATGCGCATAGGGCGGCTCGCCGGCAGCTTCGAGTCCATGGATGGTGAGGTTGTCGACGGTTAATTCAAGCCGGGACGGGCGCCATTGGACGCTGCCGATTTCGACGGCGCCAGCGGTGAACGAATGCAGCGCGAAGACCAGTTCCCGCCGCATGCGCTCGCGAAAGTAGGCGCTGTTGAGATAGCCGGAGGCAGCGAGGAAGACGGCAAGCAGGAGCAGGCCGGCAAGCGCAGCCAGCAGAGCGGTTCCGGGTTTGGCGTATCCGCGACTGGCAACGCCGGGCACTCGGGGTCCCGGGCAAACGCTGCCTTTGGGGTTTGCCGGAGTGACAAACAGCCCGGCGTCTGCCTGGCTATAGCTTCGGCGAATCCGGTCTAGGGTCGCCGGCAGGCGGAGTCGGTCTGGTCGCTGTTCCATTAGCGGGTCATCATGGTGTCTGCGATTGCGATCGTCATTCTGATCGTCCAACTACGGCGGAGAACGACAGCGCCCTGGAGTCGCCGCCGGGAGCGGGCGCGGCTTCGGCCGCGGGGTGCAAAATTCGCACGTTGCCCTGCTCTCGCAGGCTGGCGAGCCAGGCATTCAGCTGGGCGTCGATTTTCTCCTGGAACAGAAGTTCGTAAATCCCGGATTGCACGTTAGACAAAGGCTCGGCTGCCGCGCCCTTGCGGCTCAACTCCGGCAGCAGCTTCTGCTGATAGTATTGCTCCACTTCGCCGCGGGAGACCCGAACCATGTGGCGCAGGCGCGCGTCGACAAACTGCATCAGTTGGAGCTGTTCTTCGACGCTCTTACGCAGTTGCTGCTCCCCGATTCCATAGGCGGCCAGCAGCTCTTGCCAGGCCGCATCCGACTGGGCCTCTGGAAACGTGGCCCGGAGCTGGGAGATGCGCCCTTCCACCTGCTGGACCGGGGGAACATACCCGCCGGTCATCTGCTGCCGGATCAGGGTTCGATCGAGCAGACGATCCATGGCTGCCCGGTAATCCGCCAGGGGGATCTCGGCGGGCGGCCGGCCCTGCATCAAGGCCTCGACGCGGACGGCATCTTCGACCTCACTGGCAAGCACGGGATCGTCATTGACGGTGGCCACGACGCGGTCGACCGGCTCGCGGGCCGCGGCCAGAGGGGCAAGAATAAGCGCTAAAATCAATGCCAGAGTCTTCATTAGAATCAGAATCAGAACGTCTGCCCAATGCTAAAAAAGAGATTGAAGTGCCGCATCTGCTCGACCTGCGGCGTGCTTCCGGTCTGTACCGCGAAGTACGCCGGATTTAGATTGTAGCTAAAATCGAGGCGTATCGGCCCGATCGGCGTGTGGTAGCGTACCCCGCCGCCGACGGCTTGCGACAGGTAGTTGAAATCGCACGGTGACGCGAGGCTTCTGCACCCTTGCTGGTTGCGTTGCGAGAAGCGCAACAAATTGTTCCACATGTCGTTGGCGGTGTTGAAGACGTTTCCCAGGTCGTGAAAGACGACGAAACTGAATCCCTGGCCGATGAAGGGCAAGGCCACGGGAGGAGTACGCAGTTCCAGGTTATTGACAAACATGGCGTTGCCGCCGACCGGGAACCCGGAAAACGGATCGCGCGGGCCCGCCTGGTTGACGGCGAAGCCGCGCAAGGAAGTACTGCCGCCAGCGAAAAAGTGCTCCGGCAGGGGGATTACGCTGGAACTACCATAAGGCGATTCGACCCCGATGCGGGTGGAACGCGCAAAGACATATTTGTTGCTGAAACGATGATAGGTTGAATTCTGCAGCAGTACCCGCCCGAAGTTCGCCTCCGAGCCTAAGGCTCCGGTGGCTACGCCAAAATCCGCCGTGGTGTAAATTCCCTTGGTCGAATCGACCGGGTCGTCGCGCGTATCCCGTACGAAGGTGACGCTAGGCATTCCGATGCGCACCGGGACGGCATAAATGCTAAGCAGGTCCGGGCTGAAACCTGCCGGAAAGCTGCTGGGGTCAACTTTGTCCTGCCGGTAGCTGAAGGTATAAAACAGACGGTTGGCGCGCGAGACACGCTGCTCCAGCTGAAACGAACCGCCCAGACGCTGCGCCGTGAAGGTATTCACGTCGCGCGTATTGTCGTACAAAAACGTGGTGGTGAAACGCCACTTCGGCAAATCGAGCCAGTGCGGCTGGTCGAAGCTGAGCAAAACGCGCTTGATCAGGTTCCCGACTTGCGTCTTGAGGATCAGCGACTCGTCCCGCCCGCGAAAAAGGATACGCGTGGCATTGAAAGATACCGTGGGACTAACGCCGGTATTTCCCTGGGGATTGCTGCCGGGCTGATTACCGGTTGAGAATTCGATGCCGCCGCCGTACTGAAAGGTGTAGCGCTGGGCCTCCTGGATCTGATAGAGCAGGTTCTTATGGTCGATTTCGCCGCCGGGATTCTGCACCGCCATGTTCACTTCGTTGAAAATTCCAAGGTCGTACAAACGCGATTGGGTTTCGACCATCTTCGCCTGGTCGAGCGGGTCCCCGTTACGGATGCTGAAGCGGCGGTCCACTACGTTCTGCCGCGTATGCACCAAACCCGAAGCCACCACGTTCTCGACGTAAATTCGCTCCCCTTCGGTGATCTTATAGGCGACATCCATGCGCCGGGGATCGCTCTCACTCGGTTTCGCGGCCGCCTCGAACTGCACCCGGGGAAAGCCGTTATTGAAATAGAAGTTGACCAGAGTATCTCGATCGGTGGCGACGTTCATCTCCGAGTACGGCTGGCCCGGCACGATGTAAAGATTGCGTTGCAGCAGCTCCGCCGGAAAGGTTTTGTTGCCGGTGATGGCGAGACTCCGCACCAGCATCTGCTGCCCTTCGACGATCCGGAAATCGACAACTAAGCGTTGCGGATCGCCTTCGTCCATGACATTGCCCGCAACCTCCACGTTAGCAAACCCGTTGGCCACATAGAGATTCTTGATCGCCAGAACGTCGACGGCGAGGATCGCCTGACTGTAACGGCCATGCGGCTGGGTCCAACTCGCCGGCTGTAGAGACAAGCGCTCGCGTATGGTTCGGCTGTCGAAGTAGTGGTTGCCTTCGATCTTGATGCCGAACAACCTGTGCCTGGCGCCGCGCTCCACCTGATAGACGATCTTAACGGCGCCCTCTTCCCGCTCTTCCAGCAGATTGACTTTGGCGTCGAAAAAACCCTCCGTCTGGAAAAAATCCCGCAGATTGCGGCGCCCCTCGTTGAGCAGATCCTCATCGACCGCTCCCTCCTGAAAGACCGGGACGGATCTCTTCAACTGGCCCCGGCTGAGCTTCGCGCCCTCGGCCACGATGTGGATGTCGGGCCCGCGCCGCACCTCGATGGTGTAGTCGACGGTGTTGTTGGACGGGTTGTAGGAATGGGCGATTCCGACCTGGGCGGTCAAGCGCCCGCCCTTTTGGAGGCGCTTGCGCAGCCGTTGCAGGGCACGCTGAGTCTGGTCCTTATGAATCTTGTCGCCGGGACGAATGTCGGCGAAATCTTCGATGTCGTCGAGCGCGACATCGGAATCGCCGGTGAGAGTCACCCGGCCGACGTGCGTCATGCTGCCTGGGACAACATGGAACTTCAGGTTCATCTGCTGCAGCGCGGGAGCCGGGAACTCCTGGTAAGTGATCCGGGCCTGATAGTAGCCGCTTTCTTCCAGCAGGCGGTGCATGCGCTTCAGGGTTTCCGATATCCGTTGCGGCGAGTATGGCGTCCCAAGTTCCAGGTTGGCCGAGTTAATCATTTCATTCAGCCGCGGCCCGTCCTTGGGTAAACCATCGACCGAAAGCGAGCCGCAGAAGTATTTCGGCGTAGTTTCGAAAATAAGATTGATCCGCCCGGCTGGGGCGGGTTCCCAGACAACCTCGATGGTTTCGAAGAGCCGCGTCTGATAAAGCCGCCGGATGCTCCGGCGAATGGCATCGCGATCCGCCGTGCTCCCGGACTTCTGTTCGATCAAAGCGGCGACGTAGGGCGCCGTTCCCATGGCCGTACCATGCAACTCGACGCGGGCCACCAATCCCGCCGGCAGCGACTGCATCGCCGCGCCCGAAGCGGGCGGCTGATTGGGGTTTGGCGCAGGCGGCGGATTCCGATCCTGAGCCGCGGCAGTGGCGAGCGAGACAGCGGACAGCAACAGCAGCAGCCTGATGGTCGATGATGCTCCGGCCAGCCAAGAGACGTCCTTTTCACCCGGCCTGTCGTCCCACACTGAAGTTCGGTTCATGAGCAGTGATTCTGCTCGCAGGAAAAACTCTGATTCCTGCTGCCAGACATCTGTCCCTCGAGGCCCTGCCTAAGCATCAGCTCCTTTATAATAATCTTTGACGGCTAAAATCATGAAATCACCAACGAAATTCGAAGATCGTTATTCGCGGCAGATTCTGTTTCGCGGCATCGGCGCCGAAGGCCAGAAGAAGCTGGGCCAGGGTCGCGTCGTCCTTGTCGGGTGCGGCGCCACCGGCTCGGCCATCGCTTCCCTGCTGGCGCGCGCCGGGGTTGGTTATCTGCGGATCATCGACCGTGACTACATAGAACCCAGCAACTTACAGCGGCAGGTGCTGTTCGACGAGGCCGATGCGGCGGAATCCTTGCCCAAGGCGGTGGCCGCCGCCCGTAAAATCCGCAGCTTCAACTCCGAAATCGAGGTCGACGGACGGGTCGAGGACCTGATTCCGGCCAACGCGGAGGAGTTGCTGAACGGGGCGGACATCATCCTGGACGGGACCGACAACTTCGAAACCCGCTATCTGATCAATGATTTCGCGGTGAAGTTTAACCGGCCCTGGATCTATACGGCGGCGGTGGGCAGCTACGGGCTCACCATGAACGTGCTGCCGCATGAAACGGCGTGCCTGGCCTGCATCTTTCCGGAACTGCCGCACGGCGTGACGGAGACCTGCGACACCTCGGGCATTCTGAATTCGGCGGTGAACGCGCTGGCGTCAATCAGCGTCACCGAAACCTTGAAGTTTCTGGTGGGCGCCCGCGAACGGCTGCGGCGCAGCCTGCTCTCGCTGGACGTGTGGATGAACGATCATACGGAGATCGTCGCCGCTCATCCGCGCCCCGGTTGCCGCGCCTGCGACCAGGGAGATTTCATCCACCTTTCCGGCGAAGCCAGGCCGCACATCACCCTCTGCGGCCGCAATTCCGTGCAAATCCACGAGCGCCATCGGCCCATCGACTTCAACGAAATGGCGCAAAGGCTGGCGCCCCACGGTACGGTGCGCCATAACGAGTTCGTCTTGAAATTCTGGCGCGACCCTTACGAGCTGACGCTCTTCCCCGACGGACGGGCCATCATCAAGGGCACGACGGACACGGGAGTCGCCCGCAGTCTGTACGCCAGGTTTGTTGGCTCGTAAAGTTTGTTGGCTCGTAAAGCTCGTTGGCTCGTAAAGTTCGTTGGCTCGTAAAGCTAAGCTAAGGATCGAAGCGGGCGCCAAATCGGCTGCGGGCCATGGACCCAATTGCACGCCGTATTCACCCCGGCACGCGCAAGCCCGGCGCGCGTCAGGGATCCCGTATTGCCGCCGAACGCGGTCAGCGGCCATCCAAGCGGCCTTGCTTACAACCTTCGAGGCAATGCCGCCGGCACAAACAGGGTAGAATTAAGTAGAACCTCGCATTGGCTCCTGGGATTGGTGGCTTTAAGATTGATCTGGATGCAGTTGCTATCGAGTAACCTCGAACGAGATGGGAACGAGATGGGAACGAGCTGCTGTTCCAGCCATGAGTATGGCGTCCACGACCGTGCTCGCTGAAAGACTTGCTGCCGGCAAAGATCGCAGGCTTGGGCCATCGGAGGGAGCCGAACGCTGCTCACTGCTCCGCGTGGCGGAAAGCGGCGAAGAACCCGTCAGGCCATTTCCCGCGGGCCGAAGGTTGCGCCGAGAGTAGGCGGTTTCACGATGTTCGGGCGCGAAGAAAAAGTCCCCCAAATCCGGCTCACCGCGGTCCAGTACGTAATCCTGGCGATCTTCATCCTGCTCGCTTTCGGGCTCTGGCGCCTGCAGGTCGTTCATCAGGAAAAGTATGACGCGTTGGCGCAGATGAATCGCATTCGCGAAGTTCCCATCCTGGCGCCGCGCGGCAAGATTCTCGATCGTGAAGGCCGCATCATCGTCGACAATTATCCATCGTTTTCGGCGCTGCTGCTGCGCGATCAGAAGACGAATCTGGACGCCGATCTCGACGGCATCGCCGCCGGCTTGCACCTCGATGCGGCGGAGCTGCGCCAGCGCCTGAAGCGGGTGGCGGCCATGCCGGGCTTCACCCCGATCTTTCTGAAGTACGACGTTACCCCCGACGAATTGGCGTTTATCGAGTCGCACCGCAACGAATATCCCGAACTCGACACCATCACCGTTCACCGCAGGCTCTACCCGAAAAACGGATTCGCCGCCCACCTGATAGGCTACGTTGGCGAAGTCAGCGACGAGATGCTGAACCAGCCTCAGTTCCAGTTCAACAGCGTGGGCGATATTGTCGGGCAGTCGGGGGTCGAGAAGTACTACAACGATATCCTGATGGGTCAGAACGGTTCGCGGCGGGTGCTGGTCAACAGTCGCGGCAAGGAAGTGTGCGAGTTGAGCGATAAGCAAGCCGTTCCCGGCAAGCAACTCAAGCTGACCATCGATATCGACCTGCAGATCGCCGCCGAAGAGGCGCTGGCAGGCAAGAACGGGGCGATCGTGGCGATGGATCCCCGCAGCGGAGAAGTGCTGGCCATGGTGAGCCGTCCGGCGTTCGATCCCAACGCCTTCGCCGTCCGCATCTCGCGCAAAGAATGGAACGAGCTGCTGAACGACCCGGCCAAGCCTTTGATGAACAAAGCCATTCAGGCGCAACTTGCCCCCGGTTCCGTCTTCAAGGTCATCATGTCGGTTGCCGGCTGGCAGGAAGGCATTTCGCAGACCTTGCAGATCCATTGCGGAGGCGGGGGCACGTTCTACGGGCGTTTCTTTAAGTGCTGGGTGAAGAGCGGGCACGGCTCGGTTACGCTTCCCAAGGCTATTTATCAGTCCTGCGACACTTATTTCTACACCCTCGCGGAACGGCTTGGGATCGGGCGCATCGCCAAGTACGCGACCATGTTCGGACTCGGCCAGAAGACCGGCATCGATCTGCCGCAGGAGGTCAGCGGGGTGATGCCCAGCGAAGAGTGGAAGATCAAAAACTATAAGCAGAAGTGGTTTGCCGGTGAAACCATCTCGGTCGGCATTGGCCAGGGCGCGGTAGCGACCACCCCTGTGCAACTGATGCGCGCCGTCGGCGCCATCACTTCAGATGGCTCTTTGCGCCGGCCGCACGTGGCCTTCCCCGACCAGTTGCCCCCGCAATACCTGCAAATGGTGAACTACACCGAAGAGAAGCGGATTCCCATCGACAGCGTGGGCTGGAACACCATCACCGATGCCATGGCCGAGGTGGTCGACCCTGGCGGCACGGCGCCCAGCGCGCATCTGAACGGCATCGACTTCGCCGGCAAGACGGGATCGGCGCAAACCATTTCGAACGCCATGAAAGCCAAGGTGTCCAACAAATCGGCGTTCAAGGATAATGGCTGGTTCGTGGGAGTCGCCCCGCGCCGCAATCCCGAGATCGCGGTTGTGGTTCTTGTCGAAGGCGGCGAACATGGGTACCTGGCGGCGCGTATGACCGCGCAGGTGGTCAAGGCTTACGTGGAAAAGAAGCGCGCCCAGCAGGTGAACGTGGCCGCGGCCAGCGGAAGCGAACAGAAACCAGAATCGAAACCCTCCACCACTCCCGAAGCTACTGGAGACGAGACGGCCAAGCCCGGACCAACCAAGCCCGCTCCGGAGACCATCGCTAAGCCGAAACCGTCCGAGATGACAGGCATGTGGAGCGGCGCGGCGGACGAGTTGCGTGGCGCGCGCTTCCGCATTTCCGCGGGGGTAGAGTTCCACCCGGCGGTGGCGGCGCCCGGCATGGAGGCTTTTGCGGAGAAGCGAAGGCGGCCGTGGGATTGGGATGATGTCCCCGGCATCTTTGCCATGATCGAATCTTCCGTCGGGAGCGGCTCCCGGCGATGAGACGCTATATCCGCTTCCGCGATTTCGACTGGCTGCTGCTGCTGATCGTGGTCCTCATCTGCGCGCTCGGCGTGCTGGAAATTTACAGTGCGACCCTGAGCACAAAATTTCAGGGAATGCACGTCAGGCAGATCTACTGGATATCCGCCGGGCTGGTCCTGATGTTCATCCTCAGCATGGTGAACTACCAGGTACTGCTGGAAAACGTGCCGTGGATGTATGGGATTGCGATTGTGTCGCTGGTGGCGGTGCTGGTCTTCGGGCGCAAATACCTGGGGGCGCGGCGCTGGATCTTGATGCCCGGGGGAGCGCATTTTCAGCCCTCGGAGTGGGTCAAGCTGATCCTGATACTTGCCATCGCCAAGTATTTTGCCGACTACAACGAACGTGAATTGCCGTTTCGCGAACTGATCAAGGCGGGAATGATCGTCGGGGTACCGATGCTGCTGGTTCTCAAGCAGCCCGACCTGGGCACCGCGCTCACCTACGTCCCGGTAGCCATCATGGGATTGTTTCTGGGCGGGATGCGGGCCAAGCATGCGCTGATTTTGCTGCTGATTGCCGGCATCCTGATGCCCGCGGTGTGGCATTACGGGCTAAAGCCCTACCAGAAGGAGCGTTTGACCAGCTTCATGGCTCCGGAAGCGGATTCCAGAGGCTCCGGGTACCAGGTAATCCAGTCCCTGGTGGCAGTCGGCTCCGGCGGGCTCTGGGGCAAGGGCGCGACCAAGGGCACGCAAACCCAGGGACAGTTCCTGCCGGTGCCGCACACCGACTTTATCTTTGCCGCCTGGTCGGAAGAGCACGGTTTCGTAGGCGCAAGCTTCGTCTTGCTGTTATACTTTCTAATGTTGATGCGTCTGATCAGCAACGCTCAAACGGCGCCTGATCGTGCTGGAACGTTCATCGTGATGGGCGTTGTCGCGGTTCTTGCGTTTCACGTGCTGGTCAATGTAGGAATGGTGGTCGGCTTTATGCCCGTGACCGGCATTCCGCTGCCGTTGATGAGCTATGGCGGCTCGTCGGTGCTATTTACATTCCTGGCGCTCGGTATCGTGATGAACGTCCGTATGCGCCGTTTCGTGAATTAGCATGCTTGCAGAAGGCAAAGCGGCCTGAAGAGTTAGAATTGAAGAGTTTCGGCGGCGGTGCTCAGCATCTGAGCCCAGCTCCCGACTAACATTAAGCGGTCAAGATTCTTACCGCTCTTCGCAAGAAGGGCACTCGCCGGCCAGAGGAACAGGGCCGGACAGGATTGAAGGAGCGTTGCCCGGGGCGGGTAACGGCCCCTTATTTGGCACAGGCCTTATGGCTTTGCCAATGAGCGTGTGGCCACAAACCCTGAAGGCGCGGCGCAGTATTTCGGTGCGGAAGATTGATGCAGTTTCGGCTGACATGAATACTTGCTCACTTTATCGGTATCTGTGGCTGGCATCGCCGGCGGAAGCGGATGTTCCGACGAATTGGGGAGCAAGCGTGTTGGCGGAGTCTCCACACAGCTTTACCCGTGTGGTCCCCGGCCCTTCTCCATCACCACGCAGCAGCACTTCCTAGGCGTGGGGGAGCGGTCCACCGAACTTCAAGACTGACCTGCCTGTTCCACTTCCGGTGACGCTCGCAAACTCGACGCGGGCCGCGACTACCCGGGCAATTGCATGGCATTTGCCGGGATCTCGAGTCCACGCCAATGTTGCGAGCCCGGAGCAAACATGAACAAGGAATTGTACGTTTCCTCAACCCCTCACGAAACCAAGGTGGCGCTGGTCGAAGACGATCAGCTCGCCGAAGTTTACTTCGAACGCGAAAATGAGCACACCCTCGCGGGCTCGATTTACAAAGGACGCGTGACGCGCGTGCTTCCCGGCATGCAATCGGCTTTCGTCGATGTCGGCCTGGAACGCGACGCTTTTCTCTATGTCTCCGACTTCCTCGATTTCGCGGGCGAGGAAGACGAGGAGGAGTTTGGCGAAGTGCAGGTCCGACCGCAATTCGCCGAGGTGAAGCAGTCGTCCGCCGAGAGCGCGCCGGCTGGTCCGGAAGCGAAGGAACCCGAGGAAGAAGAGTTGTCCGAAGAGGCCGAAGAGCCTGCCGAGGCGGCTGAGGCCGAAAGCGCGGACGCCGAATCCCAGGATGCGGATGGAGCGCACCGCTGGCGGGGCCGGCGCCGGCGCCGCGGACGCCGCGGAGGCCGCGAGCGCGAGCCCGAATCACAGCCGGCAAGCTCGCCGGCAGAGGCTACTCCCGGCGAGTTGCAAGCAGCTGCCGCGCCCGAAAAAGTCGAGCCCGGGATTGCTTCCGTGGTTCAGCAGGAACAGTCTCTGCCGGAGGCTAGAGCCGTCGACAAAGAGCCGATGAACTACCAGGGAATGCCTGCCGACTACGCGCCGATCGTGCTGCCTGGCGAGTCCATCGCCCGCTACAGCCGCAATGCGGAGGCCGAGCCACGCGAGGCCAGAGAACGGCCGACGGAGACGCGCCAGGAGTACCCATCGCGCCGCGACGAATTCCGCGGCCGCCGCGGAGGCCGCGAGCGCGGCCGTGACCGTGATCGTGGCCACGAACGCGAACGTGAACCGCGGGAAGAATATTCCCTGCCGGAAAATTACACGCCGATGGTTCTGCCCGGAGAGTCGATCTCCAAGTACCGCAAGCCGGAATCCGGCACGGCGATGCACCCCGAGGTGGCGCCGGCCGAGGCCAGGCACTTTGACTCGAACAGCGACAGCGACAGCGACAGCGAACTTCGCGGCACTCCCCAACCGGAAGCGGGCGGATTGCCGGAGCCTTCTCGCGGTTCCGCAGCCTCGGCGACGGCGGCGGATACCATCACGCCTGAGGTTGTCCCGGTAAGCACGTCCGCTGATTACGAAGTTGCGCCGGGCACCACGGGACCACAAGCCGGCGAGCCGTTGGCTGACTATGCCGGTCTTGCCGAGGCAGAACTGCTGGCTTACCGCCAGCCCGCCACGCCGGCGGATCGCGTGCTGGAGGAGAAGCCGGGCGCGCCGGTAATCGTGCCTCTCAACGACGGCGAACCCTTCGATAACGAGGCAGCTCCGGCCGCGGCACCTCCGGCTTTGGCACCAAGGCTGGAAAATGAACCGGCCACGAAGGTCGCCGCTCAAGAAAAGCCATGGGAATTTCGCGCCTCCGCCGACGAACCACTGGCAACTCCGTCTGGAGATGGGGAGTTTCTGCCGACGCTCTTGACGAATCAGGAAATGACGAATCAGGAAATTCGACCGGCCGGGCAACAGGATGCCGCGCGCGACGAACCCGTCGCAACTCTTCCATCCGATAGAGCGTCAACGGAGGAATTGTTCGAAGCGCGGGAGGGTATTGCCAAAGGACCCCAGTCCGGCGGTTATTCGCCCGAGGGCGGTCCGGTGGTACACGAAGAACTCGACGAGGAAGAGACCGATATGCCTTCCTACGCCGAACACTTCGACACCGAAGTCCATCAGGAGATGGTGGAACAGGTGTTCGATCGTTTGGCGGCGGCGGCCAATGGCGACTTGCTCGGCCACGTTGTTCGTGAAACCGGCGAGGAGCAGGTGCTGGACGAATCCGAGTACGACTTCGATCCGGAAGACGCCGACGAGTTTGAGGAATCGGAAATTCTGGCCGAGCCTGAATTCGCCGGCGAGGAAGCCGCCGAAGCAGCCGGTCAAGGTCTGCAATTGAGCGATGGAGGACGCGCCGAACTGCGTGCGCCGGAGGCGACTGCCGGCTACCAGCAGCGCGCCGGGCGCACCAATCCCGAACGCGGCGGGCGGGACCGCCGTGGGCGCCGTGGACGGCCTATGCCCACCGGGGCGCGCCGTGAGACTTCGCGCCAGGTGCCGCTGATCAGCGACCTGCTCAAGGAAGGACAAGAGGTTCTGATTCAGATCGCCAAGGAGCCGATCGGCAAGAAAGGGGCCCGGATCACCAGCCACATCGCGCTGCCGGGGCGCTTCCTGGTCTACATGCCGACGGTAAACCACGTTGGGGTTTCGCGTAAGATCAGCTCCGACGACGAGCGCCAGCGTTTGAAGCGCATAGTGGCCAGCGAGCGCGAAAACGGCCACGGCGGATTCATCGTCCGCACCGCGGCCGCCGGCATCAAGGAAGACGAGCTGCGGGCCGACATACGCTTCCTGAAGCACCTGTGGAACGAGATCCGCAGCCGCGCCGACAACAGCAAGTCTCCGGCGCTGATTTATCACGATCTGAACCTGGTCGAACGCATTCTGCGCGATCAGGTTACGCAGGACTTTTCGCAGATTTGGGTGGACAACGAGCAGGAATACGAGCGGGTGGTGCGCTTCGCCTCGCGCTTCCAACCGAACCTGGTGCGGCGCATTAAGCTTTACACCAAGCCCACCCCGCTGTTTGAGCAGTTCGGCATCCAGGAGGAAATCAACAAGTCGTTGAAGTCGAAGGTCTGGCTCAAGAGTGGCGGCTATATCGTCATCAACCAGACCGAAGCGCTGGTCGCCATCGACATCAACACCGGCAAGTATGTCGGCAAAACGACTCGCCTGGAAGACACGATTGTCAAAACCAACTGCGATGCCATCAAGGAAATCGTGCGGCAGATCCGGCTGCGCGATCTCGGCGGCATCATCGTCATCGACTTCATCGACATGGACGAGCGCAAGAACCGGCAGAAAGTCATGCAGGCGCTGGAAGAGGCGCTCGAGTCCGACCGCGCCCCCTCCAAGGTTCTGCAGTTCAACGATTTCGGACTGGTGGCGATCACCCGCAAAAGGGTCAAGCAGTCGCTGGAGCGCACCCTGGGTTCGCCCTGTCCGTACTGCTCGGCCACGGGGTTCGTCAAGTCGGTTACCACGGTGTGCAATGAGATTTACTCGGAGATGCGTAAGATTCGCCCCCACGTCCAGGCCGCCGACGTCACCCTGAGGGTGAATCCCGAGGTAGCCAAAGAGCTGAAGTCCAATAACGGCAGGTGGCTGACCGAGATGGAGGAGCTGGTGCGGCGTCCGATTCTGATCAAAAGCGACGCCCCGCTTCACCAGGAGCAGTTCGACATTCAGTTCTGATCCCGCGTCTCCACCCCGGCCCGGCGCAAACACGGCGCGTGGAAAGGGGTGGAGGCATGCGGTTCCGATTGACACACCTGAGGATTTGGAGCTATAACAGCGCCATCTGGCAAAGGGAAGCGCGGTGAGATGCCGCCACTGCCCCGCAACTGTGAGCGCCGAGGTGCGAACGATTGAAGCCACTGGAGTAGCTGTACTCTGGGAAGGTGGTTCGCACCGCCGAGGCGCAAGTCAGGAGACCGGCCAGATACGTGTCCATGGCCAGTTCGGCTTCGATGGGAGAGCCGACGAGCATCTCCGGCGACCGAGAGACGAGATCCAAAAGGAAGCCGCCGTTACGATAATCCCGCCTGAGTGAATTTGCGGAGAAGCCGTGTCCGGGAAATTTCAACCAAGCGTTGCCGCGCCTTCTGCCGGAAGCGCCGCAAACATTGGGCTGAAAAAGGCCTGCGCGTACACCGCTATGCTGCTGCTTTTGTCGCTCTCCGCCCAGGCGTCCCGGCTGGTGCTCGATGACCTGGGCCGCAGCGTTTCCGTCCCGGACCACGCCCATCGCGTCATCTGCCTCACGCCGAGCATTACCGACACGGTGTATGCCATCGGGGGCGGTGAAGACATTGCCGGCATCACCGAATACACGCACTATCCGCCGCAAGCCGCGGGTCAGAAGCCAAGCATTGGCGATATTTTAAATCCGTCACTGGAAAAGATTGCGGCTTTGCATCCCGACCTGGCAATCGCCGTCGCAACCCTGAACAGCGCCGAAACCGTACAGGCGATCGAGCGTATTGGCATTCCGGTTTTTCTGGTGACCGACAGAGGACTGGCGGGACTGTATCAATCGATTTCAAGTATCGGCCACGCCATGGGACATGAGCGTGAAGCGGCTCTAGCCGTCGGGCAGCTGCGGGCGCGCGAGCGCCGAGTGCGTGCGCTGGCGGCGCAAAGCGGACGCGGACCTTCGGTTTTCCTGGTGCTTTCGCTCGATCCCTGCATTACGGCGGGGCACGGAGCGTTTATCACCGAATTGATTTCCGTGGCCGGGGTGCGCCCGGTTACCCGCGATCTGGCTCAGGATTGGCTGCGGGTGAGCCTGGAGGCCATGATTGCCAGGAAGCCGGATTACGTGCTGGTGCTGCAAGACTCGCCATTTGGGCTCGACGAAATGCGGCAAAGAGCCGGATGGAACTCGCTCGAGGCGGTTCGTCTGGGGCGCGTCCTTCGGATCGACGATCGCTTGCAATTTCCCAGTCCGGTGGCGTTCGACGCGCTGGAGGATTTCGCTCGTCAAATCCAGGCGCTTCCGGCAAGTTCCGTGAACCTGCGTGGAACACGATCACGATAAAGATAGTAAAGATAAAACCGGGGAAGCGCTGGGCAAATCCGCTTCTCCGCAACAGTTATGGACGCTCGGGGCAGCCGGCTTCAACTCGAAAGCACGTGTAAGCTGAATTCAACATGCGACGCCGCCCGAAAACATCTTCGACACTGGTAACGCTGGCCGTCTCGCTCTTGCTGGCGGGAGTGGTCTCGGCGGGCCTGGGAGCGGTTCGCGTGCCCATTCGCTCGGTGATTCGCGCTTTGCTCGATCCAGCCGAGGCCGGGGATGCGGGCATCATTTTGTTTACCCTCCGTCTTCCCAGAGTCATGGCAGCGGGGCTGGTGGGCGCGGGATTGTCGGCGACCGGAGTCCTGTTCCAGGGCTTGTTCCGTAACCCTCTGGCTGATCCTTTCGTACTGGGTGCTTCAGGCGGCGCCGCGCTGGGCGGAGCCATCGCCGTGTTTCTGGTGCCGACGATGTCGATTGCCGGAATCAGCGCCACCGCATTGCTGGCATTCGCCGGGTCTCTGCTGACGATGGCCGTGGTATGGAGTCTGGCGCGGGCCGGCGGCAACTTCGCAGTCGAAAACATGCTGCTGGCGGGCTTCGCTATCGGCACCATGCTGAACGCCGCCAGCTCGGCCCTTGAACTGGGGAAAGAAGCCTCGAATCCGGGCATGCGCATACTGACGGCCTGGCTGCATGGAGAGGTCGGGGTTCCGTCCTGGACGCAGGTTTCGATCGTCACCGTGGTTGAACTCGCGGCCCTGGTGCTGGCGATTCCGCTGACCCGGCAACTGAATACGCTGGCGCTGGGCGAAGAATATGCCGAACAGCTCGGGGTGCGCGTCGGCCAGCTTCGAATCCTGGTGGTGGTGATCGGTTCGGTGCTGACGGCGCTGGCGGTGTCGCTGGGCGGGCTGATCGGGTTTGTCGGCCTGCTGGTGCCGCATGTGCTGAGAATCATTCTTGGACCGGACCATTTTCGTCTGCTGCCGGCGGCGGCTTTGAGCGGCGCAATGTTTCTGATCGTAGCCGACACGATTGCCCGCACAGCGTTTGCGCCAACCGAGATTCCGGTGGGGCTGCTGACCGCTTTCATCGGCGGTCCGGCGTTTCTCTATCTTTTGAATCAGAAAAATAAGAAGAAAAGGAGTGCTTCGCTCTAGTGCCTGCCGCCATTGAGTTCCGCAAGGTAGGTTTCGCGCACGCCGAGCGCGCTATCTTCGACGATCTAAACTTTCGCATCGAAGAGCGGGAGATGACCGCGCTGGTGGGCCCCAACGGCGTCGGTAAAACCACCCTGCTGAAAATCGTTGCCGGCCTGCTGCGGCCCACATCGGGCACGGTCCTTTTAGAGGGGCGCGCACTGGAATCGTGGAGCCGGCGCGAGCTGTCGTGCTATGCGGCGCTCATCCCTCAGCACCTCGATGTCCCCTTCGCGTTTCGGGTGGAGGAAATCGTTGCCCAAGGACGCGTGCCCCATCTACGGCGCTTCAGTGGTCCCTCCGAGCGCGATCTCGAAGTCGTCGAAAAGGCGATGCAAGCGGTCGATATTCTGGGCCTGCGCGAGCGCGCCTATGCGGATTTATCGGGCGGCGAGCGCCAAAGGGTGAAGATCGCCATTGGCTTGGCCCAGCAGCCCAAGGTCATGATGCTCGACGAACCCACGCAGCACCTCGATCTCGGACGTCAAATCGAACTGATGGAATTGCTGCGGGCACTGCGCGAGCGCGGCATCACCATCGTGGCCGCGATGCACGATCTCGCCCTGGTTCGGGAGAACTTTTCGTCGGTGATTCTGCTCACGCCCGAGGCGGCATCGATCGCCGGCCCCACCGCCGATGTGCTGCGGCCCGAGCTGCTGGAGCGCGCCTTCCTGGTGGACCGTTCCAGCCTCCGCCGGCACGTCTCGGCGGAATCGTTGAGCTAGGGCTGCTAACACTTCTAGCGCAACAACCGGTATTGACGATCCAGGGCATGCCAAAACGAAAATCCGGCTCATTCTCCAGACATTCGCTTGCCTCTCCGGCCCGATCGTTCTATGCTCCTCGGTTACACTCTGAATTCCCAATTTTGGCCATCGAGACCTGCGGCAAAAGGTAAAACAAGAGGTAAGAATTATGATCAGTCGCAGAGAGTTTCTGCAAAATGGGATTAAGTCCGTTGCCGCCGCCAAACTGATTGGCACGGCCATGGCTCCGGGGATGCTTCTGGCGGAGAGTGTCCCTGCCCTGAAAGGAAATGCGCGCCAGGTAGTCATACCGACCCATGAGCACTTCGGGGATATCGAAGAACGGCTCGACTTCCCCGCCAACTGGGAGATCACGCTGCGGCCAATGCTGGGGCACAATGCGCCGGTGCTGGGGCACGACGAGATTCTCAGTTGCCTGCGGAAGCCCATCGGAACGCGCCAACTGCGCGAGCTTGCGGCGGGGAAAAAATCGGCGGTGATTACCTTCGACGATCTGACCCGTCCGACCCCAACCTATGCGGTTGCGCCGCTGGTTGTGGAAGAACTTTTGGCCGCCGGCATCCCCGAGAATCGCATTATCTTTCTCGGCTCCTACGGTACCCACCGCAATTTGGAGCAGGACGAGGTAGTCCGCAAGCTCGGCAGCGATCTGCTGCGGCGATTTGCCTGGGTCAACCATAACACTTGGGATAACGTAAAAGAGATTGGCACGACGGCCCACGGCAACGTGGTGAAGATCAACCGGACCTTTGCCGCCGCCGACGTTCGCGCGACCATCAGCGGGGTCAAGGCGCATGCTTTTGCCGGATATGGCGGCGGCGCCAAGGCGATCCTGCCAGGCGTGACCGGCTTCGAGACGGTTTGTTACAACCACGAGGTCGTCATGAAGCGGTTGACGCGCCCGCCAGCCGATGTCATCTCGATGTTTAAGAACGAAGTCCGCCTCGATATGGACGAAGCAGCGCGCCTGGCTAACGTCGATTTCAGCGTGCAGATTCTATACAACGGAAAGCGCCAGGTAACGCACGTGTTTGCCGGCGAGATCGTCGAGGCCCACCGCGCGGCCTGCCGGGCAGCCATCGAGCACTACCAGACCAAAGCGGTTCCCAATCCGGACATCGTGATCTGTAATACCTATCCGCAAAGCACCCAGGGCGGCAGGTATAAATGGGCCTCCACCGTGCGCGAAGGCGGCAGCTGCGTGCTGATTCTGCAACACCCTCAAGGACTCAGCGCCATGCATTATTGGGACGCGCGCCGGGCCGGGGCGAACGGCAGAACTTATCTTGACGAGGTGGCCACACCGCGGGCGCCATTTCCCGGCAATACGCAACTGATGGTGTATTCGCAATACATGGATAAGCGGCAGATGCTCAAGTTTCCGTCCAACGCGATCTTTGCCGCGAGCTGGGAGGACATGGTCAAGCAGCTGCAGGCGCGTCATAAAGGCGATGCGCGCGTCGCCATCTATCCCTATGCGGCGATCCAGCATATGGAAACCAAACTGGACGAACCGCAGGCGTAGGTGGGCGGCTAACTGAAGTGGGTACCCCGAAGATGCTTGCGCAAGAGATTGCGGCCCCACTTCATTCGAATCCTGTTGAATCGCGGGCCGGTCAGGCAGGCGCCGGCTGAGAGCGTTATTTTATAAATGCGGTTTTATAAGCTCGGCTTTATCAGTGCGGCTTTATGATTGCGCCATTACAGGAAAATCCGTTCGCCGTATTGACCGCCATCGTCGCGCCGGCGGTTCTGACCAATGCCTGCTCGGTGCTGTGTCTCGGAATCGGCGGCCGTATTGCGCGGGTGGTGGATAGAACGCGAGCCCTGACCGGGGACATGCCAAAGTTTCAGCCGGGCAGCCCGGAATATGGGTCGCGGGTGCGCCAACTCGAACGCTTGCAAAGGCGCGCTCAGTTTCTCGTCAAGGCGCTCCGTCTCCTGTATGCGGCGCTGGGCGGGCTGGCGGCTTCAGCGCTGATCTCGGTGATCGGCGCGGCCTCGGCATATTACGGCAATCAACTGCTGTTCCGGGCAATCGCCGCGTTCGCACTTGCGATTGGCGTCTTCGCGGTCACGGCGCTGGTTGCGGGTTGTGTTTACATGGTCCACGAGACCAGGTTGGCGGTGCAGAACCTGCGCGAAGAAGCGCAAGAAGCTTTGGCCGATTATTCGGTGTTCGAATAAACGAATTCTCGCCCCTGCGCGCGGCCACTTTTCCGGTTTCGTTCAAAGCACCTCGATGCGGGCATCCGGCGCAGGCTCGACGGCCAGCGCATTACGCAGCGGCCTGCCGAACCCTTCGGCTTCGATCTCGAATATCTCGCCGGGCTGTACCCGCACCCCATCGGCAAAGCTCAACGTCGCGGTGCCGAAGAAATGGACGTGTACGTCGCCGGGGCGGCGAAACAATGCGTACTTGAAATGATGATGCTCGAGGTTGCCGATGGTGTGGGACATGTTGGCCTCTCCGCTCAGGAACGGCCGCTCCCAGCGGACGCGGCCGTCGGCGGCCAGCACGCGCGATTTGCCTTCGACATGATCGGGCAGAGGGCCTAGCCGCAGCGCCGGCCCTATCGAACATTGCCGCAGCTTCGAATGAGCCAGCCAGAGATAGTTTTGACGCTCCATCACGTGGTCGGAAAACTCGTTGCCGAGAGCGAAGCCGAGCCGATACGGAGTGCCGTCGGCGGCAATCACATAGAGTCCGGCAATCTCGGGCTCCTCGCCGCCGTCCTCTGAAAAATCGGGCATCGTCAGCGGCTGTCCCGAGCCGCGCAGAATCGATCCGCCGCCTTTGTAGAACCACTCCGGCTGTATGCCGGGCTTGCCGTCGTTCGGTTTGCCGCCTTCGAGGCCCATGCGGAACATCTTCATGCTATCGGTAAGCGTCTCGATTTCGCCGCTTACCTTTTTGTGCATGGCATCGCGCGTATCGGCGCTGCCCAAATGGGTCAGGCCGGTCCCGGTAACGATGCAATGAGCCGGGTCCGGATGATCGAGCGGCGGCAAGATACTGCCATCGGCAAGCAGTTGGTCGTAATCGTGCTCGGTGCTATGGAGCCGCTCATTGACGAGCTGCTCAAGGCCGCAGCCACGTCCGATGGCCTCGACCGCCAACATATAAGTGGATTCCGCGCCGCTCACCGGCCGCACTTTACCGTTCGCCTCGAGACGGCCGACAGCATGGCCGCCATGACCATCCTTGAATTGAATTAGCAACATCTCTGAAGCCTCCTGTGGACTTGCAGCCAGGGTACACCAACTTTAGAACCGCGCTAATAGGTGGCGCGGCCCCCCGAGATATCGAAAACCGCGCCCGTCGAGAACGAGCACTCTTCGCTGGCCAGCCAGCAAACCAGGGCGGCGACCTCGTCCGTAGTGCCAAAACGCCCCATAGGGATTCGGGAGAGCATGTACTGAATATGCTGCTCCGTCATTTGCTCAAAGATCGCGGTGCGGACTGCGGCGGGGGTGACGCAATTAACCGTGATGCCCGACTTCGCCAGTTCCTTGCCCAGCGATTTCGTCAGGCCGATGACAGCGGCCTTCGATGAGCTGTAGGCCGGCGCGTTAGGATTGCCTTCTTTTCCAGCGATGGAAGCCAGGTTCACGATCCGCCCATAGCCGCGGCTCAGCATGTGCGGAACCAGCGCCCGGGCGCAAAAGAACGTGCCATTCAGATTGACCTCGATGACGCGCTTCCAGGCTTCGACCGGATACTCCCAGGTGGGCACATTGGGCCCGGTAATGCCGGCATTGGCGATCAGTATGTCGATTTTCCCGAGGGCGCCAATCGACTCCCGCGCCGCGCGTTCGACGTCTCCCGCATCGGCGATATCCACGGTCGCCGTAAACACCGCAGCCCCGAGGCGATGCTTGAGGTCCTCAAGCCGGGTGCTATCCATGTCCCAGACGGCAAGGCGAGCGCCTTCGGCCAGCAGCCGCTCGGAAATTGCCAGCCCAATACCCGAGGCGCCGCCGGTTACAACCGCACAGCGCTCCTCAAAACGTTTCCTTGGAATCATCTGGTGCAGCCTCCCTTCAGCAGTGGCCTTGGCCAAGCCACGAGAGCAATTCCACTTGGCGTTGCCCTGCCGACGATCTTCGTCGCCGGGGTTCGCATGAGCGGCGCGAACCGCTTTGACTCGATTACAATATGTAAATTGCCGCCCTGACATATGCAACCGGAAAAACGCGCTGTGCCGCGCGGCATAGGGCGGCAACGCCGGCCTTCCAAAGGCGCTTGCCGAAGGGTTCGCCCGGCTCTACAATCCTGAGCGGTGAGCCGGTTTGCAAGGTGTCATCGGCGAAGGTATGCTTTTTTGAAGATCCGGAGGGCACAATCATGGACATCGTCAAGCAATTGCTTCAGGGCATACCGCTACCGCGAATGGCGAAGGTTCGCCAGAATTTTCCCGTCTCCGAAATCAAGGACGTGCCAGCCGGTTTGCGTGAGCAACTGGGCAAAGCCGGGGTTGGCGACCGCATTAAGCCCGGCATGCGCATTGCAATTGCGGTGGGCAGCCGGGGCGTCGCGGAAATTCCCACCCTGGCCCGGGTCACGGCGGAAGAAATCAAACGCCGCGGGGGCCATCCGTTCATTGTGCCCGGCATGGGGAGCCACGGTGGAGCGACCGCCGAGGGCCAGAAAGATGTGCTGGCGAACCTGGGAGTGACCGAGGCCAGCGCCGGATGCGAGATTCTGTCGTCCATGGAAGTCGTGGAGCTCGGACGGCTGCCGGTTGGCTTGCCGGTCTATATGGACAAATACGCCTACGGAGCGGACGGGATCGTGGTCATCAACCGGGTCAAACCGCATACCGCCTTCCGCGGCCCCAATGAAAGCGGGGTCGCGAAAATGATCACCATCGGCCTGGGCAAACAGAAGGGCGCCGAATCGTGTCACGCGTACGGTTTTGGCGTGGCGGCGGAATTCATCCCGGCGATGGCGCGCATAACCCTCGCCAAGGCGCCGATCCTGTTCGGGGTAGCCACGGTGGAGAACGCCTACGATCACATTGCGAAGATCGTCGCCATGCCCGCCAGTGAATTGATTGACACCGACGCGGCGCTTCTGCTGGAGGCCAAAGCCGGCATGGCCCGCATCTGCTTCGACGACCCCATCGACGTGCTGATCATCGACCAGATTGGGAAGGACATCTCCGGGGACGGAGCCGACCCCAATATTATGGGCCGCTATCCGACGCCTTTTGCATCGGGCGGGCCCAAGGTTTCCAAGATGGTGATCCTCGACCTGACGGAAGCGACTCACGGCAACGCCAACGGCATTGGCCATGCCGAGTTCACTACCCGCAAGCTGGTGAACAAAATAGATTTCCCGATGACCTACGCCAACTGCCTGACCTCTACCGTTGCGCAGCCGGGCAAGCTGCCCATCATTCTCGACGACGATCGCGATGCCATCCTCGCCGCCATGAAGACGTGCAACGCCCGCGACCTCACCCAGGCCAGAGTCGTCCGCATCAAGGACACTTTGCGCATTGGCGAGATCTATATTTCCGAATCGATGCTGGCTGAAGCCGCCACCACCCCGGAGATCGAAGTGATCAGTCCGCCCGCCGAGATGGTGTTCGACGCGGCAGGAAACCTGATGGACCAGCCGGTTTCGCCCCCGGTCGAGGTTCAGACCACCGCCTGATTGAGATGATTGCGCAGCTGATGTCCGGCGCTTATACCAACGGGACAAGAATCGTTTCATGATGCTTTGATTTTGACAACGTTGGCGAATGCGGGAACGCCGGCGGGCCGAGTCGAGTTTTTAAATCCGCGGGAACGGTTGGCCTGACGTCAGACGGTTCCCGCCTTGCTTCTTCTTTTTTCTTCGAGGTGAAAACGCAAGATGCCCAAAGTCCAGATACAGTACACGGATCTGTTTGCCCTGACCATGCAGCGTTTGCGGGAAGATGGTTTGTTGCTGGTTACGATGGGAGCGGACGGCAAGCCCAATGTGATGACCATTGGCTGGGGAATGATCGGCAGCGTCTGGTCTCGCCCCGTATTCACCGTGCTGGTGCGGCCCTCCCGGAACAGTTACAGCCGGCTGGAGCAGATCAGCGACTTCACGGTCAATGTGCCTCCCGGGGAGCTTTCGGCAGCCGTGGCGCGCTGCGGAAAGCTATCGGGACGGGACCACGACAAATTCAAAGAGACCCAGTTAACGCCGCTGCCAAGCCGCGAGGTGCGATCGCCGGTTATCGAGCAATGCGTGGTGCACTACGAATGCCGGATTCTGCACCGCAACGACTTGGTTCCGGAAGCACTGGCGCAAGCGGTGCGAGAGCAATTCTACGCCCAGGGAGATTTCCACCGGTTCTACCAGGGGGAGATCGTCGCCGCTTATGCCGACGACGATGCCGAACGCCGTTTGCGGAGTACGGGAACTCTGACTTCCCTTCCCTAGCACCTGTTAGCACGTATAGAACTAGGGCCTGTTAACACTTATAGGACGAGCAACGTTACCGGCGAAAATCGCCTCCGACGAGACGGAGTCCGAGGGGCATGGTGATTCCATGTTCAAGGACGACCACGAAATCCGAGGCGATTGACGCCGCCGCCCCGCGGGACGGAGCGCTCGAACGCGTGTACAATCCTCTATTCGAGTTTTAGCGCGGCGTAAGCCGAGCCGGCAGCTCCCAGCCATGTTGGAAAACATTAACCTGAAGAAAAAAAAGCTGTCGCGGGAAGAATACAAGCGCGCTCTGCCGGGCCTGCAGCGGCGTCTCTAC
>Ga0182014_10001866_pt1 | contig 27516 bp, 26 predicted proteins | sample 612S2DmetaG_FD_120489 | JGI IMG/M metagenome (GOLD analysis project Ga0182014, IMG submission 120489) | Permafrost microbial communities from Stordalen Mire, Sweden - 612S2D metaG | ecosystem: Environmental > Terrestrial > Soil > Wetlands > Permafrost | place: Sweden: Stordalen | collected... | reverse complement strand
CTAGGTCGCGCGCTCGCCATCGTCCCGCAAGACCGTCGTAGGCCCACTGAGCGGCCGTCCGCCGGCCCGTGCGGCCCGTGTACACTCATGGTGACCGCTGCGCAGCGCGGGGGTCGAGAGGAGACACGAGACCATGATGGAGATCACCTTCACCGGCGGCCGCAAGGTCGGAGGCGAGTTCGGTGGACTGGCGGTCGCCGCCGACCAGCCGGTGGCGTCGGGTGGCGGCGCCGGCGGAGCCCGGCTCACGCTTGCTGCCGAAAGGGACCCGGGCGCCGAACCCGGCGACAAGGCGCCTGATATGGCGATGCGCGTGCCGTCATGAGCCGCGCGTTCGTAAAAGACGACGACGAGGCGCCCGAGGAGCCGCTCCCCGAGCGCGCGATAAGCGATCATCCAAACTACGTCACGCCGTTGGGCCTCGCGCAGATGGCGGCGCGGCTCGAGGAGCTCGAGGCGGAACGCCTCGAGCTTGCTCGTCGCGCCGACGCCGACGACTCCGTGCGCGAACGGCTGCGCTACGTCGAGCGCGATTCACGCTACTTCCGGCGGCGGCTCGAGACGGCCCTGACGGTCGACCCGCAGGCTCGCCGACACGACGCAGTGGGGTTCGGGGCGACGGTCACGGTTCGCGAAGACTCGGGAGAGCGGCGCACCTACACGATCGTCGGCGAGGACGAAGCCGATCCGGACGTCGGTCTCGTGAGCTGGGTGTCGCCGCTCGCCAGAGTGCTCGAGGGCGCTCGCGTGGGCGAGCACGCCGTCTGGCGGCGACCTGCGGGAGCGCTCGACCTGATCATCGTGGCGGTCGAGTACGATGGCCGCTCGGGCTAAGTTGCGCTGAGTCGCCCTAAGCCGGGCGGGAGCGGTGAGAAGGGCCCAGATCGTGTGGGCGTACGGGACGGAGGCTGGGCTATGAGGTATCGGACCCTGGGACGAGTCGCGTTTGCCCCATCGGCGCTGGGGTTCGGCGCCATGCGGCTGCCGGTGCTCGCCGATGAATCCGCCGGCGCGGCGGCGCCGCGCCGCATCGACGAAGAGGCGGCGACCGCCATGCTGCGACGCGCGGTCGAGGCCGGCGTCAATTACGTCGACACGGCCTACGTCTACCATGACGGCGAGAGTGAGCCGTGGCTCGGTCGGGCCCTGCGCCAGGTCGCCGGCGAGCTGTTCGGCCCCGCCGACCAGGGGCTCGCCGAGCTGCGCCGCCGCGTCAAGGTGGCGACCAAGCTGCCGGTGTGGAAGCTCGAGCGCAACGACGACCCCGAGCGTCTGCTGAGCGAACAGCTCGAGCGGCTGCAGCTCGATTCGATCGACTTCTATCTGCTGCACGGCCTCGGCGCCGGCAGTCTTGCCAAGCTGCGCGAGCACGACGTGCTGGGCTGGGCCGAACGCGCCCTCGCCGATGGACGCATCGCGCACCTGGGGTTCTCGTTTCACGATGAGTATCCGCTCTTCGAGGAGCTGGTCGATGCGACTGACCTCTGGGAGTTCTGCCAGATCCAGTACAACTACATGGACCAGGAGTATCAGGCCGGCACCCGTGGCCTTGAGTACGCGGCCGCCAAAGGGCTCGGCGTGATCGTCATGGAGCCGGTGCGCGGCGGCCAGCTGGCGCGGCGACCGCCGCAGGCGGTCGCCGCGCTCTGGGCCGCCGCCAACGCCCGGCGCGAAGCCTCGGGTCTCGCGGCGCGCACGCCCGTCGACTGGGCGTTGCAGTGGGTCTGGAACCACCCCGAGGTGTCGTTCCTGCTCTCGGGCATGAGCAGCCTGGCGCAGCTCGATGAGAACATCGTCAGCGCCGAGTGCGCCGGGCCGGGAGCGCTCGACGACGATGACCTCGAGACCTGTCGTCGGGTGCGCGACGCGTATCTCGAGCTCAACCCCATCCCCTGCACGGGCTGCCGGTACTGCCTGCCCTGCCCCAGCGGAGTCGACATTCCCAAAGTGCTCGACATCTACAACGAGGCCGAGATCTACGGCGGCGGGCCGGCGGCGGCGCGCTTTGCCTACGGCTGGGTGAGCGAATCGGAGCGCGCCGAGCTGTGCAAGCAATGCGGTGCCTGCCAGGAGCTCTGTCCGCAGAAGATCGCCATCGTCGACTGGCTCGAGAAGATCCAGCAGTATCTGGCGGTCGGCAAGTAGCGCGGCGCCGCGCCCGGAACGCGCCGCGCCCCGCGTCCGCTACGCGCCGCTAGCGGCCGGCCAGGATGCGGGCCGCGACGCCCTGGATCGTCTCGATGCCGTAGCCCTGACTGGGGTCGCCGTTGGTGAAGACTGCCATGGAGAACGTAAGGGCGCCTTTGTGCAGACGCGCCACCTGGTGGACGAGCTGGCCGATGCTGGTGCCCCGCCAGCCGCCTTTGAACCAGACATCCCAGCCGCGCGGCCGGGCCGCGGCCGGGATACCCCAGCTCTGATACGAGACGACGTGCGAAAGCAGGTAGAGGGCCAGCGCTCGGTGAGACGGGGGCACGAGGTCCGGCAGGCGGTAGAAGAAGCGCGCCTGATCGGCGGCCGTGAGCTGGGCGCCGAACAGCTGACCATAGATCGCGAAGTGCGTCATGCCGGCGGCCCTGGCGAGCGCGTACAGGCCGCCGTCGCCGACCACGTGGTAGATGGCCTGGGCGGCGTTGTTGTCGGAGACCTCGATCATGGGCGTGAGGGTGGCCAGAGCCGAGGAGCCGACGCTCGCGTGCGTGCGCAGGTACTCGACGAGCAGCATGGCCTTGATCACGCTGGCGGTGACGAATGGCTGGTCCTGATGCCAGCCATGCAGAACGCCGGCGGTGTCGACTACGGCGACCGCCGTCACCCCCGAGCGCTGTCTGAGCCAGGCGATCGCCCTGTCGATGTCGGCCTTGGCCGGATACACCGCGTCGACCGTGAGATGCGCCGCGCGCACGACCGTGGGGGTGCGATGCAGCGCGTCCACCGCGCGCACCGTCCACACGTACGTGCCGGCCCTGAGGTGGCAGACGAACGAGGTGCTCGAGTCGGCGCCCGACCGCACCGCCTGACCGACGACGATCGTCTTGACCACCGCTCCGCCGGCAACGCTGATCACGATCCTTACGGTCGCGCGCCCGCCGTGCGCGCCCTCAATACGGTAGGGAAGCGTCGCGGCGGCGCCCTGCAGGACCTCGACGTCGGCTCTCGCGACGGACATGAACGGCAGATGACTGCCCCCTACGTGGCTTGCGGCGCCGGCGCTCTGGGCGCTGCCGTGCGTGCTACCGCTGTCCGTAGCCCATGCCGGCGGCACGGGCCCGGCGAGCAGAACGGCGCCGGCGAGCAGAACGACGCCGGCGAGCAGAACGACGCCGGCGATGAGAAGGCCGGTTGTGCCGGTCGTACCGACGAGCAGGCCGGGGGCGCGGTGACTCCGCGTGAGGCGTGGCGAGATCGGGAACCGGCGGCGGCGCGGCGGGCGGGGCTCGAAGAAGGCTTTCACATTCCGACCTTTCGTGCGCTTGCCCGCGGCTCTCTCCGCGGCCGGATCGTGCATGTCGCAACCTTATGTCCGCGGGGCCGCGAGGGCGAGTGTCGGGGAACGCGCATGGTCCTAAGGCACGACGAATCGCGCCCTGCTGCCGGCGCGCGTGGTCGTCACCTCGAGGCGGGCCTCGATCTGCTCGCGCAGTTCGGCGACGTGGGAGATGATGCCGACCAGCCGCCCGCCCGTCTGTAACCCGATGAGGGTATCGATGGCAGCCGCCAGGTTGTCGGGGTCGAGCGACCCGAAGCCCTCATCGACAAACACCGTGTCGAGCTTGACGCCGCCCTCATGGCTCTGCACGACCTCGGCGAGACCGAGCGCCAGCGCCAGCGAGGCCTGGAACGTCTCGCCGCCCGAGAGGGTCGAGACGGGCCGCCGGGCGCCCGTGTAGGCGTCGGAGACCTCGAGGTCGAGGCCCAGTGCGCGGCGCTTGTCGCCCTGCTGGCTGCGCAGCAGCCGGTAGCGCTGGTCTGTCATGGCCGACAGGCGCGCCGAGGCCACGATGAGGACGTCGTCGAGGTAGGCGGCCAGCATGTAGCGCTGAAACGACAGGCGCAGGTCGTTGTCGCCGTCGGCCACCCTGGCGAGACGCCCGACGATGGCGTAGGCGGCCTCGTGCTCGCCGATGTCGGTCTGCAGACGGGCGAGACCGTCGGCGGCGTGGGCCAGGGCGTCGCGCGCCGCGCCCAGCGAGGCCCGCGTGTCGCGGGCCTCGTCGGCGGCGCGCGAGGCGACCACGTGACGATCGGTCAGCGCTGCGATGTCGGGGCGCGCGAGGTCGTGGGCGGCGGCGGCGGCGCGCCGCAGGCGCGCCGCCGCCGCCCTGGTGTCGCTGTCGTGGCCGGCCACCAGCTCGACGAGCTCCGCCAGCGTGCTGGGGTCGCACCGGGCCGCGAAGTACGCCTGTTCGTCGGCGAACCCGGCCTCACGAATGTGCTCGAGGCGCTCGGCTTCGACCGCGGCGACCGCCGTTTGCAGCTCGTCGTGGCGTTGCTGCTTTTGGGCGTGCGTGGCCGTGGTCGTGGCCAGCGATTCGGACGTCGCTCTGTCGTCGACCTGAGCCTGCTCCCAGGCCTGTTCGAGCTCGTCGAGCTCGTGGCGGGCCTGTTCGAGCCGGCGAGCGAGCTCGTCGGGGTCGCGCAGCTCGGCCGGGACCCCGCGCCGGCGCTCGTCGAGCACGGCGGCGGCGGCGGCCTGAGCGGCCGCGGTGGCCGCGAGGTCGCGGCGGACGGCAGCGGCCGCCCCGTCGGCGGCGTCGCGCGCCTGGTCGCAGGCCTGGCGCAGCTCGGCCGCCTGCGCCCGCTTGGCGAGAACGGTGGCCTCGCCGGGGAGCTCGCCCTTGGCAGCCGCCGGCGCGGGGTGCTCGGTCGATCCGCAGACCGGGCACGGGGCTCCGGGTTCGAGCGCGGCGGAAAGAACGGCGGCCTGCCCCCGCGACCAGGCCGCCTCGAGGTCGGCCAGCTCGGCGGCGGCGCGCTCCGCGGCGAGCTTGGCGACGCTGAGAACGCTGTGGCTCGACTCGGCGGCGCGCTCGTCGGCCTGCCGGGCGGCCGTCAGAGCCGCTGCGGCCGAGTCGAAATCGGACTGCGCCCGGCCGAGCTCGCCGACCCGGGCGACCGTCTCGGTAAGCGTGCGCACCAGTTCGCCCAGCGCCAGCCGCTGCGCGCCGCGAGCCGTCTCTGAATGGAGCGCCGCCTCGGCCTGCCGCCGGGCGGTCGCGGCTGCGTCGAGGGCGACCTCGGCGAGCTCGAGCTCGAGCAGTCTGGGGGTGAGCTCGTTGCGGCGGTCGTGAAGAAGGCGATCGAGTGCCTGAAGCGGTTCGGCCCGGCGGGCGAGGTCGATCTGGACGCGCAGCCCCTGCACCTCGGTCGCCCGGGCGGCGAGGGTGTCGGCGCCGGCCTGCGCGTCGGCGAGCTCGTCGAGACGGCCGGCGATGGTCTGAGCCTCGCTCAGCTCACCGCGGGCGGCCTGCTCGGCCGCCGCCGCCGCCGCGGCTGCGGCCTCGGCTGCGGCCGCTCGCTCGACAGCCTGCGCCAGCCGCTCGCCGAGCTCGTCCGGGCTCTCGGCGCCGGCCGCCCGCAGGATCGCGGTGCGGTCGGCCGTGGCCTGCTGCAACTCGCGCTCGATGGTCTGGGCCTCGGCCTTGAGCGCCTCCTGCAGCTCGCGGTAGCGTTCGGTGCGAAAGAGGCGCTGGAGGATCTCTTCGCGTTCCCTGCCGCTGGACTGCAGCAGCTCCTGGAACTTGCCCTGGGGCAGCATGACCACCTGGCGGAACTGCACGCTGCGAAAGCCGAGGATGCGCTCGACCTGTTCGGTGACGTCGGTCGGCTTGACGGCCAGCGGCGTGCCTTCGGCGTGGGGGTCGTCGGCCGGCGTCGCGCTGCGGTCCCACAGGGCGGCGCTCGGGTTCTCGACGGTGAAGCCGTCGCCGCGGCGCTTGGGCCGCTCCTGCCAGGGGCTGCGTTGTACCCGGTAGCGCTTGCCGGCGACCGAGAAATCGAATCGCACTTCGGTGCGCAGCGCCGGGTCGGCGTGGTCGGAGCGCATGTCGCGGCCCTGCCGGGCACGCGGATCGTTCGCAGAGCCGCCGCTCGTGTCGCCGTACAGGGCGAAGGCCATGGCGTCGAGGATGGTGGTCTTGCCGGCGCCGGTGGGCCCGTGGATGAGAAAGAAGCCGTAGGGACCGAGCTCCGAGAAGTCGAGGACCTGGCGGTCGCCGTAGGGGCCGAAGGCCTGCATGACGAGGACCTGTGGCTTCATGGGCGGTCGTTGGCGGCGACGGCTGCGGCCGGCGGCCGGCGAGTCGGCGGCCTCATGACTCGCGCCGGCGCCGTTCGAGCCGCTCGAGGACAGCCCCAAAGGCGGCGCCCTCGCTGGCCGAAAGCCGCTCGTCTGTGACGTACTCGAAGAAGGTAGCGAAGTGCTCGCCCGCGGAGCGCGCGACTGGGTCGGCGAGCGGTGCCGCCCCGCCGCCGGCGAGCTCGTTGCGGGGGAACTCGAGGTGCAGGCAGTTGGGATAGGCCTGCTGGAGCCGGCCCATGGCGTTGAGCAGCGCCCCCGTGTCGAGGAGGCGCGCGCACACGTAGTCGTCGCGCGCCTCGTCGGCCGGGGCGCGCTCGAGGATGTCGTGCAGCGTGCCCTCGATGACCCGCACGCGACGCCGCGGCTGCAGCTCGACCTGTTCGACCGCGACGCGCGCGGCGCGGACGGAGGCGGGCGGCGTGGCGGCGGGTGCCCCGAGCGGCGCCTCGTCCGCCGCCCCGTCCGCCGCGCCCGTCGCCACGCCGCTGCCCGGCGCGCCGATCTCGACGACACTCACCGACTTGGGCTGGGCGACCTCGTCGAACGAGTAGGTGAGCAGCGAACCGGCATAGCGCACCGCCTCGGCGCCGGCCCTTTGCGGCCGGTGCAGGTGGCCGAGCGCGACGTAGTCGAAGCCGGCGAACACCGCCGCCGGCACGGTGCCGGCGCCGCCGACCGTGAGCGGCCGCTCGGAGTCGGAGACCTCGGCACCGGCCACGAACGCGTGACCGACGAGTACGCTGCGCGCGCCCGTCGGCACGGCAGCTCGGGCACGCGCCATCAGGGCGCGCATCGCCTGCTCGTGGGTCTGGATATCGGGCTCGGCCAGAGCCTCGCGGACGATGATCGGATCGGCGAACGGTACGGCCTGCACGACGAGCGGCCCGTCACTGTCGGCCAGCGGCACGTTGAGCACGCCGCCGGCCGGCAGGCGACCGGCGATGTGCAATCCCTCGGCGGAGAGCATCTGGGAGCCGAACCCGAGGCGCGTCGGACTATCGTGATTGCCGGCGATCATGACGACCGGCACACCCAGGCCGCGCACGATGCGGTCGAGCACGTCGTTGAGCAGCTCGACGGCCTCGGGCGGCGGCACGCCGCGGTCGTAGACGTCGCCGGCGAGAAGCACGGCGGCCGGTCGCACGCCGTCGACCAGGCCGACGAACTGGTCGAGGACGAACTGCTGGTCGTCGGTGAGATGGACGCCGTGGAACAGTCGTCCGAGATGCCAGTCGGCGGTATGGATGAATATCATGGGCACGGCCTCCGGCGCGACCCTAGCACAGGAAGGAGACGACACGCTGCCTGCGGCGGCGTGCTAGCCTTGACGGCCGTAGTACCCAAGGAAGCGCGCCGCGGCGCGCCGGCGGCAGGAGGGCAGCGACATGGCGGCACGACGGACGGTCAACGGCAAGGCGGCTGTGGCCCACTTCGACGAGATCCCCTCGCAACCGCAGCCGGACACGGACGCCGAGTGGAAGCCCGTCAGGCATTTCTTCGACCTCGGGTCGTTCGGCGCCAGTCTCTACGTGGGTCACGCCGACGGCGAAGTGCTCACCAGCGAGCACAGCGAGACCGACGAGGCCGGCACGAGCCACGAAGAGCTGTTCTACGTTGCCCGCGGACGGGCCACGTTCCTCGTCGAGGGCGAGGAGGTCGACGCGCCGGCGGGCACGTTCGTGTACGTGCGCGATCCCGACGTGCGCCGCGGCGCCGTGGCGCGTGAACCCGGCACGGTCGTCTTCGTGGCCGGCGGCGCGCCCGGCGAGGCCTACGAGGTCTCGCTCTGGGAGCGTGACGAGTTCGGTCCTGCGTCTGTGTGAGGCGTCGCGGGAGAGGTCGTCGACCTAGTCGACGACCTCTCCCGCGACGGGCGTCTCGTCGCCGTCGTCGGACGACGGCGGCTTGGTCGTGAACTGGGCCATGAGGCGGGCGATCTCGTCGTCGAGAGCGTTCAGCTCGTCCTGGGCGGCGCGCGCCCGGCGCACGGGCTCGTCGAGCTCGGCGTGGGCTACGCTGCCCTGCTCGGCGAGGTAGAGCGTGACCTGGGCGAGCTGGATCTCGGCGGTGTTCACCTCGCGCTTGACGCCGCGCCGCTTGAGCTGCGCCTGCGCGACCTTGCGCGCCAGCTGGGCGTTGAAGGTGACTGCGTTGACCGCGTTGCCCGCGGCGTCCTTACCTGTCATGCCGGCCTCCCTCCGGTGGGCTTGTTCTGTACCTGCACGTGCCGGTGCGAGCGGCATGGTATCACCGCCCCAACGGGCGCGGCGGCTCCGTCAGAGCGCCCCGCCGCGCGCCTTTCTGAGCCGCGTGAGAAAGGGCTTGGTAAGGTAGCTGCCCTCGGTGAACAGGCAGAACTGCTCGAACAGCGGCCTGGTCACGGTGAAGGCCATGACGTCGGCCGGCAGCCATTGCCGCATGGCGATGTCGGTCGAGCCGATCTGCGCCTGGGGCACGTCGAGGTCGGCGAAGTTGACGAGCTGGCCGCAGCCTGACGAGAAGCCGGCGGTCGTCGGCTCCGGGTCGCCGGGCGCGTTGCGGTACTGGGCGGCGAGCACGAGGGCGGCGAGCTGGTCGGGCTTCACCCAGAAGGTGACGGTCTTCAGGTGCTCGTACTGGTCGGCCTTGAGCGGCCCGATCAGCACGTGTCCCTGCGTCGGCGCAAAGTTGACCCGGGCGTCGTTCCAGCGGCCCATAAGCTCCTCGGAAGCCTTGAGACCCTCGTCGATGGCGAGAAAGTGAATGAAGGCGGCGCGATCGTCGCGCTGCACGCCGCACAGCGAGCCGCCGGCGCCGCCGCAGCCGAAGTTGTCGCTGGTCAGGTGGACCGTCTTGCCCGCCTGCCAGTCGCGAAAGTGCGAAAAGACGCACTCGCCGTGCTTGCCGCCGGGGCGAGGCTCGACGAGCGGCGCGAAGGCCGCCGGGTCCGGCGCGTCGTAGAGGCCGGTCAACGGTATGGTGACGTTGAGCTTGTCGAGCAGAAATGAGGGATCGGGTTGCACGAGTGCCTCCTTTAAGTGTCCGGGTGAGTGCTCTCTCAGGCCAACGGTAGCATGAAACGCCGGGCGGCTACCTGCCGATCAGGTGCGGCACGAGCGTGCCCAGCAGATAGCCGCCGGCCGCCGAGGCCAAGCCGATCGCGACCACCTCGAGGGCGCTGCGCCAGAGGCTCATCACCGCCAGGCGCCCCTTGACCAGGCCGATCAGCAACAGCGCGACGATCGTGAGGGCGACCGACACGACGAAGGCCGGGCGCACGGCCAAAAAGAGGTAGGGCCCAAGCGGCACGAGCGATGCCAGCAGGTAGGAAGCGCCCATGGCAAGGGAATCCTTTAGGGCGCTGCCCTCGGGCTCGGCCGACAGGCCGAGCTCCTTTTCGACCATCGTGTTCAGCCACGACCGGTGGCTGCTCGTGACCTTGGCGGCGACCAGGTCGGCGTCGCTGGGCGACAGCCCCTCGTTCTCGAACAGGAGCTCGATCTCGAGTTTTTCGATGTCGGGGATGGCGGCGATCTCTTCTTCTTCGTCCCTGATGGCCGCCTGCTGGACCTGCGCCTCGGACTTGCCCGACAGGTACTCGCCGGCGCCCATCGAAAGGGCGCCGGCAAACGCCTCGGCCGCGCCCGCGATCACCACGATCTTGCTGTTCGCGGTGCCTCCGGCCACGCCCGACACGACGCCCAGCGGCACGAGCAGGCCGTCGAGACTGCCGAACATGAACTGACGGATGCGGCTCCTCGCCGCGATCCGTTCCTTTTCGGCGAACAGCTGCGCCGCGTCGAACGTGCGTCGCTTCTCCTCGAGCTCACGCGCGCGTGCGAGAGAAAGGCTCCCCTGCGACGAGGGCTCGACAGGAAGGCCGCTGTCCGGCGACCGTTTTGGCGGACGGTCCATGAGGCGATGCTACGGCGTCGGGGTCCCCGCGTGAAGCGTGACGTTCGGGGTTCGGCGGCGTCGCCGGCCGGTGCGCAATGAGCCCGGCTCTGCGACCGGCGCCGTTTCGGCCGCCCGCCGGGCGGCAATCACTCGTACGCAGGGACGATCGGGCGGCGCGCGGCGCGCCGCGAGGGGAAGCGCGCATGGCACAGATCGAGATCTACACCAAGCAATGGTGCCCGTATTGCCTCAAGGCCAAGGCGCTGCTGCATTCCAAGGCGATTGTCTACGACGAAGTCGATGTGACCGCCGACGAAGCGCGCCAGGCCGAGATGGTCGAGCGCTCGGGCATGCGCAGCGTGCCCCAAATCTTCATCGACGGCGCGAGGGTCGGCGGCTACGACGATCTCGCCCGCCTGAACGCCACCGGCGAACTCGACCGGCGCCTCGGTCGCGGCGAGGGGGCGCCCTTGCGCGACGTCTACGACGTGGCGGTCATCGGCGCCGGCCCCGCGGGGCTCACGGCCGCGATGTACGCGGCCCGCAAGAACCTCTCGACGCTCGTCATCGCCATGGACATCGGCGGTCAGGTGGGCCTGACGGCCGAGGTGGCAAACTACCCCGGCTTCGACCTGGTGGCCGGTCCCGACCTCGCCGACCGCTATCACGATCAGGCGGCCAAGTACGAGATCGCCGAGCTGATCGGCGAGCGCGTCGTCGGCCTGAGCCTCGACGGGCGCTGCAAGGTCGTCAACCTCGAGAGCGGCCGCAGCGTGCGCGCTGCGACCGTGATCATCGCCACCGGCGTGCAGAAGCGCCGTCTCGACGTACCGGGTGAGCGCAGTCTCACCGGCAGGGGCGTGGTGTACTGCTCCACCTGCGACGGACCGCTTTTCAAGGGTCTCACCATCGCCGTCGTTGGTGCCGGCAACTCGGGGCTCGAGGCGGCGATCGAGATGGACGCCGTGGCCGCCAAGGTCTATCTGGTGTCGATCGAAGGCTGGACCGGCGACGCCATCCTGCAGGACAAGGTCTCGGCGGCTCGCCATGTCGAGTCGCTGCGCTTCCACGAGCCCGTCGAGATCCACGGCGAGACCGAGGTCGAGGGCATGACGGTGCGCGACGTGCGCTCGGGCGAGACCCGGCGCCTCGACCTGGACGGCGTGTTCATCGAGGTCGGGCTCTTTCCCAACAGCGAGTTCGCCCTGGACATGCTCGAGACCAACGAGGTCGGCGAGATTGCGGTCGACAAGCGCGGCGCCACCGGCGTGCGCGGGGTGTTCGCCGCCGGCGACGTGACCGACAATCGCGACAAGCAGATCGTCGTGGCCGCCGGCGAGGGCGCGCGGGCCGCGCTGGCGGCGTTCGAGTACCTGGTCAAGCAGCAGTGACGGCCGTCTGAAAAGGCCCGGCGCTGCCCGGCAAGGGCCTGGCGCGGCGGTGTGTCGCGCCCGCCTTGGGCTGCGTTTCCGTCGGTGCCGGCGGTAGAATCGTGCCGTGAGTCCCATCCGTCTTTCGAAGTCGCGCATCATGGCCTGGCGCCAGTGCCCCAAGCGCCTCTGGCTCGAGATCAACCGGCCCGAGCTCGTCGTCTACCCGCCCTCCACGCAACGGCGCTTCGCCCTGGGTCACGAGCTCGGGGCCGTGGCACGCGCCCTGCGGCCGGGCGGCGAGCTCATCGAACCGGCCACGCTCGGACAGGCCCTGCGCGACACGGCCCGCCTGCTCGGCCGGCGCGGCGACCTCACCCTGTTCGAGGCCACCTTCAGCCACGGCGGCGTACTGGTCCGCGCCGACGTGCTGCTCCGCGAAGGCGGCGTGGCGCGCATGATCGAGGTCAAGTCGGCCACCGAGGTCAAGCCGTACCACATCGACGACAGCGCCGTGCAGACCTGGGTCGTACGCGGCGCCGGTGTACCGCTCGAGCGCGTGGCGCTCGCCTGCATCGACCGCGGCTTTATCTACGCAGGAGACGGCGACTACCACGGGCTGCTGCGCGAGACCGACATCACCGCTCGGGTCGACGAACTCGTCGCGCAGCTGCCCGACTGGATCGCTGGCTGTCAGGCGACCCTCGCCGACGAGATGCCGGGGCACGGCATCTGGGCGGGCTGCACGAACCCCTTCGCTTGCCCGTTCATCCCATTCTGCTCGGAGGATCCGCCCGAGCACCCTGTTGCGCTGCGGCCGCGCGGCGAAGTGGCGGCCGGCCGGCCGCCGGCCGCCGCGCCGTTTCCGCGCTCCTACCTCGATTTTGCGACGATCCGGCACGCCGTGCCGGTCTGGGTCGGCACGCGGCCGTGGGAGCGGCTGCCCTTTGCGTGGTCGTGCCACATCGAGCGGGCGCCGGGCGAGCTCGAGCACCGCGAGTTTCTCGACACGAGCGGCGAGCCGCCCATGCGCTCCTGCGCTGACACCCTCATCGCGACGCTGGACGCCGAAGGGCCCATCTTCGTCTACGGCGGCCGCGCGCACGACGTCCTGGTCGGCCTCTCCGCGCGGTTCTCCGACCTCCAGCGACCGCTCGCGACGCTCACCGGCCGGCTGGTCGACCTGCTGTCGGTCGCCGCCGCCGCCTGGCATCCTCCGGCCATGAAGGACTCGTGGTCGATACAGGACGTGCTGCCCACCGTGGCGCCCGAGCTCGACTACGCCGACCTTGGCGAGGTCCACGACAGTACCGCGGCCCAGATCGCCTACGCCGAAGCCGTCCACCCGGACACGCCGTCCGAGCGTGCCGACGAGCTCGCTCACGGTCTGCTTGCCTACTGCGCTCTGGACACCCTGGCGCTCGTGCGGCTGCGTCGGTTCCTGAGTGGCGAGTAGACTCGGCTACGACACCGTTCCCCGGCAGCAAGGAGAGCCCATGAAGGTCGCCGCGTTCAACTCGAGCCCGCGGCGGGACGGCAACACCGCCATCCTGCTGCGCTACGTCCTTGCCGAGCTCGAGGCCGAGGGCATCGAGACCGAGCTCGTGCAGCTCGCCGGTAAGCGCATCTCCGGCTGCACGGCCTGCCTCAAATGTGCCGAGACTAAAGACAATCGCTGCCACGGCGTCAAGGACGACGGCGTCAACGAGTGCATCGCGACGATGCTCGCCGCCGACGGCATCCTGCTGGGCACGCCGGTCTACTTTGGCGATGCCAACGCCACCATGCGCGGCCTGATCGAGCGCGCCGGCTACACCACCCGCAAGAACGGCAATCCCCTGGCCCGCAAGGTCGGGGCTGCCGTCATCGCCGTGCGGCGCGGCGGCGCCATGCACGCCTTCGACTCGGTCAACCACTTCTTTCAGATCGCCGAGATGGTGGTGGTCGGCTCGACCTACTGGAACTTCGGCATCGGCGCCGAGATCGGCGCCGTCGAAGGCGACGCCGAGGGCGTGAAGACGATGCACGACCTCGGCCGCAACATGGCCTGGGTGCTCGGCAAGTTGAACGCGCCGTGAGCGCCCGCGCGCCCGCCGAGGGCCGCGTGATCCTGGCGAACTGCCGCCTCATCGACGGCGCCGGCAACCCGTGGGTCGCTGCCGACCTGCTCATCGAGGGCGACCGCGTGGCGGCGATCGCCGCCGCCGGGACCATGTCGCGGCGCGGCCGTCCCGCGCCGCTCGTCGTCGACGCCGCCGGGCGCTACGTCACGCCCGGGTTCGTCGATCCGCATACACATTCCGACCTGACGGTGGTCACCTGTCCCGGCGCCGAGTCGGCCGTCTACCAGGGCGTCACGACTCACGTGGTGGGCAACTGCGGCATGTCGGCGGCGCCGGTCGACGAGCACCGCCTGGCCGACTTCGTGACGATGTGGGAGAGCTACTGGCAGATCCCGCCCGTGACCTGGCGGACGTTCGGAGACTACCTCGCCACGGTCGAGGCGGACGGCTGCGCGATCAATGTCGCCGCTCTGGTGGGCCACGGCGCCCTGCGGATCGCGGCGATGGGCTTCGACGCGCGTCCCGCGAGCGCGCGCGAGCTCGCGACCATGAAGCGGCTGCTGGCCGCGAGCATGCGGCAGGGAGCGTTCGGCCTTTCGTCGGGCCTGGTCTACCCGCCGGGCTGCTACTCCTCGACCGAAGAGCTGATCGAGCTCGTGCGGGTCGTCAAGGCCTACGACGGCATCTACACGACGCACGTGCGCGGTGAGCGCGAGACGATCATCGCCGCCGTCTCCGAAGCCGTGTTCATCGGGCGCGAGTGCGGCGTGCCTGTCGAGGTCTCGCACAACGCGCCCAAGTGGGGCGGGCCGCCCGCCGCCGAGAGCCTGGCCGTGATCGAGCAGGCCCGCGCCCACGGCCTCGACGTCACGCTCGACAACGACACCCACACCGAGCTGGCGCCGCGCCTGTCGCGGGCGCTGCCGCAGCCCCTCCACAGCCTTTCGGTCGACGATCTCGTAGCGGTCCTGGTCGACCCGGAGCGGCGCGCCGAGGTGCGCCGCGAGATCGCCGCCGACGACAGGCCCGGACCGGGCTATTCGGGCCTCCTCAAACACGGCCGCTTCGAGCGCATCTTCGTCCTGCACTCCAGCGACCGCTCGCTGCTCGGCGCCACGGTCGCCGACATCGCCGCCGGTCGGGGCTGCGACCCGCTCGACACCTACCTCGACCTGATCGTCGAGGAGCGCGACACCGTCGTCGCCATCTTCGACTACATCGACGAGGCCGAGCTCCAGGCCGTGCTGCGCCATCCGCTCTGCATGATCTCCTCCGACGGTCTGGTGCAGCCGCTGCCGCGACCCGGCGACGATGCCTCGTACTGGCCCTGCAGCTTCGGCGAGTATACGGGGCTGCTCGAGCGCTTCGTGCGCGACCGCCCCCTGCTGCGACTCGAAGAGGCGGTGCGCAAGATGACGTCGCTGCCGGCCCAGCGTTTCGGGCTGTGGGACAGGGGCGTGCTGCGCCCGGGCGCCCGGGCCGACGTCGTGGTCTTCGACCTCGAACGGGTCCGCGATCGGGCGACCAATCCCTGGCCGCACTCGTACCCGTTCGAGAACATCCCGCCGCGCTACGCCGAGGGCATCGACTACGTGTTCGTCAACGGCGAGGCGGTAATGTGGGAGGGGGCCCACACCGGCGTGCGGAGCGGCAGGGTGCTGCGCGGCCCGGGCTGGCGGAACAGTGCGGTGCTCAGCGCTCCACCTGTCGCGCGAAGCTCCGAATGACGCTTGCCAGCAACTCGGGTGCGGTCAGATTCGCGATGTGGCCCTGACCGGCGAGGGTAACGATGGGCCGGCGGTTCGGGAGCGTAGCGGCGAGGTCGGCGAGCCGCTGGCGCAGATGCGGCGGGCTGTCGGATCCCTCGATCAACAGGGTCGGTAGGTCGAGCTCTGAGTAACGTTCGATGCCGACCCCGAGGGCGTCGAGCGCCTCGTCGTCGGCGATCTGCGCGGCGGCGACCCGGGTGAACCGGGCGCGCGCCTCGGTGCTCGCGAACATCGCCGACACGGCGGCTTGCGGCAGGCCCACGATATCGCGCAGGTGGATCTCCATCGCGGCGAGCGCATCGCCGGCATCCAGCGCGGCGCGCGCTCGCCGGCCGGCCTCGCCCGCGACCGGCGACGTGGTCGCAAGCGGCGGTTCGTACAATGCCATCGCCCTGAACGACGCCGGCGAGACGAGCGCCGCCTCGAGGGCGGCCACCGCACCCGAGGAGTGCCCGACGAGGAGCGGACGAACCAGCTCAGCGGCCACGGCGAGCACATCGGCCGCGTCTACGGCCACTGTGTGGGGCAGCGCGATCGGCACATCGAATGCGTAGAGGCGGCGCTGCACGCGCACGACTCGGAACTCGTCGGTCAACAGGCGGGCGACACCGTCCCACGACGATGCGTCGCTGGAGCCCGGGTGCACGACGAGAAGATCCGGCCCGTCTCCTTCGTCGATCGCCTGGACCAGGGAGCCGTCGCTCGCTGTGACGCGCAGGATCGTCATGGACCCGGCGCCACCGGGCGCACCGTCCCGGTCACGCTACCGGGCCCTGGCCGGCGCGCGTCGCCCGCACGGCGTCGCCGATCTCGCTCAGGTCGGCGCTGCTCAGACGCAGGTCCGCCGCGCCGATCCAGCCGTCGATCTGCTCCGGCCGCCGCCCGCCGACGATCGTGGCGGTGACGCCGTCCCAGGCGAGCAGCCAGGCCAGGGCGACGCTCATGACGCTGGCCTTGTGGCGCGCGGCGACCGGGCGCAGGGCGTCGCGGAGGGCGAGGTTGCGCGACAGGGCGGGCTCGCGGAACTCGCGGCGCCGCCAGTCCTCCTCGGGCATCTGGCGCACGCGCTCGGCGGTGAAGCCGTCGGTGAGCTGACCGGCGCCCATGGGGCTGTAGCAGAGCAGGCCGGCGCCGTGCTCACGCACCCAGGGGAGCTCCTTGTCTGCCGTGCCGCGTTCGATCAGCGAGAACTCCTGCTGCAGCGAGTCGACGTGCATGATGGCCTCGCAGCGGGCCAGCAGACCAGTGTCGAAGTTGCTCACGCCGGCGCTGCGCACCTTGCCCTCGGCGACCAGGCGCGCCATCTCCGCCCAGCTTTCTTCGATGGGCACCGTGCCGTCGTCGGGCCAGTGGAACTGCAGCAGGTCGAGGCGCTCCACGCCCAGGCGCCGCAGCGAATCCTCGCACTGCCGGCGGATATTGCCGGGCGAGAGGTCGCTCGGTTCGTCTTTGAAGGGGTCGCGGTCGTCCCAGGTGGGTCCGCATTTGGTGAAGACCAGGGGTCGCCGGTCGTCGGAGACCTCCCTGAGAAACCGGGCGACGACCTCTTCGGAGTGACCGTGGCCGTAGACGCCGGCGGTGTCGAACCAGTTGATGCCGAGCTCGACGGCGTGGTGCATGGTGAGCAGCGACTGCTCGTCGTCCTGCGGGCCCCAGCCGTAGAGCCAGCCGCCGCCGCCGATCGCCCAGGTGCCCAAGCCGACGGTAGTGATCTCGAGGCCGCTCGTGCCCAGCGGTCGGGTCGGCAGTGTCATGAAGTCTCCCTTCGTCGCGCGACGTGACATGACGTGGCGCCGCATGGCATGACGTGGCGGGTAGGGCCGCCGCCGGCGTGGCTCACAGCAGGTCCACGAGGCCGGCGTCCGAGCGCCCCCGCAGGTCGCCTGGTCGTGGCAGCCGATCGTGACGCATGAGCTCTGAGAAGGCGGCGAGGTCGAGGTCGCGGGTGCCGGCGGCGGCGACGAGCGTGTCGTCGCGGGTGTAGAAGACCGTGAAGTCGCCGCCCGCCAGGTCGCCGACGGCAAACTCGCCGTCCCAGCCGCGGCCCACGCCGACGGAGGCGACCCGCAGGCCGAACTGCGCGGTCCAGAAGCTGGGCACCGCGCCGAAGGGCGTGCCCTGGCCGGCCATCGAGGCCGCCGCCGCCCGCCCGAGCTGCTCCGCCAGGCGCCAGTGTTCCATGCGCAGCCGACCGCCGCCGTGCGGCTCCGGGTAGCGGGCGATGTCGCCCGCCGCCCATACGTGGTGGCGGTTGACGCGCAGCTCGGCATCGACGTCGAGACCGCCGTCGTCGGCCAGGGTGGCATTGGTGATGAAGGAGGTGGCCGGCGTGACGCCGACCCCGACCACGACGAGGTCGGCGTCGAGACGTCGGCCGTCGTCGAGCTGCGCCACGCGGACGCGCTGGTCGCCGTCGAAGAGCGTCACCGTGCGTCCGAGGGCAAAACCCACGCCGTGCTCCTCGTGGCGCGTCTGCAGCAGCGCTCCCACTTCGGGCCCGAGCTGGGTCGACAGCGGTGCCTGCTCGGGGGCGACCACGGTCACTTCGAGGCCCCGCTGCCGCAGGCTGGCGGCCGTCTCCATGCCGATGAAGCTGGCGCCCACGACGAGTGCGCGGGCCGCGCCCTCGGCCGCCGCGACAATGGCGTCGCAATCGCTCCACGAGCGCAGCGTGAACACCCCGGGCAGCTCGGCGCCGGGGGCCGCGAGGCGGCGTGGCAGGCTGCCCGTGGCGATGAGTACGGCGTCGGGGGTCATGCTCGTGCCGTCGTCGAGTCGCAGCCGCCGCGAGGCCGCGTCGAGGCTCGCCACTCCGGCGTGAAGGAGCTCGATGCCGTGCTGTTCGTAGAAGCTCGCCGGCCGCAACGGCAGCCAGTCGGCGCTGGCCGTGCCGGCAAGGTAGTCCTTGCTCAGGTTGGGGCGGTCGTAGGGCCGACGGCCCTCCCGGTCGATCAGCACGACGCGGCCGGTAAAGCCGTGTTGGCGCAGCGCCTCGACGGCGGCGCCGCCGGCGGCGCCGCCGCCCACCACGACGAACACGCGCTCGTCGCGGGGGTCGCGGCCGGCCATCGGCATGTTGCGCTGGCGCGGTGCGTCGTCGGGAAGCTCGACATAGACGTCGCCGTCCTGGACGCGCACGGCGTACACGGTGAGTCCCGACAGCGGCGGCGGCTCGAGCAGGTCGCCGGTGCGGGCGCCGAACGTGCCCTGGTGCCACGGGCAGACGAGACGCCCTTCGTGCAGCAGACCCTTTGCCAGCGGAGCGTCGTAATGCGGGCAGCGCGCCCCGAAGGCCCGCAGGGCGCCGTCGCAGCGCAGCAGAAGGACCTTCTTGCCGCCTACCTGGACCTCGCGCAGCTCACCCTCGTGCACTTCGTCGGCCCGTGCGACCTTGTCCTCCATGGGGTCCTCTCCTTGCGGTCGGTGCGCGTCGCGGCCGCTACCAGGCCACGGCCACGGCGTGCCCCACATTCGCCCCGTCGTCGACCTCGTCGAGCATGAACTCGGCTACGTCGGCCCGGGCGATCTTCGTGCCGTGCGGCAGAGCATACCCGGGACCGGCGCGCCACGAGTGTTTGCCCGCGGCGTCGATCAGTCGGGCCGGCCGCACGATGGTCCACTCGAGACCGCTTTGGCGCACCGTCACCTCGAGGTGACGCAGGTCGGCGAGGGCGCCCTGCGATGGGGCGGCCTTGAGCAAGCGCCCGACGATCCCGGCCGGCTCGCCGTCGGGCTCGGTTCCGGGGCCGCCGATCGACAGGCAGACCAGCCGCCGTGCTCCGCCGCCGCTCATGGCGCGTACGACGTGGCGCACCCCCTGCGAGGCGCGCATCGCGCCGCCGCGGACACTCGACGGCTCGACGGCATAGAGCACGGCGTCCTGGCCGGCGATGGCGGCGGCCACGGCCACGCCGTCGAGAAGGTCCCCCGGGGCTGCGCGCAGCCGGCCGGCGCCGCCGCGCTCCAGGTCGGCCGGCGCTGTCGTGACGGCTCCGAAGGCGGTCACGACATGGGCGCGACCCAGCGCCCCGGCCACGAGCAGGCGGCCAAGTGGCTCAGCGGCGTCGAACACGACGACGTTCATGGCGGCAGTGTACCCCGGAAGCGACCGGCGAGCCGCGCGGCACGTCAAAGGCCGCTAGCTCTGCCGCGGCTCCCGTACTGCTGAACGGTCCAGGCAGGACGAGCCCCTCAGCGCTGCGCCGGGTGTCGGGTCGCCGGTTTGCACTAAGGAAATAGGGTTAATCGAGACGGCGCCCGGGTAGAAGGCGGGCGTGAGGGAGGAGCTCTCGGACGCGCCAGGGCGCAGCACAGCCCCATCGCGCTGTCGCTGTGGACGCCGGCCGCCGCTGTGGCCAAGGTCTGCGTCGTCGCCCAGGTGGCCGAGGTCTGCGTCGCCGCCCACCGCGATCGCCGCCTCGTCGCCCGCGACGCTGCTCGTCTGCCTCACCGACACCCGGCGCCAACGCCGGCCGCGTCGGCGGCCGGGCGAGGCGCTGGTAGCATAGGCATCTCGACCGGCCAAACGAAGCCGCGCGGCGAGCGGACGATGCCCCGCCGATGCCGCGCGGAGCACCCACAGGAGGGACGACATGACAGATGCGTTCAAGAACACCCCACCCAAGCCCGAGAAGCTCGGCGCCATGACCGAGGAGGATCTGAAGGCGGCTTTCGCCGGCGAGAGCCAGGCCTCGCAGAAGTACCTCGCTTTCGCGGCTACGGCCGACGCCGAGGGGTACCCCAACGTCGGCCGGCTCTTTCGCGCCGTGGCTTACGCCGAAAGCACGCACGCCCGTAATCATCTGAGCGTGCTGGGCGGCATCGGCGGCACCGCCGACAACCTCAAGGCGGCCTGGGGTGGAGAGACCTTCGAGATCGACGAGATGTACCCCGCTTACGCCGCCGTCGCCAAGCTGCAGGGTAACGCCGAGGCCGGCACGTCGATCCGCTACGCCCTCACCGCGGAACGCGATCACCAGAAGATCTACGACACCACGGCCAAGGGCGTCGGCGCCGGCGACGATCTGGGCGACGCGGCGATCCGCGTCTGCCCTATCTGCGGCCACACGGTGATCGGCGACGCTCCCGACGAGTGCCCGGTGTGCGGTACGGCCGGGCAGTTCTTCTCAACGTTCTGAGGTGCCGGCGGCCGGGCGTCACGCCGCCGAGGCGGCGAGCGGTCGTCCACGCCTGAAACCTCGAAGGAGGACGCGATGACACCAGACGAGACGGTCAGCCTCGACGAGCTCGAGCGCAAGCTGCCGCAGCCCGCCGAGCTGCACGCCATGACCGAAGCGAACCTCAGGGCGGCCTTCGCCGGCGAGAGCCAGGCGGCCGAAAAGTACCTCGTGTTCGCCGAGAAGGCCGCGGCCGACGGCCTGCCCAATGTGGCTAACCTCTTTCGTGCCATCTCGTTCGCCGAGACCCGTCACGCCCGCAATCACTGGCGGGCGCTGGGCGGCATCGGGGCGACCGCCGACAACCTGCAGACGGCCTTCGAGGGCGAGTCGTTCGAGATCGACGAGATGTACCCCGCGTACGTCGAAGTCGCCAGGGTCCAGAGCGACAAGCAGGCCTTCAAGTCGATGCACTGGGCGCTCAAGGCCGAGATGGACCACAAGCGCATGTACGCCGAGGCGCGCGCGAAGGTGCTCGCTGGCGGCGACGTCGCGGCGCAGCCGGTGAGCGTCTGCCAGGTCTGCGGTCACACAGTGATCGGCGATGTGCCCGACAACTGCCCTGTTTGCGCGGCCGCCAGGCAGGCCTACAGGACGTTCGTCTGAAGCGGGCTCGGGCAGCGCGTCGCCTGGGGGCGGCGGCGGGGGCCGGACGGCTCCCGCCGCCGCCCCCTTTGCCGTCCGGTCGCGGAGCTCAGGCGCGCCCGGCGGCGGTCATCGTGTAGACTCATGCCCGCCGCCACCGTCGGCTCGCCACCGTCGTCGGCGGGCGGGGCGGACCCTTCTTCGAGCGGAGGTCACGGATCGTGGGCTACAACTTTGGCGTCGGGCGCGAGGCGCCCCAGTTCGACCTGACAGGCCACGACGGCAGTCGCATCACGCTGAAGCAGTACCGCGGCGACTGGTTTCCCGTGATCGTCTTTCTGGGCGCCGATCAGGCCGCCGCGAGTGCTCACGTGGCGGCTCTGAGCGCCATCGCCGACCAGCTCTGGGGCGTGCGCGGTCAGCTGATCGGCATCGTGCACGGCGACGCCGCCGCCGCGGCCGCCGTCGCCGGCCAGTCCGGGCGCGCCGAGTTTCCGTTGCTGGCCGACCCCGAGGCCGTGGTCGCCCGCGCGTTCGGCGCCTACGACGCCGCGGCAGGCGCCGTGCGCCCCTGCGCGGTCATCGTCGACCGCTCCGGCAAGATCGTCTGGACGGCCGACGGCGGCGCGGCAAGCGTCAAACCGGCCGCTCTCGCGGCCGCCATGAGGACCGTCGTCCGCTAGACGACCGCCACCCCCGCGAGATGTGCTTCGCCGCGCCGCTTGTTCGAACTCGCGCTCGAGCGGGCAAGTACAGGCCAGTAAGCACCACCCATGAAGGAGTTACACGTCATGATCGTCGGACAGACGGTATTCAGCGTGAGAAAGGGCACCGAGCACAGAGCCGAGACCGCGTTGCACGATCTCGATAGCCTTCTGCGCTCAGCGGCAGGTCACCAGGCCCATCGCGTCATGCGTTCGTTCGGCATGTCGCCCATTGCCAGCGCGCTGCATGACGAGACCCGCGAAGGCGAGCTCGGTGCGGTCCACTATGTCGTGCAGACCGAGTGGGAGTCACTCGAGAGTCACGATGACTTCTATCGCAGCGACGCTGTGGGTCGCGTGTATGACCTGTTGTCGTCGATCCTCACGACCGGCCCCTACGAGGTCCTGTACGACGTCCTCGAGCAAGCCGATCGGAGTGGTGTGGCTGCGTAAGGGCGTGGGCTACGCCGCTGGCGGGCTCCCGCGGCCCGCCCGGCGCAGCCTCATGCCGTTGCCGATCACGGCGAGCGATGTGCCCATATCGGCAAACACGGCCATCCAGAGCGTGACGAGGCCGAGTGGCGCCAGCACGAGAAACACGGCCTTGATGGCGATCGCCAGGGCGATGTTCTCGCGGATGACGCTCGTCGTGGCGCGCGACAGCGCGATGGTCGCGGCGACCGCCGAAAGATCGTCGCCCATGAGGGCGATGTCGGCGGTCTCGAGGGCGGCGTCGGCGCCGGCGACGCCCATGGCGATACCGACCGTGGCCGCGGCGAGCGCCGGCGCGTCGTTGACGCCGTCGCCGACCATGGCCACGCCGCCGTAGCGCGCCGCCAGCTCCCGCACGGCGGCGACCTTCTGTTCGGGCAGCAGCCCGGCCCTCACTTCGTCGACACCGGCCTCGCGACCGATCGCTGCCGCGGTGGCTTCGTTGTCGCCCGTGAGCAGAGCGATGTGGCGCACACCACGGCGGCGCAGGGAGTCCACGGCGGCGCGCGCCCCGGGGCGGATGGCGTCGGCCACCGCGACCATGCCCTCGACCCGCTCGGGCGTGCCGACGACGACCACCGTCTTGCCCTCGAGCTCGAGTCTGCGCAGCTCGGCCGTGAACAGGCCGTCGCGGCCCGGGTCGGCGGGCAGCGGACCGCCGGCGCCGAACAGGTCGGACTTGCCGACGAGGACGGTGTCGCCGTCGAGGTCGGCGCGAACGCCCTGGCCGGGGACCGCCCGAAAGCGGGTGACCGCCGGCCGGGCGTGTTCGTGGCCGTCCTCGAGGCGCTGCGCTTCGGCGACGATAGCCCGGGCCAGCGGGTGCTCGCTCGAGCGTTCCACAGCTGCCGCTCGAGCGAGCACCCGCTGGCCCTGGTCGCCGTCGAGCGACACCACGTCGGTCACCCGCGGCACGCCGGTGGTCAGCGTCCCGGTCTTGTCGAAGGCCAGCGCCCGCAGGGCGCCGGCCTGTTCGAGGCAGGCGCCTCCCTTGATCAGCACGCCGCGCCGGGTGGCGGCGCCGAGCGCCGCCAGAAAGCTGACCGGCGTGGAGATCACCAGCGCGCACGGGCAGGAGATGATGAGCAGGGCGAGTCCCCGGTAGAACCAGGTGCTGAAAGGCTGACCGAACAGCAGCGGCGGCAGCAGCGCCACGCCGGCCGCCGCGGCGACGACCACCGGCGTGTAGCGGGCCGCGAAGCGGTCGATTGTGGTCTGCAGCGGCGCGCGCTGCGCCTGGGCCTCTTCGACCAAGTGGATGATCTTGGCGATAGTGTTGTCGGAGACGGTCGTCGTGGCGCGCACCGTAAGCGCGCCGCCCTGGACGATCGAGCCGGCGAACACCTCGTCGCCGGGCCCTTTGCTGACCGGCATGGATTCGCCGGTGACCGGCGACTGGTCGACTCCCGCCTGCCCGTCGACGACGCTGCCGTCGACGGGCAGGCGCTCGCCGGGCAGCGCCCGCACGAGGTCGCCGGGGCGGATGGCAGAGGCCAGGACCGTGTGCGTGTGATCGCCGTCGACGATATGGGCCTCGACCGGCGCGAGCTCGACGAGATCGCGGACGGCGCGACGCGTGCGGTCCATGGTGAGCGTCTGGAGCAGGTTGCCCAGCGCGAAGAGAAAGACGACGAGACCCGCCTCACTCCACTGACCGATGGCGGCCGCACCGACCGCGGCGATCGTCATGAGGACGTTCATGTCGACCGAGCGGCCGCGCAGCGAGTACCAGGCGGCGCGGGCGGTGAGGCATCCGCCGGCGACCATGGCGGTGGCGAACAGCGGCGGCGCCAGCGAGGGCGCCAGAGCCTCGGCGGCAAATCCGGCGGCCACCGCGACGCCCGAGACGATGGTCGCCACGGTACGTCCACCGGCCAGCGGCGAGCGCCTGTCGGCCTGCACGCCGGCCTGGCCGTCGACCGCCGGGCGGCCGTCGCGGTGCGCCTCGCGCGCCTGCCGGCCCTCGATCGTGTCGTAGCCCAGCCGGCGCACGCCCTCGAGCACCTGATCGAAGGCGATCTCCTGGGGGTCGAACACGACCTTGAGGGTCGCGGCGCCGAAGCTCGTGGTGGCGCTCACTACTCCGTCGGTGTGCTGCAGCGCGCCCTCGAGCTTGAGAGCGCAGTCGGCGCAGTCGAGGCCGGTGACGTGGGCCAGGCGCTGCTCGTAGCGATCGCCGGCGCCCGGGTCGACCGCGAGCTGGCATTCACACTGGTCGTGGCCGTCGCGCGGACAGTGCGCGGCGCAGTGCGCGGCGGCGCCGATGCGGCGCGCATCGCGCGTGAGGTCGTCGTAGGCCAGGAGCTGGTTGTCGAAGCTGACGTGCAGCAGACCGCGCGGCACGTCGGCCGTCACGTCGCGCACGCCGCGCAGGTGGCGCAGCCCGTCGCCGAACTCCTCGACGCACTCGGCGCACTCGGCGCCGCGGGGCAGCACGACGGGCAGATCGAGATCCGTGGTCGTCACGGCTGCCTCACCCTCCCGTTCGGCGCGTCGCCGGCGGACGGGCCGTCCCCGGCGGCACCGTGGCGCACGTGCTCGAGCGTCAGATCGAGCAGCAGTCGAATGTGGTCGTCGTCGGGTTCGTAGAAGATCTGCCGGCCCTCGCGGCGGAACCGCACCAGGCCGTGCGCCCGCAACACCGAGAGATGATGCGAGACATTGGACGCGCTCATGCGGAGGCGCTCGGCCAGCTCGCCGACGCAGATCTCGTCGCGCTGCAGCAGCGCGTAGACCAGACGGCAGCGGCTGGCGTCGCCCAGCACCCGGAACACGGCCGCGATCCGGGCGGCATCGGCGACCGCCACCTCACCGCGCTCGCCGCTGGTCGGGCCCGTGCCCGTTGCCGCTCTCGCGGCCCTGTTTGCGGTTGGTGAGCTCGTCGCCGTCCGGCGCGCCACCGGCTCTCCTCGCCGTCATCTGAATACATGAACAAGTATTCATATGATAGCGGCGGCCGCGTCTGCGCGCAAGCAGTGTCCGCCCTCGGCAGTCCGTCCCTCGCCGATCGGGCCGATTCAGGTCGTACGCTGCCGGGGTACAGTTCTGCCGCACAATGACAATCGAAGGGGGACGGTCTGAAACACGGGTTTCTGTCCGACCTGTTCTCGCGCGAGCTGTTTCGCTACCTCGGCCCGGGGTTCATCGTCACGATCGGTTTCATCGACCCGGGCAACTGGGCCACCAATCTGGCCGGCGGCAGCCAGTTCGGCTATGCGCTGCTCTGGATCATCTCGCTGAGCACGCTGATGCTGATCTTTCTGCAGCACGTCGCGGCCCGCCTGGGGATCGTCACCGGCGCCTCGCTGGCGGTGAACGTGCGCAGGCATTTCTCGCGGCCTCTGGTGATCCTCTTCGGCGGCACCATGGTGCCGGCGCTGATCGCGACGAGCCTCGCCGAGATCCTGGGCGGGGCGCTCGGCTTTCAGATCCTGTTCCACATCCCGCTCGTCGTGGGCGCGCCTCTCACGCTGGCGCTGGTGGTGCTGGCGATCCTCGGCCAGCGCTACGACCAGCTCGAACGTCTGATCATCGTCTTTCTGGCCTTCATCGCCGCCGCCTACATCGTCGAGATCTTCATCGTCAAGCCCGACATGGCGGCGGCCGCCCCCGACTGGATCATCCCCAGCTTCCCGCCCGGCAGCATCGTGATCGCCATGGGCATGCTCGGCGCGATCGTCATGCCCCACAACATCTACCTGCACTCCAACACGATCCAGTCGCGGGAGTGGGGTTTTGGGGGGCACGATCAGACCAGGCTCATGCGCTACGAGCTGATCGACACGTCGCTGTCGATGGGCATCGGCTGGCTGGTGAACTCGGCGATGATCCTTGTGGCGGCCGCGGTCTTCTACTCCCACGGCATGACCGTCACCAGCATCGAGCAGGCGTCGGCCACCCTGCGGCCGCTGGTGGGACCCCTCTCGCAGCTGCTCTTCGGGCTGGCCCTGCTGGTCGCCGGCCTGTCGTCGTCGATCACCTCGTCGCTGGCTACGGCGAACGTCGTGACCGGCTACCTCGGCAAGCCCGAGGACCCGCACAGCCGCCTTTACCGCTTCGGCATGGTCGCCATGGCCGCCCCGGCGGTGCTGCTGATCATGATCGGCCTCAACGCCTACCGGGCACTGATCCTGAGCCAGGTCGTCCTCAGTCTGCAGCTCCCGCTCACCATCATCCCGCTGCTCGTGCTGACGCGCCGCGCCAGCGTGATGGGCGACATGCGCTCCGGCAGGCAGACGATGGTGTCGGGCTGGCTGCTGGCGGCTATCATGATCGGGCTGAACATGTTCCTGCTCTACCAGACGTTCTTTGCGAAAGGGCTCTGAGATGACTCTCTACCGGCGGATCCTGGTGCCCCTCGACGGCTCGCCGGTCGACGACGTCGTGCTGGCGCACGTGGTCCGGCTGGCCGAGACCTTCCACTCCGAGGTCGTCCTTCTGCGGGTCGCACACTTTCACACCCGCGACACCATGACTCACGAAGTCGAAGACGCCCAGGCGGTGCTCGACCGGGTGGCGCCGCGGCTGGCCGGCAAGGGCTTTGCGGTGCGCACCGTCATCGGTCGCGGCGACCCGGCCGAAGTCACGGTGCAGCAGGCCGCGGAGCTCGACTGCGACCTCATCGCCATGGGCACCCACGGGCACGGCACGCTGAAGCGCGTCGTGCTGGGCAGCTTCGCCGAGAGGGTGCGTCACGCGACCGACGTGCCGCTGCTGCTGGTCAAGGCCAAGGCGGCGGCCGACACGTCGGCCGCCGACCAGTCGCCGGGCGACCACGAGGCCGGCGGCGACGACGAGCCGGGCGACGAGCCGGCGGCCGGCGCATGAGAGATTCGGGCGATCGCCCGGGCGGCCGGCGGCGCCTCGTGCTGTTCGACATCGACTGCACGCTGATCGACGCTCACGGTGCCGGCGGGCGGGCCATCTTTCGGGCGATCGACGAGGTCTACGGCGTGCGTGGCGAGCTCGACGGCTACAGCTTCCACGGGCGCACCGACCCGGGCATCATCGTCGATCTGGCGACGCGCTGGGGCACGCCCGAGGCGCTCGCTCGCGAGCGCCTGGCGGCGTGCCTCGAGCGCTACGTCGCCTGCCTGCGCGCCGAGATCACAGACGACGAGATCGAGGTCCTGCCGGGCGTCCGCGAGCTGGTCGGCGAGCTGGCCGGCGACCGCCGGGT
>Ga0182014_10001865_pt1 | contig 27518 bp, 33 predicted proteins | sample 612S2DmetaG_FD_120489 | JGI IMG/M metagenome (GOLD analysis project Ga0182014, IMG submission 120489) | Permafrost microbial communities from Stordalen Mire, Sweden - 612S2D metaG | ecosystem: Environmental > Terrestrial > Soil > Wetlands > Permafrost | place: Sweden: Stordalen | collected... | reverse complement strand
GCAGCAGGGGGCTCCACCCAGTCCACCCCTCGAGCGAGCGCGGCGTCTAGGAGGACGCCTCTGGCCACCACGCCCTTCGCCAATCGGGAGATAGGAGCGAACGACGAACCCGTCGAAACCACGACTTCGCCGGCCGGTTTGCCATTGTAGAGCAGGCCCTTGTAGGCAATGTGGGCAAGCGCGTCCATGTGGCTGGCCGACTTGCCGTGGAAATCGACCCCGATGAAGTCGGTATAATAGGTCGGTTCGTCGGACCGTTTATCCCCCATATGCGTCATGTAGTGCAAAGCCGGATGGCCGTTGTCGGGGCCGGCCAAAGTGTCGAGCGGGCGGCCGAGCGTTACTCGCCGGCCAGTTTTTACGAGCTTGACCGCCTCCACTACATCGGCATCGCCGAGGAAGTTCAGGGCCCCCAGCTCATCGTCATTTCCCCAGCGGCCCCAGTTTTTCAGCTTCTCGAAAAGACTGTCGAACTCCTCGAAGGTGATCTTGTAATTATCGCTCGCCATGGCTCGCCTTCTCCCGGTGCAATTTTGACTTCTGGGGGGCGGCGGGCGTAGGCAACAAGCGGCGGGAGTGATCGTCGAAATTGGGTAGGTTCGCGGCATAACGGTTGGCAAATAGGGGTGACGAGATGATGTAGTCGGCCGTGGCGCGGTTGCAAGCGACGGCGATGTTCCACACGGCGGCAATGCGCAGGAGCGCCTTCACATCGGGGTCGTGCGGTTGCGGCTCCAGCGGGTCCCAGAAGAAGATAAGCACGTCAACGCCACCTTCGGCGATCCGCGCGCCGAGCTGCTGATCACCGCCTAGCGGCCCGCTAAGGAGCAGAGTGCTCCGCAGCCCTGTGCGTTCCTCGATCATCTTCCCGGTCGTGCCGGTCGCGATGAGGTCGTGAGCTTCAAGGGTGCCGCGATTGAACTCCACCCAATCCAGCAGGTCAGGCTTTTTGTTGTCGTGGGCCACGAGAGCGACCCGGCGTCGCTGGGGGGGCTCAAGGGGGGCCGAGGAAAGCTTTGGCATGGTCCAAGTATGGAGCACAACCCGCCCCCGGGACGAGAGCCTGGAACTATCGGTCGGGCGCACCGTCAGACATCCAGGCCGGGCTGTTCACCAGTCCGAGACGGAGCCGTCCTCCCGGTGTAGGACCTTCATCCCTCCGGGCTGGAACGGGAGCGCCCGAGCGGCGTCCTCGTCCAGGTCGACCCCGAGGCCCGGTGAACCGCCCGAGTACAGGTTGCCCCCTTCGAGGCGCATGTCGGTCCGGACCACGCCGGCGAGGGTACCGGGACGCCAGGTGAGCTCCTGGACGGCAAAAAGAGGCGTCGAGAGGTCGAAGTGAAGGCAGGCCGCAGTCGATACCGGCCCCAGGGGGTTATGCGGTACCTGTTCTATATAGTGGGTTTCGCACCAGCCGGCCAGCTTCCTGCTCTCGGTCAGCCCCCCGCAGATGCACAGGTCGACCCTGCAATAGTTGATCAGGTCGCGCTCGATGAGCTCGCGCCACTCCCATTTGCTCGCCAGCTGCTCCCCAGTGGCTATGGGCACCGGCATCTGGGCGCGGAGGTAGGCAAACTCGGCCACGTTCTCCGCCCGGACGGGGTCCTCGAGGAAGAACGGTCTCATCGGAGCCAGTTGGCGGGCCAGCTCGACGGCGTAGGCCGGGGTCGTGCGCTGGTGGAGGTCGACACAGATCTCCACCTCGGGACCGAGCGCGTCACGCAGCGAGCCAAAGGCTTCAACGGTCCAACGCAGACCGTCCGCCTGCTCCAGGACACCACCTTCTGTCAGCGCACGGGTCTCACCGGCCCCGAAGCGGACGTACCGCCACCCTCGGGCTACCTGCTGCTCCGCATAGTCGACCATCTCGTCTATCCCGGCGTGGGGAACGCCATGGGCGTCGCCCTGAACGTGGCAGTAGCAGCGGACATAGTCCCGTACCCGCCCTCCGAGCAGGTCGTACACGGGGGCCCCGAGAGCCTTGCCCCGCAGGTCCCACAGGGCGAGGTCGATGGCCGCCACGGCCGCCGAGTGGACATGGCCGCCACGGAAGAACTGGCCCCGCCAAAGCGTCTGCCAGATGTGCTCGATCCGCGACGGGTCCATCCCTATGAGGATGGGCCGGTACGTCTCGACCAGACCTTGCACCGCCAGTTCCTTCCAGGTCACACCGGCCTCGCCGAGCCCGGTCAACCCCTCGTCGGTGTAGATTTTGACGAAGGTGTAGTTGCGCCCCGGTCGTTCCGCGTCATGGACGAGGAACGTCTTGACGTCGCTAATCTTCATCGTGCAGCGCCATCCCTTCCTTACCGCGACCGATGTTACCGAAACCGACCCATATCATCCTTAGAGCCTCCACCCGGCCTGATCAGCCGGGCAGCCAGGTCGACGCACGATGACCGACGCCACCCGGCCTGTGGCCGTGGTGACCGGAGCAGCGCGGGGCCTCGGACGGGTCATCGCCCTCACGCTGGCGGAGGCGGGGCTCGACATCGCTTTGGTGGACGTGGCTGACCTCGGGGCCGTGGCGGCCCAGGTCGAGGCGAGCGGGTCGGCCGCCTGGCCATGGCGGGCGGACGTGGCGGTGGAAAAGGACGTGCTCGGGCTCGTGACCGCGTTCCGCGGGCGCTTCGAGCACGTCGATGTCCTGGTCAACAACGCCGGGGTGTCCCTGATCGCCCCAGCGGAGAAAACGTCGGCTGAGGCCTGGAGAAGGGTGATCGACGTCAACCTTACGGGGCCGTTCTTGCTCTGCCGGGAGTTCGGTGCCCTGATGCTGTCCGCCGGGGCAGGCTCGATAGTCAACGTGGCGTCGGTAGCGGGCCTTCGGGGCGTCTCGCACCGGGTGGCTTACAACGCTTCAAAGCATGGCCTGATCGGTCTAACTTCGACGCTCGCGGCGGAGTGGGGAGGCAGAGGACTGCGGGTGAACGCCGTATGCCCGGGCTGGATAAAAACCGAGATGGACGCTGAAGACCAGGGCGGCGGGGCCTATACCGACCGCGATATCACCGATCAGGTCCCTCTGGCCCGCTTCGCCACGCCCGAAGACGTGGCCATGGCGGTGGCCTTCCTGGCCGACCCTACAAAAAGCGGCTTCATAAACGGAGCGGCGCTACCGGTCGATGGCGGCTGGTCCTCCGATGCCAGCTGGACCTCATTACGCCTCAGGTCCCGACGACCGCTCCAAAGCTAGACGCCGATCGGGTACGAACCACAGCAACGAGACCGCGGCATAACACGTGTAGGCCAGGTACGGGCTGACGAACGCCAGCCCGAAACCAACTATGTAGACGATCGGGGAAATGACCCCCTTGATGTCCTTGCCGACGGCGGTCGCAATCCCGGCATCATCGGAGTTGGCTCGCAGGATGGCCCGGACGAGCGCAAAGTACGCCAGAGCGGCCCCCAGGGCGACGACGCCGTACGAGGCCGCGGGCAGGGCCCGTCCGTACGCGGTCCCAACCCAGGCGGTGGCGAAGGGAACAATGGACAACCAAAACAGCAGGTGCAGGTTCGTCCACATCACCATGGCATCGATCCGCCCGGTCGCTCGCAGCAGGTGATGGTGGTTGTTCCAGTAGATGCCGACGACAGTGAAGCTGAGGATGTAGACCAGCAGCGATGGCAGGCGACCGGCGAGCCCGTGAAGGGTGGCCCCGACCGGGGTCTTCAGGTCGAAGGCCATGATCGTGATGATCACGGCCATCACGCCGTCGCTGAACGCTTCGAGCCGATGGGTGTCAATGGCATTGCCGGAACTCGGCGAGGCTGGCTCCGCGTCGGTCGGCACGTCGCTCACCGGCGCTGTCCCGCCGACCACAAGCCCATCCGACCATGCCCAGTGCCCATATGGCCATGATCGCGTACCCGCGGATGCCGGAACTGGTCTCGGCGTGCGGCCGTTCCGAGCGGTCCATGGCATATGGAGATCCTCGGCCGCGTCGGTCCCATCTTGTACGGTCTAGTAGAGAGGGTCTGCGCCCGGAGAAGGGACAATGACGACAACGACTGATCACCATGTTGAAGTGCTCACTTGGGAAGTTTTTGGGCTTGCCAGCCGGCAACTCGCCGTCAATGTGGCCGAGAGCGGGTACCGCCCCGACCTCATACTGGCCATCGCTCGAGGCGGGCTCCCGGTTGGCGGAGCGCTCGGCTATGCCCTTGGCGTGAAGAACTGCGCCACGATCAACGTGGAGTTCTACACCGGTGTCGGTGAACGGATGGAGGTCCCGGTCGTCCTACCCCCGACCCCGCCGCTGGTCGACCTGGCCGGCCTAAAAGTGCTCGTGGCCGATGACGTCGCGGATTCGGGCATCACGCTGGCCTTGGTCGGAGACCTCGTCCGACCCCATGTAAAGGAGTTACGGAGCGCGGTGCTGTACAAGAAGCCCTGGTCAGTTGTCGAACCCGACTACTTCTGGGGCGGCACCGACGGTTGGATCGACTTTCCCTGGTCGTCCCAGCCACCGGTTATCTGAGCCGAGGGCTTCGCCGGGGACGGCCCCGAGTGCTCCGTGCCTAGGGAGCACGCTCAATCCGGTCCAGGAAACATTGCGTTCACACGGCCGGGACCTTCGGCCCTATGATCGCGACCTTCCCCTCCGCAATGGTGATGACCAGGACTTATGAACGCGAGGATGCTTAGGTCATCAACATGAGAGGCGGACGATCAGCCGGCCTGCCCCGGGCCGCAAGCTCCTCACCCTGGAGCCAGCTGGTCTTGGGCTGGCTGGCCCTGCCCCTCTCGGCGTTCGCAGCACTGCTCATTGGGGCGCTGCTCATACTCGCTTTCGGAGCGAACCCGGTCACCGGGTACCATGCCCTGCTCTCGGGCGCCTTTGGGGGCAGCTACGCTCTCGCCAGCACCGCCCAAAAAGCTGTCCCTCTCCTTCTCGTAGCAGCCGGGATCTGCATCGCCGTCCGGGCCAACGTCTGGAACATAGGTGGTGAGGGCCAGATCGTCATGGGCGCGCTGGCCTCGACGGCCACCGTCCTCGCCGTGCCGGGACTGCCGGCGTTCCTGCTCATCCCGCTGGTGGTGATCACGGCCGCCGCCGGGGGTGCCATTTGGGCCGGGATCGCAGGCTTCTTCAAGGCCTACTTCAACGTCAACGAGATCCTGAGCACGATCATGCTCAACCTCGTGGCGGTGCAGGTAATGAACTACCTGCTCTCGGGACCGATGGTCAACAAGTCGCAGTCGTTCTCGGTGACTGGCCTCATACCCCAGACAAAGCTGCTCTCTGAGAACTCCTGGCTCCCGACCCTGGTGAGCGGTACTCAACTCAACCTCGGTGTCGTCATCGCCGTGGCCGTGGCCGTGGCCGTGTACATTCTCCTGTGGCGTACGGGGTTCGGCTTCCGTACCCGGGCCGTCGGCCTGTCGACCGACGCAGCCGCCTACGCAGGGATGCCCGTCAAGCGCACGATGATGAACGCCATGGTCCTCAGCGGCGCATGCTGCGGGATCGCCGGTGCCGTACTCGTCTTCGGGAGCATCTCGCACCGGATGGTGACCGACGGGAGCCTCACGGGGTTCACCGGCAACGATGGCTTCAACGGCATCGTCGTAGCGCTTTTCGGCGGACTGAACCCGTTGTGGAGCATCCTGTCGGCTTACCTTTTCGGCGGTCTCCTGGTCGGAGGGACAGCGATGCAGGCGGTCATCGGGGTCCCGACCGACCTCGTCACGACCATCGAGGGCCTCGTCGTCATCTTCGTCGTCTCCATCGATTACCTGCGCTTTCGCGGTCGACGACCTTTTTCGTGTGCTCAGGCAAATGACGGCCGACGGTCGCGGCTTGATCTTCATCTCCCACAAGATCCGCGAGGTGCTTGCCATATCGGACCGCATCACGGTGCTGCGAGGGGGCAGGAAGATCGGCACCGTGCGCCCCTCCGAGGTCACGCACGAGCAATTGGCCGAGATGATGGTGGGCCGCCAGATCAACGCCGAAAGCCCTGCCCCGGTGGCACGCACGGGCGAGGTGAGGCTCGCGGTCCGCGATCTCGTCGTACGAGGAGACAGGGGCAACGAGTCGGTGCGCGAGGTTTCGCTCGACGTCCGTGCCGGAGAGATCGTCGGCATCGCTGGCGTGTCCGGTAACGGCCAGCGCGAGCTCGGCGAGGCCATCGCCTGCCTGCGGCCCCATTCGAGAGGGTCTGTCAAAGTCGACGGTGTCGAGCTGGCGGGCAAGAAGGCCTCGATGGCACGGCGTGCCGGCCTCGGTTATGTGCCCGAAGAGAGGATGCGCGACGGCGTGATCGGTGACTTCAGCGTGGCCGAGAACCTCATGCTCGTCGACTCCGACAAGCCCGCGTTCGCCCGGCTCGGGTTCTTGCGCCGCCGCGCCATCCGCGCCCGCGCCCGGGAGCTCGTGGCGACGTTCGACGTACGCACGCCCGGGATCGACACGCCTACACGGAACCTTTCGGGCGGCAACATTCAAAAGCTCATCCTCGCCCGAGAGCTTTCCGGCCGACCAAAGGCCCTCCTGGTGGCGCAGCCCACCCGGGGCATCGATGTGGTCGCCGCCCGCTATATTCATGACCGGGTCCGTGAGGAGGCTCGCCGGGGGACCGCCGTCCTCATCATCTCGGAGGACCTTGACGAGGTCATCTCGGTCTCCCATCGGGTCCTGGTCATGTACGAGGGTGCCATTATCGGCGAAGTCGATCCTCGCACCACAAGCCGCGAGGCCATCGGGCTGATGATGGCAGGGATCTCGCGGCGAGACGGACCTTCGGCGAGCTCCCAGGACGCCTCGGCCCCAGAGCGTGCCCCTGTGGCGCGGCCTGTCCCGGGCAGCGAGCAAAGCCGGCACGTCCAGCCCTTCGCTCACCGCCTCCCCGAGGCAGCGAGCCTTGACTTGGCCTGGGAGCCTGGGAATGACTGACCACGTGGTGGGCGCTAAGACGAAAATGGTCATGGCCTCCGAGAGCGCCGCCCCCAGTCCCGCGCCGGCAACCGTCCTCGACGCCATCGGCAACACTCCGCTTGTGCTCGTCGACGGCGTATGGGCGAAGCTTGAGTACCTCAACCCGTCCGGTTCGATAAAGGCACGGATCGCGAAGTACATGATCGAACGGGCGGAGCACGAAGGGCTATTGCGACCCGGTGGCACGATCGTGGAAGCGAGCAGCGGCAATACCGGCAACGCCATGAGCATGGTTGCCGCGGCCAAGGGTTACCGCATGATCGTCATCATGCCCGAGGGTGTCAGCGTCGAAAGAGCAGCCATATCCCGGGCCTTCGGGGCCGAAGTAATGACTGTCGGTGACTTTCACGTCAATGACGCTCTGGCTAAGGCCCGCGAACTTGGCTGCCAACCGGGGTTTTTTGCCCCTCAGCAGTTCGACTCCGAATGGAACGTGGACGAGAACCGTACCTGGCTCGGCCGCGAGATCCTGGCCCAGCTGCCGCCTGGGGTAGTCCCGGACGCGGTCGTCGGGGGGGTGGGGACCGGAGGCACGATCATAGGTGTAGGCCAGTGTTTCCGTGAACTCAACCCGGCCTGCCGGATCGTCGCTGTTGAGCCGAACGAGTCCTGCACTCTCATGTGCGGTGAGGTCGGCCGCCATTTGATCGAAGGGATCGCCGACGGGTTTGTCCCCGGTATATTCGCACGCCACAAGGACCTGATCGACGCACTGGTACCCGTCGAGAGCGAGGCAGCTATCTCTGAGATGCGACGGTTGGCCCGTGAGTTCGGGATCTTCGTCGGCCCGAGCTCCGGTGCTCATCTGATCGCCGCTCGCCGGCTCCGGGAAAGCTCGCCTGAATTGCGGACGGTTATCACGTTTTTCTGCGACGAAGGCGAGAAATACATTACTGATTATTTCCTCACTTGAGGAGACCTGCCTCGCTGAGCGGAGGCGGTCAACCTCTGCTGTGCCAGAGGTGCCCGTACTTGCAGAGGTGCCTGTATTTAACAGCGCCGTAACATTCGGGCTGCCTAAGTTGGCTGTTAGCACTTGCCAGAGCTAGCAGGTGAGGAGGCCGTATGGCCCTGTTTCTCGAAATTACAGTCGTGGTACTGGTTGTTGGACTTCTGGCGGCCACGGCACTGGCCATGGCAGTGGGCCTCGTGGGTGGGCTTGCCGGTGAAGTCGTCGAGCGCTGCCGGCAATGCGATCGCTACGGCTTAACGGTCCGCGGCCAGCCAGAGGCTGGTCCTCAATCCTGGAAGATAGATATACGCCGAGTCAGGTTGACGGAATGGTCACCCAGGCGCTCATAAAAACGGGCGAGCAGTGTCACCTGTGCGGCCACTGGCGGCCTCATCGTGCCGCCGGCGACCTCGGCTGTAAGCCGTTCGTGGAGGATGTCGAGTTCCTCATCGGCTTCGTGGAGATCGAGGCCCTCGGCGCTCCGATTGGCGTAGGCGTTGGTAGCGGACCGCCACATCTCGATCGCCACCTCGGACATCCGCTGCACGATGCCTCGGCTGACCGGGGTCATGTTGGCCCCAACGTTCCCGGCCGCCCGCTGGGCGATGTGCTCGGCCAGGTCGGCGCTTCGCTCCAGCTCAGGAAGGACCAATAAGACAGCCACCAAGTGACGCAGCTCCGTCGGCGTGGGATGTTGCGAGTCGATCTGTGCCCATACCAGTTGCCCGACCACCTCGGTCTGCTGGTCGATCGCCCTGTCAGCATCGATGACCGTTTGGCCCAGGAGCACATCGCCGTCCAGCAAGGCCGAGGTGGCCTGAGCGACGGCCTCGGTCACGCGGCCGAATAGGACCAGTACGAGCTGTTCGACGCTTGGCACGATCAGTAGACCATACTCAGCGCGTTCACCCCGTATTCAACTTCGCGCCTGGCCAAGCCGCAGCCGTGCCCACCCCGCCCCACTTTCACCATCGACCGTACGGCTGGCGCCCCTGGCACATCCTCGGTCCTTTTACGTACGGTCCTGAGGTGGGCTCGGCAGTGCTGACCGTGGCCTCCGCCACGACTGCGTCTTCGGTCCTCTGGCCGCCTGCGGTCACAGTTCCGGGTACTTCGCGTTCACCCGGGAAGTCATGTTCAGCCAGGCAGTCGCCGGCGACGCCGACCGCTTTGTGGCCCTGATGTCGAGCCAGGGCAGCTACCAGGCGCTAAAGCGCCTGGGCCTATCCGATGAGGAGATAGGCGCCACGCAGTTCCGCCACGAGGTGGACCTGGCCTTCGGGGATCCTGCGTCGTTCACTGGGCTTCGTTTCTCGTGGCGCGTTCGCCTCGGTGTCAAAGCGCAAGACGTTCGTTAGAGTTCGACGCGGCAGAAACGAAGATAGGTGCAGGCCACAACGGCGACAAGCCAGGCCGCCGACCAGACGAGGTAAGCAGCGGTCAGGCCACTGGTCTGAAAAAACGGGTTCCCGATCAGTCGGTCGGAGAACGAGTTCATGAGGCCCGTCTGGTCGAGCGCGTTCATGACGCCGTTCCAGAGCCCGTCCGTGGGCAAGAGGAGATGGTCGACGGTACCGACGGCCGCCACCGAGGAGTCGCGCAAACTCTGGCCGATGTCCCCCACCAAACCCGCCACCCAGGCGGTACCGAAGAGGCCTACAGCAACGACACCGGCGGCCATGGGCGAGAACAGGGTGCTGAGGAGCAGGGCCAAGCTCAAAAGGACGACGGCCTGAGCGGCCAATAGAGCCACGGCCGCCACCGGGTCGGGGACTTGGTACCCCGTGCCCGTCTCGGCGGCGGCAATCTCAGCCCCGCCAACGATCGCGACGTAGCCGACCGCCAGGCTGACCAGGCCCAGCCACTTGCCGAGCAGGACCTCCGAGCGCCTTACGGGCCGGGCCAGCAGGCTGAGCGCCACCCCCGATTCCAGCTCGCCAGCGATGGTGGGAGCGGCCACGAACGACATGGCCAGGGCGCCCACGAAGCTCAGGGCAAAAAGGACGAACCCGAGCAGTTGGGCGGTGACCAAGTGGGAGTTCGCCGCACTGAGCGACGTCCCGAAGGCATGTACCGCCGGCAAGCGGGCAAAACCCCAAAAGGACAGGCCGATTATGAGCACAGCCAGACCGAGGAGCGCCCATAGGACCTTACGGCGTGACGCCTCCAGCAGGGTAAGGCGGGCAAAGACCAAGATGTTCGTCACGGGCGGTCCTCGTCATGGCCGGACAGCAATTCGAGCAACTTCTCCTCCAGGCTGACCTGGCCGGGCTCCACGCTCACGACCCTGGCGCCCGCTGCCACCAGGGCGCCGACCACATCAGGGACAAGGCTCAGGGCCAGAGAGGGCATGGTGAGCTCCCGGGCGTGGGCCGACACTTCGCCGAAATGGGCCAGGCAGGGGACGAAGCGGCCGGCCTCGCCATCAAGGCGCACCCGCAGGACATCGTGGTCCAGCCACGCCCCCAGGGGACCGTCGGCCAGTACCCGGCCCCTGTCCAGGACGATGACCCGGTCACATGAGCGTTCCACCTCGCTCAGCATGTGCGAGTTGAGCAGAACGGTTATGCCTTCCGCCCGGCATTGGTCGATGAGGGAACGGACGTCCGCCCGTCCCGTGGGGTCGAGTGCTGAGGTCGGCTCGTCGAGAAGTAACAGGCGGGGCTTGCCCAGGAGGGCCACAGCCAGGCCCAGTCGTTGTTGGAGGCCCTTTGACAAGCTGGCCACGCGATCTTGACCTCGGTCGGCCAAGCCGGCCCGGTCCAGCACCCTGTCGACTTCGCGGCGCCGGTCGGCGACGGGAACGGGGCACAGACGAGCGTGGAGCCCGATCACCTCGGCCACGCTGAGCCACGGCTGGTAGCGGAACAGCTCAGGCAGGTAGCCGATGTCACGGCGGGATTGGGGGTGGCCCAGGGGAGCGCCCAGTACGAGCGCTTCGCCGCTGTCCGGCCTGGCCAGGCCGACCAACAACTTGACCAACGTGGATTTCCCGGCGCCGTTGGGGCCCAGTAAACCAACCACCTCGCCAGACGAGATACGGAGTGAAACCGAGCGCAAAGCGGCTCGGTGGCCATAGGACTTGCTGAGCCGGGAGCACCATACCGCGTCCCGGGAGGCCGGTCCCGGCCGGCCCAGGCCGGGGGTGGACGCGCCAAGGCCGAAGGTTTCACCACTCAAAGTGCCCTTTCCGTGGGCACAACGACCTTCGCTGAGGGCGGGCGCCCCCGGTGCGAGCCCGCCGGGGGGGAGAGCGGCGGGCGCAGGGATCCCGGCAGGGCCGGCGGCGCTTGCCGCTTCAGGCAATCTGGCGGGCCACATCTAGAAGGTCCGAGGCGTTGGCCTGGCCGAGCACGGCGAACAGCCGGCCGTTCTCGGCCCAGATGACGGCGCTGCCCTCGCTACCCGCGGCTAACACCACAGCGGCGTGACCGTTGAGGTCGACCGTGGAGCTGGCGGCGCCAGCCGGGACCGGGACGGGCAGGGTCGAGCTGGGGTCGGCGATGGCTCGGATCTGGGCCGCCAGCTCAGCGGAGATCCCCGGCTGGGAGAGGAAGTAGCTCTCCAGTGTGGCGAGGTCGGCCCCCGAGGAAGACACCGTGGGGCCCTGCACCTCGGCCACCGCCAGCTGAGGTAGCTCGGAGGCCACCGGGCGGTTGCCTTCAGAAGCGGGCCCGGCCGTCGTGCCGCCGCTCGGCCCGGCATCGGCCCTGCTCGAACTGTGGCCAAAAAGCCCGTCGCTGGCACCCGTGCCCCCGGGAAGCGTTATGCCCCACACCTCCAGGGCGCCGGCACCAGTGGCCACCTCCAGGACCGAACCGTCCACACCAGGGGGAGCAGGCGGGGCACTGGCGCCGTCCTTGGCCGCGGCTTGCTCGGCCTTCGCCACCGAGACCAGCAGCTGCGCATACTCGGGACCGACCAGCCAGTACGAGGGTGACCCAGTAGCCAATCCAGGGAGGACCGTCACAGTCGGCAGGCTAAAGCCGGCTGCCGAGGCCAGGGCAGTGGCCGAGCTCTCCGGCGTTAGGTCCAACTTCGAGGTGCCCGTCACCGTCCCGAACCGGGACAAAGCCTGCAAGCTGTTGATATCTCCGGCTTGGATAACCACCGGGGCAACCGACTCGGGCTCGAATATGGGCACCAGGTTGGTGGCCGCGGCGGCCGTTGCCCCTCCCATCAACACTACGGCGGCAGTTACCACGGTGGCCGGGCGAAGCAGCGGTCGACGACGTGGCGGGCGCCCTGCCCCCCGCTGGCCCCGCCGAGCCCGGGCCCGAGCTGCGACAAAGACCGGCCCTGCTCTCTCGGCGCTCCGGAGGCGGTCCAGAGCGACCGCCGCCGGCGTCATTTCAAAATGACCGCCGAGGGCGAGGCTCACTGCAACATCGTCTTCGCGCATCAGGCTCATGCGGGCCTGGCAACGTAGGCACTGAAAAGCGTGGTCCTCGTCGGCCACGGCCACGGCGACGGGCTCGTCCAGAAGGCGTCGCAGGGCCCCGTTAGCGGGATGTTTGGGCACGGTTCAACTCCTTGCGTAGCGACTTTTGGGCTCGAGCTATCAGGGTGCCGACGCTCCCGGGCTGCACTCCGACGGCCGAGGCGATGTCGGCATAGCTGAGACCGCTGGCGCGCATGGCCAGGATCTCGGCTTCACGTTGGGGCAGGCGGGCCAGACAGGCCCTGACGAGCGTGCGCTGCTCGGAAGCGATGGCGCCATCCTCGGGGTTGGGGGCATAAGTGGTCGATGCCACTCTCAGCTCCCGGTCACGGCGCCGTCTGGACCCCCGGGCCACATTCAGGGCTCGGTGGGCCGCGGCGGCCCAGAGCCAACCCGGGGCCCATTCGGCCGAGGGGTCGACTCGCCCGTGGAAGGAAAGGAAGACCTCTTGGGCCACGTCCTCGGCGGCTTGGCGGTCCCCCAGGGCCCGGTACGCGATGATCACCACTCTTTCGTAGTGGGTGACGAAGAAACGCTCGAAAGAGCGCTCGTCGTCTTGTCTGCCTCGTTGCGCCGCCAGCGCAGGCCCCGGGGCTCTCGGCATCCGTACCATCGCCATCATCCCTTAAGCACCGCCGGTAGCGCTCGTGTGACATCCCTGGCCCCTGCGGTTGGGCAGAGACATCTTTCGCTGACCGGGCGCATACCGTCTCTGAGGATCTCGATAGTGCCGATCGTCGGGCGGGCGGACAACCCCGAAGACAACGGCGTACGCCACTCGCCACGGCCAGTAGCCTTTATAAAAGGGAGCCCCGGCTGACGTGGCTAACCCCCCAGGCCTTCCGGCCAGGGCTCCCAACCGTCGCCTACCGTAGCGTCCGCCGACGGGCAATACCCGTCACCCCGCTCATGGCCACGTCGCCACCGGGAGACAGGGACGACCCCCCCTTTTTTGGGATGGCCGTCCGCCATGGTCCCTGCTGGTTTGCATAGTTTGGGCCGATGGACCAGGACATCGAGGAGCAAGTCCGGTCGACCTGCCTGGCCCTCCCCGGGGTGACCGAACGTCCTAGCCATGGCTCGCCCGCCTTCTTCGTCGGCAAGCAGTTCGTCATGCTCTGGCCCCAAGGTCACCACCACAACCGGTTCTCTCATCTTTGGTGTGCGGCACCTCCAGGAGCACAGGAGAGCTTGGTCGGCGCAGCCCCGGACCGCTTCTTTCGCCCTCCGTACGTCGGTCATCGCGGTTGGCTTGGCCTTCGTCTCGACGGCGACGTGGACTGGGACGAAGTCGCAATCATCTGCGAAGACGCCTACCGTACCGTCGCGCCGCGGAGCCAGGTTAGGCGTCTCGACGCCGGTGCGCCATCGGTGATCTCGCCCAGGAGTACGTAGCCTTTGGGGTCATACGCGACGGCGGCCTGAGCTCTCGCGTCGGGCTAGTGCGAAGGCTGCCGTGCTCAGGATCCCGGCCACGAGCACCGTGCTCCGAGCTCCGGTGGCGCTCAGCAGGAGGCCGCCGCAAAGGGCACCGGCGCTGATGCCGACATTTACTGCCGTCGAGATGATTGCCGCCGCCAGGTTGACGCTGCCCGGCGCCACGAAGAACGGTGCCAGGTAGGTGTAGGCGATGAAAGAACCGGTGGTGACCAGTACTGTGAGCGCGACCAAGAGCCAGAAGCGGCTCGGGTCCGGGTGGTCGGCGGACCGGACATCAGTGCTCCCAGAGGGCACGGACGGAGCAACGCCGTGACCATCAGGGCCAGGGCGGCGATGCTCACGAACGACGCGCGCCATCCCCCAGCCTGACCGATCCAGGTCCCCCCCGGCACACCGATGACATTGGCTATCGACACCCCGGCGAAAACCGCGGCCACGGCCCGCCCGCGTTCGGCCGGCGGGACCAGCCCTGCGGCCGTCGGCACGACCAGTGCCCAGAAAGGGACCTGGCTCAACGCGGTCGCCACCCTTGACCACAGCAGCACTTCATAGGTCGAGGCGGCCGCTGAGGACAGGCTCGTTACCACGAGGGCCGCCAGGACGCAGCACAGGACGAGCCGCCGGGGCAGGTGCTGGGTCAACAGGGTGAGTGGGACCGAGGCGACCAACACGATGCCCCCGTAGGCCGTCACTAGGAACCCGATCGCCGGCTCCTGGGCCCGCAGAGCGTGCGACATGGGGAGTGCCTTGTGCCTTCGGCTCGGGGTCACGCCGACCGTAGCGGCGGCCTGATCGGCCATCTGGACCACTTCGCCCACCGGCATCGCAAGATCCTCCCGGTTACCGGTTATCTACCTACTATAGGTAAATCGCAAGTACAACTTATCTGCGCGATGGCCGGCCGGGAATATCCGGGGTCAGTCCAATTGGTCCCGTTCTATTGAATTGGCACCGGGCTAGGCAGGCGCAATGGCGGCCAGTCACGTCCGTCCCTGGTGTCGGCACCAAGGAACGGCACGGCTAGAAGAAAACCAGCGACCAGTACCGGGACAAGCCATATCATGAGCGGGGTACACGCAACGCCGAGGGAGACTGCATGTGACCATTATCCTGTACGTCTCGCCGACAACAGATGACGCTTTCCGCGTAACACTTTACTTTTGCTTAGGTGTCCGGTGATAGACGTCCGCCGCCTCAACGTCCTAAGGGCTGTCGTCGAGACGGGGTCGGTGGCCGCCGCCGCCGAGCTGTTGAGCTACACGCCATCAGCCGTAAGCCAACAGTGCGAGCACACCAGTCGGGTGCTGGCGGCCGTACAAGACGCTGAGGACGCCCTGGCCGCCTGGCGGTCCGGCCGTACCGGCCGCCTGCGCCTGGCGGCTTTCCCGACCGCAAGCTCGGCGCTGGTGCCGGGGGCACTGGCCGATTTTCGGTCGCGGCTCCCGGACGTGGCCCTCGACTTCGTCGTGGCTGAGCCCGACGAGGCGACTAACCACCTGCGCGCCGGCTCGGTCGATGTCGCCGTAGTGGTCCTGCCCCGTTCGCCGGGCGAGCCGGTAAATGATGGGCTAGTCCACCACCACCTCTTGGCCGACCCGTTCCGCGCGGTCCTACCCCGCTCCCACCCCTTGGCCGCGAAGCGTCAACTGGACATTGCCCTGGCCGCCGGGGAGCCATGGATCGGGGTCAGCTCGTGCCCAGACTTATTTGCGCTGGTCGTTGAACTGGCCTGCGCCCGGGCGGGCTTCCGGCCACGGTACGCCCTCGAGGCCGACGAATACCCCACGGCGCTCGGCTTTATCGCCGCCGGGCTCGGGGTCGCCCTCGTGCCCATGATGGCGCTCAGCCCATCGCCCCATCCCGGCGTCGCCGTCCGGCGGGTCAAAGGCATCCAGCCCGAACGTCAGGTCTGGGCCTTGACTCGGGACGCTATCGCTGACGAGTTGGCGGTACGGGTCATGATCGCCTGTTTGAAGAGGGCCGCCGATGAGTTCGTCACCGAAGTCGTCGGTCCGATCCCGGGGCGCGTGACGGAGCTCGCCTCCGGGACGGGCTAACGGAGCCGGTGTAGCGGTTTGATGCGGGTGGCGCACCGGTCAGGTCGGCCAGCTAACCAACTCTGCATCGCTCACCCGGTAGGCATAGCCCTGTTCAGCGAGGAAACGCTGCCGGCGGGTGGCGAACTCCTGGTCGATCGTGTCCCTAGAAACGATGGTAAAGAAGCGCGCCTGGCGCCCGTCAGCCTTGGGGCGCAGCACTCGCCCCAGGCGCTGGGCCTCCTCTTGGCGGCTGCCAAAGGTACCCGAGACCTGGATGGCGACCGACGCCTCTGGAAGGTCGACAGAGAAATTGGCCACCTTTGACACCACAAGGACCGGGATGTCGCCGCGGCGGAACCGTTCGTACAGCGTCTCACGCTCGCGTTCGGGGGTCTTCCCTGTGAGCACCGGTGCTCCGACACGCCGGCCAATCTCGTCCAGCTGGTCCAGGTACTGACCGATCACGAGAGCCGGCTCCTTGCGCCGCACCGCCTCCGCGCACAGCCGCTCGATGACCGCCAGCTTGGAACGTGCCGTGGCCCCAGCCCGGTAGCGGTCCTCGTTTTCGGCTAGCGCGTAGGACATCCGCTCCTCGTCGGTGAGAGTGACCCTCACCTCCGTACAAAGAGCCGGCGCTATCCAACCCTGCGCCTCGATATCTCGCCATGGTGCGTCGTAGCGCTTCGGGCCGATCAGGCTGAAAACATCGCCCTCACGGCCGTCCTCCCGGACGAGGGTAGCCGTGAGCCCGAGGCGCCGGCGGGCCTGGATGTCGGCCGTCATCCGGAACACAGGAGCGGGCAGAAGGTGGACCTCGTCGTAAACGACGAGCCCCCAGTCTTCGGCCGAGAGCACCTCCATGTGCCGGTACAAGTTCCCCCGGCGGGCGCTCAGGATCTGGTAGGTGGCAATAGTAACAGGACGGAGATCTTTGCGTTCGCCGGAATACTCACCTATTTCACGGTCGCCCAGAGTGGTGCGGGCCAGCAGTTCGCTTCTCCACTGACGGGCGGCGACCACGTTGGTCACAAGTACCAAGGTGTGCGCCCCAACTGCCGCCATGGCCCCAATGCCCACCAGCGTCTTACCCGCCCCGCAAGGCAAGACGACCACACCACTACCGGCTGCGGCAAACGCCTCGACGGCCTCTTGCTGGTACCCGCGGAGCGAAAAACGCTCAGGGCCGGCTGGCGTGATGATGAACGACGCGCCGTCGACGTAACCAGCCCGGTCCTCGGCGGGCCAGCCGACCTTCAGCAATGCCTGCTTCAGGCGGCCCCGTTCGGTCCTCGGCACGGCCACGGTCGAAACGTCGATGCGCGGCCCGACGAGCGGCACCACGGCCTTTGCTCTCAGGACCTCTTCCAGGACGGCCAGGTCGGTGCTCCGGAGCACCAGCCCATGGACGGCGTCCATCTCGAGTGCCAGGCGCCCGTAGCGGGCCATGGTCTCAGAGACATCAACGAGCAATGCCTGAGGGACTGGGTAGCGCGACCACCGCAACAGCGCGTCGACAACCTGTTCGGCGTCGTGGCCGGCAGCCCGGGCGTTCCACAGCGCCAGCGGCGTGACACGATAGGTGTGCACGTGCTCGGGGGAACGTTCGAGCTCAGCGAAGGTCGCTATCGCGCCACGGCAGGCGGCCGCCTCCGGGTGGTCGGTTTCAAGCAGCAGCGTCCGGTCCGACTGGACGATCAACGGGCCGTCTGTCATCCGAGCATCTCCTCCTCCGCATCGGTCAGCACGCGCGCCCATTGGACCTGACGCAAGTTCAGTTCCCCACCGCCGTGTTGGTCGAGGTAGCGCACCCGCACCCTGCTTCGGTTGAGGTCGAGGACTTTAGCAAAAAACTCGCGCTCAGTACCCCGGCCGTTGACATAGCCCATGCGCACGGCCCAACCGCTCTCCAGGGCTTCTTGCAGCAGCTCGCTCATCTCTACGACACCCTTGGCAATATGCCACGGACGGCCCGGGACGACGTCGAACAGCTGCGGCGGTTGGGGCTCCTTGTGCGCCGGCGCCTGCGTCGCCTTGCCTGGTTTTGTCGTCTCTTGCTGCCGGACGAAGGGCGCCTGGCGCAACCGGGCCGCCAGCGTGGCGAGATCATCGCTCAAACTATGGATGCCGGGATCCTCCGACGCCAGGTGGACCATCATCAGGGCCAACTCCGGAGGGAGCCCGGTGAGCTCGGCCACGAGGTCGGGGTCGCTCATCATCTCGCCCAGAAGCTCCCGGTCCTCGTCGTCGAGGTCCTCCAGACCGGCGAAAAGGTCCTCCGCACTGCCGTTCGCCCATGGCAACGCCTTGGCCCGGTGGGCAACCGGCCTCTGCGGCACTATCTCGCCCTCAGGCCCTTCGATTGCAGGCAGGTAACCGGCTGCCCGCAGCGCATCGGTAACCTCCTGCACTGAGCGGGCGCTGACCGCAACAGTTGGCGCCACGAGCCTGAGGCCGAGGCGAGAAGTCTTCTTGGCCAGGGCGAGCTCGGAAAGCAAGGCCGGGTCGTCGCTGCGCACAAAGCAAGCCGCCGGCCCCGTGCGCACCCGACCGTGCCTGCGCCCTATGTCCTCCACCAGGTACGACAACGGTTGGGGCACTCCATGGACCGCGTGCTGGCGGAGGAAACCAAGTACCTGCGCCGCATCCCTACCGGCGTCGAACGCCCTGCGCACGGTGGCTTCGCTTATCCTCCATACAGTGGCGTGGCCGGTCGACTCCACGTCGGCCATGAGGTCCAGCTCTGCCCGCAACTCCGGTGCCGGATGCCCGGCGACGGTCGCAGTGAAGTCCGCCTGGAGCACGACCTCGTCGACCATGGGCGGGACGAGGGAGCCGAGGTACTTCTCCGCTCCTCCCGCATCCCCGTCCACCAACAAACGGCCGAACCCGCTGAGGGCGTACTGGTCATCCAACTGGCTCGCCACCCCGGTCAGGTGGGCCTCCTCCAGGAGCGCTTGCACGATTTGGCTCGTCTCACCGGCGTCGGCAGCCCAGGCTGCGGGCCGCCTCCAGACGACGACCGCCTCGGCACTCGCCGCGTCCAACGCCTCGCCCGGGTGCTCGGCCATCAGGTCGAGCACGAGCGCACGACGTACCAGCTGGTCCGGCTCCAAGCCGACGGCCAGTGGCGCCACCGCCTTGCCGTCCTCGTCCCGCGTGCCGGCCAGGCCCACCTCGAAACAAGCGTTCAACCACGCCACCGCCAGGGCCCGCCAGCGCACCTCCGAGCCCGCGACCGCCCATGAATCGTAACCGGGTGTCGGGCTAGCGGTCTCGCCCCCCTCGTTGGTGCCCACGAGGCCGGCCGCTCCGGCCAACTCGATGAGCCGCGCCGTCACCGGCTCGTCGCGGCCGACCAGTTTGGCCGCCCGACGGACCTCCCGGGTGCCGATACCCCCGTTTTGTAGGACCTTGGCCGGCGTTGCGCTCCACGCCTCGCAGATTTTCTCCACGTCTGCGACCAGGCGCATCGCTATCTCGGCGGCCCTGCGGTCGACCTGATCGGGATCGACCGGCCGTCCCTTTACCGCAGGTGACCCGGGTTGGAACGAGCTGAAAAGACAGCCCCCGCGAAGGGCTAGTGCTGTTTCCCGGGGCATGACAGCAGTACCCCAGCCAGTGGCGACCAGGAAGCCGTGGCGAAGGCACCAGCCCGGGGCGCCGTGCTGCTGGTGGGCGGCGTGGGCTGTCCCGGCGGAAAGTTGGAACTGCGGCCATTCGTGCGCCGCCATGGCTATCAGCTCTGCCGTGCTGGCCGGGGCCTCGTCGATGAGGTCGCGGATCCGTTCGGCTTCACTGATACCTCGGGTGACCCGCCTTACCAGCTCGGCTTTGGCACCAGTGGTGGGTAGGTCGAGGTGGCGGGCGATCTGAGCCAGCTCGCTGTTGGCCAGCCGCCCTAGCAACCCCGCCGCCGGTGGCCCGAGGCGGCAAGGGAACGGGATGACGCCGGCCAGCCCCGGGTTGGCGTAAGCCAGGTCCGCGTCCACCAGCACCATCCCCGCCACTCGCAGGTTCTCGACGATCGGGGAAAGCTCACCCGGTCCGCAGCCGAGGGCACCGGCCAGGGCCGGGAGGGTGCTCGGCTCCAGGGCGCATAGGGCCTCGAGGAAATGCTGTGTAGAGCGGTCCGTCCGGTCGAAGAAAAACTTGGCGCTCTGGTTGGTGACAATGCACGCGGCAACCTGGTGGAGGCTCTCCGGACGCGAGGCAACGACGTCGGGACGGCGGGCGAGGAGCCCTCTCAGCGCCTCTTCGTCCAGTTCGGCGATGGCGGTAAGCCAGCGGGAGTCGACCATCGGGCGACTTGGGGCAGTTGGCATACGGCGGCTCCTTCGTGATGGACACCCTCAGGAGGCGGGCAGGCTATTTCAAGACTGGGCAGGCCCGAACGAGACCGCTCGGCGCTGGCGTCGAAGAAATAACCGGGACCAAAGCGATCGTACCCAGCACGCTCCTCCGGTGCGCGGATGCCCGGGCGCCCGGCAGACGCCGGTCATGACGAGCGCCGGCCTAACGTCTGAGGGAGTGGCCCTCGCCCAGGTTTCACCGCTCGTGAGCATCATCGTCCCGACTCATATCAGCCGGCCGCCGTTCCTGGCCGAGGCACTGGCCTCTGTCATCGCCCAGGACTGGACCAACTGGGAGGTAATCGTCGTCGACGACGGCTCCCCCGACCCCGGGGCGCTGGCGGAACTGGTCAGTGTGGATGAGCGGATCCGTGTCGTCCGCCAAAAACGGGGGGCACCGCCCAGGCCCGGAACCGCGGCCTGGCTCATGCCCGCGGCGACCTGGTGGCGTTCCTCGACTACGACGACGTGTGGTACCCCCGGCATCTCTCGGCGGCGGTCGAGGCACTGGCCGCGAGGCCGGGCGTGGTCGCCGCTTACACGGCCTTCGACGTTGTGACAGGGTACGACAAGAAGTTCGCGAGAACGGTGGGGCCAAGGGACCGACGACTCGTCACTCCGTCTACTCGGGCGGGGACCGGCCCTCGATCAATACGCTGGTGGCCCGCCGCCACGCGGTGGCTGCGGTCGGTGGTATGGACCCAACCGTCGAGGGGGCCGACGACCTCGACCTCGTGTACAAGCTGGCCGAGCGGGGCAGGTTTGCCTACCTCGACGAGGTCACGTCCGCATACCGGCTCCACGACCACAACGCCAGCCGCGACACCCGTCGTATGGCCTCTGCCCTTGATCGGGCCATCGACGCTCACCTGCAGCGGGCGCTGGACGCCGGGGACACCGAGGCGGCCGCCGACCTGACCGTAGGGCGCCGCGCCCCCCGGCGGTTTTACTCCCAGACCGCCCTCCGGAACGCCGCCGCCACCGCCCGGTCCGGGCACATCGGCCGCGGCGCCAGTCTCGTTTGGTGGGCAGTCCGGTTTTCGCCGGCGGGCGCGGCCACTGCCATGGCCCAGGCAACGCGCCTCAGGACCAAAAACCAGAAGAGAAAACGAAAGAATACCAATTAAGGAGCTGACCGGCTTGGCGTGATTGGATAGGACCAATCGTCCCCGAGCCCACCCGCTCCAGGAGGTTGCAGCATCGGAGCAGGGTCGACTTGCCCGACCCCGAAGCGCCGATAAGGCACACGACCTCATGGGCACCGACGGACAAGTCGACGCCCCGCAGGACCGCGAGCGGCCCAAAAGACTTGTGCACGCCGACGGCCTTCAGCACGGGGGGCGCGGCTGCGTCCCGTATGGAAGTGACCGAGCTCTCGGCGCTCACACGGTCGTACCGGCCAGCCGGCGGGACCGGTCCCGGGCCATGATGTGGTCCGTGTAACGAGTCAGGGGGACGGTAACGGCGAGGAACAGTAGCGACGCCATGGTGAAGCCGGAGTAGTTGAACTCGACGCCCCCAGAAGTTTGAGCGGAATGGGACCGCCTCAGCGACGCCCAGCGTAGAGACGATGGCGGTGTCCTTCGGTAGCGAGGCGAAGTCGTTGAGCAGCGCCGGCAGGACGTTACGCACGGCTTGGGGAACAACTACTCGGCGTAGCTCTCGTATGAGAGCTTATCCCGAGGCTGCGGGCGGCTTTGACCTGGGCGCGAGGAAAAGACATTGCGGTAGGGGCACGACCGCCGGCTGCCTGGATGTCAGTCATGACGGCCGTCACCGCACCGGGACTGTGGCCGGGCGGCCCAGCTGCCAGGTTAAGCTCGGTGCGGTGCGCAAGGGGCTGACAGTCGAAGACCTAGGGGACCTGGTCGACCTTCCGCTGCTGGCGGTACTCGCGACCTACCGGGCCGACGGCACGGCCTTGCTCTCACCGGTGTGGCATGAGTACAGGGACGGTGGGTTCCACGTGTGCACATCGGACGCCGACATCAAAGCCCGCCACCTGCGCCGGGACCCCAGGGCCGTCTTGGTGCTCGCCGAGCCTACGCCGCCTTACCGAGGCGTAGAGGTGACGACCAATGCCCTCCTGGTGCGCCACGACGTCAGGGCTACCGTCGAGCGTGTTGCCGTCAGGTACCTGGGGGAGACAAGGGGTCGCCGGTACGCCGAGTCCGCCTCTGACGACATCGTGGTCCGCCTCGAACCTGGTCACGTGCGGGCGTGGGATTTCTCCGATACTGAGATATAGGGGAACGTGCAGGGCCTTCTCCACCACTTCGACCTTCCCGCTCCGGCTGCAATCGAGGCTGGCGTCTAAAATCTCTTCTGTGGCCATCCTCTACCGAGCCCAACTGACCCCGTCCAAGATGGAGTTGCTGTCCGCCTGGGCCCCACTCCAACCATGGTGTGGCGCCCTTGCTGGCTCGCGCACCCTTGATGCCGTCGGTGCCTACCGTTTCGACGACCCCGAAGGTGAAGTCGGGATTGAGACCCACCTGCTCCGGAGCGCTGACGGGCAGGTGCTTCAGGTCCCTGTAACTTATCGAGGCGCGCCGGTGCCAGGGGCCGAGGCATACCTGATCGCGACGACGCAGCACTCCGTCCTCGGCGAGCGGTGGGTCTATGACGCCTGCGGGGATCCGACGTATGCGGAGGCTCTGGCGACGGCAATCCTGACCGGAGGCACCCAGGCGGACCTCGACGTGGTGACCGATGAAGGGTACGAACGACGCCAGGCGACGACGAGGGTTGCTGGGAGCGGCGCGCCCGGATCGGTCGTACCGCCCGTCGGCCCTGTGACTTACTGGAACGAGGGAAAAACGACGATTGTCAGGTCCGGCGACCTCGAGCTGACCATCTTTCGGGTGATCGACGTTCCCGCCACGGCGGACATGGCGGGGGTTTGCGTTCTCACTGGGACGTGGCCAGGACAAGACACGCCGGCGCTTCTGGCGTCAGCTCCTGGCGGGCACTATGCCGGCCCGGCCTGAGCATCAGCCAGAAAGACCAAACGGGGCAAGACCTCTTCAGCAGGACCGAGCAGGGTTTCGTTCACATGAGGATGAGGGTGGTCCCAGGGCTCTTTATTTATGAGCACGCAGTACACCCCGTAGGCAGCGGCACTGTCGATCGTGGTGGTGGCTGAACTGACAGCTCCCGAAGTACCTACGACCAGCAGGACCTCGGCCTGGTGCAGCGCGGACTCAGCCGCGGAGATCACGGACCACGGCAGCGCCTCGCCAAACAGGACAACATCTGGGCGCAGTGGTTGCACTTGACAACGGGGACAGATTGGCACTTCGCCGGCCGGCGGGGCATAGGTGTCCTCAAAAGGCTTGAGAGCGCACATCCGGTCATAACAGCGGCTGCGCATCATCGAGCCGTGCATCTCCAGCACTTCAGTGTTGCCGGCCCGCTGGTGAAGACCATCGATGTTCTGGGTGATGATGGTCAGGCTTCCGCCCCGACCGACCAGCTGGCGTTCCAGTTTGACCAGCGCCATGTGGGCCGGGTTGGGCCGCGCCGCCAACGCCCGCGCTCGCATCGGTCCTTTGACCGACCAGATGATCGGCAGGCTGTCGGGTAACGACTCAACCTGGTGGGCTTCCAACAGCTCAGGGTTTTCCCACAGGCCGCCAGCGCCGCGGTAAGTGCCGATACCTGAGGCGACCGAGATCCCGGCCCCGCTGAGCACAACAACTCGGCGGGCTCGGTGAAGGCGACCGGCCACATCGGCTTGTCGCTCGCTGGCACCCGACTGGGCTCGGCTGAGCTGCGCTGTTAACCTGTCTATGGCGTTGTAATCTGTCATCTCACCTCCTGGTCGACCCGACGCGTTGAACGGAGCCTTCTTGCATCAGTGAGAGAGGCGGGCGGGCTTCGCTTTAGAGCTGTCGTCGTCAGGGTCAGTCTGGGCGTTGTGCATGGCCGAGGTATCGGTCAAGCCCGTTATCTTGATTACACCTGCCAACAGTGCAACGAAGAAGGCGAAGCCTCCCAATCGCGCCCACGTCTACACGTCTACTAATTGCCACCTTTGCCAGCCCTAAGCGGGAGGGAGGCCGAACCATCTCTCACGCTGAGGGAACAGGGACCTCTCGGCAATGACGCTGAGGACGCGTCTGGCGTCGTTGAAGCGCTCAGGCATCTCGCCGATCACAGCGACGTTGGCCGGGAGCGGGCTGGGGAGCAACTGGGAAGCTGCCTGGTACCAGCGCCGGCCCAATTGGCCCAGAAGGGTCACGGCATCATCGTCCCCGGCTATGAACGCTCCGGCGGTTCCCCCCTGCCTGGTCCCGCCCCAGCTGCCAGCAGCCCGGCGCAGGCGGTCCCGGTCGATAGCGCCGAAGCCGCGCCGGGCCACATAGTCAGGGAACACGCCGGTCAAGAACAGCGCCAGGTCCCCGAGCCGGCGCAGCACTCCCGGCCACTCCGCCTGGGGGACCACCTCGAGCAGGCCAGCGAGCTGGACCGGGCCCAGCTCCGAGAACCGCCGCCTGCGCAGGCCCCGGCGAGTGGCTACCAACAAAGACCCGCTCGCAACGCGCATAGGAAGCCAACAGTTCGGCCAAGAAGAGCCGGTGTACGGGGTCGGAGACAACTCTCGCAATCGTGGGACGTCAAAGAGCGGCGCCCGCGGCCCGGCCCCCGACCATTCCGGCACAAACGCAACCGAACCCAGCTCGTGCGCAGCCCAGCGCACTGACAACGTCGTCCGGCACCATACCGGGACCAGGTTACGAGGCGGTCAGGGTTCTGCGTTACCGCACCGAGCGTGATGAGCCGCAACCTTCATACACGGACGCTTGACGGGCCAGTCAATGACGCCGGGCGCGTAGCACGACATCGTCGACATGCGGGGTACCGGGCGGCGGGTCGGTGCGCGGCTCAACCGCGTGCAGCTCGACCGTGAAGTCGTCTTTAAGCATCTGGGCGATGTCGTCGGCACCGACATAGTCCGCAGGGTCGACGCCCCCCGACTTCATATGCTCCCAGTGCTCATGGTCGAGGTCATGGTAGACGGCGAGCACCAACCCGCTGGGGCGCACGGTTTCGAGCAACCTCCGCACCGCCTGCTCGCCGGCGGCCTTGGGCAGCGCCGGGTATTGCAGAGACACGAGGTCGAACGAGCGGGCCGGGAACGGCACCTCCAGGACGTCCCCGACCAACCACTCGACAGTGACGCCAGCCAGCTCGCCTGCCTCGCGGGCCCGGCCGATCGCGACCTTGGAGATATCGATTGCGGTGACGGTCCAGGCGCGCCGAGCGAGCCAGATCGCGTCCGCGCCCTCGCCACAACCGGCGTCGAGCGCTTGGCCGGGACTGAGGCCGGCGACCTCGGCGACGAGCCGCCCATTCGGCTGCCCGCTCCACAACCCGGCCTCTCGCTCGCCGTACCTGGCGTCCCACTCGGCGACCTGCTCCGCCGTCCCAAACCGCTTCTCGCCATGCTCGTGGTCTTCCATTGGTAGGCAGGCTAGGCGCGCCCTGCGACGCGCTCCTCCCCCTGGCGTAGCTGGCGCGCCGGGACGCCGGCTAACTGGGCCACCCGTTCCTGGCCCCTACGGCCATCCCTCCCTGTTCCTCGGCTTGTTCAGTGCGGACGGGCCTCATCGGCGTTCAATGCGGACCAGACAGTGGCCAGGGTGCCATGCCTCGATGACGAGGTGGACAGGGGGCACACCCACCCGCGTATGGACCACCTCCATAATGTCTATGCGAAACCGGTGGGAGGCGCCCTTAGCGTCGTCGGTCGCTCGCCACGATCGCTCCGTAGCACACACTGCTTTGTTGGTCATGGACGTCCGGCGCGGCGTCGTCGAGCGTTTCGCAGGAGCGGGCGAGCTCCTAAGCCGGCTGGCACGAGCGGTCGACACGGTGCCGCTCGGTGTGCCTGCCGAGCCTAGCCAGCGTCCAGTCCCGTCTCGGTCATCCTGTGCAACGGCGGTGCTCGGCGGGCCGGGACGCCCTGAGCCGGGCTCGGGCCGTCGGTCTGGACGAGGAAGAACACTGGACTGCGAGGTGTTCAGTTGGTCATGAAACGCATCGGGTTCTTGTCATTCGGCCATTGGACGCCCTCGCCGCACTCGCAGACGCAGTCGGCCTCAGATGCCCTGCTGCAGTCCATCGACCTCGCCGTCGCCGCTGAGGAGCTGGGTGCGGACGGGGCGTACTTCCGAGTGCACCACTTCGCCAATCAACTTTCCTCGCCGTTCCCGCTGCTCGCCGCCGTTGGTGCCAGGACCAGCAGGATCGAGGTCGGGACCGGCGTGATCGATATGCGCTACGAGAACCCGCTCTATATGGCCGAGGATGCCGCCTCCGCCGATCTCATCTCGGGTGGCCGCCTGCAGCTCGGCATAAGCCGTGGGTCGCCCGAGCAGGTCATTGATGGCTACCAGTACTTCGGCTACGTCCCGGCCGAGGGCGCCGACCATGCCGACATGGCACGCGAGCACACGCGGGTCTTTCTCGAGGTCCTAAAAGGCGAGGGCTTCGCCAAGCCGAACCCGCACCCGATGTTCGCTAACCCACCCGGGCTGCTTCGGGTCGAGCCGCACTCTGATGGTCTGCGCGAGCGGATCTGGTGGGGCGCCGGCACCCGGAAGACAGCGGAATGGACCGCTGAGCAGGAGATGAACCTGATGAGCTCTACGCTTCTCGCCGAGGACACCGGCGTGCCGTTCCATCAGCTACAGGCCGAGCAGATCGAGCGGTTCCGCAAGGCCTGGGCCGACGTCGGCCATGCCCGCGAGCCTCGCGTCTCGGTCAGCCGCAGCATTTTCCCGATCGTCAACGACCTCGACCGCTCGTACTTCGGGCGCGAAGGCAACTCCCAGGACCAGGTCGGGTTCATTGATGGCAGCAAGGCGCGCTTCGGCAAGACATACGCCGGGGAGCCCGAGCAGCTCATCGAGCAACTGGCCCAGGATGAGGCGATCGCCGCCGCCGACACTCTGCTGCTCACCATTCCCAATCAGCTCGGTGTCGACTACTGCGCCCACGTCCTCAACTCGGTACTGAGCGACATCGCGCCGGAGCTTGGCTGGCGCTGACCTACGCGACATCGCGGAAGATGAGCACCATGGGGCAGGTCAAGGCACTTCAGAAATTGGCAGCCTAAACAAAGCGTCTCCGTGGCCAAAGTGCGCCACTATTTCGCACATTCCCGTGATGTTGTAAGGCACATTGGTATATCAGTACTTACACGCTGAGGTGCGCCGAAGATGGCGAGGGCGACCGCATTCTCCAAATGTGAGCACACCGGGCCGTTCCGCCAGGCCGACCCGCGGCGCACCACCGCCCGCAACGACGGTGCTCACGAGCGGTCCTCGTCCGGCGGTCCTCGTCCGGCGG
>Ga0182014_10001864_pt1 | contig 27519 bp, 20 predicted proteins | sample 612S2DmetaG_FD_120489 | JGI IMG/M metagenome (GOLD analysis project Ga0182014, IMG submission 120489) | Permafrost microbial communities from Stordalen Mire, Sweden - 612S2D metaG | ecosystem: Environmental > Terrestrial > Soil > Wetlands > Permafrost | place: Sweden: Stordalen | collected... | reverse complement strand
TCCTCTACTGTTCCTCTACTGTTCTTCCTGCGCTGCTCTTGTTCTCCTTTTGTTTCTGACGTGTACTCTGGTGGGGCCTGCCGTTGCGCCAGAGCGGCTCCGTCGAGCCCGTCCTTAGTTTTGACAGCGCCGGTGTGGCGGTCATTCAGATGGAATCGCATCTTCCCAGTTTTGGGATTGCCGCGGCAGTTGTATCGCGCAGAATGGAACCCATGAAGCAGTGGTCGCCGCTTATCTGGACCCTCCTGGCTGCCTTGGCGATTCCCCTTGGAAGCGGAGCCGCCTCCCAGCCGAACATCCTGTTCATCATGAGCGATGACCACGCGGCGCACGCCATCAGCGCGTATGGCAGCCGGGTCAATCAGACGCCCAACCTCGACCGCCTGGCCAATGCGGGCATGCGCTTTGAGAATTGTTTCTGCGTCAACTCCATCTGCAGCCCAAGCCGGGCGACGATCCTCACCGGCAAGTACAGCCACCTGAACGGCGTGCCGACCTTTAACCGCTTCGACGGTTCGCAGCCCACGGTGGCGAAGTACCTCCAGGCGAAGGGGTATTACACGGGCATGATCGGGAAGTGGCACCTGGGCAGCGACCCGACTGGGTTCGCGGAGTGGACGATTCTGCCGGGCCAGGGGGTGTATTTCAATCCGACGTTCCTTAGCCCGGATGGCAGCCGTGTCATCAAGGGTTATGTGACGGACATCATCACCGATCTGGCCATCGAGTTCCTGAAGAACCGGCCCAAGGAGAAACCGTTCTTCCTGATGTGTCATCACAAGGCCCCCCACCGGTCGTGGGAGCCGGACGAGAAGCACCGCGCGATGTTCGCCGGCCGGCAAATCCCTGAACCTCCCACGCTGCGCGATAACTACGCCACGCGCACCGACGCCATCCGCGAGTGCCAGCAAAAGGTCTTCTACGACTTGACGCGCCGCGACCTCAAGCTCGAGCCGCCAGCCGACCTTAAAGGCGCCGCGCGTAGTCAGTGGCTCGATGTCAAACCGACCGAAGTCGAGATTACCGTGGCCGGCCAGAAGCAGACGCTGACGGGCGAGGCGTTGAATGCGTGGAAATACCAGCGGTACTTGCAGGATTACCTGGCCTGCGTCCAGTCCATCGACGACAACGTAGGCCGCTTGCTGGATTGGCTGGACGAGAACGGCCTGGGCACGAACACCGTGGTCATTTACACGAGCGACCAGGGCTTTTTCCTCGGCGACCACGGCCTTTACGACAAGCGGTTCATGTATGAAGCCTCGGTGAAGATGCCCTTCATTGTCCGCTGGCCCGGGGTGACGAAGCCTGGCACGGTGCAGGAGGCGATGGCGATCAATCCCGATTTTGCGCCGACGTTCATGGAGATGGCGGGAGCGCGGGCGCCGGCTGACATGCAAGGCCGCAGCCTCGTGCCCTTGCTCAAAGGGCAGCCCCCGGCGGATTGGCGCACGAGCTACTACTACCGCTACTACCACGATCCCGGAGATCACAATACTCGCGCCCATTACGGCGTGCGCACCACCACGCATAAGCTGATCTATTTCTGGAAGAAGGACCAGTGGGAGATGTTCAACCTGGTGAAGGACCCGGACGAATTACATAACCTCTACAACGATCCTGCCGAGAAGGAGACGGTCGCCAAGCTCAAGACTGAGCTCTACCGCCTGAAGCAAGAGGTAAAGGACGACGATCAGTTTGCCTACGAACAGCCGCCCGAGGGCGTAAACGGGCAACCGGCGGCCAAGCGCAGGCAGTAATTGCCCCCTTTCCTCAACGACTAGTTCCTGCCAAGGCCAGGGTCAGCCTGCGGACAGGAACGGCATTAATCCCCTATTTTGACAGTCCACATCCCCTTTGGGTTGGCCAACGTCCCGGTGCCGACCGTCTGCTCGATCTTGAGCGCTTGGACGTGGTTGTCGTGAAACAGGTAGTTGAAACGTTTGCTGTGAAGGCCGTACTGGTTGTTTCCGAAGTTCTTGGCGTCCGGCGAAGGATCCAACTGGTAGAGGTCTCCTGACCCTTGGGGGCCGTTGCAGACGCAAGGCCAGATATTGCCGCACACATTCTGAATATTAGGCTCTTCCACCAGCAGGATCGTGCCAGCGGGATCGCCGACAACAGTGGTTTTGTAGCCTTTGGCCTCCACGTCCGGGAGACCGCCTATTCCAGCGCCAGTCCAGTAGATGCCCACGCCGTGTCGGCCCGGCACCGTTAGATCTGGCAAGTTGTCGGCTCCAGCAGTTACGGGCACTTGCCAATCGGTCCCCCAGTTAGGGCCGACGCTGTTCATGGCATACGTTCTACGCAACCCATAATCGACCCAGCCCCATAGTGGATCATTCTCCAGGGTTGGAATACGGTCTGCGGGGCATTTCAGGACTTTGGGAGCCAAGTCCGTGGGGGTAAGGGCATCAGCTAACACGCTGTCGGGAGCCGTGCCGCCAATATAGCGGTGAATCCATGAGTCCCACGACATTTGACGAGTATCAGAAACACCAAATCCGGCAGGGGGATACATGTCCTCGTGGTCGCCGGCAAAAAGGTTGAAACCGAGCCCGAGCTGTCTCATTTGAGAGCTGCATTGCATCCTCCAGGCTTTGGCTTTTGCCGTAGCGAGTGCCGGAAGCAACAGCGCTGCCAGTATGGCGATGATGGCGATGACCACCAGAAGTTCAATCAGTGTAAACGCCCCAAAAGCCGTCGCCGGCCTGGATGGTTGGGAGTTCTTCATATGACTCTTATGGTGCGTTCTGTGCTCTGCCCCGCTAGCGTTTCACTAAAACCACGGCCTTCTTCTGAATTGCATATTTCTTTCCCGGGGGTGGCGCTGGGGCTTGTACGCCCGATTTGGCAATAAACTCCTCGAAGTTCCTGGGCACACTCCTCGTGCGCAGAACATAATTACGCAACTCCGAGGTCAATTGAGTCAAAGTGGCGTCTATATTGCCAGCGTCCGAGACAATAGTCGTCGGTGAGGTGGTCGCCATCGGACCTGGCCCTCGGGGCGAAGGAGGTGCTGACGAAGAAACCCCTGATTGATCGAGCGGTGCGGCGTCGGTTGCCGTGCCGGTCCCGGGGGCTGGCTCATGTTTCCTGCACCCCGCTGCCAGGGAAGCAACCAGCAGCAAGGCGAACAACACGCGGCTGCTCTCAGGGATCATCCTATTCTCCTCCCCCGGCCCCAGTTGGGCCGGACTGCTGCCACACCAGACTTTACGCGTAATTGGAAAAACACAATCAGCATTAGAACGTCACCGTTAACATGTTAGCCTGAGTATCGATGCTCGCATGTCATCAAAACAGGGGACAGGCGGAGGTTTGAATTCCCAGGCGAAGGAAGCCGATGTGCGCCGATCATGATGGTCTTTGCCAGCGGCGAGGGTGTCTGGAAAGGCGCCGATTCTGTTCGACCAGCCGGCAGCGTTGCTGCACGCAAAGCGAGGAGCGCATTGCGTCCGCCGGCGTGTTCAGGACGTAGTCCAGCAACTTGTCCACCGTGGTGGTTGCGACGTGGGTGCGGGTGTCCGAGGAGCCGTAGTAGATGAAGACATCACCGTTGGGACGCGCCACCCAGTCGTTGGCGAATACCACGTTCGATACGTCACCGACGCGCTCCTCACCTTCGGGCGCGAGCAAATAGCCGCCGGGCTCCTTGATGAGCCTGCCGGGCTGGTGGAGATCGCAGAGGAACAGGTAGAGCACGTAACGCATGCCGGCCGCGGTATTGCGGACGCCGTGCGCAAGGTGCAGCCAGCCTCGCTCCGTCTTGATGGATGCCGGGCCGAGGCCGTTCACCCTCGACGCCGTGCCTGGCGACGGTTCCAGTCTGACGATCCGGTTTCAGAAGGAAACGCAGATCTCAAGAGTGGAGATCGAATACCAGTAACGGAAGGCCGAAGGCTGACGTTGTCACGGCTCCGCCCTTCTCACAGCGGTCAAACCTGCGGCATGGTCGCGAGAACGGGCTGGCAGCCACCAAGGCGGATGTCCACCCAAGATCCCGGCGCCTCCCCCCTCGAAGATGGCTTTGGGATGGTGTGATTGAATAAGTCCTTGCCAACGCCCCGCCAGCCCGCTCCAATGTCCTCGTGAGTGTCATTCAGGTCAGCCACCGCCAACACGGCCTGCCCTCACCAGCGACTTGCGCCAGGCCGTCACCAGCCGCGTCAACGAGACCCACCTGGCACGGCGCCCCATTCATCCGCACCAGACAAGCGCCCCCCCAACTAGAATAATTATGAAGAGCGTATTCATCGTGTTCCTCATATTCGCCCTGGCCTGCTTTGCTGCCGACCCGGCTGCGAAATCGCCCCAGGAATTGGCCCCGGCCATCGCGGATGCGGAAATCCGCGCCGGGGTGGAAGCAGCCGTGTTTAAGAACATACTCCCGGCGGCAACCGAGCAGGATTACCCCGGCTATTTTAACATCTGCGCCGATGGCCAAGCTTATGGCGGCGCGACCTGGCCCGGCTTGGATTCGTGGCAGATGGCCGGGGCGTATCTGCTGCTGGGCCGCACTCGGCTGGTGCTGGACTACTTCGAGTTCGTGCGGGCATCCCAGCGAAAAGACGGCAACATCCCGTTCGCCATCTTTACCGGCGACGCCAAGCCCGGCGGCTGTTTGCGCGGCCTGAAATCTCCGCAAGACATCTTCACCTACCAGCCGCCGAAGCGCGAAGGCGTCCCCGCGTCCAGCCAGGAAACGCGCAAATGGGTCGGCCTGTTCGAGCATTGGCAAACCAAGGGTTATCCGCTCGGGGCCCTGGGCCCGGTCTCCTATCTGCTCACGGGCGCGGAGATCTTCGACGCCACCAAGTCCGTGCCGTGGCTGAAGGACCGGTTGGGGACGCTGGAAGCCGCCGCCGGGTATCTGCTGAACCTCCAAAAAACGAACGGGCTGATCGGCGGCTCCGGGTTCTACGTCGAATTACCGCCGCGCGAGGGCTGCGACGGCGTGACCCAGTGTTACACGATCCACGCCTTCCGAGCACTGGCCGGCCTGTTCCGGGCGGCCGGTGACTCCGCCAAGGCAGACGCGTGGACCGGCAACGCCGACAGGCTGACCAAGACCTTCATTGAAGCCTTCTGGCGCGAGGACCATTTTGGCGAGTACGTCCACCCCGAGCACGGGCTGGTCGATTCGCACGGGTTGTCCGACGTGAACTGGGCGGCGGTGGCGTTCGGTGTCGCGACGGGCAAGAAGCTTGAATTGGTGTGGGCCCGGCTGATGAAAGAGCCGGCCTTCTGGCTGGGCAGCCTGCCCACCCAAAACGTGACCAAGCCGTTCAGCTACGAGAAGTGGGAAATCAACGTGCAGCCGGAGTGCGCAGGCGACGCGCTCAATGACGTCGCCGCCATGGGCCGGGTCTGGTATCTGGAAGCCGTCGCCTGCCAGCGCATGAAAGCGTATGATCGCCTGGTGGAGTCGGCCCGCAAAGTATGCCAGGCCGCCAAGGCCGACGGCTATTGGCGGGAGCGCTACCACCCCAAACCCGACGGCACGGTGTCGCCCGATGGGGCCCAGAAGTACTGCGAATACGCCGCCGTCCTGGTGCGCACGGTCTATGGCAATCGAGACATCTTTTGGAAATGAGTGGGCTACTCCTCCCCAGCGAGGCGGAACTGGACGGTGTCGCCATGCTTAACCGTAGCGGCAGGCATCCTTGCCTACCGTAGAGCCGGGCATCCCTGCCCGGCGGATGGCGAGCCGAACTTTCCCCGCAGCTTGGAGCTTCGAGAATTGGCCCGGGCGGCAAGATGCCGCCCTCTACGGAAGGCAGGGATGCCTGCGGTAGAGGGCGGGAGGGTGCCTATGCACCCCGCACCTGCTGCCGTTGCTGTCCACTTCGCCCTTGAATGGCAGTTAGGCCGGTATCATCCTCCCGGTCTCATGAAATCAATCACGATCTTCGCCGTTGCCCTCTGTCTGACCGTCGCAGCCGGGCAGGGCCGCGCCGACGAAACGAATGCCACCGCCATCATCATCGGAGCCGCACAAGCCAAGGCCCACATCGGCAAACAGGTCACCGTCACCGGCATCGTCGCGCAGGTCAGCATCCGGCCCTCCCTCATCTTCCTGAACTTCGAGAAGCCCTACCCGGACAACCCGTTCACGGCGATCATTCGGAACAGCCACACCAATAAGTTCGAGAAGCTGCCCGCGCTCAAGGGCAAACCCGTCTCCGTTCAAGGCCAGGTCAAAGACTACAATGGCAAACCGGAGATGGAACTTACCAGCAAGTCCCAGATCAAGCTGTTGAGCGGCACTAACCCGCCAGCGGGAGCGCCTTGATTCTGCTATCGTAAAACACTGACCGCAGGACCGGGAGCCAGAAACTCGATCAACGCTGCACCTCGGGGCAGCGATGTCAGCGCGGGATGACCGGCAGCACCAAGTGCGAGGCGTGGTCGCGGTCGTGGAGAATGGTTTGCCTGGCGGAGAGTAGCTCGGTATCGGTGCCGAAAGGCTTGCCGCTATTCGGGTTGCGGTCGAAGCGCGGGAAGTTGCTGCTGGAAACCTCCAGGCGGATGCGGTGTCCATGCCGGAAAAGGTTGCTGGTGACCCACAGATCAACCTCGAACTGCGTGGCTTTGCCAGGCTCCAGGAGCGCGGGCTTGTCCGCCCCGTTGCGGTATTGGGCGCGCACGATACCGTCGCACAGGTTGTAGGCTTTGCCGTCGGGATGGACGTCCACCAGCTTGCCGGTGAAGTCGGTGTCGCGGGCGCTCGAAGCGGCCCAGAGAATGAGCTTCACGGGGCCGGTTAGCTCTATGTCCTGCTCCAGCGGAGCCGTGGAATAGACGAGCACGTCGGCGCGCTCCTCGACGCTGGCCTGGTCCATCGGGCCGGCGGACGCGCCCACGAGATTGTTGCCGCCGACCGAGGGCACAGGATTATTGCCGTCGTAAGTGAATGGATCGGAAGGCTCCTCGCCGGGCTCAGTGGCGTTGAGCAAACCGTCGCCTTTCAGCGTTGCCGCATGGCCGGCACTGTGGAGGAAGAAAGAGGTGAAACGCGTGCGTTTGAGCGGCCACTCGTTCTCACCCCGCCAACGGTTTTCGCCCATGACGAACAGGTAATACGCGGGCCAATCCTGAATGCCGGTCTCGCGGCCCTTAAGCCAGTACTCGAACCATTTGAATTGCAGGCCCCCGAGATCAAGACTCGCCTCGGCGCCGAAATCGAGCTCGCCCACCTTCTTCGCGCCGACGCCATGTGTCCAGGGGCCGATCACCACAAATTGATTGCGTCGGACCTCGCGATTGGTGGACGCGGCGCGCACCTGCGTTACGAGGTCGAGGGTGACTTTGGAGAAGATGTCATACCAGCCGCCGATATTGAGAATGGGCACCGTGATATCGGCGTAGCGATGGTCTATGCCGCGCGCCTTCCAGTAATCGTCGTAGGTGTAATGGGTAACCCAGTCATCGAGATAGGGGACTTTCTTGTCGAACTGCTCAGCGAAGGTGCGCAGCGGCAGATGGCGAAAAGCCGCCTGGAGCTTGTCCGGAGCGAGCGGAATGTCGCCTACCGCTGTTCCCCATCCCATCAGCAGGGCGAGTTGAAACGCGCCCCCGGTGTAGGCAAGGTCGTATGCGTCGGCAAAGGGCACGACGGGCACCATGGCCTTGAGGTAGCGGCTGGCCTTCGGCGCGGGCGCCCACTGCGTCCAGCCCACATATGATCCGCCGGAGGTGCCGATGCTGCCATTGCACCAGGATTGGTGGCCGATCCATTCCTGCGTGTCATACCCGTCCTGGACGTCATAACGGAACGGGTCCCACACGCCTTCGGATTTGCCGCGCCCGCGGCAATCCTGCACGACCATGGCGTAGCCGGCCGCGGTGAAACGCTTCGCCTCATCCGACTTGTCGTCCGGCTTGCCATAAGGCGTGCGCATCAGGATGACCGGGAAGGGGCCTTCACCTTTGGGGCGGAAGATGCTGGCGGCGAGGTTGACGCCATCGCGCATGGGTGTCTTGACGTCGGCCTCGAAGATAAATGGCCGTTGTATTTCTTGTGCCGGCGACGAGAAAGCCAGCCACAGCAACAGCAGGACACCTTGAAGACGAACCTTGGGACAACGAGTGCTCATGGGCGCATTTAACCAGCATTGTCCCATGCAAGTCCAGACGCCTGGTGTGGTGTCTCAGAATTGCGTTTGCGTTTGTGCCGGTCTTGCATACGCCTCAGCCCTGGCCCGGCAACCCGGCGGAATCGGCGCTACCGCTCGGAGGCCGGGGCTTTGCGCTCTTGCGCTTTTGCAGGGCCTGCTTCAGCAGATATTCGATCTGCCCATTGACGCTTCGCAGGTCGGCTTGCGCCCAGGCCTCCAACTCGGCCCAGAGACCTGGGTCTATCCGCAGCAGGAACGGTTTGCGCTCTGCCATGCCGGCTCAGGTGTAGAGGGTGCCGGTGTTCAGCACGGGATGCACTTCGGACTCGCCGCAAAGCACCACCATCAGATTGCTGACCATCGCCGCCTTGCGCTCATCGTCCAGTTGCACCACCTGCTTCTCGGCCAATTCCCTCAACGCCATATCCACCATGCTCACCGCGCCGTGAACGATCTTCTGCCGCGCCGCGATCACCGCCTCGGCCTGCTGCCGGCGCAGCATCGCTTGCGCGATTTCCGGTGCGTAGGCCAGGTGGGTCAGCCGCGCTTCCTCGACCGTTACTCCCGCCTTGGCGAGCCGCTCCTGGAGTTCCTTTCGCAACGCCTGCGAGACTTCCTCGACGCCGCTGCGCAGGGTGATCTCGTTCTCTTCGCCGTGATCGTAGCTATAGCAACTGGCCAGATGCCGCAAGGCCGACTCGCTCTGCGTCTCGACATACTTCTCGTAATCATCCACGTCGAACGCCGCCTGGGCCGTGTCCTGCACCCGCCAGATGACAATGGCGGCGATCTCGACCGGGTTGCCGCGCTTATCGTTGACCTTCAGCTTCTCACCGTTGAGCGTGCGCGCCCGCAGCGAAATCTTGTGGCGCGACGGTGCCTTAGCGGCCCCGGTTTGCGCGCACCCCTGACGCGTCCCCTTCACCGCCGCGAGCTTCGCCTCCACCGCCGCCATTTGGGCAGCGATTAGACCCTGGCGCGCGCCATTGGAATAGAATGGGTTGCCCCACCAGAACCCGCTGGCCCGAACCGTCCCTTTGTATTCGCCGAACAGGAGCAGCACGCGCGCCTCGTTGGGCTGCAGCGTGAAGAACCCCACCATGGACAAGATGCCTGCAATCACAATCAATATCCCCAGGACGAATAGTCCCCAGAAGGGGTGACCCACTGCATTCGTACCCTCCGAGATCGAGTAAATGAACAACACCGGCCCGCCCAACATAAGGAGGATCACAACCGGGAGCATGATCCACCCGCTGAGAACCTGAACTGGTTTCTCACGATTCACTGAAGCGATTTCTGTATTCATGGATTGCCTTTCGTTTGTTATGCCATTGATAGTCGATTGCTATCTTTATGATATCATAATGCTATCGCATTGCCTTGCAAACGAAAAATGCAGGAAAAGCGCAAATGGGGCCCATCTCAGTTTCCGAGGCGGCGGCACACTCGCCTAAATCACTGTGGTTGCAGTTCTTTCATGAACACTCCAGGTTCCTTTGATGGATCAAGCGCTGGACGATGCCCCGGCGCTCGCCCTTGGCCCGTTTCTCGCGTCTCGGCGCCCCGTCCGAACCCAGCATGGCGCCCCAAGCAGCCGAGCCTCTGGCCCCAGGCGCAATTCGGCACTGCCACCGAACCATAGTAGCGTAAGCCTCCGGCTTGCGAAGTCCGCTAACCCTCTGGGTTGGCCTGGTGGGCGCAGGGCTCGGGTCGGAACTCAACAAGCCAGAGGCTCGCTTGGACCACGCAAACCGGAGGCTAACGCTACTACCGGGTGGTGGCGGTACCGAGATGTGCCCTCTGGCCCCCTATTGCCCCACCGCTGCACTAGCCCCTCCCGCGGACATCCCCGGAGCCTCGCCGTAGTACCCTCGATCCGGATCGAGGGTACTACGGCGAGGCTCCGGTGAGGCAACGGAGGTGTGAGCGGGCGGAAGGGGACACTGCTGCCCCCATTACGTCGAAAACAGTGGAGAGCCAACCGGCAGGTCTGGGCACCATGCTAGTCGTGCATCGGCGCTTCGAGGAGGCGGGGCTTGCGCTCGTGGAGGGGGAGCCAGATGCGGAAAGTGGTGCCGCGGCCAACCTGGCTTTCGAGCTCGATGTGGCCGCCGTGGGCGCGGACGATCCGCTGCACGATCATCAGGCCCAGGCCGGTGCCCTTCTTCTTGGTGGTATAGAAGGGCTCAAAGATGCGGTTGATCTGCTCCTGGGGAATGCCGCCGCCGGTGTCGGCGACGCTCACCCAGACACCCTCAGCGCCTTCGCCCGTTTGCAGCGTGAGGGTGCCGCCTTTGGTCATGGCCTGGAGGGCATTCTTGATGAGGTTGACCAGGACCTGCTGGATTTGGGTCGGGTCAATGGGGGTGGCGGGCAGTTGGGGGGCGAGGCGGGTGCGGAGGTTCAAACCGCGGTTGTCCAGTTCGGGCTGAAGCAGCTCGAGGGTCTTCTGGACGACGTCATTGAGCGACGCGGGCCTTAGCTGCGGCATGGTGGGCCGGATCGCCTGCAGGAACTGGGTGACGATGTAGTCCAGCCGGTTGATTTCGCCGCGCGCGACGGAGAGATATTGTTCGAGCTTGGGGACTAGCTCGCTAGCGTCGGTTTCTCCTGCGAGGGCGCGGCCATGCGCGGCGGAGCGGGGTTTGCCGCGCGGCTCGCTCACGACGGCGGGCTTGAGCTTCCGAAGCTCGCGTTCCATAAGCTGCAAGTGGATGTGGAGGGCGTTAAGGGGGTTGCCAATTTCATGGGCGACACTGGCGGCGAGCAGGGTCAATGCCTGAATCCGCTCGCTCTCAATGGCCTCGATGGTCTTCTGGCGCGCTTCGGTGGCGTCGTGCAGGATGAGGGCGACGCCGACGCTGCCGGCGGCTTCGCCATCAAGCGGGGCGGTGTAGAGCCGCAGGAAGCGCGGGCGGGGGTAGTGGACCTCGAACTCGTGGCGGACGACGCCTTGGCCGCCCGAGGCGTCGAACCGGCGAATCTTCTCCCATTCGAGCTCGGGGATGAAATTCGTGATGGGCTGGCCTTCGACGTCGGGCTGCAAGCCGAGGAAGCGGGTGACGGCCTGGTTGTAGTAGAGAATGCGGCCGCCTTCATCGACGACCAGCACACCGTCTTCGATGGTGTTGAAGAGCGTTTCGAGGAAGCTCCGTTCGCGCGCCAGGCGCTGCACCACTGATTGCAGCCCCGCCTCGTCCAGCCGCCCAATGCGGGGCAGCACCTTGTCGAGGAAACTGGATTTGCCTGCCATGCGAACGGTGACCCTGGCGCGGCCGGGGCCGCTTAGCGCCTTCGGTTGTAGCGTTGGTCCATGGCCGATCTGCCTGCGGGAGCAGGCACACCTGCAGCGGGGGCTGGATTCGGCGCCGCGCCTGCGGCGGCGGCATCCGCCAGGCTGGCGTTGGCTTTAAAGACACCCGCGACGACGCTCTGCTCCGGATCCGGCAACGCGAGGAAGATCTTGCCGGAGATGACGCCATCAGTGATCTGGCCCAGCTCGAGTTTCATCGCATAACCTGAGGAATAGGATTTCTGCGTGGCCGCGTATCGCGGGTTGGTCTTCCAGACCTTCACCACTTGCGGCAGATTCCTGTCTTTCAGTTCCTGAGTTACGGTCCACGTGCGGCCAGTGACACTCTCACCAGCGTTCAGGTGCAGATAGACCATGAGCCCGAGATCCGGCGCAGCCGGGGCGCCTTGAAGAAATCTCAGCAGGCAGGTGGTGCCGACTTTGTCCAACCGGGCGACTTCGGGGACGAAGTTGGTGCCGGAGATGGTGCCATTTACCTTTCCGCCAGGCGTCTTGGCCTTGTCCAGGTCGAGCGTCCAGACGGCGGGGACCATAGGCACTTCTTTAGGCGGGGGCGGTTCCGCCGGCGCGGCATTGGTGTCCGGTGGGGGGGCGCTGGCTTGCTGGGCAGCTTCGCTGCGTTTCTTCTGCCATTTGTTGAAGTAATCGTAACCGAAGTAGCCGCCCACGCCCAGGATGATCACCACGGCGCCAACCGCCACCCACTTCATTGGGTTACCCTTCTTTGCGAGCCTGGCCTCGTTCAACTGCTGTTGCAGCGTCGCCATCTGGGGCGGCGGCGGCGGTGGCGCGGCGGAGCGCTCGTGCCGGGACAGGCCGATCGATAGCCTCGGTTGCCCCGGCTTGGCGGAGGCCAAAGTGGCAAGCGGCGGAGCATCGGGCTTGGGCGGGACGGTCAATTCGGTTTGGCAGGTGGGACACTTAATTTCGTGCCCGCTCCATAGCTCGTCGCATTCAATTTCTTGCCCGCAGTGAGAGCAGGTAAATTTTAAATCAGCCATAGCGTTTGTCGTTCGGCTGCCGGGTCCTGAATTCGCCACCGCCAGGTGGGATCACGGCGCTGGCGCCAATTGCGAACCATATACAACACCTCGCGCCAGCGGCGTCAAGAAAATGCGAGACAGAATCCTTGGGTGGCGGCCCAAAGGAAGGTATCCGTCCGCCACCCCTCCGCGCCGAGCCGATCAAATACCTAAAATACAGCTTGATTAGGTGGGCCGCGCCACCTATATTGCGCGCTCTTTTTGAAAGCAAGCTAACTGATTTATGCGACGTCCAAAAGGCATCCGAACCAAGAAGTCCGCGGCCAAGCGCTTTAAGATAACGGCCAGCGGGAAAGTCATGCGCTCCAGCGCCGGCCGGCGGCACTTGTGCTCGACTAAGAGTCCCAAACGCCGCCGCAACCTCCGCGGCCCTACCACGGTGCACTCGACCGACGAGTATCGCATCAAGCAAGGCCTGATGTTCAGCCACTGACCTCGCAGTCAACTCTCAACCATTTGCTATCAACTAGAATATGCGCGTAACTAACGCCCCCGCTTCCCGCAAACGCCGCAGACGGATGGTAACAGCCGCCAAAGGCTACCGGATGCGCCGTTCCAAACTGTACCGCTATGCTTCCGATGCCGTTGACCACGGCCGCGCCTACGCCTTCCGCGACCGGAAGACCAAGAAACGCAACTACCGGGCGCTCTGGCAAATCCGCATCAATGCCGCCGCCCGCGCTGCCGGAGTAACCTATAGCCGCTTCATGGAAGGGCTGAAGGCCGCCAAGGTCGCGCTCGACCGCAAAGTCCTGGCCGACATCGCCGCGACGGATGCGCCGGCATTCTCCGAACTGATCAAGATCGCCCAGGCCGCGTTGAAGACCAAAGCCGCCAAGGCTTGATATTTCCGGTTGCCGATCTTGCATCGTCAATTGGTGAACGGGCGACCCGACGAGGTTCGCCCGTTTTTCTTTATGTCCTTAGCACTCCCTGAAGCGTAATCTAAGAACGTTATGGCTGGATTCCTGGACCAAATTGAACCGCTGAAACAAGCGGCGCTCGCGGAACTGCGCGCCGCGCCGGACCTGGCCGCGCTCGAACAGGCGCGCGTCAACAACTTGGGCTCGAACGGCAAATTCACCGCCCTGATGAAACAACTGGGCGCGTTGGCCAAAGAGGAGAAACCGGCTGCAGGCAAGGCCATCAACGGCGCCAAGGTCGAACTCGAAGCCGCCCTGACCCAGCGCCGCGGCGAGCTGGAGCTCAAAGCCGCCCTGCCTCAGGAACCCACAGATTTCACCCTGCCCGGACGCCGTCGCGTGGTCGGCAAGCTCCACCCGCTCACGCAGGTCACCGAAGACATCGTCCGCAGTTTCCGCAAGATTGGCTTCGTGGTCGCAGACGGGCCTGAGGTTGAGGACGAGTATCACTGCTTTGACGCGCTGAATACGCCCGCCGAACACCCCGCGCGCGATATGCAGGACACGTTCTACTTGGGGAATGCAGAATGCAGAATGCAGAATGCAGAAGCAGGGGCTCCGCCATCAACTCTCAACCCTCAACCCTCAACCCTCCTCCGCACCCATACTTCCTCCGTTCAGATCCGGGTGATGGCGAAGCAGCAGCCGCCCGTGCGGATCATCGTGCCAGGGCGCGTCTATCGCCGCGACAACGCCGATGCCACCCACAACCCCACCTTCCACCAGGTCGAAGGGCTTTACGTGGACCGCAACGTCACCGTCGGCGACCTCAAGGGCACCGTGGAGTTTGTCTTCAAGGAACTGATGGGATCGGAAACGCGCATTCGCTTCCGACCGCACTATTTCAGTTACACTGAGCCCAGCTTCGAGATCGACTTCAGCAGCCCGCTGACGCGCAAGATGGGCAAGGAATGGCTGGAGATCGCCGGCTGCGGCATGGTGCACCCCCAGGTCTTCGAGAACGTCGGCTACGACCCGGAAGTCTGGACCGGCTGGGCGTTCGGCTTCGGTATTGAGCGCATCGCAATGATCCGCTACAGCATCAACGACATCCGCCTCTTCTACGAGAACGACGTGCGGTTCCTGAAGCAGTTTTGACGCATGACCCGGCTCTCATAACGTCTGGGCCGATCTGGTAAGATGCGCCCGAAGGGACCCCAACAGGATTGATAAACCTCACACGAATGGTTACGTTTCAAACATGACTGCGACCTTGAGAGAGAGCCAAGCGGACTTGCAACGATTGGTTGAGCTAGCCAGTCGGGGCGAAGACATCGTGATCACGGTAGATGGGAAGCCGAAGGCCAAATTGACATCCGCCGGTGCTCCGTCCCACGCCAAGTCACCAGACATGGCCTCATGGTTGAAAGATCTGGAGGAACTCCGCCGGAGGTACCACACCGGCAAGACGGGGCCAACCGTTGAGCAGATTCTGGAAGAGGACCGCGCTGAGCGCCTCTGAACATGCAATACTGGGATACTTCGACGCTGGCCAAACTCTATGTCAACGAGCCGGATTCGGCGCAGTTTGCAGCATATTTGGCGACCACTGGACCGATTACCACCTCCGAGTTGACCCGGTGGGAGCTGTTTCGCGTGCTGGCTCGCAAAGAAGCCGGAGGTTTGCTTCCGAGCGGAGCCTCTGAAGTGATCTTTGGTCGTTTTCTGGCGGACGTAACCGCCGGGAAAGTCGGGCTTGTCCCAATGAACCCGCTACTGGAAACCAGATTCCAGCAACTCGTGCTGCGGCTCCACCGTCTCAATCCCCCGCTGGGAGTGCGTACTCTCGACGGCACTCCATCTCGCGGCTGCCGATTTGCACGGCGCGGACTCGCTCGTCGCCACCGACACGAACATGCGCAAATGTGCCGCCGCAATCGGTCTGAAGCTTTACCCCTAAGGGGGACCCTTTACCATGAAAGTCACACTCAACTGGCTCAAGCAATACGTCGAGTTCGATTGGTCGCCTGAAGCACTCGCCGAGCGGCTGACGATGATTGGCATCGAAGTCGAAGGCGTGGTGAAGGTCGGCGGCGAACTTGACGGTGTCGTCGTCGCCCAGGTCATCACCAAAGACAAGCACCCCAACGCCGACAAGCTCACCGTCTGCCGCGTCAATGATGGCAAGGGCGAGCGCCAAATCGTTTGCGGGGCGCAGAATTTCAAGGCCGGTGACAAGGTGCCGATGATTCTCCCTGGCTACAGCCTGCCTGCCAAACCCGGCGAGCCGCCCTTCACGATTAAGGTCGGCAAGATCCGCGGCGTGGAGTCGCACGGCATGATGTGTTCCCCGCAGGAACTCGGGCTGGGCGGCCTCGTGGAGGGCTTGCTCATCCTTCGTGAAGACGCTCAAGTTGGTCAGCCTTTCGCCGAATATCTCGGCCGGACCGGCAGCGACGTGGTCTATGACCTGGAAATCACACCGAATCGGCCCGACCTGAACAGTGTCATCGGCATTGCGCGCGAGATCAGTGCCGTTACCGGCAATCCGCTGAAACTGCCTCACATCAAGCTTAATGAAGCCGGCAATCGGGTCGAAGAGCTGGTGGCGGTGCGGATCGAAGACGCAGAGCTGTGCCCGCGTTACACGGCCCGCGTTATGCGCGGCGTTAAGATCGCCCCGAGCCCGGATTGGCTGAAGAGCATATTAGAAAAGGTGGGCATCCGCAGCATCAACAATGTGGTGGATGTGACGAACTACGTGATGCTCGAGACGGGGCAGCCGCTGCATGCATTTGATTATCACTTGCTCCAAAGTGGGGCAGGCGTCCCGCCTGCCATTGAGGCGGGCATCTCGCCCGCCGAACATCGCGCATCACGCATCACGCATCACGCATCACGCCCCACTATCGTCATCCGCCGCGCCGGCGAAGGCGAGAAGTTCAAGACCCTGGACGGCCAGGAACGGACTCTCAACGCGAAGATGCTCTTGATTGCCGACGAAGCCAAAGCAGTGGCCCTGGCCGGCGTCATGGGCGGCCAGAACAGTGAGATCAACCTGAATACAGCGGATGTGCTGATCGAGAGCGCCTGTTTCAAGCCGCAGAGTATTCGCGCCACCTCCAAGAAGCTCGAATTGCGCACCGAGTCTTCGTACCGCTTCGAGCGGGGCGCTGACATTGGGATTTGCGATTGGGCGAGCCGGCGCGCAGCCCAGTTGATCCTGGAAACGGCCGGCGGCACTCTGGCCCAAGGAGTGGTCGATGCCTATCCGAAGGCTTTCGAGCCAAAGCAAATCTCCCTGCGCCACACGCAAACGGATGCCGTGCTCGGCATCGCAGTTCCCATGGAACAGCAGATCGAGTCTTTGCAGCGACTCGGCCTGGAGATCGCCACGGCTGCCGGCATTGGTCCTTCCACGGGAATGCGCATGCCGCACACGACCGTCTTCCGCGTGCCCTCCTTCCGGGTGGACCTGAAGCGCGAGATTGATCTCATTGAGGAAGTCGCTCGCCTTTACGGGGTGGATAAGATTCCCGCCACCGCCCCGCGCGGAGCCACTGGCGCCAACCCCTACGACGCAGTATACGATCAACTGGCCGATGCCCGCCGCATCCTGACGGGCCTGGGGCTCTTCGAGGCGCAAGGGCAGACGCTGATCTCGGACACCGCCGCCAAGTTAATGGCCGGTGACGCCCTGGTCCCGCTCTCAAATCCGCTCAGCAGCGACATGAACGTGCTGCGGCCAAGTTTGCTTCCCGGCCTGCTGGATGCCCTGCGCCACAACCTCAGCCGCAAGACGTATGACGTGCCCTTGTTCGAGGTCGGTCGCGTCTTCAACGTAGCGCAGGCGGCCTCACCCGCGAATTCCGCGGGCGTCTCGCCCGCCGACCGCACCACCCGCGAAGAGCGCCGCGTCGCCATTGCCCTGACCGGCCAGCGTGCCTCTCTGTTCTGGAGCGGGGAGGGTCGGGATGCGAAGTTCGACGTCTATGATCTTAAGGGTTTGCTCGAAGAATTCCTGGAGCAGTTCGGCCTGCGCGGGGTGACTTATGCCCGGCGGCCGGAATCCACGGCCCTCTATCTGGAATCGGCCACCGTTCACCTCGGCAAATTCCAACTGGGCGAGTTCGGCCAGTTGCTGCCGCCGCTTGCCCGGCAATATGATTTGCGCGACGCCGTGCTATTGGCCGAACTGAATCTCGATCTGCTCCTGGCGCGCCGGAACCCTGCGAAATCGTTCCGTCCATTGCCGGCCTTTCCGGCGATCCGCCGCGACGTGGCCATGATCCTGCCCGAAGCGACAACGCATGAAGCCGTCCTCCAGGTGGTCAAACAGGCCAAGCCGGCGAACCTTGAGACTACGGAACTCTTCGACGTGTTCCGCGGCAAGAACGTGCCTCCCGGACAGAAGAGCATGGCTTACGCCTTCACTTACCGGCATGCGGAGCGGACGCTGACTGACGCCGAGGTCAACGCGGCGCACGAAAAGCTGGTAGCGCAGTTGAAGCAGCGGTTGCTGGCGGTGGTGCGGGAGTAGTTGCCTGGCTTGCGCTCAGTGCGCGGCCGATGGTCTCGGCTATCAGGATGTCGATTTCTATGGCGGCGACATGGGACGCCTGGTCCATGCCCCAGAGCGCCGCAGTCACCCGGCGGAGGTTTCTCGTGCATCTGAGCGTCAGCTCCTGAAGCAGCCTCAGAACTCCACTCCCGCCGCCCAGGCGGCCCATAAGCGTCCGCCGGGGTGCTACTTCTAGTCTGTAGCTATAAAGTCATCATTGGGGCATACAATTTCCCCCTATGGCAAATCAGACCTCTGCAAAAATAGTAGCCGAGAACCTGCGCCGCCTCCGCCTCGAACGAAAATGGTCTCAGGAGATTTGCGCCGAAAAATGCGGCCTCCACCGGACCTATATCGGCGCTGTCGAGCGCGGCGAGCGCAACATCACACTCGCCACCCTCGACACCATCGCTCACGCCCTGAGGGTCTCCCGGGAGCCTCCCCGTAGTACCTCTTATCGCCGATAAGAGGTACTACGGGGAGGCTCCCGGGAGGCTACGGTGGGGCTATGGCGGTATGAACGGCAGGAGGCGCTGCTCCACCCCTTCCACCGGAAGCAGCGAAGAACCGGAATCCACGGCGTAAGTGCCATAACGTCAGATTGTTACCAGATCCAGACCGGGTGCGCGCCGAGGCTGCACCCAGAAACCACCGGCAAAGCACCATCGGCGCGGGCAGAACACGGCCGCCATGATTCAATGGAAAGGGACTGATGCACGATAGAACTCTTCGCTGCCGCATAAATGCGGTGTTCCGAACAGAACCGGAGCGCCGCATTTATGCGGCAGCGGGGCGTTTCCCGAAGCATTCTGTCGTGCATCCAAAAGGGACCGCGCCCGTCTCGGGCGCCGTGGCTGGCGCCCTGGCCAGTTACTTTCAGGAATCTCCAGGACGGCACACCACGTAGTGGTTCTGCGCGCGACTCACCCACCCGGCGAGGGCGCCGGTTGCGAGCGCCCGAGGCGGGCGCGGCCCCCCCAAGGCAACTGCATGGACTCGACCCAGCCGCCAGAGTGGCGGGTGGAGTGAGCTGGATAAGTGTGGCTGATCGAAAACGGGGGTTTGAGGGGGTTCTATGGTGCCAGAATATTTCCAGGGTTTGTCCAGAGTGTCCCCAGACCACCCCGAGAGAGGCGGGGGGGCGAGTTGCATTCGGGACCAGAACACCCAACATCCAACACCGAACATCCAACATCCAGTGAGCCAAAGCTGCCCAAAGCCACCCTAAAGCTCCACCAAAGCCACCCCAAGGCTACCCCAAAGCTACTACAAAGCCAGGCCGCGGCGGAGTGTCTCCCCGGCTCTTGCGGTCGAAGTTCGCCCCGATTGCTTATTGGCGCGCAGAAAGTCGCCGTCAGCGTCTTGCGGCCATCGTCTGATATCGATCCGGCGTCCTTTTGGGCTGCGGCGCGGCCCCTTGATGGGCTATCTGCCGGGGGCGTTGGTTCGGCCTGGCATTGCGGACGGAGTGGCCGCCTGGCCCGGCTGGATCGCCTGGCCGTAATCGTTGATCCGGGCGTTGATTATCTCCGCCAGGCTGGCATCACCGCGGGCATTGGCGAGAGCGAGCGCCTTTCGGGCCGACTTGAGGGCTTCCTGGCCCCGGCCTGCCTTGGCATAATTGACGGACAACAGGTAGTGGAGTTCGGGGACGGTATCCAGGTCGGGCTGGAGGGAGCACGCGAGCGAGTAATGCTGGAGGGGTTGGTCGAGCAGGCCCTGCCCGGCCTGGGCCAGGGCCAGGTAGTAATGGGCCCGCGCGTTCTTCGGATCGAGGCCGACCGCCTGCGTCAACACCTCCGCGGCCTCGTTCACCCGCGCCTTGGCCAGCAGCACTTCGCCCAGCGAACAATGCATCTCCGCGGGATTGTATAGCAGGCTGGAAACGGTGGGCGTCAGCCGCACTGCCTGGGCGAGATGCACGAGGGCGGGGTCCAGTTTCCCCTGGTCCCGCAACGCCAGGCCCATGTCGTAATGGGCGAAGCCGTTGCTCGGGTCCACCCGCAGGGCCGCGGTGGTGTGGGCGAGGCCGGCTTCTGGTTGGTGCTTGAGGTTGTAGAGCAGGAAGCCCAGCCGCTGGTGCGCCGGCCCGCAACTCGGGTTGATGGCCAGCGCCTTCTCATACTCGGCTATCCCGTGATCCACGTCCCCGCTCATTTCGGCAAAGAAGCCGGCGCGCACGTGCGAGTAGTCATTGAGGAATTGTTCGTTGATCTTGGCGATGGCGTCGGCGGGAGCGTTCACAAACTCCGGGATGTTGGCGGCGCGGTCGGGTGCGGTGAAGTTCGCCAGCACTACGGGAGGGCTGCTCTCACCCATTTCGTCAATGTGGGTCAGAAAGAGTTGCGTGTAGGGAGAGTTGGCCTTGGACGAGAAGACCAGCCAGCGGCTGTTGGGGGACCAACTGTGCCAGGAGTTCATGCGCGCCGTGTTGCATTTGAGCCGACGCGCCTCGCCGCCCTCAGCCGGGATGATATACAGCGCGCTGTCCGGCTGCAGCAGCATGTAATTGCTGGCCTGGCAGAAGATGATCCACTTGCCGTCCGGCGAGTATTTCGGGAAGTAGTTGCTGCGGCCATTGCGCGACGCCCCGGCCAGCGGCTCCGCCTTGCCGCCCTGGCCGTTGTTGTAGGGAATCCGATAGAGGTCGTAGGTGAACGGTTTGCCCTCGCGCAGAAACTCGGCGCAGTCTTCCTCGCTCAAGAGCAGCTTCCCCTCCGCGCTCTTGTTCCGCAACTGGTAGGCTTTGCTGCGGGCAAAGACGATATGCTTGCCGTCCGGGCTCCAGCCGGGGTTGCTTTGCACGTAAGCCGGATCATCCGCCCCGGGCAACGCCTGGAACCCGCCGCCGTTCCGGTGATACACGGCCAGGATGCCTTTCACCGGGAAGAAGAGCTGCGAAAAGGCCAGCTCGGGCCGGGGAACGAAGACGGACTTGTCCTTCACCGTGCTCACCACCACCTGGCCGTCCGGGGAGACCTGGGAGAGCAAGCCGAGCGTTTGCTGGCCATCCTCGCGCTTGTAGTCATCCCAGGTGATGATCTCGCTCGAAGCCAGCTTCATCTCCTTGGCCACGCGGGTGATGACGTAGGAGCCCTTGTTGTTGGCGTAATCCACATCCATCCCCAGCACCTTGCCGTCCTTCGAAAATGAATGGCAGTTGCCGCAGACGGGCAGATGCTCAAGCACCACCGACGGCGGGTTGGTGGAGGAGACGGCGCCAAAGCGCCACCGGATGCGCGAGGGGTCTGTGACCGCCTCCGCAAAGGGCAGGTTCACCTCGCGATAGAACAGCGGCGCGCCGACTTCGTCCTTGGAGGTGCTGATGCTGATCTGGCCGCGCGAGACAATCCGCGACGGCGCCTCGTGGTGAACGCCCAAAACAGTGACTTTCGTGCGTTGCTCGCGGGAACGCTGCTTGATTGTCTCCCATTCCGCCGGGGTGGGCGTCCATTCCGTGCGCTGGCTCAGGAACGACAACCGCCCGCGGCCATCCGGAAACTCAAGCAGCACCAGCCAGGTATCTGCCTTGCCGCCGCCTTCTCGCCAGGAGAACGCGCAGGGGACTATCTCCGGCGGGAACACGGTCTCATTCCCAGGATAAAGGATGGTCAACGCGGAATAGGCTCCCTGTTCCTGATAGGCCGCCAGTATCTCATTTGTTGACAGCGGAGCCGAGACGCAGACCGGCAGCAGGCCCAGGACCGCCGCCGCAGTCAGCGTGGTCAGCCTTGCAGGCAGTTCAAAGGCCAGTATGCGCATTAGCTTTTTGCCGTAATGGTTGATTGATCCGTTACAATAGCGAGATTCAGCACTGAAGGACAGCAAGACCTGTTCCCAAGGCGCGCCGCGCGGGCCATCTGAGCAGCGCCCACCCGGGCAGCGCCGGATTGATGTGAACCGAAGCACGGCACGGCACATCTTGGGGGTAACTTCGGAGCCCCAGACTGCTCCCTCTCCCCGCGAGGGACGAGCGGGGAGAGGGCTGGGGAGAGGGGTTCGTGCATGCAGTAGCGACGTGGACGCCCCTCTCCCTAACCCTCTCCCCACTCCTTCGTCGTGGGCAGAGGGGACATCCTTCAGCCGCAATGGCGGTTCGGACAAGATGCGCCCAACTAAGTCCGGCAGGCCAGAAATCTCTCGTGCCGGAGCGTGACCTGGGCTACGATGGCGGCGATGTCCGCTGCATACAACCAACTGCTCGACGGGGCGATTCAGCACTTGCAGGATCTGAAGGAGCGCGGCGTCCGCTTTGTGTCCGTTTCGCCTGAAACCCTGGCGGCGCTCAGCCGGGCCCGGCCCGCCGCACCGGCCCGGAGTCCCTCGGCATCGCCCGCACCCGCTCCGCGCCTGGTTGCGAAGCCACCTGCGAAGCCAACGCCGATCACTCCCAAAGCAGTGGAGCCCAAACCCGCACCGGCACAGACACTCGTCCTGCCCCTGCCCGGCGAAACGCCCGTTCCTGCCGCCGCGCCCGTGCTCAGCCCGGAAGCCCGGGCTGCTGCGTTCGCCGAGCTCCGCCAGCGGGCACTCGCCTGCGTGCGATGCCCCAACCTTGCGTCGGCCCGCAAGAACGTGGTCTTCGGAGTGGGCGACATCAACACCCAGCTCATGTTCATTGGCGAAGCGCCGGGGGCCGACGAAGACGACCAGGGCGAGCCGTTCGTGGGCAAGGCCGGCCAGTTGCTGACCAAGATCATCCAGGCTATGGGCCTGACGCGCGACTCGGTCTATATCGGGAACATCCTGAAATGCCGGCCCGACACCCCCGGCCAGGCCTCGGGCAACCGCAAACCCACCCCGGAGGAAATGCAAACCTGCATCCCCTACCTCCACGAGCAGATTGACCTGATCCGCCCCCGGGTCATCGTCGCCCTGGGCGGGACTGCGGTCGAAGGGTTGCTGGGCAAAACCATCGGCATCACCAAGCTGCGCGGCCAATGGCGCACCTATCGCGGCATTCCACTCATGCCCACCTATCATCCCGCCTACCTGCTGCGTAATCAGTCCCTCACCGAAAAGCGCCGAGTCTGGGAAGACATGCTGCAAGTAATGGAGAAACTCGGCCAGCCAATCACCCAAAAGCAGCGCGATTACTTTCTCAAGGCTGCAGGGTAGCAAGCGGAAGAGCGTCTGGCGACTGGGGAACAGCAGAAGGGAGGGGAGCCATGGGAAAATGCGCTTTCATTTGAATACCAAGCGAACGCGTGCTGTCAAAGCAAGGCACGGGCTCGGCGGAGCCAAGGTCGCGCCACCAAAGGCCCCACGGAAAGGCGACGGAAGAACAAGAGGAGAACAAGAGCAGCACAAGAGGAACACAAGAGGAACACAAGAGAGCACTTCCCAATCCTCTGGCTTGCTGATGGCTCTGGGGTGGCTTTGATGTCGCACTGGGGTGGCTTCGGGTGGCTTCGCCCGACCCTTCATCATTCTGCATTCTTCCTTCTTCCTTCGCTCCGGGGTAGCCTCGGGGTAGCCTCAGGGTGGCTTGAGGGTAGCCTGAGGGTAGCCTCAGGGTGGCTTCGGGGTGCCTACCGGTTGGCTACCAGATGGCCTGAGGGTGGCCTCGGGGTGGCTTCGACACGCTTTGGGGTGGCTTTGGGGTAGCATTGGGTTGCTTTGACCGGCATTTCATCATTCATCATTCTTCATTCTGCCTTCGCCCCGGCGTGGCTTTGGGCATCTTTGCTCTCTGCTTCTGCATTCTTCATTCTGCCTTCTGCCTTCGCCCCAGTGTGGCTTTGGTCGGCTTTGCCCGGCTTTGCGCGGTCTGCGGCCTCTATTTCTACTTTCTACTTTCTGCTTTCTGCTTTCGCTTCGCAGCGGCCTTGCCCCGCCTTTCTGCATTCTGCATTCTGCATTCTGCATTCGCCCGAGCGTGTTCCCCATAAGCCTTCCGAATACAACTCCCCTCCCGCGCCTCCCTCGGGGTGGTCTGGGGGCACCCTGGACATACCCTGGACATGTCCTATACCCATAGAACCCGCACAAACCCCCGTTTTTGAGCAGCCAAGCTTATCCAGACCACTTTCCCGCGGCATTTCCGCGGCGGAACGATTTAACCTGAAAAACGCATGTGAATCAACGCAAAGGCGCAAAGGTGCCAAGAAGCAAGGATTTCGGCGGGTTGGCACCTTCACCCGCTGGGTGAGTGAATTCAAGCCTGCCTTCCCTTCCCCATCTCCCTGCCCTTTGCCTCTTGGCGTCCACCCTCCGCAGTCCCGTCCACCCTCCGCAATGGTGCTACGGAGGACGGGCTACGGAGGACGGGTCCTTGCGTTAACTGCCGTTTCTAGGTTTAGGTGCGCGGCAGACCTCTGGTCAGGACCGGCACCTTGAACACCCGCCTGATGGGACTCAGTTGCGGCGCAGGCTCAGGCCGCTTCGGCTCGAACTCGTAAACCCCATTGGTCAACGCGGGCGATGCCCTCTCTGTTGCCGTCCCGCCCGCGGGGGGGCCTCCCTTTGCGTCCTTCGTTGCCTTCTGTTCCAAGCTCCTAGCCTGAGAATTTTATATCCCCGTCCGCGTCGGATAGCTCCGTCAGGAGCGGCATGTTTATAGTGACACGGCCCCACAAGAACCTTCTCAAGCTCCGTTAGGAGCGGCATGTCGGATCCGCGTTGGGGCATGGGGACACATGCCGCTCCTGACGGAGCTTGGTTGCTTGGCTGCAACCGGGCTATAGGCATGGCGCCCCTGACGGAGCTGTCGCGCAGCGACCTGTTGCCCAATAGTCCCGGCGTGTCAAATACCTGGGCCAGGCCGCCTCAGTTTCCAACACCCACGCGGTAGAAGAACGGCGACGCACCCGTAGCATTGCTTTCGGCCCAAGCTCCAGCGGGTTAGCGCACCTGGGCGCGGTAGAACTGGGCACCCAGGGCTGGATTGGGGCTGACAGAGTAGTAATTCGTTCCGCCCAAGAAGATCAATGTGGCGGTCACCTGCCACGAAGACAGTTTAGTCGAAGACTCGATGTTCACCGCCAGGCCGGGAAGACCAGTAATCCCAAAACCGAACTGGCCGGCGCCTTGAGGTTGATCAAACAGCGCGGCGCTCCCCGTCCCGTCCGCGCTGCCAGCAACGCCCGCCTGTCCGGCCAGGATCGTCACCACCCAGTTTGTCCCAACCGGTGTCACTTTCCGGATCGTATCGTCGCCCAGGTCCGCCAGATAAAGGCTGCCCAAGCCGTCCAGCGCAGAGCACAAAGTTCCGACTGCAACGGACCTGCCTTGCCAGCGCGGGGTTGGCCTGCTGGCAATTACTGGGTTAACCGGAAAAACTGCTGTGTGCCGGTGATAGGATTGGTCACGATGTTTTGCCCGTTCACGACGACGGGGGCCGGAGCATTGGTGGCCCAGACCGCCGATGGGCCAAGGTTCGTGGTGGATTCCAAAGTGTATCCGGTGTAATCAAACCCGGCGTAATTGGTCGGCCAGGTCAAAATCACATTGGTTTCAGAAGGAAGTATGGTCAGTTGCGGCGGGAACGAAAGACTGAACACTGTGCCATCGCTGTAAGCGCCGCCATACCTAGCCATCCCATACAGGGTATTGCCCGATAAAATCAATGCACCCTCCGGATTAGCTCCGTCCTTACCGCCAGTGAAACTATGCAAGTTCGTAAAGCCCGTGCCATCGGCGTTGACGGCGAACACTGTGCCTTGGCCGTGAATGCCGCCATCAAACGCCGTCCCATACAGAGTGTTGCCCGATACAATCAAGCTGGCCAACGGCCAGGCTCCGTCGCTGTTGATGGTGCTCCTAGGCGGCCAGCTATAAGGAACATTGGTTGCCGTGAAAACGTGCAGGACCGTAAAACCCGTGCCATCCGTGTTGAGGGCGAACACCGTGCCACTGCGATTTGTGCCGCCCCACGTTGCCGACCCATACAGGGTGTTGCCCGATAAAACCAATCCGGTAACCGGAAAAGCTCCGTCGCTGCCGCCAGTGAAACTATACAGGTTCGTAAAGCCCGTGCCGTTGGTGCTGACGGCGAACACCGTCCCCCAGCCCCAACTGCCTCCGCAACCCGTCGTCCCATAAAGGGTGTTGCCCGATAAAATCAATCCGGCATCTGGATAAGCTCCGTCCTCGTTGGTATAAGGGGGAAATTCAGTACTCAATTCCTGTATATTAAAAGGAGGAGAGGTTGCCGCGAAACTATGCAGGGCCGTGAAACTTGTGCCATTGGTGTTGACGGCAAACACCATGCCACTGGCCCCACTGCCCCCTACGCTTGCCGCCCCATACAATGTGTTGCCCGATAAAATCAGTGGTCCCCATACTTCCGCTCCGTCGCTGTTTGTGTAATGAGGCGCGGAAATAGTGGTGAAAATATGCAGGTTCGTAAAGCCCGTGCCATTGGTGCTGACGGCAAACAGCGTGCCACTTGTGCCGGTGCCGCCGCCCCCCCCATACAGGGTGTTGCCCGATAAAAGCAAGTAGCCCGGGTAAGCTGCGTCGTACGCGCCATTAAAACTCTCCAAGAGCCTAAAACCCGTGCCATCAGTGTTGACCTTGAACACCGTGCCATAGTCGTAACTGCCTCCCAACAACGCCGCTCCATACAGGGTGTTGCCCGATAAAATCAAGCTGCCATACGGATTAGCCCCGTCGCTGCCGCCCGTGAAAGTATGCAGGGTCGTAAAGACCTGCGCCGTCAGATGCGCTGCCGTCATTGCCATCGCAGAGGTTGCGAGGATGAACAGTTTCATTCGCATTGCATTCGTCATTTTCATGTTCTGGCCTTTCATTTTCGTGTTTTGTTTTGTGATTCCGTTATCGAGTACTGTGAGTTGAGTCTTCATCATTTCCTTTTCAATCCGTTAAGTGCCAATCTACGTTGTGCTTTCGTCGTGTTCGCCGGGAAGTCGAGTGCAATCGTTCCTCCTCCGCCCTTCCTGAAGGGCCTGTCGGAAAAGGACTTGTTGCCTGTCGTCAGCCGGTTTCATAAGCGAAGGCATTCGTGCCTTCATCTGTACATGTGTATTCCAGGGAGAAAAAGTATACGGGAAGTTCAAAAATCTTTTCCGCGGCTCCACCCAGGGCCAACAAACGGGTCTGGAAAGCCCACGCGCAACCATCCGCCGAATCAGCCACGACCCCAAGCATGTTGGCCACGCCGGGGTGTCTGCCCAGCAGTTTCCTTCGTTTCCCCAGCGCCTTACGGTACACGGCCCCCAGCTTGATGATCCTAATCAGTCCTTGGCTTCTGGATCCAGCGTCACGCGGATGCCTTTAAGCGGCTGGCCTGCAGCGTCAGTGAACCGGACCGAGCCCTGCCAGGCTAGGATTTCGTTCACCACCTTGAACACCAACACATTCAGCCCGGCTCTTAGCTCGATTCCCGCCACCTCATCCTGGTCGGGCACCCATGCCCGGGCCGTCTCGCTGCGGTGGATTTCCTTGCCATTGATGTAAATCTTGGCCTCGTCATTACTGCCCACTTTCATCACCACGCCGGCCTGAGCCGCATCACTCTGGATATAGCAAACAGCGTAAGCCACGCTCCACTCCGTCTGCTTTCCCAGGAGCTGGTTGAAATCGAGGAGGTAATCCTCCTGCCGCCGCGCATTCCAAACCAGCTCGCGGGCGCCCACCTTGACTCGGTCGCTGGCAC
>Ga0182014_10001863_pt1 | contig 27534 bp, 19 predicted proteins | sample 612S2DmetaG_FD_120489 | JGI IMG/M metagenome (GOLD analysis project Ga0182014, IMG submission 120489) | Permafrost microbial communities from Stordalen Mire, Sweden - 612S2D metaG | ecosystem: Environmental > Terrestrial > Soil > Wetlands > Permafrost | place: Sweden: Stordalen | collected... | reverse complement strand
GACGGAGGAATCTTCCCCATGATTCTGGAAACCCTGCAGAAGCGCGAAACCATCATGAATATCCACGAGGTCGCCACCTTGCTTGGCCTCAGTGAATCTTTGATCTATCGTATGGCCGCAGCCGGCCAAATTCCCACCGTTCGTTTCTCTGCGGCCGTGCGTTTTGATCCTTCCGAGCTGGCAGTCTGGTACGAAAGCCGCCTTCATCCTTCCGTCGGCAAAAAAGCGCCAACTTCGCAAAGGCCAATCGTGAACCGGATGCAGATTGCAAGCTGACCCGCTGCCGGCTTTCGTCAACGACTACGTCGGCAGAAACCTACTCAGCTTGCGGAGCATATTCCGCAAGCAGGCTCGAATTGATTTTGTGGAGTACATCCTTGCTTCGCACGGCCTTGAGATAAACCATGGTCGATGCCAGATCGCTGTGGCCCAACCAGAGCTGAAGCGTGCGAATGTCACAGACGCCTTCCTGTAAATTGCGCGTGGCGAAGGTGTGCCTGAACTTGTGCAAGAAATACTTCGAGCAGTACGGTCCATCTGAACAACGGTTCCCGTGGCGGCTGATGCACGTCCCACAATTCAGACCGGCCCGGCGAGCTACCCATTTGAGCTTGAGCTCGTGCTTGGTGTCAGGTGATCCCGACTGAGTTGGAAAGACGAGTTGATGGGGGTTCGGCACCTGATTTTTCTGATGGCGCTGCAAGGCGGCAATCAAGCTGGCCGGAACAGGAACCTCGCGCTCCTCTTTGTCCTTGGGGCGGAAGTCCCACACCGTCTTGCTGGTCACCCTCAATACGCTTCGCCGGAAGTCTACATCGGGCCAAGTGAGATACCGCATCTCCTTTTCGCGGAAACCGGAAAGCAGGTATGCGCTGAAAAGCAAATGCTCCAGGGGATTGCACGCCGCGAAAAGTGCGGTCAACTCTTCCGGCTCGTAAATCACTCGAATCGAATCCACGTAGGCCGGCCAGTCGAACTTTTTCAGGAGGCCGGTTATTCCGTGCAGCTTGAGGAAGGAAACCAGAATACTGACGCGATTGTAGGCTGTCCGAGGGGCGCACCCGACCTTGTACTGGTAGCGAATGTATTCGAGCAAGTCCTCGCGCTGCACTTCGGAGACGTAACGCTTCTTGCAGGTTGCGACGAACTGCCCCAAGCTAAATTTGTACGCCATATACGTCTTCTTTTCCCGCTGAGGCGGCTTGATGTCTTCGAGGTAATCCGCTGCGGCATCGGCGAGCGTTATGCCAGGCGATGCCTGCTCTGGAGTCTCTGCGATCAGAACTCCAGCTTTCGCGGCTTGAAGTTCCAGGAACTTGCGCCGCGCCCAATCCAGCACATCAGCTTTGTCGGGCACAGGTTCGCGGGAGCGGGATTTTCCCTCTCGCCACTCAAGGTAGTACGTTCCCTCGGGGTGGACTTCGACCGCGCCCTTAATGCGGACCTTGTCCTTCAATTTTCCATTGGATTCGACGACGGCAGGGTAGAAATTCCAAGCGCCATCCACCTTGATCTTTTTGAGGATGTTGACGCGTTGGGTAGGACCGTAGCTGGAAACGACTTTTGCCATGGTGGGGACTCCAAAAGCGCCAATTTAGCGCTTTATGGATACCATTGTGGACACCAAGGAAGGTAAAGTCAATAGAATCAATGTATGGCGGAGAGGGGGAGATTCGAACTCCCGATAGCCTTGCGACTATGTCTGATTTCGAGTCAGGTGCATTCAACCGGGCTCTGCCACCTCTCCGCGAGGAAACGCCAGCCGAAAAAATTTGCTTTCTCAGCCAGACGATTAGCTCCGTACCGGTTCTTACTTAGTTTAGTGGCAAACCGGCATTCGTGGCAATCACACAGCATTGCCAGTGAAGGTACGCACCACAGGACTTCACATGCAGCGGAAGCTTAGAGACAAACCTCGACTCATGCGAAATCTCTCGCCGCTCGTTGGTGCAATCACCAACGCCGACGAGTCATATCGCGGTTGTGCGTGCGATGCTTCGGTCCGCAAGCAGAAGCAAATTCCGCCAGCGGACCAAAGATCCACTAGGAGCGGTAACGTCCGCCGCCGCCGCCACTGCTGGTTCCCTTGCGGGCCGCATAGCAATCCCGGCAATAGACCGGCCGGTCGCCGCGCGGTTCGAAAGGAACGGTAGTAGGTTGCCCGCAGCCGGAGCAAATCACAGGAGTTCCCTGTGAAGCAGACGAACGATGGCCGCCGGAGCCGCCCTGCTCGTTCTTTCGCGCCGTACGACAGTTTTTGCAACGTTTGGGGGTTGAGTAGCCACGTTCCTGGAAGAACGCCTGATCGGCAGCGGTGAAGGTGAATTCCTGCCCGCAATCGCTGCAAGTGAGTTGAATATCTCCAGCCATAGGGTTTGATTGTACAGCCTTGCGAGCAATTTACAACGGAATTCTTTTTTGACCGCAGAAATGGAAATTGGCGGGCGCGATTGGAGCGACGGAGAGACAAAAGAGGCGCTATGATCGATCGCACGCAGTGGTTCGCGAGGAACAGCCGATGCGCATCGTAACCGTACTCACTTCGCTGGGTGTAGGCGGGGCAGAAAAGCTGGCTCTGGCAGTAGCCGAGCGCATGTCCGAGCGCGGCCACACGGTGGCCCTGCTGGTGCTGATGGCGCAAGCGCCGGCGCAGTGGCCCACGAAGCTGCCGACCCTCTATTTAGACATACGCAAAGAGCCGGGCAGCATGCTGGCGGGCTTCAGGCGCGCGCGAAGGTTTTTGGCCGAGTTCCGGCCGGAGGTGGTGCACAGCCACAGTTTTCACGCCAACATCTTCAGCCGCCTGATGGGACTCGGGATGGGCGAAGCGGCTGTGCTTTCGACCATTCATAACGTGTACGAGGGCGGCTGGCCGCGCATGATGGCCTATCGATTAACAGACGGACTGAGCCGGCGCAGCGCGGCGGTAAGCCGGGCGGCGGCGGAGCGATTCGTGCGGCTGGGAGCTGTTCCGGCGCGCAAATGCGTGGTGGTTCCCAATGGATTCGATCTGGCGGAGTTCGCGCCCAGCGCGGAGCGGCGCAGAGAAATGCGGGCCGGGATGGGCGTATCGGCGGAGTTTGTCTGGCTGACGGCGGGGCGAATCGCGGCGGCTAAGGACTATCCGAATCTGCTGCGAGCTTTTGCGCGCGTGCACAAGCAGCGGGGTGAGGCGCAGTTGTGGATTGCCGGCGATGGCGAGGCAGAGCCGCTGCGGAGGCTCGGCGCGGAGTTGGGCATAGGCGGTGCCGTGCGCTGGCTGGGGTTGCGACGCGACGTGGCGGCGCTGCTGGATGCGGCCGACGGATTCGTGCTGGGTTCAGCCTGGGAGGGGATGCCGCTGGTTCTGGGCGAGGCGATGGCGATGGAAAAGCCCGCGGTCGCGACCGATGTAGGCGGCGTCGGCGAGTTGGCGGGCAAGACGTGCGAGCTGGTTGCGGCAAAAGACCCCGAAGCGCTGGCCAAGGCGATGATCGCCACGATGAAAAAGAGCGAAGAGGCGCGGATGCGGCAGGGGTGCGCGGCGCGGGCGCGGATCGAGGAACGGTTCAGCTTGGAGGCATCCGTCGAGGCGTGGGAAAGGCTCTACCGGGAGATTCTCGACGAATAGAACCGGCTTTGGGAGCGACCAACGGGGGCAAAATCAATGGTAACGGGCCGGAGCGAAGATTCGCTCCAGCCCGTTGCCCGTTGTTGGTTATAACAACCTGAGAAGTTATGCAACCGCAGAAATTGTTGGTCCTCAGAATTGGAAGGCGGCCTGGAAGAAGATGCGGCGCGCCGCCGAGCCGGCCGAGAAGACGCCGCCGGCCAGACTGGAGGATTTACCGAACTGACTGCCCGGTCCGTAGGAGTTCGAATTGGAGTCGTAGGTAGGCTGAATGCTGCCCGAGGGCGTTCCCCGGTCAATATCGTTGAATAGGTTCAGCGCCTGAACGCTAAAGTTCAGCGCGTACTTGCGACCGGTATCGGCAATGCCACCCCGCATACCGCCGCCACGTGGACCACCACCCCCGAAGCCGCCGCCAAAGCCACCGCCACGCGGACCGCCGCCACCGCCAGGATAGGAAGCGTTGGAGGCGGAAGAATCAACCTTGGAGCCAAGGCCGAAGCTCCGGCCAATACGCATGTTGACGGCAACCGAAGCCGGCCCCTTGCCGAGGCCGACGGGAACTAGCGTTTCGCCCGACTCGGGAACAACGTTGAGCGCGCCAAAGCTGGTTTGCACCACATTGCTGGCGGTCGACGAAGCGGTTGCATAAGAAGGCCGGCTGTTGTGGAAGTTATCGCCCGTAAGGTCGTAGGGTGAAGTGATGTTATAGTACGAACCCGACTGAGCCACAACAAAGGGATTGAAGGTGATGGCCCAGGGTCCGGTGTAGTTAGCCATCAGGAAAAGAAACTGCGGACGGACAAAGGTGGCGCGTCCGTAATCCTGGCGCAGGTTATAGGAGTTGGACGGGGTCGATCCATTGCCGCCATCGGAATGGGCCCAACTGGCCGCATAGTAACCGGAGACATTGAACTTAGTCGAGAAGCGGGCATTCAAGTTAGCCATCACCTGATTCTCGTTGAAGACAGCCTCGGGAAAATATTGGTTGACAATCCCCTGAGAAGAATCAGGACGCGTGCCGGTCAGCGTTGAGCTTCCGTATTGGTAGGTTCCCGGCTCATAGGCGTTGGAGTCGCGCACCACCAATTGGTGAAAACCGGAGGAGTGCATGTAGGTCAAGGTCAGCGTCGAGGTCTTGCTCAACTGGCGCTCAACACCGAGGCCGGCCTGCTCCATGTAGGGCGCACGATAGTTTTTGGAAAGTGTGTAAATCACCGGCGTGGCCGTGGCGGCGGTGCCGCAGGAAGCGACGCCGCCGCTGATGTCGCCAAGGCTGGTCGAGTTAAAGCAGGTGGGATTAGCGATGGTGATCTGCGTCTGGCTGGTGGAGGTTCCGTTTAACTCCTCCAAGTTCATTAAACTGCCGACGCCGAAGCGATCGTAAAAGAATCCGAAACCGCCACGCAGAACGGTCTTCGAGGTAGCGCCCTTCTTGTGGCCGTCGAGAGCATAAGCAAAGGCGACGCGCGGGGCCCAGTCGCTGTGATCGGCAACATGGTTTTGCGACTCCCAACGCAGGCCGCCGGAGAGAGTGAGAAAGCCATTGACCTTCCAATCGTCCTGAAAGAAGAGCGCGGCATTGAAGACATTGCCGCTGAAGCTCGTCGGGCCGGTTTTGTAGCTGAGTTTTTCGGGCAGGCATCCGCTGGTCACCGTTGAGGGGCAGGCGGCCTCGATCTGCGCGAAAGTTTCTCCGGCGACGACGCCGTTCCAGGTATCGACGAAGGCGTCGGTCGAAAGGAAGCTGAAACTGCCGTTGAAGCCGGAATTGCTGGTGAGGGCGTTGCGATCGTCCCTGGCCCAGAGGCCGAACTTGATGGCCTGCGCGCCCTTGGTCAGCGTGGTAAAGTTCTGCATCTCGATGTGATCGGTGTGCGTTTTGGAAAACTGTCCGGTACTGCCACCGCCGGAGAAGACGCCGGAGACGCTATAGTAGGGCGCGGTGCTGGCCGGCGAAGAAGAGGAGCTGCCACGACGGTAATTGATGCGCGTCTCGTTGACCAGCCGGTCGTTGATGACTTGCGTATCGTCGAGTTGGATCGAGTGCTCGATCGAATTCGAAGAGGTAGCAAGGCTGGGCAATGAAGTAGAGCCGCTCAAGCTGTTATCGGCGTGGTTGCGGTAGAACTGATAACGCATGGTTAGCGTGTTCTTTGCGCCCAGTTGCAGGTCGACGCGCGGCGAAACGTCAAGGTGATTGGATGGGCTGAAAAGACTGCCCGAAACCGTGCCGGTGTTCAGTGCCCACGTATTGCTCAATGCGTTGTAGATGGGGCCGCCAATGATCGAGTAGGTATTGTCGTTTTGCGTCTCGCGATCTTCGATGCTGAAAAAGAACGAGGCGTTTTTGGAAAGCGAGCCGCCCACAGAACCGTTGTACTGATAGCTGTAGTAAGCCGGCAAATCCGCCGTGAAGGGATTGCCGGTGTTGAAGGCGTTGTCATTGCCCTGCGCGAAGACGCGGCCATGCAGCGTGTCGGTGCCCGGCTTGGTCAAAATTTCGATGCGGCCGTAACCGATGCGATCGAACTCGGCCGAAAAGGGATTCTGATTGATGCGAATTTCGCGGATGGCGGATTTGGGGGGCAGTTGCCCGCCGGTAAAGCCATCAATGTAGATCTGGCCGCCGTTGGGGCCGGCCGAGGGACCGGCGAGGGCCGTCAATTCGTTTTCAAGCTCGTCGGGATCGTCGGAGAGCGCATCGAGATCCTTGTCTTTAAGGGTCATCGAACTGGCGTTGGAACTGGCGTCGGTGCTGACGGTCGGCGTGCCTTCGTCGGTGACGACAACGTTTACGTCGGCCGCCTCGACGGCCATTTTGATGTCGATATTTTTCGTCTGTCCGACCCCCAGCGCAATGGGCGTGGAGACAAACGGCGCAAAGCCCGCGTAGGTTGCCTGAATCACGTAACTGCCCGCGGGCAGGCCGCGCAACTGATAGCCGCCGGCAACGTCTGCGACCGCGCTGCCGACGGCTTTACCGGCAGCGGTAGAAACGGCGATTTTGGCGCCAGGAATCAGCGCGCCCGTCTGATCGGTGATGTGGCCATGCAAGGTTCCGGTGACCACAGGCGTCGCAGCCGAAGCTGCGGCAGAATTGGCTGGAGCCGGTGTTTGAATCGCTTGCGCCCACACCGGACGGCCCGACGCTAAAACCAAAACAACGACCAAAGCAATGAAGTGATGCAATTTCAAATACACAAATTCTCCTATTATTTTTTATCGTCAGAGCATTTTTACCAATTATGTAGAGTGCCGAATCTTGCTGAAGGTTGCCTCTCACTGATGTTCGCGTCAGCTCGACGATCCTGAGTTCTATACACTATGGGTAAAAATGCTCTAGTACAGTAACCAGATCATTTCGATCCTTATCGTTTTGAGCGTTGAGGGTGCCCCAGCTCTCAAAATCGAGAACTAGGGCACCCTCAATGGCGCCCATTTAAGCGGTCACGGACCGCGTGGAGATTGCCTTATCGTTATTGGGCGTCAGCGCTGCCCTGGCTCAAACTCCAACTGGAGAGCAGATTCTGCGCCTCCGGCCCTTGCAGCAGTGGCTCGACGCCCGCCAGCAGCTTAATCACGTTAATGCCGGATGCGTCTTCTGTGGCTACGACCATCACGGCGTCGCCTTTCTTCAAAGCGGCGATTTGCAGAACCGGCGCATGATCGAGAATGCTCTCCATGTCGTTGCCGGAAGCGCCCGGGCGTCCCTGGCCGGCACCGCGCGGCGGCATGACGCCGGCCGGCATAGCACCGGTCGGCATAGCGCCAGTCGGAACGCCGCTGCCACCTGGATGGCCGCCGGCAAATCCCTGAAATGCGCTCTGGCCGCCCTTGAGCCGGGCCGCCAGCATCGTGGCGGCATTGTCGTCGAGCCGGCGCAGTTGCGCGTCGGCGGTGAGATGAACGCTCACCGGCTTTTTGGTCGCCAGATCCTTTACCGTGACGGTCGAAGCCGCGGGATCGACAAAAAGCACGGTTCCGGCGATGCTGCGGAAGCTGCCCGAAACGATGCCATCGGCGGCGATCGAGGCGCCATCGGCGCTTTTAAGTCCGCGGGCCCAGAGCTGGTCGCCGGCATGAATCGCGGCAATGGGGGCAGGCTGCGCCTGATCGAACCGGACCGAACCGGAGGCGTAACGCTTGAGCACCGTGGCCGCGGTGGTGTTGACGGTAACGGCTTTGGTCGCGGCTCCCGTTCTGAGATTGACGACAATCACGCCCGAGGCAGGATCGACGTTTTTGACCAGTCCATGCACGCCCTGGCTCCAGGCCTCGGTTTCGGCCTGCTGTTTTTTGGCCACATCGGCCTGTTTAATGGCGATAACGCGCGCCGCCTGCGGGGTCGAGCCCGTGGAGTCGGGATCGAGGGTAACCAGCACGCGATCGCCGATGGCCAGGCTGTCGAATGTGATCGCCTCGGCCTTGCTCAGATCGGTCTGCCCCGGCGCGACGCGCTTGAGCGCGGCCGAAGAAGGCACTTGAACCTGATGCAGATCGCCGGCGTCGGTTTTGACTGCCAGCGTGTCGCCGTTAATGGCCGTCACCGTGCCCAAATAGTGCACGGCCTGTGCCCAAAGCTGCGGCGAGGCCGACAACAACGCCCCCGCCAACGCCAAAACTGCCGCATACAGCATGCTCTTTTTGTTTTTCATATAATCTTGCTCCGCGCTCCTCTCAACTTCGATCAACGTGAGATATACCCCTTTGGTAGACGAATCACGCTGGCAAAAGGTTGAATATGCATTCAATGCCAATCAGAATCTGGACTCAGAAAAGAAGATCACCGCCGCCCATCATTGAATTCCGACCTTGAATCTCTCTTGAGCGGCACGGGAAGCGCGGCGCAATGGATTTCTTGTTCCGGCCGCGCGTCAAGCTATAGCATAGAAGATAGATCCCCGAATTGGCTGGCGAGTGGCATTTCCCGCTGTCGCCACGGTCTGTAAAGACACGCGCAAGGCAAACTTTCTCCATCGCGGGCGATAAGGATTTTTCGCGGGGGCGAAATCCGCGGGCGCCTTTTCGCGCGCCCTGCCGCCACCCCGCGGAAAAACCGGCATCGGCGCTTTTCGGAAAGGCAAATCGAGTTGTTCGATCGAAAAATTCTGGTTCGCTATCTTCTTTTGGTCGCCGGTCTGTTTTGCATGGGATTGGGCATCAGCCTCACCACCAAATCGGAGTTGGGCACCTCGCCGATCTCGAGCCTGCCTTATGTTCTGAGCCAGATCTTTCCGCTCACCTTTGGCGAATTCACCTTTTTGCTCAGCCTAGTCTTTTTGCTGGTGCAGGTGGCGCTGCTCGGCAGGGATTTCCCCGCGCGGCAATCGCTGCAACTGCTGGTTGGCGCGCTCTTCGGCGTCTTTGTCGATCTGGGGATGCGGCTCTTCGCCCACTTGAATCCGCAAGCCTACCCGGTCAAGATTTTTGTTCTGGTAGCCGGCAGCTCCCTGATGGCCTGTGGCGTTTATCTGCAGGTGGTCGCCAACGCGCTGATCAATCCCGGCGAAGGCGCGGTAAAAGCCATCGCCCGGAAAACCGGCATGCGCTTCGGCCATATCAAGGTCGCCTTCGATCTGACGCTGGTGGCCGGCGCGATGGCGCTTTCTTTCACCACCTTCCGCTCGGTCAAGGGAATACGCGAGGGCACGCTGATCTGCGCGCTGCTGGTGGGCACGATGACCAACGGCATCAGCCTGACGGCCCGACGCAACAGTTTTGGCCGCAAATGCCTGGCCTATCTGCTGCGGGCGCACTAGAGCATTTTCACCAATAGATATATCGAAATATGGATTGACTTGCCCCCCACCTAACCGCAAGAGACAAGAACGCGGCTAGAATGGGGCACCCAGATTTCCTCATCACTGAAAATGCTGGAAGGCCGGAAGCGATTACCGGCCTTCCAAGACGGCCCGCTGCGCGGCGAAGATCTGCTTGAGTCCGGCCTCGGCCAGATCGAGCAGTTCATTGAACTGAGCGCGGGAGTAGCTGCCTTTTTCCGCCGTAGCCTGGGTTTCGACCAGGCCGCCGTCGGCCCTCATCACGACATTCATATCGACCTCGGCCTGCGAGTCCTCCTCGTAGCAGAGATCGAGCAGCGGTTGGCCGCCGACGATACCGACCGAAGTGGCGGCGACCAGTTGTTTGATCGGCGACTGCTTCAGGGTTCCAGCCTTGACCAGCGCCTCGAGGGCAATGGCCATGGCAACCGCCGCGCCAGTGATGGCCGCCGTACGCGTACCGCCGTCGGCCTGAATCACGTCGCAATCGAGGATGACCGTGCGCTCGCCCAGGGCCTGCATATCGACGGCGGCGCGCAGGCTGCGGCCGATCAGTCGCTGAATCTCGTGCGTACGGCCGCCGATTTTGCCGCGCTCGCTTTCGCGCGGGGTGCGGGTGATCGTGGCACGAGGCAGCATCGAGTATTCGGCCGTGACCCAGCCGCGGCCGGAGTTGCGCAGCCAGCCTGGAACACCCTGTTCGACAGTGGCGCAGGCCAGCACACGGGTGTTGCCCAACGAAACAAGGACTGAACCTTCGGCGGTCTGTACGAAACCGGGAGCGAGGGTCAACGAACGAAGCTGGGCGGAGCCGCGACCGCCAGGACGCAAAGAAAAATCAGAAGATTGCATAGAAGAATTGTACGAAAACAGGGGCGAGGGCGGAGGCGAGGGCGGGAAATTCCCGGTCCGGGAATTTCCAAAATCGAGTCTCGAATCGGGACAGGATAGGTAACTGTAAGAATAATAAATAGATACGCGAATTGATTTCGGTAAGGCGTTCCAATTTGGGACAATTATCGCCTACTGGAGAAAGGCTGGAAAGCCGCAAAAAGCGCACTATTCCCTCATTAATCATTGACTTAGATGAAGTGTCCTAGTTTGGCACGCCACGTGTATTAAAAGAGGACAGTTGGCCAGCGCCGGGACGGGAATGGGAACAGAGACGCAGGGGCCAGAAGAGGATGCCGGAAACAGCACCTCGGCGAAAGAGCGGTACCGGAAGCAAGAGCAGTTTCAGGAATGGCGTAGGGCAAGAGGCAGAAGACTGGCGCAAGTAACAGAAAGCGAAAGTCTTCTACGAAGAGATCGAAGGCAACGGCATTCCTGAAAGTGCCCTGGAAGCGACCACCGCGCCGGCATACGATTGCAGACCGCGGGTTGCGGATGACTGTTCCTGGAGAGGAAATGTTATGCAGGGAATGGATAAGATGATCGATCGCCAACCGGGCGACCGCAAACGGATCGAAACCGTTGTCGAAACATTGGCCACGCTACGCGGCCGCAGCGAATCGCTGGCCGAGGTAGCGCACGATGTCCGCAATATGGTGACGGCGCTGGGACTTTACTGCGATTTGCTCGAGGAGCCGGGCGTGCTGGCGGCCCCCTATGCGCATTATGGCAACGAGTTGAGGCTGGTCGCCTCGGCCAGCCGGGGGTTGGTGGAGAAGCTGGTCGCCCTCGATGCGCAAAGCTCCTCCAAAGCAGCCGCGCAGGCCGGCGGTGAATTGAAGGCTGAAGCCGTACAGGAGAGCTCCTGGAATATGCAGCCCGCCCCCGACGCCGGCCACGGCGCCGAAGGGCAGCGACGCTGGGATCTGATGCCGGCCATGCCGATCGTCAACCTGGCCGCCGAGTTGCTGGCCAATCGCAATCTGCTGGCCGCTCTGGCCGGCCCGGCGATCGGAGTAACGATCGATACCGACGGCGGGGCGCGACCGGTGCGGATGACGGGCGAAGATCTGACCCGCATCCTGGTAAATCTGGTGAAAAACGCCGCCGAGGCGATGCCGGCCGGCGGCCGGATCTCGATCACGCTGCACGAACGGCCGGCCAACGGCGAGACGGCGGCCAGCGTACAGATGATGGTCGAAGACAGCGGACCGGGCTTCGCCGCGGGCGATACGGAAAGACTCTTCACCTCCGGCTACACCACCCGCGGCAAAGAACAACAGGCCAACGGCGAGTGGCCCTTCAGCCATCGCGGACTGGGGCTGGCCATCACCCGGTCGATCGTCGAAGCCGCCGGAGGAAGCGTTCTGGCCGCCAACCGCGAGTCGGGCGGAGCGCGCTTCACGATCGAACTGCCGGTCAGCGAGGTGGGCAAGTTATCGGCGGCGTAGCCGCAAAGCAGATCGAAGCGTAACGTGTGCAGCGGACTTTTATGCCGGCAGAGCAAGTTTTTGGGCCGGCTGAGCAACCACAATGTGCGAGGCGGGATCGCAGAGTACGACGTGAGATCGCAAGACGCACGAAATATTTCGTTGGAATTTTCCAAGATAGGCGAGGCAAACACTATGCTGGATACAGTCTTTAGTTCGCAAACGATGGAGTTCATGCCACAACTTACCGAGCCGGCGGCACGGCTTTACCTTCTGGTAGTCGATGCCGACGCGGCCGTGCGCTCGGCTTGCGCCGAGATCGCCTCCAGTCTCGGCTACGCGGTCGAAAGCACCGGCGACCTGAGCCAGGCGCGCAGCCTGCTGCGTGGACACTCCACCGACATTCTGCTTGTCGATTTGTCGCCGGGGATGAGCTCGGCGCCCAACCTGGGACTGGAGCTTATCTCCGAGGTCAAGCTGCTTTATCCCGACACGTCGGTGATCGCCATGACCTCGTCGAGCTCGGTCAACACGGCCGTCGAGGCCATGCGCTGCGGAGCCTCGGATTACCTGACCAAGCCCTTCGCCATGGACGAGCTTTCAACGGTGCTGGACCGCGCCTCGCAGAGCCACGTGACCGATACCGCCACCCGCCAACTGCGGGAACGGCTGCGGTTGAGCGACGGGTTGGGCTCGATGATCGGCCGCTCGCCAGAGATGGAGAAGATCTACCGCATTCTGTCGAAGGTGGCCCAAAGCAGCCATCCGGTACTGATCCTGGGCGAGAGCGGCACGGGCAAGGAGCTGGTGGCGCGGACCATTCACGCCTACGGACCCAACACGCAGAAACCCTTTCTGCCCGTAGACTGCGGCTCGCTGGTGCCCACTCTGATCGAAAGCGAGCTCTTCGGCTACGTGAAGGGGGCCTTCACCGGCGCCAACCGCTCCAAGGACGGCCTGCTGGTTTCGGCCGAAGGGGGAACGGTCTTTCTCGACGAGATCGGCGAGCTCTCGCTCGACTTGCAGGCGAAGCTGTTGCGCGCGCTGCAGGAAAAAGAGGTCCGGCCGGTAGGCGCAACCCATCGCGTGCCCATCAAGGCGCGGATCGTCGCCGCCACCAACCGCGATCTGGCCACCATGGTCGAAAACGGCACCTTCCGCAAAGATCTCTTCTACCGGCTCAACGTGGTCAACCTGCGGCTGCCATCGTTGCGCGACCGGCGCGAAGACATTCCCCTGCTGGCGGCGCACTTTCTGGACCGCATCAGCCGCGAACGCGGCCGCAAGTTCACCCTCTCCGACGAGGTGCTGCGCACGATGATGCGCCACGACTGGCCGGGCAACGTGCGGGAACTGGAAAACTCAGTCGAGCGGGCCTGCGTGCTCTCCTCCGGGCCGATCATCCACCTGGGCGACCTGCCTACGCAGTTGCAGCAGGAAGGTCTGGAGGCCAAACGGGCGGCGATTTCAGCCGGCGCCAGCGCCGAGCCCACGACCTCGCCCGAGGTCAAGACCCTGGCCGAACTGGAGCGCGAGGCGATTCTGGGCACCATCCGCGCCCTGAGCGGCGACAAGCTGCAGGCGGCCAAGCTGCTGGGGATCGGCAAAACCACTCTTTACCGCAAGCTGAAAGAGTACGGCATCGCCGACCCGCTGCACGACGAGTAAGCCAGCAGCGTCCAAGGGCATTTTTACCCATAAGATTCAGAATCGCCGAGTTGACGCGAACAACCGTGAGCGGCAATCTACAACAGAATTCGGCACTCGGACAGTTCGGACAGTATGGGTAAAAATGCTCTAGCCCTAAACCTTTAGCTTCTAGCTCTTCGTCCAACGGGCAATTTTGCTGGGGTCTCTGGTCGGCAAACGCCGCATCCGCCGGCCAAAAACGCAGCCAACCGCTAGAAGCTCAGCTCTCAAACAGAAAGCGCATAAAACAAAGATTGGGGAACTCAAGATGAGCATACTTATGGTGACGGGAATCGAAGGCGCGCGCAATTGCGCCGCCATGGTGAGCGAACAACTGGGCACGGAGGTCGAGGTGGCCGAGGGCCGCAAAGAAGCCATGGCCGCCCTGCGCCGCCACGAATATCAAGCGGTCGTGGTCGACGAAACGCTGGCCGAGTGCGATCCGGCGGCCGCCGAAAAAATCTGCGAGCGCGCCGGACTGGCCATTCCGCTGCAGATCAACTTCGCCGTCTCGGGCGCGGCGCGGCTGACTCGCGAAATCCGCGCCGCGCTGCATCGCCGCGACCGGGAGCAGATGCTGGCTCGCCGTGCGGCGGCCGCCGCGATCGAGGCCGAGCTGAAGACCACCATCTCGGGGCTCTTGCTGCACTCGCAACTGGCCCTGAACGGCGAACAGGTGCCGCAGCCGGTGGCCGAACGGCTGCGCATGGTGGCCGAGCTGGCCGGCAGCCTCCGCCAACAATTGACGTCGCCGATCGACGGCCATACGGGCGCCGCCAGCTAAAGCATTTTCTCCCCAGCTCTCGAAGGCTTGCGGCAAGCTGCCACGCCCTTTGCCGCGAGCCTTCGAGAGTTGGGGGGGAAAAGATCCGCTTCCCTTCCCGGTGCGCAAACCTGCCGCCGCGTGGAAGGCCGGGCGCGTGGCAAAACGCGCCCGGCGCAGTCTTCCGGCTGCTCCCTCGAAGCCCCCGCACGCCTCTGCAAATTAAATATTCGCCGCCTCATTCTTTTCGCGCAATCGCGCTATGCTGTTTTCCATGAGGAAACGATGGCTCGCGGCGCTCATAGCGCCAATGTGCGCCCTGTTGCTCAGCGCGCAGCAGAATGACGCCAAAGTCGCAGTAACGTGCGAGCAATACCTGCAGACGCCGCTGCCAGCCGAGGCACAGTCGGTTGCCGCACCCAAGCTCTGGCCTGATTGCGATTCCTACAAATCCTATTCCGGCATTGGGCGGAAGATCGATTACGCCGCCGCACGACGCTCGCCTGGGCCGAACGACTCGCGCAACAAAAAAAGATTGAGCCCGAATACACGCCGGCAAGCCTTTTTGGCGGTTCGACTCTGCTGACCGTTCTCTACGCCAACGGCGAAAGCGTCGAGCAGAATAAAACGCTCGCTTTACGCTTCGCCTGCGAAGCCGGTTTGGCCGATGAAGGGAAAGAAGCCATCCTCGCTCTTCCCGACGAACTTCATATAGCCGAGAAAAAATTCCGCTACTGCGAGCACGCGCAAACGACCTACGAGATGAATTTTTGCGCAGCCTACGACGCAGAAGTTGCAGCGCAATGGCGGCAAGATGAACTGGAGAAACTATCGAGCCGCTGGCCCCGCGCCGACCGCGCTGCTTTCGCCGCGCTTCAACAAGCGGAAGAAGCGTTTGTTCTTGCGCACGGCTGTGGCGAGACCTATCTGGGCGGAACCATAAGCGGGTTGCGCGTCAACGGCGTCGAAGAGCGGCAGAGAGATAACTTTGTGGCCGCCGTGCGAAAATTCGAAAGCGGTAATCTGCCCCGAGGAACCGAGGCGGATTACAAAAAAGCCGATGTCGATTTGAACACCACTTACCGAGCGGCTTTACACTTCGCGGCGAAGCAGAATTTCGATGAGGACTACGGATGTATTCAACCCGACGGAATCCAGAAAGCGGAGCGGGCGTGGCTAAAGTATCGCGACGCATGGGTGGCCTTCGCCAAGCTGCATGATCCGCAAACCAACTCTAGCGCATGGCTAACATTAATCACCCGAAACCGCTATTGGAGCCTGCGCATGACGATGTGCGCAGTGGGATGGAAAGACCGGGCCTGCAAAACTCATGAGGCGGAATAGCCCTTCGGTCTTATAACCTATAGTTAATTCTTCCGGAGGTTCCCCCATGACCGTTATCCGACAGCAGGATTTCATCTCGAGCGTTGCCGGCGCTCTGCAATTCATCAGCTACTATCATCCAGTCGATTTCATCCGCGCCCTGGCCCGCGCCTACGAGCGCGAGCAGTCGCCGGCCGCGCGCGGAGCCATGGCGCAACTGATTATCAACAGCCGCATGTGCGCCGAGGGCCATCGACCGCTCTGCCAAGACACGGGCATCGTCAGCGTCTTCGTCAAGCTGGGCCTCGAGGCCCGCTTTGAGCCGGCGGCGGGCGAAGAAACGCTCGACCTGCAGCAGATGGTCGACGAGGGCGTGCGCCGCGCCTATCTCGATCCGGAAAACAAGCTGCGCGCCTCCATGCTCAGCGACCCGGCCGGCGCGCGCAAAAATACTCGCGACAACACACCGGCGTCGGTCGCGGTCGAGCTGGTGCACGGCGACAAGGTCGAAATCACGCTGGCGGCCAAGGGCGGCGGCTCCGAGGCCAAGACAAAATTCGCCATGCTGAACCCGTCGGACTCAATCGTCGATTGGGTCTTGCAGATGGTTCCGAAGATGGGCGCCGGCTGGTGCCCGCCGGGAATCATCGGCATCGGCATCGGTGGCGCGGTAGAGAAAGCGATGTTGATGGCCAAAGAATCGCTGATGGAGCCGATCGACATCGACGAGTTGAAGGCGCGCGGAGCCAAGACGCGGGCCGAGGAGCTGCGCCTGGAGCTTTACGAAAAAATCAACCGGCTGGGCATCGGCGCGCAGGGGCTGGGCGGGCTGACGACTGTGCTTGATGTAAAGGTCTTCGACGCGCCCTGCCACGCGGCCAATCTGCCGGTGGCCATGATTCCCAACTGCGCGGCCACGCGCCATGCGCATCTGGTTTTGGACGGCTCAGGTCCGGTTTTTCTCGATCCGCCCTCGCTCGACAACTGGCCCAAGCTCGAATACGATCCCGCGGGTGCGCGGCGGGTGAACCTCGACACGGTCACGCGCGAAGAGATCGCCACATGGAAGCCGGGCGAGACGCTGCTGCTCAACGGCAAGTTGCTTACCGGTCGCGACGCGGCGCACAAGCGGCTGACCGACATGCTCAACCGCGGCGAAAAGCTGCCCGTCGATCTGCACAATCGCTTCATCTACTACGTGGGCCCGGTCGATCCGGTACGCGACGAAGTGGTTGGCCCGGCCGGCCCAACGACGGCCACGCGCATGGATAAGTTCACCCGGCAGATGCTGGCCGAAACCGGCCTCATCGGCATGGTGGGCAAGGCCGAGCGCGGCCCGGAGGCGATCGCGGCGATACGCGAGTTCGGCGCGGTTTACCTGATGGCCGTTGGCGGCGCGGCCTACCTGGTTTCGAAGGCGATTCGCAGCTCGCGGCTGGTGGCCTTTGGCGATTTGGGGATGGAGGCGATCTACGAATTCGGCGTAAAAGATATGCCTGTGACCGTGGCCGTCGACTCGAAAGGAACGAGCGTTCACGTGACTGGCCCGGCCGAATGGCAACAGCGGATCGCGGGAATTCCGATTCTGCAATAAGGCCACAGAATTAGCCGCCGCGCGGTTGCCTTTTCCCCGCGATTGGAGCTAATGTGTGCGTAACGTTGTTCGCGCGCATGGTAGCCCCATTTGCAAGAATTTTTTATGCACGTTAACTGGGCCCGATCTTCGCATACAGAGAAGCCCCATGAACTGGCCACTCCTCCTCCCCGTGGGTTTGCGGCCAAGTGATCGAGCTACCGCAAGCCGCGGCCGAAAAATTTCGCAGCCCCGCACAGCCTGTGCATTCGCGCAGCTTTGGACTTTTGCGCTAGCGCTGCTTTGCGCCTCCGCGCTGGCGGCGCAGGTTCTCACCATCGACACCAGCGGCAAAGGCGCGACAGCGGACAAAGGCCCGGTCGAACGCAAGTACGCGCAGATCAAGCCGACGAAAGTCGAACTGCCCAAAGACGCACTCGACGCCAAGACGCGGCTGCTGCTGATTCGCGCCCTGCAATCGGAACAGGGCTTCGCCATGCGCCCCTTTCCGCGCGGCCATAAAGGGCTCCAGCTTGCAGCCAACGGCAAGCTGGAACCGGCTGGCGAGGCTTACCTGAAGATGGTCACGCATGAAGGGCTTTCGGCCAAGCCCGGCGAGCGGCTGACGATTACCGACCTCAAGATCGAGCGGGCAAAGATCGTCTTCGATTTGAACGGCGGCCCCGACGCCAAGCATCGCTTTCTGCGCCACATCCAGATCAGCGCCGGCTCGGCGGCGAACGCGCCGGAAGAGGACTCCGCGCCCGATAGCCAGGCCAACGAACCGGTCGGCGCGCGGCTTACGCTGAGCTTTGCCGACCGCGTTCCCGCGCTCAGCCCCGAGGAGCTTAAGGCTCTGATCGAGCCGTTGATTTCTTTCGACCTCAAGTCACCCATTCAGACCTTCACCGACGCGCTGCCGCCACCGTTGAAAGAGGCCATCCTCGCGCATAAAGTCCTGGTGGGCATGACGGCGGAGATGGCGCTCTACGCCAAAGGCCAGCCGCGCACAAAAACACGCGAGCGAGACGGGCAAATACTTTTCGAGGAGTGGATCTACGGCGAGCCTCCCGACGAAGTGGATTTCGTCCGCATCAACGGCAATCGCGTGATTCGCGTCGAGGTGGCTTTAAGCGGCAAGCCGATGCGGATTTTTTCAACCGACGTGGTCTCGCCGATGCTCGTAGCCAGCGGCCAGAGCGAGTTGGCGCTCCAGGCACGCACGCACACCATCAAAGAGGGGGACGCGGAAATCGATCCCGACCGGCAAGCGCCGAAAGCCCCGCCCAGCCTGCGCAATCCAGGCGAAAAGCTGCCCGGAGACGATCGGAGCAACGGCGTGATGCGCCCGGTGCAGCCGCCCAAACCGCATACGGAGGAACCAATTGGCGCGAATCCCGACGAGCAGACAGACGCGCCGGCAGCAGCCGCGCCGCAAAAGAATTCCGCCACGGCTTCCTCCAGCACACAGCCTCAGATCAATTGAGTCGGAGGTTCATATACACTGAAAGGAGCGAGTCTGGGCTTTAGCCGGCGCGAATCCAAGCCCGGTGGAGCTGAAGGCCGCACCGTTGAAGCCGTCCGCCACGGCGGATGTGTGCAGAGACAGATTTCAAGGAGAAATACCGAACCGATGGCCAAAATTGCCAAGACTGCAGACCGCAAAAAGATCATGGATACAACCAAGTCGACCGATTGCCCGAAGTGCGGCAAGCCGACGCGCATCGTCAAGCGTGTAAAAGACCGCGAGCGCGGCGTTCCGGGCGGAGTTTATATTTCCTGCTCGGCCTGCGATTTTTACGAGAAGCTCTAAGTCGAAATTGAATCCACGAAAAAAGCCCGGCAACGCGCCGGGCTTTTTCTTTTGATGGGCCCAAGCCGACTATCGAGAACAATCGGCATTCAATGAGCGCTTGGCAATAATCGAGAACCGCTTGCTCTCTCCAGCGATTCGCCTTCAAGGCAGCTTTATTCGGATCGCCTGGCCTGTGTAGTGAACGACGGAATCGAACCGATTCGCCAGATCCACTCCCGCGCCATGATCTTTTGAAACCACAACGATGTTGAAGGTATGCTCCTTCAACATGCCCGGGAAGCTGCCGGTACGCGCGCCGATTTCCAGCGTACAACTGGCGTCGTGCCAGCGAATCGGAATGGTTTCGTATTGGCCCTTTTCGTAGCCGTAAGTGTCGCCTTCGTCTTGGTAAAGAGTAAAGTGTCCGTCGGCTCCGCGATAGATTCGTAGTTCGATTGGATCCGCCGGCTTCTCGTTCGAATACTGCAGAAACGGCCCCATGGGAAGAATCGATCCTCCGCGTATGAACAAAGGCAGGGTCTTCACCGGAGCGGGTGCGTTAACGCGCTCGCCTGCGGGAGCCGTCTCGCCTGTCCAAAAGTTGTACCAAGGCGCGCCCGCGGCCGGCAGGTATACGGCTTGCTCGGTCGCGGCGGCGGTGGTCACCGGTGTAACCATGATCGAAGCTCCAAAGAAATACTGGTTCCCAATGTTCAAGGCCTTCGGGTCTTTCGGAAAGTTCATAACCAGTGGCTGCATAAAGGTGCTGCCGTTTGCTGTAACTTGCCAGGCCGTTGAATACGTGTAGGGCAGAAGGCGATAGCGAAGGTTCAGATAAGTTCTAAGTATTTCCTGGGTCGCGTCATCAAACCGCCAGAATTCCTTGCCCGGGTTCAAACCATACGAACCATGCACACGGAACATCGGACAGAACGAGCTGAATTGAAACCAGCGCGTGAAGAGCTCCGCGTATTGGGGATTGGCGGGATCTCCATTGCCTGCGCTGCGGTTGCCAAAAAAGCCGCCCGTGTCGGTGTTCCAGTAAGGAATGCCGGAGAGTGAAAAGTTCAGCCCGGCTGGAATCTGCGCTTGCAGCGTCCGCCAGGTAGCCTGAATATCTCCAGACCATGTGATGGCGCTATTGCGCTGCTGGCCGGCATACGCGGAACGCGTAAGGATCACGACGCGCTTCTCGTCTGTCGCGGCGCGCTGCCCCGCGTAAATGCCGCTTGAGTGCATCAGCGGGTATGCGTTATAAACTTCGTAACCCGGTCCCAGCGGAGTGGTGTAAGTGCGGAAGCCCATGCCGCCGATCTCCGGCTCTGGCGCGTCGAGCCACCAGCCGTCTACGCCTTTTGAAAAAAGCTCGTCGCTAATCTGCTTCCAGTAGATCGCGCGGCCAGCCGTGCTGAATGGGTCATACCACTGCCCTTTGCCCGGAGGAAACGCATATGTCGTTACCTCGGGAAACATGCCGCCCGCGGCATTCAGCTCATCGCTATTCTTGCTGCCTAAATCGAACTTTGCCCAAACCGAGATAAGCGTGTGATAGTGCAGATCGTTCAACTGGCGGAACATGGCGGTAGGATTCGGATAGCGCGTCGGATCAAACAAATGCGATCCCCACGTGTTGTTTCCAGCCGGCCAGTATTGCCAGTCCTGAATGATGCCATCGATCGGAACCTTAAGGTCGCGCAATTTGGTGGCTACGCCCAGCAACTCCTCCTGCGACGCGTAACGCTCCTTGGACTGCCAAAAGCCGAATTCCCACCGCGGCATCATGGGCGCCGCGCCAGTCAGTCGCCGGTAAGCCGCCATTGCCGTTCCGATGCTTCCATCGCCGTAACAGAAGTAATAGTCGATGGCCTTGCCGTATTCCGATGACCAGCGAAGAACCCGAGGGCCGGCGCTCGCGCTGTCGACTGAATCTGACGACACGGTAGTCACGGCGGGGTTATCCCACAGGAGTACGTAGCCCTTGCTCGAGGTCATTACAGGAATACCGACATTGGTGTTCGACTGGGCGAGGACGACCTTGAAGTTTCCGGGCGCCAGGTAATTCCATGCCCCCTCCTGGTGTTGCCCTAGGCCATAGATCCCCTCGTCCGGAGCGAGCTCGAATGATTGCGTGGCCGATGTGACCGAAGCGCCTGCGACAGTCGCAGGGTCGATCTGCCGCCCCTGCGCTGTTTCCTGTAGTAACACTTGATTGGCGGAATTGAGAAATGTAACGGCGCCCGTCTGCCGGTCAACCTTTACCTTGATCGCTTGCGATGCGATGGTAAAGGCCTGCTTGCTCTGCTGCTGCGTCAAACGCGGGCTTTGCGGAGTAGCGACCACGGCAAGGCTCTTCAGCGCCGGTAGCTCCGAACCGGGCGCGTAGGTGACGCGGACAATCTCCTGAGACCAGAACCGGATTTGAAGCGTGCCGCCATTCACGGCAATCTGCGCTCCGTCGGCCAGCGGCCTGTATTGGGAGGTTGCGGCCCTGAGTGGTGCGGACACTCCGCCCAAAGCGCCGAAAAGCAAAATTAGGGAGAGATACTTTTTAATTTCTATCCGTTTCAAGCGCTCACGTCCTCATAATTCGTAGTTGCTATGTTCCAAAGCCAGCAGAACTCGGCTCGTCCTCATCGACGAAAAACGACGCGGAGTTCTGTACACAGGTGCATTCCAGCGGTTCGTAAATTCAGGAGTATAGTAAACGGTTACTGGGTATAATTCAACTGTCGGGATTACCGCGATCGCCTCGCTGCGTGGAACTGTTGCTCGTTCCACTTCTCTTTCTTACGGGAGTATCGGAGCTGCTTTATGACTAAGTATTGGTTTCGCTTTCGGCGCCTCCTCGCTTTCTCTGCCATCTGGTTCTGTGCCGCCGCGCCAAGCCACGCGCAAAACCCGATCGTTCAAACCAACTTCACCGCCGACCCCGCGCCGCTCGTCTATAACGGTACGGTCTACCTGTACACCAGCCACGATGAAGATGACGCCACCGGCTTCAAGATGCTCAACTGGCGACTCTACACCTCTACCGACATGGTGAATTGGACTGACCATGGAGCCGTCGCCTCCCTCGCCACCTTTCCTTGGGCGGTTCAGAGTAACGATGCCTGGGCGCCCCAGGTCATTCCCCGCAACGGTAAGTTTTATCTCTACGTGCCCATCAGCGTTCCCGGCTGGCCCAAAAATGTCATCGCCGTTGCCGTCAGCGACAGCCCCTTTGGCCCCTTCAAAGATGCCCTCGGGCATCCGCTGATTGAAAAAGCCACCGGCAACATAGACCCCACCGTCTTCGTCGATGACGATGGGCAGGCTTATCTGTATTGGGGCAATCCCAATCTTTGGTATGTCAAGCTGAACCGCGACATGATCTCTTACTCCGGCGACATTGTCCAGATAGATTCGAAGCCGCAAAACTACCAGGAAGGCCCCTGGTTTTACAAGCGGAACGGCAGATACTACATGGCCTACGCCTCGCACTGCTGCCCCGAAGGCATTGGTTACGCCATGAGCAGCCACCCCACAGGCCCTTGGGAATACAAAGGAATGATTATGTCCCCGGACAAGCGCTCCTCGGGCAATCATCCCGGCATCATCGACTTCAAAGGCGCTTCCTACGTCTTCGGATTCAATTACACGCTGAACTTCGCCGCGACGGAAACTCATCGTGAGCGCCGTTCCGTCACCGTGTCAAAGTTTACCTATAACGCCGACGGCACGATTACTGAGGTCCCCTGGTGGAATCCGGAAGGCGTCCCACAGGTCGGCACGCTCAATCCATTTACGCGAGTCGAAGCGGAGACGATTGCGTGGGAAAGCGGCGTCCGGACCGCGCAAAGCGATCAGATCGGCGTCTATGTTACCGGCATAGCGAACGGCAGTTACATCAGGGTTCGTGGTGTTGACTTCGGCAATAACCAGGCATCCAGCTTCAGCGCCCGCGTGGCAAGCGGCTCCCAGGGCGGCACCATCGAGCTGCATCTCGACAACTCGGATGGGCCTGTCATTGGTTCCCTGGCGGTCCTTAATACAGGTGGCTGGTTTGCTTGGAAGACTCTGAGCGCTCCCGTTTCGGGTGCTGCCGGCGTACACGATCTATATCTCGTGTTCAAAGGCGCTTCCACTGGACAACTGTTGAACTTCGATTATTGGAAGTTCAATCGGCAAAGATAAAAGCGGCTGCGTTTACATGAAGTGTCGGATGCCAGATGCCGGGTGCCCCTCAATTCTAAGAATCTGGAAGGTAAGATGGCTGAGCGGCTACCCCACATCTCGATCAAATGCTTTTTCCGCCGAATATCGCCCCAAAAAACAAAGCACTCCGGCCCGCCGGGCCGGAGTGCTTTGTCAGCTACAGTCGCTACGAAGCCTTTACTTCCCCGCTCCATGGCACTTCTTATATTTCTTGCCGCTCCCGCATGGGCAAGGGTCGTTACGGCCCACCTTCTCGCCCGTCCGCCGCTGCGTCGGCTGGCTATCATCGCCGCCCGAGCGGCTCGCCACCGCCAGTTCGCGTTCCTTCTTGCGGTGGAACTCCTTCTCAAGCATGTCGATCGTCGTCGCCGGCTTCCGCGTCGGAATCGTAATCTCTAGCGGCTCGCCATCCTCACCCAGCAACTGCTGCGCGGCGCTGGCCACCGGCGGTGCCTTCGGCACCGTTCCGTGCGGATGCGGCGTCGTATCGATCGGCCGTCCGTCTGAGCCCATGATCTGCATCCGGAAGAGGAAGCGCACCGTGTCTTCCTGAAACTTCAGCATCATCGCCTCGAACATGTCGAAGGACTCGCGCTTATAGGCCACCAGCGGATCTTGCTGCGCATAGCCGCGCAATCCGATCCCCTCTTTCAAGTGGTCCATCGAAAGCAGGTGATCCTTCCACAATCCGTCGATCACGCTCAGCATCACCATCCGCTCGTGATAGCGCATCGCCCCGGCACCCAGAATCTCTTCCTTGGTCTTGTAAATCTCGTTCAGCTTTTCGAAGATTTCCTCGCCCAGCTCGTGCCGGCTCAACTCCTCCGGCTTCAGCCCGGAGTTCGCCAGATCGAATCCGAAGTGATCGACTAACTTCGTGCTCAGCCCCTTGAAATCCCATTGGTCGGAGTGCGCCTTCTCGTTGGCGTATTCGTCCAGCAAGCCGCCCAGAATGCCGGCGACGTAATCCTCCAGAATCAGCTCGCGCTGCTCCACACCTTCCAACAGTTGCCGCCGCAGCCCGTAAACCGCCTCGCGCTGCTTGTTCATCACGTCGTCGTACTCGATCAGGTGCTTGCGGGCTTCGAAATTCTGCGACTCGACGGCCTTCTGCGCTCCCTCGATTCGCTTCGAGATCATGCGCGACTCAATCGGCACGCCCTCTTCCATCCCCAGCCGCTCCAGCAGCGTTGAAACCCACTGCTTGGCGAAGATGCGCATCAAGTCATCTTCCAGCGACAAAAAGAAGCGGCTCTCGCCCGGATCGCCCTGGCGACCCGCGCGGCCGCGCAACTGGTTGTCGATGCGCCGCGACTCGTGCCGCTCGGTGCCAAGAATGAACAAGCCCCCGGCCGCAATCACATCGTCGTGCTCCTGTTGCGCCGCGATGGCGTGCGCCTCATTCGCCGTCTTCCAATCGGGATCTGAAACCTCGAACTCCTGCCCCTGATAGTAGAAACGCCTGAAGCCGGCCGGCGCCGTCGGATTGATCGCGCCCTCGTTGGCGCTGATCGCGCGCGCCTTGCTCTTCTTCACCAGCTCCTGCCGCGTCATAAAGTCCGCATTGCCGCCCAGCAGAATATCGGTGCCGCGGCCGGCCATGTTGGTGGCGATCGTCACCATCCCCAGTCGCCCGGCCTGCGCCACAATCTCCGCCTCGCGCTCGTGGAACTTCGCGTTCAGCACCACGTGCTTGACGCCCTTGTGTTGCAAAATCGCCGAAAGCCGCTCCGACTTTTCAATCGATGTGGTGCCCACCAGCACCGGCTGTTTTTTCTCGTGCAGCTCGGCGATGTTATCGGCCACCGCCTTGTACTTTTCCTTCTCCGTACGGAAAACCACGTCGGCGTTTTCCTTGCGCAGCATCGGCATGTTGGTCGGAATCACCACGATCTCGAGTTTGTAAATCTTCTCGAACTCAGCCGCCTCGGTTTCGGCGGTGCCCGTCATGCCGCTCAATTTTTTATAAAGCCGAAAATAATTCTGGAAGGTGATCGTCGCCAGCGTCTGGTCTTCTTTGCGAATGCTGACGCCCTCTTTCGCTTCGATCGACTGATGCAGCCCGTCTGACCAGCGCCGCCCCGGCATCAAACGCCCCGTGAAGGTATCGACGATAATCACTTCGCCGTCCTTCACCACATAGTCCACGTCGCGTTTGTAGAGCGCATGCGCCTTGATCGCCGTCTCCACAAAATGCTTCAAGTCCCAGTTCTCCGCGTCGGCAATGTTGCCAATTCCCAGCAGCTTCTCGATCGTCAACCACCCGTCGTCGGTCACGCCGATCGTGTGCTGCTTTTCGTCGACAAAGTAGTCGCCGGTCATGTGCCGCTCGCCTTCCATCAACTGAATGCCCAGCTCTTCCTGGCGGCGCTTATCGGTCCACTCAACCTCTTCGCCCTTCTTCAGTTGCGGAATAATGCGGTTGGCCCGCGCGTACTCGTCGGTCGTTTGCTCGGTGGGCCCGGAGATAATCAGCGGCGTCCGCGCCTCGTCGATCAAAATCGAATCCACTTCGTCGACGATCGCGTAATAGTGCCCGCGCTGCACACAGTCCTTAATGTCGAACTTCATGTTGTCGCGCAGGTAGTCGAAGCCAAACTCGTTGTTGGTGCCATAGGTGATGTCGGCCCCATAGGCCTCACGGCGCTCGTTATCGTCCAAATCGTGCACGATCACGCCCACCGTCAGCCCTAAAAATTCGTAGATCTTGCCCATCCACTCGGCATCGCGCTTGGCCAAATAGTCGTTGACCGTCACCACATGCACGCCGTGGCCGGCCAGCGCATTCAGGTAGCAGGCCAGCGTCGCCACCAGCGTTTTGCCTTCGCCGGTCTTCATCTCGGCGATCTTGCCCTGGTGCAGCACCATGCCGCCGATCAACTGCACGTCGAAGTGACGCATTCCCACCGCGCGCCAGCCGCCCTCGCGCACCACGGCAAAAGCCTCGGGCAAAAGCTCGTCCAGCGCCTCGCGCTCGGCCGCCTTCGTCTCCTCGGCCCCGGTAATGCCTTCGAGCTGCTTGGCGATCCGCGCCTTAAACTCCACGGTCTTGCCCCGCAACTCCTCGTCCGACAGCTTCTTGATCTCCGGCTCAAAAGCGTTGATCTGGGCCACGATCGGGATCAGCTTCTTGATCAACCGCTCATTAGCGGTACCGAAAATACTCGTTAGGATTTTGTCAAAAGACACAGCGTTCTCCGTCTATCAGTGTAAATGGAGAGGGTATAAGAAGAATGAAGCCAAATCTTCCTCCCCATTGCCAAATTGCGGAATGCGAGAAATTTCAGTCTAATAGCCCTGCGCCTCTGGCCGATAATTGTTCCATGAACTCGTCGTGGATTATTGTGCCTTTTTTGCAAAGTACGCTCTGCCTTTCCGTAGCACTGGCGGCCCCGCCCAGCACCACACCCTATCCGCCCCTGACGGGAGAGTATTCAACAGCCAAAGCCATGACGGCGCTTTACGGTTCCTTTAATGAACACAACCAGACCTCCATCTGGCCCCAGAAAAAGCTGGGCGCTTTGACGATTGCCGCCGAAGAACCCGTCCGCGTGCAAATCTTGCACGATGAAAGCTACAGCGAAGACGGCGTGCACAAGCACTTTCTCCTCACCTGGACCGGCCACCTCAGCGCCAAGGGAGAAGACTGCATGCAGGGCTGCCACCCCTGCGGTGTGGAAATCGGAGTCGCGGTCTTCGCCCAATCAAACAATATTTGGCAAGTGGAATTCGCTGATCTGAAATTCGGTGAGTTGGGCGCCTGGGGCCAACCCCCCGATAAAATTCAGCTTCTGGCGCTTGGTCCGCATACCCACGGCTTCGTCGTACACCAGGGCGACATGCACCAGGGCATCGTTTCCAGCTACTTCGCGGTTTATGCCCTTGGCCAAAATCGCATCCGCTCCGTCTTCTCCATCGAGCGCGAAGGCGAGGAAACGCCGTGGCAAACCAAATGCGAAGCCTTTGCCAAACCCAAATACGGAGCCAAGGCTACACAAAAAATCTGCGAATGGGCCGACGAGCGCCTCGACCCGCTTCCATCCGCAAGCCTCGCCGCCGGTGAGTTTTTCGATCTGAACCTGGTCCACACTTTTCCCGGTGAGCTGTCTTGCGCAAAGCCTGCCAGCAACAAACACGTCCAGGTCGTCGACCTCTATCGTTACAACGCCAAGCTACATCGCTTCCTATTCCAAAAACGCACCGTCGCCGATGCGCCACCGATGCCGCCAAATAAGGCAAGCGACTGCCCGGCGCGCCAAAAATAATTCATCCGCTCTCGGTACGATCCGTCGCTCAATCTGCGCTTGCCAACACTCGCAACCGCCGCCTTCTAAGCATCGAGCTGAAAGCTGAGAGTTAAAAGGATAACGTACGATATTTTTCGCACATTTGATTTCGGTTTTATTCTTTGGAGGTTGGTACAAGCAGGAGGAGCGAGACCTCTGAGGCAGGAACGATGGAGCCAACCATGGAAACGGGATTG